>Ga0302314_10000512_pt1 | contig 72200 bp, 61 predicted proteins | sample III_Palsa_N2_3_FD_200533 | JGI IMG/M metagenome (GOLD analysis project Ga0302314, IMG submission 200533) | Peat permafrost microbial communities from Stordalen Mire near Abisko, Sweden - III_Palsa_N2_3 | ecosystem: Environmental > Terrestrial > Soil > Palsa > Peat permafrost | place: Sweden...
AAGTTGCGCTGGTCATCATGTTTCTGGTGGTGGTATTCAATCTCGGCCAGGCGCTGTACTTCATGATGGTCGATAAGGACGGCAGCAAGCGCACGGCGTGGGCGCTGACCCGGCGTATCGGCCTGTCGCTGCTGCTGATCCTGATGGTGATCGTCGGCATCTGGATGGGCTGGCTGCATCCGCACGGCGTCGGCACATCATTGTAGCGGCCTGCCGGATGCGGCGTATGCGCCGCGACAATGCGCGCAAGCCGGTCACTCACCGCTCCACCCAACAAAAAACCCGCCATCGAGCGGGTTTTTTGTTGGATTACGTTCCGTGGTTCTTCGCAAAACGGACTTCGCGTGAACTTGTGAAGAGTCCGGCCATGGATGGCCGGTTTTGTTGCTAGCTCTTCGCGAAACGGACTTCGCTTAAAGAATATAGACGAACATGAACAGGCCCAGCCACACCACGTCGACGAAGTGCCAGTACCAGGCGACCGCCTCAAAGCCGAAGTGGTGCTCCTTGCTGAAGTGGCCCTTCAGCACGCGCAGCCAGATCACCGCCAGCATGATCGTGCCCAACGTCACGTGCATACCGTGGAAACCGGTGAGCATGAAGAAGGTGGAGCCGTACACGCCACTGTGCAGGGTGAGGTTGAGCTCGTTGTAGGCCTCGATGTACTCGTTGGCCTGCGAATACAGGAACAGCGCGCCGAACAGCACGGTCACGCCGAGGAACACCAGCACCTTGCCGCGATGGCCGGCCTTCAGCGCATGATGCGCGATGGTGACGGTGACGCTGGAGCTAAGCAGGATCAGCGTGTTCAGCAGCGGCAGGCCCCACGGCGACACGGTCTGGAAGCTGCCACCGACATGCCCGGGACCGCCACCGCCGTTCGCGCTCCACGAGGCGGAATAATCGCTCCACAGGAACTGGTGGGTCAGCAGGCCATGGCCGTCGCCACCGAGCCACGGCACCGCGTACATGCGGGCGTAGAACAACGCGCCGAAGAATGCGCCGAAGAACATCACCTCGGAGAAGATGAACCACATCATGCCCATGCGGAACGAACGGTCCACCTGGCTGTTGTAGCTGCCGGCCAGCGACTCGCGGATGACCGAGCGGAACCAGCCGAAGAACATGCCAAGGATGCCGACAATGCCGACCAGCAGGACGCTCTTGCCGAAGCCAGCGTCGCCCGGCTCGGCGTTGAGCCAATGCGCGGCGCCATACACCGTGACGAACATCACGATGGCGGCCACGAACGGCCAATAGCTCTTGCTCGGTATGTAGTAAGCGTCTTGTTGCTGACCCATGGCGTTGTCCCGTGGATGTTCCGTGGATTTCTAATGCCTTCACCGCGACGGCCGCAGCCGTCGCTGCGTTTAATGCGCGGCCCCGCCGTGCTGCAGCCAGACCATCTGCAGGATCGAGAACAGGAAGATGCCGATCGCCACCGCGGCCACCACCATCGCGGTGCGGCGCGCGCCCTTGCGACGGGCTTCCTGATCTGAATCCAGCGTATTTCGCTTTGTCATGTCTAGCTGCATCACGTCAAACATTTCCTAGCAACCGGCCGATCGAACGGACCGGGCGAAAACTCGCTCAATCCTCGAGGTGACCGTGCGCCAGCTCGTCGTCATGGATCACCGGCGGCACATCGAAGGTATGGAACGGCGCCGGCGACGGCACGGTCCACTCGAGACCCTTGGCGCCTTCCCACACGCGGTCGGTCGCCTTCTTCTTGGCGAACCACACCGCATGGATCAGCACGCCGAGGAAGATCAACTGCGAGGCGCCAAACAGGAAGCCGCCGATCGAGCTGATCATGTTGAAGTTGGCGAACGCAACGTTGTAGTCGGGGATGCGGCGCGGCATGCCGGCGAGGCCGAGGAAGTGCTGCGGGAAGAACAGCACGTTGACCCAGATCACGCTGTTCCAGAAATGCATCTTGCCCCAGAACTCGCTGTACATGTGGCCGGTCCACTTCGGCAGCCAGTAGTAGGTCGCCGCGATGATCGCGAAGATCGCGCCGGTCACCAGCACGTAGTGGAAGTGCGCCACCACGAAGTAGGTGTCGTGGTACTGGAAGTCTGCCGGCACCAGCGCCAGCATCAGGCCGGAGAAGCCGCCGATGGTGAACAGGATCACGAAGGCCACGGCGAACAGCATCGGCGTCTCGAAGGTCATCGAGCCGCCCCACATCGTCGCCACCCAGTTGAACACCTTCACGCCGGTTGGCACCGCGATCAGCATCGTCGCGTACATGAAGAAGATTTCCGCGCCCAGCGGCAGGCCCACCGCGAACATGTGGTGCGCCCACACGATGAACGAGAGGAAGGCGATCGAGGCGATCGCGAACACCATCGCCTTGTAGCCGAAGATCGGCTTGCGCGAGAAGGTGGGGATGATCTCCGAGATGATCCCGAATGCCGGCAGGATCATGATGTACACCTCGGGATGCCCGAAGAACCAGAAAATGTGCTGGAACAAGATCGGGTCGCCGCCGCCGGCCGCATTGAAGAAGCTGGTGCCGAAGTACTTGTCGGTGAGCAGCATGGTCACTGCGCCGGCCAGCACGGGCATCACCGCGATCAGCAGGAAGGCGGTGATCAGCCAGCTCCACACGAACACCGGCATCTTCAGCAGATCCATGCCCGGCGCGCGCATATTGAGGATGGTCGCGATGATGTTGATCGCGCCCATGATCGAGCTGATACCCATCAAGTGGACCGCGAACACCACATAGGCCAGCGAGCCGGTCTGCAGCGACAACGGCGGATACATCGTCCAGCCGCCGGCCGGGCCACCGCCGGGCATGAACAGGGTGGACAGCAGCAGGGTGAAGGCGAACGGCAGGATCCAGAACGATAGGTTGTTCATGCGCGGCAGCGCCATATCCGGCGCGCCCACCATCAGCGGGATCATCCAGTTGCCGAGTCCGACGAAAGCTGGCATCACCGCGCCGAAGATCATCACCAGCGCGTGCAGCGTGGTCATCTCGTTAAAGAAGTACGGCTGCACCAGCTGCAGACCCGGCTTGAACAGCTCGGCGCGGATCACCATCGCGAAACTGCCGCCGATGAAGAACATCACCAGCGAGAAGATCAGGTACAGCGTGCCGATGTCCTTGTGATTGGTGGACATGCACCAGCGCGCGAAGAAATTCTTCGGCGCGCCATGATGGTCGTCATGGTGATCGTGGGTGGCTGCGTGGGCCATGACCTTGCACCTCTAGCTAATTTGAAAAGTGCAACCACGGATGGTTGCTTTTTTGATCTTCGCGATCGACACGATCGCCATGTTTGCTTGGACGCTTCGGGCTCAGCCCGAGTGGCCCGGAGCGGAATGATTCTGCGACGGAGCCGCCACCTGCGCGGTCGCCGGCGCGGGCTTGGGAGCCGCTGCGGTCGACGCGGGCGCCGGTGCGGGCGCGGCCGGCGGCGGCGCGGCGGACTGCGCCTGCTGGTCGGCCAGCCACTTGTCGAAGTCGGCCTTCGGCAGCGCCTTCACCACAATCGGCATGAAGCCGTGGTCCTGGCCGCACAGCTCGGCGCACTGGCCACGGTAGATGCCCGGCTCCTTGATGTTGGTCCAGGCCGCGTTGATGATCCCGGGGATCGCGTCCATCTTCCAACCCAGCGCCGGCACCCACCACGAGTGGATCACGTCGTCGGCGGTGATCACGAAGCGGATCTTGGTGTCGACCGGCACGATCAGCGGCTTGTCCACATTCAGCAAATAGGTGTTGTAGCCGTCCACCTTCACCGCGTTCGGGTCCATGCCCGAGCCGAGCTGGCGCGTCTCGTCGCTCTGGCTGTCCAACTTGGACATGAAGCCGAGCTTGTTGATCGCCTTGCCCTTGTATTCGACGTAATCGTAGCGCCACTTCCACTGGTAGCCGGTGACCTTCACGGTCATCTCGGAATGGGTGGTATCGGCGAACTGCTTCAGGCCATTGGTGCCCATGTAGGCCAGCCCGATCAGGATGATCACCGGGATCGTCGTCCAGATGATCTCGACCGTGGTGTTGTGCGACCACTTCTCGGCTACCGCACCGCGCGATTTGCGGAAGCGGAACATGGCGATGAACATCGCGCCGAACACCAGGATGCCGATCACCACGCACACGCCGAGCGCGACGTTGTTCATGAAGTACGGCACGTCCGAATAGGTCGTCACGCCGCGCGTCATGTTCAGCTGGCCCGGTTCCGGGTTGGCCTGCACTATGCCGCCGAACAGCGCGAAGGCGGCCAGCGCCAATGCCGCGACTGCACGCTTGATAGCGTTACCGTCAGGCTTGATACGGTCGGGTTTGATGCCGCCAGATGTCATGTCTTGCACCTTTGTTGAACCTACCTGCGCTGCTAGCTCTTGAATTCGCTCAGCAGCACCATGAGTTTCCGTGACACCTCGGCGCGCTCCTCATCCGCGAGGAAGGCACCGATTTCCAGCTCCCGTCCGTGCGACGCCAGCAACAGGCGGTCATGCCCGTGACCCGGCGCCAGCAGCACGCGCACCCAATACGGCTGGAAGCGCACGCGGCGCCGACCCGGCAGCGAATACACCTCCATCGACCCCTGGTCGAGAGTGATGCGCTCGCTGCGATCGCCGGCCCGCCAGGCTACGCCCAGGGCGAGTGCCATCGCGAAGGATTCGACCAGGGCGAACAGCGGAGCGAATACATTGCCCTGCCACGCGCCCAAACCGGCGGTTGTCAGCGCCAGCGCAGCCAGCATCACGATCAATCGACGCAGACCGCGGCGGCTCAGCGCACGATTGGGCTTGAGCCACATCGTGACGCTTGGCACACCGGCGGCGGCTGGTCGAAGCACGATCATGATAGTCCGGCGTGCCTGGAACACCGGAATGATAGGCCGCGACGCCGCCACGGGCAAGAATGGCGCGCCGCGACAAGGTCGGCGCATAGGCCGAATACGCCCGCGCGGGCCGCTGCGAACCCGGTCGGAGACGCAGTGCATGCATCGCCGTCGCGCGCCATGCGGATGCGTCTGGCGACAGCGGCGGCGTACAATTGCGCGCTTTCCGCCCTTCGCCTCCAACGCCTTCAAGGCATCGGCCCACCCTTGACTCAAGCATCGTGACCCAACCCATCCTCAGCCCCGAACTCCCCGCCGGCGCCGAGCCGGCCCGCGCGCGCATCACCGCCGCGTGGCTGCGCGACGAAACCGAAGCGGTCAACGACCTGCTCGCCCAGGCCACGCTGCCGCCAGCCGAGCGCGAGAAAGTGATCGATCTGGCCGCCGACCTGGTTACCCGCGTGCGTTCGCGCGCCAAGGACCAGAGCGCGGTGGAATCCTTCATGCGCCAGTACGACCTGTCCAGCGAGGAAGGCGTGCTGCTGATGTGCGTGGCCGAGGCGCTGCTGCGCATCCCGGACAAGGCCACCGCCGACAAGCTGATCCGCGACAAGCTGGGCGACGCCGACTGGAAGAAGCATCTCGGCCAGAGCGAATCATTGTTCGTCAACGCCTCTACCTGGGGGCTGATGCTGACCGGGCACCTGGTGAATCTCGCCGAGGACACCCGCCACGACTTCGCCAGCGCGCTGCGCCGGCTGGTCGGCCGCGCCGGCGAGCCGGCGATCCGCCTGGCGGTGCGCCAGGCGATGCGTATCATGGGTCACCAGTTCGTGATGGGGCAGACCATCAACGAGGCGCTGGACCGCTGCGCGAAGAAGGAATACGCGGTCTACCGCTATTCCTACGACATGCTTGGCGAGTCCGCGCTGACCGCCGAAACGGCTGAGCGCTACCAGCAGGACTACCGCAATGCGATCGCCGCAATCGGCGCACGCGGCCCGTTCGCCAACCACACCGATGCGCCGTCGATCTCGGTGAAGTTGTCCGCGCTGCACCCACGCTACGAGGTGGCCAAGCGCGAACTGGCGCGTCGCCAGCTCACCGAGAAACTGCTGGAACTGTCGCAGCTGGCGATGAAGTACGGCATCGCGCTGTCGGTCGACGCCGAGGAAGCGGATCGTCTGGAACTGTCGCTGGACATCATCGGCGACGTCTTCGCGCATCCCTCGCTGCAGGGCTGGAACGGCCTCGGCATCGTGGTGCAGGCCTATGCCAAGCGCACGCCGTTCGTGATCGACTGGCTGATCGAAACCGCGCGCGCCGCGAACCGCCGCTGGTACGTGCGCCTGGTCAAGGGCGCCTACTGGGACGCCGAAATCAAGCGCGCACAGGAAAACGGCCTCGCCGGCTATCCGGTGTATACGCGCAAGCCGAACACCGACGTGTCCTACCTGGCCTGTGCGCGCCGCCTGTTCGGCGCCGGCAGCGAACTGATCTACCCGCAGTTCGCCACCCACAACGCGCACACCATCGCGGCGATCCACCATATCGCGCAGGGTCGGCCGTTCGAATACCAGCGCCTGCACGGCATGGGCACCGACTTGTACGCCGAGGTGATCGGCAAAGATCGTTTGAACGTGCCCTGCCGCGTCTACGCACCGGTCGGTACGCACGAGGATCTGCTGCCCTACCTGGTGCGCCGCCTGCTCGAGAACGGCGCCAACACCAGCTTCGTCAACCGCGTGGTGGACGAGAGCGTGCCGGTACGCGAGCTGGTCGCCGACCCGTGCGAGACCGTGCGCGGCTTCGCCTCGATCCCGCATCCGCGCATCCCACTGCCGGTGAACCTCTACGGTGAGAATGCCGCGCTTGCGCAGCATTCAAATTTTGTATCCAGGAAGAATTCCATGGGCGTCAACTTTTCCAACGACAACGAACTGAAGGCGATGGCCGACGCGGTCAATGCGAACGCCGGCCCGTGGATCGCCGGCCCGCTGGTGCCCGGCGCATCTGCCAACGGCCCGACCGTGCAGGTGACCAACCCGGCCGACCGTCGCCAGAGCGTCGGCCACTACGTCGGTGCCGACAGCACCACTGTCGACCGGGCGCTGAGCAACGCCGTCACCGCCCAGCCCGACTGGGATCGCCTGCCTGCCGCCAGCCGCGCCGCGATCCTCGAGCATGCCGCCGAGCAGCTCGAAGCGCGCCGCGGCGAGTTCATCGCGCTGTGCGTGCGCGAGGCCGGCAAGAGCCTGCCGGACGCGATCGCCGAGATCCGCGAGGCCGCCGACTTCCTGCGCTATTACGCAGCCATGGCGCGTCGCCTGTTCGGTCAACCCGAGCAGCTGCCCGGACCGACCGGCGAGAGCAACCAGCTGTTCCTCAACGGCCGCGGTGTGTTCGTCTGCATCAGCCCGTGGAATTTCCCGCTGGCGATTTTCCTTGGGCAAGTCTCGGCTGCTTTGGCCGCCGGCAACGCGGTTATCGCCAAGCCCGCCGAGCAGACCAGTCTGATTGGCCATCTAGCCGTCCAATTGCTGCATGCAGCCGGCATACCCACGGCCGTGCTGCAATACCTGCCGGGCGACGGCGCAGTGGTCGGGGCCGCGCTCACGCGCGACCCGCGCGTGGCCGGCGTGGCTTTCACCGGCTCCACCGAGACGGCATGGGCGATCAACCGCGCGCTGGCCGCGCGCAATGCACCGATCGCCGCACTGATCGCCGAGACCGGCGGCCAGAACGCAATGATCGCCGACTCCTCCGCACTGCCCGAACAGATCGTCAAGGACGTGATCGCCTCCGCCTTCCAGTCCGCCGGCCAGCGCTGCTCGGCCGCGCGCGTGCTGTTCGTGCAGGAAGACATCGCCGACAAGGTTTGCGCGATGCTCGCCGGCGCGATGGCCGAACTCAAGGTCGGCGACCCCGGCCAGCTGTCGACCGACGTCGGCCCGGTGATCGACGACGACGCCAAAAACATCCTGGTCGAACATGCCGCGCGCATGGACAAGGAAGCCAAGAAGATCGGCGAGGTCGCACTCGATCCGGCCAATACCGCCAACGGCACCTTCTTCGCCCCGCGTGCCTACGAGATTCCCTCGCTCGCCACGCTGACCCGCGAAGTGTTCGGTCCGGTGCTGCACGTGATCCGCTGGAAAGGCAGCGAGCTGGACAAGGTGGTGGCGCAGATCAATGCCACCGGCTACGGCCTCACCCTGGGCATCCACAGCCGCATCGACGACACCGTGGAATTCATCCAGAGCCGGGCCCGCGTCGGCAACTGCTACGTCAACCGCAACCAGATCGGCGCGGTGGTCGGCGTGCAGCCGTTCGGCGGCGAAGGCCTCTCCGGCACCGGCCCGAAGGCCGGCGGCCCGCACTATCTGTTGCGCTTTGCGGGGGAACGCACCCTGACCATCAACACTACCGCCGCCGGCGGCAACGCGTCGTTGCTGACCATCGGGGAGTAATTGCCGGTCGCGGCGAAACGATCGATGATGCCCATGAACAAGGATGACCTCACTTCAGCAAAGGGATTGCACCGATGAAACTGTCGCTTCGACCACGCCAGCTCGTTTTCCTGGCCGCGCTGGCTATATCGTCCGTGTATGCGCAGAACGATCCGCAAATGCGCAGCATGCTCGAGGCGATGCACCTCGACCCCGACTACACGTTGAGTTACCTCGACATGGCCGGCAAGCCGGTGGACGAAGGCCGGTTCATGCAGCTGGCCAAATCCGGCAGTTTCAGTGTCAGCAAGAATACGGTGGCGCACACCGCTGTGCTACGCATCGAAGATCCAAAGAACACCAAGATCGATCTCGCCTCGGCCGACAAACTTCATCTGGTTCCCGGCGAGCCGATGCCGCCCTTGCCGCGCACGATCCTTGGCAAGCCGGCGCACAGCATCGAACTGCGCGGACGTTACACACTGATCAGCGCCTTCTTCTCCGACTGCACGGGCTGCATCGAAGAAATTCCGGCGCTCAATGCCTACGCGAAGCAGCATCCTGAGATGGGCTTTGCCTCGATCACCTTCGACGGTGCGGACGACGCCGCCCGTTTTACGCGTGAGCATCATCTCGCCTGGCCGGTGGTGCACGATGCCCAGTCGTGGCTGGACCAGGTCGGCGTGCAGCTCTATCCCACCCTGCTGCTGGTCGATCCGCAGGGCCGGCTGGTGGCGCCGCTGCGAATGGCGGCGCCTTCCTCTGCCAGAGAACTCGCGCAACTGCTGGACCAAGCACGCAAGGCGAACCCGCGCCACGTCGACCCGTCGTGATTCGCTAAGCTGCCATCCGGCACGCTGCGAAGGCTTGCGACCACTCTGCCGGCCGCGCCAAGCGAACAAGCGCACGCTCTCTCGCTCGACCGACACGGAAAAGCGGGCCGGCGTCACAACCCATGCAGATAGTGCGCCCGCCTTGTGCGGCGCGCCAATCAACCGCGCGGTGCGCGCGTTAGATTAGCCGACGTACTTTCGAGTGCAGGGAACCGCATGTCGCAGCCAGCCATCGCAGCAGTCCACTGCCCGCGCCCGGAATCCGCGGCGAATACACACGACCCGCGCCTGCTCGTCGCCGACAATGCGCCGAATATCCTGGTGCAGTTGATGGAACTGGCCGGACAACGCGGCATACCGACGCGCCCCTGGTTCGCCGGGCTGCGTCTCTCGCCCGAGCAGATCTGCGATCCGCACGCACGCGTTTCCTACCGGCAGGCACGCACCGTGATTGTCCGTGCGTTGCAGGCGTTGCCCGAACCCTGCCTGGGCCTGCAGCTGGGGCGTGCCGAAACGATTGGCGGCTTCGGCCTGCTGGGCCTGGCGATCATGACCTCGCGCACGTTCGGCGAAGCCATGCAGATCGGGGTCGAACATCACCGCGCGTCCGGCAGCCTGCTCGATCTCGGTCTGGCGACGGTCGACGCGCACAGCGTGGCGATGGAGGCTTGGCCGCGCTTTGGCGAATCCGAACTGCTGCCATTCCTGTGTGAGGAAGCCTTCTCGAGCTCTTTGGCGATCGCACGCGGATTGCTCGGCACGCACTTCACGCTGAAAGCGATCGAGTTGACGTATCCACGCCCCACCCACGCGGACGAGTACGCGGCTACTTTCCGATGCCCGGTACGTTTCGGCGCATCACACAATCGCGCGGTGGTCGATACGCGCTGGCTGGCCGAACCGCTGCCGGGCCATAACCCGTTCACGTCGCGCCAGGCGCTGGTCCTGTGCCAGCAGCAGATCGACGGCGACGATCGCCGCGACGAAATCGTAAGCGCGGTGGAACGACTGTTGTGCAGCCACCTGCGCGAGCATCTGCGATTGCATGAGGTGGCCGGCGCGCTCAACCTGAGCGAACGTTCGCTGCGGCGCCGGCTGGCCGTCAGCGGCCAGGTCTTCCGCGATATCCAGGATCGCGTGCGCATCACGCGGGCACTGGAGCTGCTGCACGAAGGCACGCTCAGCGTGAGCGAAGTCGGCTATGCCATCGGCTTCAGCGATCCGCGCGAATTCCGCCGCGCCTTCAAACGCTGGACCGGCATGCCGCCACAGCATTTGCGCCAACATCTGGGAAATGCCGGAACGGCCGGCGCCTCCATCACGATCACGGGGGGCAAGCCGGCCAGCTGAGGGGGGCAACGCGGCCAAACCGGCCGTCGCGGGATTCACTGCGCGGCCTAGATGCGCAATCGTCGGAGAACGGATCGGTCCAAAGAGTACGAAGTCAGCAGTAGGGGTTTGTCTTCTTTAACTCGTCATATTGCATGAGGGAAAAGGCATGAAACTTCGACAGAGATCTTTGGCAATTTTCATCGGTTGCAGCTTGTTCGCCGCGGCACCCATCGCCAGCATGGCGCAGGATTTGGGCGACTACACCACGCTGCAGCAAATCATTTATGCGTTCAGTCCGCCGGGCGCGGACAACCCGGTGACACCAGCGCAGCGACTGGGGACGTATCCGCTGACGGAAAACCCGGCCGGCTTCCAGGACGGCTTCGATCCCAAGGTCTACGATCAATGGCAGACCATCCAGTTGGGGCCGGAAACCGGCGCGATCTGCGGCAATGGCTCGCCGTACAAGTTCTTCATCATGCGCAGCCATACCTCCGGCAACATGTCGATCTACGAGGAAGGCGGCGGCGCCTGTACCGATTACGCCAGCTGCACGGGCGGCACCCTGCTGTCCGCGCGCAATCCGAACGGCATTCCCGACAATTACATGTCGATCAGCGACCTTTCGGCGTACGAGGTCAGCCCGTTCGTTACGCGCAACAACGCCATCGTCGATGCGCTCGAATTGGGCATCTTTCTCGCCGCCGGCGCCTCGAGCTATGTCTCGTCCGTACCGACGCCGACCGTCAAGACGCAGGCCTGGAACCTGGTCTATGTGCCGTACTGCACCGGCGATATTTATTCCGGCGACAAGGTGGCGATCTACAACGACCCGTCCGGCAAGAATCCACCGCTGGTCTGGCACCACAACGGCCTGCGCAATGAGCGTGCGGTCGTCGGCTGGCTGAAAGACCACATGCCGCGACCGAAGCAGATGCTCTCGGTCGGCTGCAGCGCCGGCGGCGTCGGCAGCCTCACGTCCTACGGCGCGCGCCGACCCGACATGGCGCCCAATCTCAGCTATCTGATCGACGATTCCGGCCCGATCTTCCACGCGCCGCTTAACGGCGATCCGGCACAGTATCCCTCGATACCGCTGCACACCAGTATCCGCGCGGCCTGGGGCCTGGACGCACCGAACGGGCCACTGGCCTTCATGCAGCAACGGCTACCGCAGGTGGATCTGAACGACATGGGCAGCATCTATCCGGCGCTGTCGGCGCAGTTCCCTGGCGATCATTTGGGGCATACGGGCTTCTGGCAGGATCTGGATTTCTCGGCGTATTCCTACGAGCCGTACTACCCGCAGATCGCCAATGCGCCGGACGAGGCGACCCGCGACGCCCTGCTTCATCAATTCTGGGCGATCGATACCGGCCATCTGCGCGACCAGTTGAGCGGCCAGAACAATTTCGGCGGTTATTTCCCGCAGTACCGCTCGCTCAACGAAAGCCACTGTTCCACGATCGTCGATTTCAACAACGGCGATATCCAGGAACAAGGCCTGCAACTGGTCGACTTCATCAACAGCGTGCTCAACGAAAACGCCGGACCGGTGCTGCATGCCTCGGAGACCAGCCCCGCGGCGGATTACGCCAAGCCGGATAATCCGGCCTACGACTTCGTCAATACGCTGCTCAACAACTGATGAAGCGTTTCGCGCTACTGCTGGGGCTGATCGCCGTGGCGGGAGCGGTGATATGGGAGCGGCGTGATGTGACGCCGCTCCCGCCGCCAGCTCCGGCGTCACCGACGATCGGCATGACTCCGGCGACCGCGCGCTCAGTCAGTCAGTCCAAACTCGTGACCGCACAAAATATCCTCGGCCAACACCTGCAAGCCTTCGCACAGCATGCCAGGAGCATGGACGAAAACCAGCGCAAGCAGACTGCCGCGCAGCTCGGCGACGAAGTGAAACAGCGCGCCGACCGCATGGAAATCAGCGGCGGCGAATCGGCGCTGGCACAACTGGCCTTGCTGCGTATCGCTTACTTCGACGATCCCGCCGAAGAGGCGCGCCAGGAACAGGCATTGAAAGACAGCTTGAAGACCCAGGCTGCACAACAACAGCAGGCCTATCAGCAGCAACTGGCGAACGATCCACGCTATCAGGCCTACAAGGCCAGCGAGGCGCAGATCGCCGCGCAAGTGACGGCAATGCCGACCATACCGAATGGACTCACCCGCGACGAATTCCTGCGTCAACAGCTGCAAGTGGCGCGCGAGCAGGCCTATCACCCATAAGTAACGCAGTAAGGGGACACACAAACATGCGCAAGTCTCATTGGGGGCTGCTCGTCACGCTACCGATCCTGCTGGCCGCGTGCGGCAAGCAGGAATCCGCCGCACAAGATCAAGGCGACACTTCCTTCGAAAGCAAGCTGGAGCAGCAATTGCTGGACGCCAAACCGGGCAGCGTGATCGACATTCCGGCCGGTCATTATTCGCTCAAGCGCGGCCTTGGCCTGCGTACGGACGGCGTCACCATCCGCGGCGCCGGCATGGACAAGACCGTGCTGTCGTTCAAGGGCCAGATCGTCGGCCCGGAAGGACTGCTGGTGAACGCCAATGATTTCACCATCGAGAACCTCGCCATCGAGGACACCAAGGGTGATGCGTTGAAGATCAATCAGGGCCGCAACATCACCATCCACGGCGTGCGCATCGAGTGGACTGATGGCTCCAATACCAACAACGGCGCCTACGGCCTGTATCCGGTGAAGACCCAGAACGTGCTGGTGGAAGATTCCGTGGTGATCGGCGCGTCGGATGCCGGCATCTATGTCGGCCAGTCGAACAACATCGTCGTGCGCCGCAACCGTGCCGAACAGAATGTCGCCGGCATCGAGATCGAGAATTCGGTGAACGCCGATGTGTACGACAACACGGCGACCAAGAATACCGGCGGCATCCTGGTGTTCAACATGCCCAACCTCTCGCAGGCCGGGCACGCAACGCGGGTGTTCCACAACAAGGTACTCGCCAACAACACCGGCAACTTCGCCGCCAAGGGCGCTGCGGTGGCCAGCGTGCCGGCCGGCTCCGGCATCGTGGTGAACTCCAACGACAAGGCGGAAATTTTCGACAACGACATCGTCGACAACCAGACCGCCAACATCATCGTCTCCAGCTACTTCTCCACCAACTACTACAACACCCGCGGCGTCGCGCCCGACTACAACCCGTATCCGAAAGGCATCTATATCTACGGCAACCGCCTCAAGGGCGGCGGCGACTCGCCCGACGGACTCAAGCTGAAGACGCTGAAAACCGCGATGTACGGACTCACCGGCCACTTCCCTGACGTGCTGTGGGACGGCTACAGCGACCCGAAGGATCTGGTGAACGGCCTGCCGCCGCCGCAGGACCGCATCTGCATCCAGGATGTCACCGGCGTGCTCGATGCCGATGGTCCGCACGACTACAAGAGCCCCAGCACCGATACCAAACCATTCCAGTGCAGCCTGCCCAAGCTGCCGCCGGTGACGCTGAGTCCGGAACCCAAGGTCTGAAGGCGGACCTGATGCACTGGATTCGCCGCTCTCGTGCGCTGCTGCCCTGTTTCCTGTTGCTGTTGACCGCCTGCCATCGCGACATGCCGCCGGTCGCCTTCCACGCCGAGGGCGCGCCGGCGCAACTGAGCGACTGGCACGTGGTCGAGGCGCGCGATGGCCGATTGCAGCTGAACCAGAACGTGGTGCCGTATGACCTCAACACGCCGCTGTTCACCGACTACGCGCACAAACTGCGCACGATCTGGATGCCGGCCGGCACTTCAGCGACATACAGCGCGACCGACACGTTCGATTTTCCGGTCGGCACCATCATCAGCAAGACGTTCTTCTACCCGCTTCCCAAAGGCACCTCGCGCCAGGCCAACGAGGTGGCGCGCAGCTACGACGTCAGCCACGACTTCGCCGGCGCGGGACTCGACCTGGGCCACGTGCAACTGATCGAGACCCGCCTGCTGGTGCGTCGTCAGGACGGCTGGACGGCGTTGCCATACGTGTGGAACGCGGCGCAAACCGAAGCCACGCTGCAGCCCACCGGCGCGGTGCTGCCGCTGACCCTGGTCGCCGACGACGGTGGCCGCGAGGACTTCAACTACGTCGTCCCCGACCGCAGCCAATGCGCCAGCTGCCATGCGAGCGACATGCTGAGCCATGCGCTGCAACCGATCGGTCCGAAGGCGCGTCATCTCAATCGCAGCTATCACTACGCCGACGGCGACCAGAACGAACTGGCCGAGCTGGCGCGTGTGGGTTATCTCAGCGGCGCGCCCGCGCCGGCCGACGCGCCACGCAATGCGAACTGGATGGATCCGCAGGCGCCACTGGATGCGCGGGCGCGCGCCTACCTGGACATCAACTGCGGCCACTGCCACAACCCGCAGGGCGCCGCCAACACCACCGGACTCAGCCTGACCAGCGCCACGCCGGAGGATCGTCATCTCGGCATCTGCAAGCCGCCGACCGCCGCCGGTCGTGGCACCGGCGATCATTTCTTCGACATCGTGCCCGGCAAACCGGACGACTCGATCATGCCCTACCGGCTGGGCTCCACCGAGCCGGGAACGATGATGCCGGAACTGGGCCGCAGCACCGTCCACCGCGAAGGGCTGGCATTGATCCGGGCATGGATCGCCGCACAGCAAGGGGACTGCATCGCAGTGCATTGAGGCAGGGGGAGCGCCGCAGGCGTAGGGGCCCGCGGAACAGCAACGTCGACACGGGGAGAACCAGCATGAGCATGCGTCAACGACCACGGTCCATCGGCCTACGCCGTCTGTTGGCCTGCGTTGCCCTGCTGGCCTGCACGCCGCTCGCGGCGCAGACCGCCGCGCCGGCCAGCGACACCAAGCCGGCACCGGCCAAGCCTGATCCCGCCAAGGCCAAGCTGCTCGAGAACATCACGGTCACCGCGCAGAGCCGCACGCAGGAAATGGAGCAGGTGCCGATTCCGCTGCAGATCGTCACCGCCAAGGACATCGCCCGCTACACCGCCACCGACATCAGCCAGATGCAGATGTTCGTGCCGGGCCTGGTGGTCGGCGACAGCCAGCCGACCCAGCCCAGCTATACCTTGCGCGGAATCACCACCGGCGACTTCGGCATCGGCACCGAGCCGGCCGTGGGCGTGTACGTGGACGGGGTCTATGCCGACCGCACCGGCGGCTCGCTGCTGGCGTTCAACGACATCCAGCGCATCGAAGTGCTGAAAGGCCCGCAGGGCACCTTGTTCGGCCGCAACGCGGCGGGTGGCGCGATTTCGATCATCACCAACGAACCTAGCGACAAGTTCGAGGGCAACGCCACGCTGCGTTATGGCAACGACGGCACGCGTTACGGTTACGGCCTGCTCAACATTCCACTCAACCCGGACATGGCGCTGCGCATCAGTGCCTACGACAACCAGAGCGACGGCTGGATCCGCGATGCCGCCACCGGCAGGCACTACGGCAAGAACGACGACTGGGGCACCCGCGCCGTCTATCGCTGGCGCATCAGCGACAACACCCGCGTGCTGCTGGCCTGGGACCACGAGAAACTCGATCAGCCGCCGCAGGCCGCGGTCGGCCTGATCCCGCAGGCGGACTTCGTCGAGCGACAGCCCTCCGGCCTGGTGCTGCCACCCTTTCCGGCCAACCCGTTGGACTATCTCAACCCGCTGCATGCGCCGCTGTACAACGACGCGGTCGGTGCCGACGAGCGGCGGCGCTTCGACGGCGTCACCCTGACTGTCGATCACAGCTTCCCGTGGGGCAGCCTCACGTCGACCACCGGTTGGCGCAATTTCGACACGTTCAATCTCGAAGACAACGACGGCACCAACCACATCGACACCTACCTGGCCACCGCCAACATCGAGCACAACAACAGCTGGTCGCAGGAATTCAAGCTGTCCGGCAGCAACGATCTCGTCGACTGGGTCAGCGGCGTGAGCTGGTACAGCGAGCAGGCCCGCCAGGGCAGCCAGGTGAACACCTTCACCGACAGCATCGACACGCTGGCCTTGAATACGGGCGTCAACACGGGCACGCCCACCGGCACCATCTACCACTACTTCCAGTCGGTCCTCGACGCCTTCCAGTTGCCCTACAACCTGCTAGGCGATCCATGGCGCGAGCAGATCGACAACCGCGGCAACTACAAATCCTATGCGGCCTTCGGCGATGTGATCTGGCATCTCAGCGACAAGCTGGACCTGACCACCGGCGCGCGCTTCACCCGCGACGAGCGGGATTTTTCCTGGTTCAACATGCCGCGGCAGGCGCCGCAACTGGACGCCACACTGAATCAGCTCGATCAGGCCGGCTTGCTTGATCTGGCCGCCGCGCTAGCCGGCACCACTAAGGCCGCGCTGCTCAACAGCCTGACCAGCAATGTCATCTACACGCCGGGCGGCGGCGCGCCGGTCAACACCCTGGTCACCGCGCACAACAGCTGGAACGATTTCAGTCCGCGCGCGGTACTCAGCTACAAGTTCACGCCGAACCTGATGACCTACTTTTCGGTGGCCAAAGGCTACAAGGCAGGCGGTTACGAAAGCCTGGATATCGGCTCGCACTTCGCACCGGAGAAAGTGTGGAACTACGAGGCCGGGATCAAAACGGTGGTGCCGGAGTACAACCTGCTGTTCAACGCCTCGGTCTACTACTACCGCTACGACAACCTGCAGGAGCAGGTGCTCAATCCGAACGTCATCGGCCAACCGGGTTCGAACGGCTCGGGCGTGCCGTACTACACCACCAACGTCAGCGACGAGCAGGCCAAGGGCGCGGAGCTGGAAGCGCAATGGCAACCGACCGAGGCGCTGAAGTTGAATGCCAATGTGGCGTATATCGATCAGACCTACCTGAAATCAGCCGCCCCGGACGGCAGCATCCTCACCGGACAAGCCACCGGCACGCCGCTGTACTCCGCGACCGCCGGCATGGCGTACACCTGGCACGAGGTGGCGAATGGCGACATGGAATTCGACTTCCAGTACGGCTATCGCGGTAGAACCCGCTGCAATACGGATTCGCGCACCCAAGGCAGTTGCGAGACCAGTCCGAACTTCGTGGTCGGCAATGCGCAACGCCATGCCAACGCGCGCCTCGACTGGCATACGCCAGATCAGCGCTGGGGCGTCAGCCTGTTCGCGAACAATCTTTTCAACGAGCGCTATTTCGGCATCTCCAATCTGTCGACGACGGTGTACGGCACGCCCTGGGCCGTCCTCGATCCGCCCCGCACCTATGGCGTGGAGCTCCGCGTCAAATTCTAAGAGCCTGTATGAACGTACTCGACTCCAATCCGCCGTATGGTGCGAGTTTTCGCCGCATGCTCGGGCTGCTACTGAAGCGCGGATGACCCCGGCGCGACGACGGCCCACTGCGGAGATGACCACACGGTCGTCGCAAGCGGTCAATCGCTGTTAGTCTTGGGCTCGCCCTCGCCTCTGCCGGATGCCGCCGCCATGCAGTGCTATGTCTACGTGAGTTCGCGCAAGCCCGACACCTACCTGTGGCTGTCACGCCGCGACGATCTGGCCGCGCTGCCCGAGTCGCTGGTACTGATGCTGGGCGACCTGACCTACGTGCTCGAGGTCGAACTGAGCGGCCAGCGCCAGCTGCCGCACGAGAACCCGCAGCAGATTCTGGAACACCTGCGCACGCAGGGCTGGCACCTGCAATTGCCGCCGCAACAGACCCTGGCCGCCGCCAGCCACGTGCCCAATCACGGCCGGCAGCAGGACGACAGGCGCGACGAATGACATGCAGCCCAGCCTCGACACGCGTGCGATGCACGATTTCCAGTTAACAACGTATTACCGACAAGCGGCGCCGCGCTTCCTATACTCGCGCCCCATGTGCACTCTCAAATCACGCCGCCACTTGTCCCTTGCAGGGCCCATCCGCCATCTGCGCGCAACCTGCGCGGGAAACGCATGAGCAGGATCCTGCAGGCGCTCGCCTGGTTCGTGCCGGGACTGGCCGCGGTGGCGATCGCCGCGCTCGGCTCGCATCCGCTGATGCTGATCCCGCTGCTGTTGGCCAATGCGCTGACCATGGCTGCGGTGTGCCACGCAATCGGCTTCGATCCCGAGCCGCGCTTCGGCCGCACCGTGCTGCGCCGCGGTGCCGCGCATCTGGTGATGTTCACCGGCTATGTCGCGCTGGTATTCCTGCTGGTCGCATGGCCGCTACTGCAGCTGAGCCAGGGACATGACAGCGGCACACTGCTGCTGCTGGGCGGCGCATTGCTGCTTGCGCTGGCGGCACTGTGGCGGATCTGGCCTGCCTACGGGCTGGCCTTCGTGTGGGACGACGCCTATCCGGCGCAAAGTGATGGTTCGTGGATCTTCACCGCGATCGCGCGCTGCCTCGCCTTTGGCCGCCACCTGTCGCGCCAGGAACGCTTCTTCACCCACTTCCTGCCGGCCGCGTTCTCGCTGCTGGTGCTGGCCTTCATGGCGATCGCGCTGACCGGCCTGTACGGCATGCTGCCCGCCGAACTGCGCATCGCGGCGCTGGCGATCTACGGCGTGGTGCTGCTGCCGCTGGGATGCCTGGTGATCGCGAACCGCACCCTGCGCGTGCTGCTGTGCGAGGGCCGGCGACCGCGCCGTGCCGAAGCGGTGGCCGAGACCAGCGCACCTGCGGCCGCCGCGAATGCCTCGCCGCTGCTGAGCGAGCCTGAGCGCGTGGCCGGCAGTGCCGAACAGTCCACCGGCCTGCTCGTCGCCGCCCGCAGCGGCAACATCCCGCGCGCGCTGGCCCTGCTCGACGCCGGCGCCGATCCGGATCTGCGTCCATTGGTCGCCGACCACGACCAGCGCAGCGTGCTAACGCTGGCCGCACTGCTCTCGGACATGCGCCTGCTGCGCGCGCTGATCGCCAAGGGCGCGAAACTCAACGCGGCATCCAGTCCAGACCATCGCGGTATGAGCGTGCTGCTGTCGACCGCGCGCGACGGCGGCCCGACACGCGCCGAAACGATCATGACGCTGATCACCAACGGCGCCGACGTCACCGCCGTCGATGGCGAGGGAAACACCGCGCTGCACCACACCGCGCGTCGCGACGACCTCGCCGTGGCCGCGATGCTGATCGACGCCGAGGCGCCGCTGGGCGCGCTCAACGCCGAAGGACAGACGCCCTTGGCGGTCGCCTGCCAGGCGGCCAACTGGCCGCTGGCCGAATTGATGCTGGCGCGGCGCCCACCGCTGCAGCCGGCCGGTGGCGAGCCGGCGCTGGTCGCCGCGGCCGACATCGCCGACGACGACCCGCGCGGCGTCGCCCTGCTGCTCAAGCACAAGGCGCAGATCAATGCCCGCGACGCGCTCGGCCGCACCGCACTGATCGTGGCCGCACAAGAAGGCCACGCGCGCATCGCCAAGGCTCTGCTCACCGCCCACGCCAACGTGGCGTTGGCCGATCAGCACGGCACCACCGCGCTGATGGAAGCCGCGCACCATGGCGCCGAGAACATCGTGCGCGCCCTGTGCGAGGCCGGTGCGCCGCTGGACGCACGCGACCGCCACGGCCGCGACGCACTGACCCTGGCCTGCCTCTCGCCGCATGCCGTCACCGGCACCGTGCACGCCTTGCTCGATGCCGGTGCCGATCCGACCACGCAGGCAGACGAAGATGGCCAGAGCGCGATCGAATGCGCCGCCGCCGAAGGCCGCTGGGATCTGCTGGCGATCCTCGATCCCGAGGCGCCGCTGCCCGCCACCGCCAGCACGCCCGATGCGGCGGCAGACGAATCCCCCGCGCACCTGCTCGACGCGCTGCGCTTCGGGCATTGGGCGATCGCCGCCGGCTTCGTCGACGCCGCGCGCCGTTGGCCGCCGACCGATCTCGCCGCGCTGTACGTCGAGCTGGCCGATAGCGAACACGCAACGGCACGCCGCTGGCTGCTCACGCAGAGTCTGTCGCCCGAACAACGGCTCGCCGCCGGTACCAGCCTGCTCGATGCGCTGCTGGAAAAATTGCCCGCTTCGCGGCTGGCGCTGCACGAGCTGCTCGCCGCCGGCGCCAGTCCGGCCGGTGCCGGGCGCCTCGCCATCGCCATGCACGGCCTCGCCGCCACACCGGCCGAGGGCCTGGCGCTGGCAGCGACCATGCTCGATCGCGGCGCCGATCCGTTCAGCCCGCTCGCCGACGGTCGCACGCCGTTGCACCTGGCCAGCGCGCCCGGCTGGCTGGCCTTGCTGCAGCGCCTGGCCGACCTGGGTTGCGATCCGAACATGCGCGACGAAGCCGGCCGCACGCCATTGCACGACACCCTCGAGCATCCGGCGCAGGCCGCGGCGGTGCGCTGCCTGATCGGCGCCGGCGCCGATCCCGAAGCGATCGCCGCCAATGGTGAAACGCCGCTGGGCCTGACCCTGGCGCACGAAGCCTCCGACAGCGAACGCTGGCTGCGCTGGGCGCAATGGCCGCTGCCGCGCCGCCGGCTGCGCGCGCACGATCTACCGGCGGCGGCCACCGCGGGCGATCTCACGGCAGTCGACAAATTGCTCGAACTCGGTTTCTCGCCGGACACCCGCGACCCCAAGGGCACCAGCGCGCTGATCCATGCCTGCGGTCTCGGCCACGAAGCGGTGGCCGCGCGCTTGCTCGACGCCGGCGCCGATATCGGCCTGAGCACACCAGGCGGCATCACCCCGCTCGCTGCCGCCGCCGGCGCGCGCCATCTCGCCTTGATCCGCTTGCTTGTGCAGCGCCAGGTCGTGGTGGACCAGCCGTTGAATGGCCAGGCCACCGCGCTGATGCTGGCCTGCGCGCTGGGACATCCCGAGGTCGCCGAAGCGCTGGCGGAGGCTGGTGCCGACGTCAACGCTTGCGATGCGCTGGGCCACGCGCCGCTGCACGCCGCTGCGCAATACGCCTTCGGCAGTCGCGACAGCCTGCGCGCGCGGCGCCTGCTCGACGTGCTGCTGAGCCATAAGGTCGATGTGAACAAGGCCGATGCCAGCGGCATGACTCCGTTACTGTTGCTGCTCGGCGCGCAGCAGAAACCCGGCACGGAAAGCGATGCCACCCATCTGGGCGCGCTGGTGCCGGTGCTGCTGGAGGCGGGCGCCGACCTGCAGCATGCGGATCAGCGCGGCGTCACCGCACTGCACGCCTGCGCGATGCATGCACTGCTGGCGCCGGCCCGGCTGCTGCTGGCGCGTGGCGCGGATCGCGCCGCGGTCGATGCCTTCGGACGCACCGCGGCGGACGTCGCGCGGCACCTGGGCTATATCGACATCGCGCACGAACTGGCCGCACGCGTCGGGGCGATTCCCAGCGTGCGGCAGACCTTGCGGCAGCCGGCACAACCGGCAGAGTGATCGGGCGCCGCCGCAGTCGCTGAAAATCACTTGATCGCGACGCCGCGCAGCGCAGCGCGACAGGCGACCGCTGTGCTCGCGGCGAGCTTATTCTTTTGGCGGGCGAGATGGTGCTTGGCGACTTGAATCGCCTGCCGGCGTTTGAGTCACTCTTCCAATTGATGGTGCTTGGCGACCTGGCTCGCCTGCGGCGGGCTTTCGAGCTGCTGCCGCAGCCCGAGTCACTTCTCTTTGCTGGCCCAAAGAGAAGTAACCAAGAGAAATGGCCTGACGCAACTCGATGAAGTTACAAGCAGGCGAGGTCTTGCTTTGTCTGAGAGGGCGCTACTCAAGAGGAGCTGCCGCCGCTATGCCGCGAGCGCTCGCTGGCCGAGGCAAGTAAGGGTAAGGCTTGGCTCGCTGCGCGTCGCCAGGCTCGGCTCTGAGAGGTGCGCGTGTCATTGCAACTTCAAGTTGCCATTTAATCTCCCTTGCCGTGGCTCCCGAGCGGTCGCGGCATAGCGGCGGCAACGACTCTGTGAGTAGCGAACCATGTCGGCAAGGAGTGATCGCACACGCTCTTGGCCCCGACGTGCTCACCCAGGCCATTTCTTTGGGTTACTTTTCTTGACTCCGGGCATCCTACCCTTCGCCCTTCGGGCCAGCTTCGCTGTTCGTTCGCGCTCCTGGCGCGAACGTGGGCCAGCAAAGAAAAGTGACTCGGGCTGCGGCAGCAGTCCGAAAGCCCACCGCAGGGGAGCCAAATCGCCAAGCACTCTCTAGCCTGGAAAAATCGAAGCCCATCGCCCCTAGGGACTGACTACGGTCGCAGGACAGCCAAGTCGCGCAGAACACGATGTCGACCAGCAAAAGATTCTGAGCAGGGCTCAGAGCGAATCCTGCACCGGTCCCGGATCGCGCCGACGTTCGCGCTCCGCGCCCGGCTCGGCGTCGGCCTCGAACAATCGCTCAAGATCAGCCAGCGCTTCGCGGGTGGTCTGCACCAGCTTGGTCTCGTCGTCGTAGACCAGGTATTGCGCCTTCAGCAGCTCGTCGTCCTGGCGGCGGAAACGCTCGATCTGGTCGGCCGCCTGCTCGCTCGACAGGCCGAGTGCCTGCAGCGTGTAGCGCGACAACTTCAGGCTCGAGTACAGCGTCTCGCGCACCGGATCCTCCACGCCCAGGTCCATCAACCGCCATACGTGCTGGCGATTGCGTGCGCGCGCGACGATCTTCAGATGCGGATATTGTCGCCGCACCAGGCGGGCGATCTGCAGGCTCGATTCCGGATCGTCGCTGGCCAGCACGAACACCTCGGCCTTGTCCGCCTGCGCCGCGCGCAGCAGCTCCGGCCGTGCGGGATCGCCGTAGTAGATGTCGTGGTTGTTGCCGAAGCGCTGCACCAGATCCATCTGATCGACCGAATGCTCCAGCGCCACGAACGGAATCCGCTGCGTGCGCAGGATGCGCGCCACGATCTGACCCATGCGGCCGTAGCCGGCGATGATCACCCGCGGCGGCGCGGAATTGATCTGGTCGTAGGCACGCTCGACCTTCTTCGGTTTGTTCGCGTTCAACAGCTTCGCCACCAGCACCACCAGCAATGGCGTGAGCGCCATCGACAAGGTGATCGCCAGCACCAGCAGATCGTTCTGGGTCTGCGTGATCAATGCCTTCTCGGCGGCCTGCTTGAGCACCACGAAGGCGAATTCGCCACCGCAGGCCAGCAGCACCGCGAGGCGCAGCGCATCGGACTTGTTCAAGCCGCTGAGGTAGCGACCCAGCGGCCACAGCAGCAAGCCCTTCACCAGCAGCAGCGCACCGGTCAACGCCAGCACAAGCAACGGCAGGTGCAGCAGCAGCGACACATCCATCGACATGCCGACGCTGATGAAGAACAGGCCGAGCAGCAGGCCCTTGAAGGGTTCGATATGCGATTCGAGTTCGTGCCGGTATTCCGAATCGGCCAACAGCACGCCGGCCAGGAACGCGCCCAGCGTGCTGGACACACCGGCAGCGTCCATCAGCAGCGCCGTGCCCATCACCACCAGCAGCGCGGTGGCGGTGGAGACTTCCACCGAATCGGTTTTCGCCACGATGCGGAACACCGGGCGCAACAGATAGCGGCCACCGACCACCACGGCGACGATCACGCCGACGGTGCGTGCGGCGCCCAGCAAGTCGAAGCCGTGCGCACGCGTGGAGCTGGCCAGCAGCGGCACCATCGCGATCAAAGGGATCGCCGCCAGATCCTGGAACAGCAGGATCGAGAACGCCTGCCGACCATAAGCCGAACCGGCTTCCTTGCGCTCGGCCAGAATCTGCAAGCCGAACGCGGTGGACGACAGAGCGAGACTGCCGCCGATGATCGCTGCCGCCTTGCCGCTGACGCCGAGCAGCTGGTAGCCGATCGTGGCAATCACCAAACTGCAGCTCAGCACCTGCAGCAGGCCGGTACCGAACACCGAGCGCCGCATCACCCATAACCGTTGCGGCGACAGCTCTAGGCCGATCACGAACAGCATCAGCACCACGCCGAATTCGGAGATCGTGGCGACCCCGCCGGTGGCGCCGATCAGGCCCAGTACCTGTGGCCCGATCACCACGCCGGCAAGCAGATAGCCGAGCACCGCGCCGAGCTTGAACCGTTTGGTCAGCGGCACCGCGATCACCGTAGCGATCAGGAACACCACGGCAGTCTGCAGAAATTGATGGCTGTCCATGGAATGCGCTCGCTGCGGATCAGCGATGATTATCCATGCTGGCGCGCTGCGATGTGGCGGACATCGTGCACCTGCGCGACATTCATCGACATCAGGCGCTGCGCTTCTTCCGCAACGGCGTCGGTTCGGCAACAGGAGCCAGCGCGAACACGCCCTGCAGATCCTGCTTGATGATCGACGCCAGCCGCGCCACGGCCGCGGCCGGCTCGGCCTCGGCACGATGCAGGGCCAGGCCCAGCGACTGCGGTGGCGGCAGACCGGCGACGCTCGGCACAAGCCGCTGCAGTCGCTCGGTCAGGCCGATCGGCGTGCGCAGCGTCACGCCCAGGCCGGCCGCGACCGCGGCGTGCACGCCGGCCAGGCTGGTACTGCTGAAAGCGATGCGCCAGGCAATGCCGGCGCGATCCAGCAGGCCGATCGCCAGCGTGCGCAGCAGGCAGGGCGCCTCCAGCATCACCAGCGGCAGCGGTTCGGCATGTCCACGATGCCAGCGCAAAGGCTCGGCAGTGGCGCCGATCCAGCACAACGGCACTTCGCCGATGCGTTCGGCGTGAGTCGTGCCGCTGCCGATCTGCCAAGCCAGCGCCAGATCGAGCCCGCCGCGCTCGATCGCTTCCAGCAATTCGGCATTGCGCGCGATGCGCGCCTCGATGCGCACCCGCGGATGCGCCCGCGCAAAACGGCCGAGCACCTCGGGCAGCAAGGTAGCGCCGAAATCCTCCTGCAGGCCGAGCCGCACTGCGCCCTGCAGCTCGCCGCCGTGCAGCGCTGCGGCCGCCTCGTCGTTGAGTTCGAGCAGGCGCCGCGCGTAGGCCAGCATGGTCTCGCCGGCCACGGTCAGCGCCATGCCGCGGCCCGCCTTGCGCAGCACCGGCGCGCCGGCCTGCTGTTCGAGCTTCTTCAGCTGCGCGCTCACTGCCGAAGTGGAGCGCCCCAGCCGGTCCGCCGCTTTGGCGAAACTGCCCAGTTCCATACCCAGCGCGAAGCTGCGCAGCACATCGAGATCGAAGGTGACGCGGCGCATGGATCATCCCGAATTTATGGATTGATGACTCTATATTTCCCGATTTTCAGTATCACCATGCCGCGCTATGGTGAGCCCGTCAAGCTTACGGAGAGGCCCATGCCACACGATCCCCACTATGGCCGCCAAAGTTTCGGCGACATCGCGCCGAAGCTCGGCGAGCTCACCGACGAGGTGCTGTTCGGCGATATCTGGCAACGCCCCGGGTTGTCGCCGCGCGAGCGCAGCATTGCCACGCTGGCGGCGCTGATCGCGTTGAACCGTACCGCGCAGTTGCCGTTCCACCTTGCGCGCGCGCAGGACAATGGCTTCGACCGCGCCGGCATCGTCGAGCTGATCACCCATCTCGCGTTCTACGCCGGCTGGCCGGTCGCCGCCTCCGCAGTCACGGTGCTGCGCCAACTCGACAGCGTGGCCGCACCATGATCGCCATGCAGTACAGCTTCACCCTGCCGGCCGACTACGACATGGCGATCATCCGCCGCCGCATCGCCGAGAAAGGCCATCTGCTGGACGATTTTCCGCAGCTGCATTTCAAGGCCTACCTCAGCGCACAGCGCGACGACGAAAACCTAGCGAGTCGCGAGAATCTCTACGCGCCGTTCTATCTTTGGCAGCACGAAGAAGGCATGCACGCCTTCCTCGGTGGCAGCGGATTCGCCGCGCTTACGCAGGCGTTCGGCTGGCCGTCGATTAAGACTTGGTCGGTATGGCGCGCCGACGTATCGCCCGATCTTTCCGGCGCAACCTACGCGTCGCGCGAGCTGATCGCGATACCGCCCTACAGCGCGCTGGATTCGTTGCGCGAAGCCGAGCGCGCGGCGCTGCAAGCCGATATTGACGCCGGCGCGCGCGCCGCAATCAGTGCGTTCGAACCAACGCAATGGACGATGCTGCGTTTCCGACTTTGGCGCGAGCCACCGGAGCATCCGGTCGCCGCGGATCGCCAGCTCTATCGCGTCGGTCACATCTCGCATCCGGGTGCGCGACACTAAATCTGTTTCCGTCGAATCATTCACCCACTGGAGAACCCGCATGCCTCTTGTCCGCATCGACCTGCGCCGTGGCAAATCCCCCGCCTATCTCGCCGCCTTGCGCAACGGCATCTACCAAGCCATGCGCGAAAGTTTCAACGTACCGGAGAACGATCGCTTCATCCTGATTAGCCAGCACGATGCCGACGAGTTCGACTACGACCCGAACTACCTCGACATCGCACGCAGCGACGACCTGATCATCGTGCAGATCACCTGCAACAACACCCGCAATGTCGAGCAGAAGCAGGCGCTGTACCGACGTATCGCCGAACGGCTGAGCGATAACCCCGGCCTGCGGCCCGAGGACGTGTTCATCAATTTGGTGGTGGTGTCGAAAGAAGACTGGTCGTTCGGCAACGGCATCGCGCAATATGCGTGAGCGGGGCGAGCATGCTGTCGAACCTACCAACTCGACCGCGATTAATAACCATGCGCGGTGACCGAGGCATCGCGTATGAAGCAGTACTTACCGGCGGAATGAGTCCAATCCTCCCGGCGGTATGATGTGCCATGGTAAGGCGCATCGCTCGAGACCTCGGATGCTGCGTTGAACACTGCGCAAAGCTGGTAAGCGGCTTCGCCACGTATGGCATATTCGTAAGTGGCCTCATTGGCCAGACCCTTATCAGGGATGGCAGCACCGTCGAGTACACGCAGATCGGCCGGCAGTTGCTTGTGCTGCGCCCAATAGTTTTCGATACGACTGGATAGCCGGGCCAGGTCTGCCACCCGGAATTCATCCAGTCGCAGTGCGCGTTGATGCGCGGGCGAACCCATCGCCCACATGCCGGCCACGACGGCGGCCAGCATTGCGAACGATGCCGCCGCGATCAGCAAACGCACACCGGCGTGGCGGTTCATGACACGCGCTCGTCGCGGCGCAGGTCCCACAGGTAATAGCCGAATACTGCGCTGGCGATCACGCCGGCCACGATCACCTTCAGAATGAAACGGATCGTCACCTCGCCGCCGAGCACGCTATCGACCAGGGTGATGAGATCGCAGAGCAAGGCGACCGCGGCCACGAACAGCGTGAGGTAGGTGAGCCAGCGGCGCACCGCCGATTGCCGCTTCACCGGCTGCTGCGTCAGCTCGCGACCGATCTTCGCCGAGAGGTACAGGAACACGGGAAACGCGATGACGATCGACGCCACCGACCAGCGGATGCTGCGTGCGGCACCGTTGTTGTACGGCATCGTGGGATCGGGCCAGGCACGGTTGATCAATTCGAACAACAGGCTGCCGAGGTGATAGGCGCTCAGGTACAGCGTGGTGAACAACACCAGGTAGAGAAACGCTTCGCGCGGCGATAGGTAAGGACGTGGTCGCGGCACCGGTACGGCGAAATCCACTTCTGCGTAAGCCGACAGCGCGGAACGTCTTTGCTCGACCGTCCAGCCCGCCATGGTCAATGCCTGATCGATATCCTGACGAGAGCAACCGCGTCCCAACGCATCGCGCACGAACTGGTCGAGATCCTGCGTACTACTGGCCATGTGATCCCCTTCGTTTCGGAGCTTGAATCGCTATCCTAGTCCGAAGGCTGTGCGCGCATTCGCACATGCGCGATCTTCGAGCGGGAAATCACCGCATCGCCATGGCTGCGTCTGCGTTCGGTCAGAAATGGCCGTGACTCGTGCGCGAGATATCTCCGCAGCGAATCATGCACCCGGCGGCAACGGCGGCGGCACTTGCGCCAGCATCTGCGCGACGGTCGGCTCATCGCCGCCGCGTACCCACTCGCTCATACCGGCGCGCCAGACGCGGGTGTCCGCGGTGACCTTGCGTTGCTGGATCATGGCGCTCAGCTGGGCGGCTGAAAACGGACCCTGCTGCTCGCCAGCGAGCGCGACGAAGTAGTTTTCAGGGACGGCGGTCGTAGCGGCTCCGGCGTTGCCACCAAGCGCGTTACCCAGGTTGGCGGCCATGGCCAGCCCCATCGCCAGATCGCCGCCCATGCCTGCCGCACCACCGGGCTTGAGACTGATGTTCTCGATCGCCTCGGCCGAGTTCAACTTGGTCAGCGCATTCAAGTCCACACGGTTCAAGCGGCTGTATTTGAAAATCTCGTCGCGCAAGGCGTCTGGCAGCGACATGTTTTCCACGGTGAACTGGCTTAGCGCGACACCCAGCTTGGCGAGGTCCGCGTTGATCTTCGGCAACAGCGCCGTCGCCAGCTCGCCTTGCTGACCGACCAGATTCTCGACGCCGATCTTCATGGCGATCAGTTGGTCGCTGAAGTGGGTCACGATCTGGCTGCGCAGTTGGCCCTGGATCACGTCGGTCTGCACGATGCCGCTGGTGCCCACCACCTCGCGCAGAAAAGCGGCGCTGTCAGTCACGCTGTAGGCGCAGGTGCCGTAGGCGCGCAATTCGACCAGACCGAAATGCGCGTCCTGCAAGGTGATCGGGTTCTGCGTGCCCCATTTCTGGTCCAGATACTGCCGCGTGCCGACGAAATACACCTCGGCTTTGAACGGGCTTTCGAAGCCGTATTTCCAGCCGAGCAGGGTGGAAAGTATCGGCAAATTCTTGGTCTCCAGCCGATAGGTGCCGGGCGCAAAGACTTCGGCCAGCTTGCCCTCGTTGACGAAGATCGCCTGCTGCCCTTCGCGCACGACAAGCTGTGCGCCATACTTGATCTCGTTGTTGTAGCGCTCGAAGCGATAGACCAGGGTGTCGCGTGCGGGATCGACGAATTCGACGATGTCGATGAGTTCTCCGGTGAGTTTGTTCCACATGGACATGGCGAGCTCGCAGACTTGGAGGACGGCAACAGCATACCTGAAGCTTTTTGCCCACAGCCCGACCAAACTGTCCGCCGACTTCCTCCCATCGCACGGCTATGTGATCGATGATCGATACCAAGACCCTCACCTGCTCCAACTGCCATGGCGGCGACTTCATTCGCCTGGCCGACAACGAATTCAAATGCACGCACTGCGGTTCGATCACCATCGTGCAGGACGATGTCGCCGAACGACTCGAACAGATTCTCAGTAAGTTGCAGGCGCCGAAGGCAGAAGCGCCTCCCGCCCCAGTGCGCGTGCTGCGCCCGCGCTGGATCTTGCTGTGGTTGCTGGTGTTCTGCTTCGTGCTGATGGGGCCATGGTTGCGGGCGCTGCTGCAGAGTGACTCCTCCGGCTCCGTCTCTGTATCCACCCGGTTCCACCCGCGCGCGGAGGTCGATCCGGGTTTGCTCAGGATCGAAAACCTGCATCGCGCGACACCCAACTATCCCGACTACATGGTGGGCATGGTCCGCAACGACAGCGATCGCGTGGTGTCGTCGGTATCGCTCAGCATGCATACCTACCGCAACAATATTCGTGGCGACGATCAATCGGCTTCGATGAGCCTGCGGCTGTTGCCCGGCGAATCGCAGCCGATCGTCTTCACCTCATGGCCGCAGCAGGCCGGCGAACGTTTCGAGATCGCCAGCAAGGAAGTGAGCACCGATGACGATTTCGGCGGACGTGCGCAATTGCGGCTGGCCCACGAGCAACTCATCCGCGAACCGCGCAGCCCCGGCGACTCCAAACTCCGCTTCATCGGCCAGCTGACCAACACCGGCACGGTGCGGGCCAAATCCATCCAGGTCACGGTGAATCTGTTCGATGACAAGAACACCTTGATCGGCACGGCCAATGCCCACTCGCCCGAGTCCAGCGAACTCGCTCCCGGCGAAACCACCAACTTCGACCTGGATATCTATCCCTACGAAAATACCGATATCGCCTCGATGCAGTACCTGGTCGACAGCGAGCGCGTGAACGCGGGGGACCGCCGATGAATAGCCAGCTCCCGCAAGACCAGAGCTACAGCGACGTCGTCTGCGAGAGTTGCGGCGCGCGCCATTGCGTATTGCAGAAGGATGGTCGCTACGTCTGCCAAAGCTGCGGCTGGGTCCAGCGCCAGCGCAGCCAGCCGGGCAACACGCCGCCACCCAGAAAGCGCAGGGCCTGGCTGTTCGCGCTGCTGCTCATCCTGATCGGCGGCGGCCTGTTCGGCTGGCACTACCTGCATCGGTCGGCGCCTGTCGCGACCGTCCAAGGCGCGGCTAGTGCATCCAGTGCGTCGACATCGGCCGCGCCGGGCGTGTCCAATACCGGCAACCGGCAGGTCACCGTCCAGCATCCGAAAATCCGCGTGATCGATGCCGACCTCGGCTGGACCCTCGATGAATTGCTCGGCCCCGCGCTGCCGACGTTCGACACCTCGAAGCTGGAACTGAGCAACTTCGAACAGATCCCCGATGAGACCGGCCTGCCCACCTTCCGCGCATCGTTGACCAATCGCAGCACCGATACGGTGGTGCTCAAGCCGGTGATGGACTTGCGGCTGTTCTCGACCGATGGCAGCACCCAGGTTCCCGAAAGCATCGGCGGCCTGCCGCCCTCGCTCTACCCGGGCGAAAAGGCCTGGATCAAGATCGGCGACAACGAAGACATCAAGCCGATCGCGCACGTCGAAGTCACTTGGCATGCCTCGCGGGCGGTACCGTTGCCGGGGCCGCGCCGCCAGGCGAATATCGAAGTGAAGAACAACCAGCTGCGCGATTGCCACGAACGCATCATCAACGGGCAGGGCGATTTCCAATTCACCTACCAGTGCGTCGACATGACTGGCGTGATCCACAACACCGACACGCGCAAGATGCAGCTGGTCGGGGTGGCAGTGTTCTACTACGACGGCGCGGGGCGCTACGTCGGCTCCGAAACCACCAACCTGCAGGCCACGCTGAACCCGGGCGAACAGGTCGACTACGAATTACACACCAAGCTGCTACGCAAGCACGGCTTTGCGCGCTATGAGCTGCATTACTACAACCAGTGAGCGAGGGACTACCCGCCCCTGTCCCTGCGCATGCTCGCGCATGCAAACCTGAGGCAGACGCCGAGCCATGGGAGGCTCTCGCCTGAGATGTCAGGACGGTAAAGATGCATCGTGTTGAAAGCTGGACGGCGTATCCCATCATTGATTCCAGCTGACTCGGCCGTGCCAGCTTGCGCTACGTATAATGGCCGCTAACGATACGGGGAAAAGCACCATGCTCGATGTGCATGCTTTGGGCGACAAGATCGAAGGTCTGAAGGATTTCGGCCTGCACATCCTCACCATCACCATCGGACTGTTGATCGCGTTGAGCCTGGAAGGCCTCGTCGAATACCAGCACCATCGTCACCTGGTCAATGCCGCGCGCGCCAGCCTGCACGGCGAGATCGAGCACAACGCCAAGTCGCTCACTGACATCCAGCGTGAGATCGACGATGCGCAGAAGATCCTGGACAAGGATCTGGCTGCCTTGTCGCAGTTGCGAAAGGATACCGCCGCCAAGTCCACCGATATAAACCGCAACCACATCAGGCTGGAATTCAACGTCCAGGGCTTCGAGAACACCGCCTGGAAAACAGCCCAGGCGACGGGCGCGCTGACCTATATGCCGTATGACGAGGCAGGCGAATATTCCGCGATCTACGATACCCAGGACGAGGTCTACAAGGTCCAGCAGCAGGTCGTCGACGATGTCCTCCACGCTGCCGCGCTGATCGCCGGGAAGGGTGACGATTTCCAGCCGGGCGTTGCCGTCGTCGACGAGGACAATAATCGCGTGACCTTGATCAAGATGCGCCTGACCTACGAGAAATCGCTGGTCGAATCACTGAATGCGAACTACGCGCAGTTCAAGGCCGATCATCCTTGATCGATGTGAGGCGCCCTACTCGCCGCGCAACCACTTCGCCGCATCGATCGCGAAATAGGTGAGGATCGCATCGGCGCCGGCGCGTTTGAACGCAGTGAGCGATTCCAGCACCACTGCCTTCTCGTCCAGCCAGCCATTCTGCGCGGCGGCCTTGAGCATCGCGTATTCGCCACTGACCTGGTAGACGAAGGTCGGCATGCCGAAGGCGTCCTTCACCCGCCGCAGCACATCGAGATACGGCATGCCCGGCTTCACCATCACCGCGTCGGCGCCTTCGTGGATGTCCAGCTCGATCTCGCGCAACGCCTCATCGCTGTTGCCGACATCCATCTGGTAGGTGTGCTTGTCGCCCTTGCCGAGATTGGCCGAGGAACCGACCGCGTCGCGGAACGGACCGTAGAACGCGGAGGCGTATTTCGCCGAGTAGGCAAGAATGCGCGTGTGGATATGCCCCGCCTCTTCCAGCGCCTCGCGGATCGCGCCGATGCGGCCGTCCATCATGTCGGACGGCGCGACGAAATCCATGCCGGCTTCGGCCTGTGCCAGCGACATCTTGATCAGCGCCTCGATGGTCGGCTCGTTCATCACGTAGCCGTGCGCGTCGATCAGGCCATCCTGGCCGTGCGTGGTGTAGGGATCGAGCGCGACGTCGCCGATCAGGCCGAGTTCGGGATACTTCGCCTTCAGCGCGCGCGCCGCGCGCTGCATCAGGCCCTGCGGATTCCACGCCTCGGCGGCATCTTCGCTTTTCACTGCCGCGCCCGGCGAGGGGAACAACGCCAGCGCGGGAATACCGAGCCGCACGCATTCGCTGGCGAGCTGCAGCAAGCCGTCGATCGACACGCGGTCCACACCGGGCATCGACGGCACCGCTTCGCGCCGGCCTTCGCCATCGATCACAAACGCGACCATGATCAGGTCACTGGGCAGCACAGTGTGCTCGCGCATCAGTGCGCGCGAGAAAGCATCGCGACGCATGCGGCGCATGCGGATGGCGGGAAAGCTCATCGTGATTCCTGACTTCGAGAGACAGCGAACATTTTAGGACAGATCGCCCTTCGTATCGCGATGAACCGCCATACGCACCGCGCCGTTGCCAAACGGCAACGCGTGCGATGCATCCTCCGCTGAACGCAAGAACTCTCGCATGGCCCGTGTCTCGCTGCTTGAGAGCAAGCTTGCCCATGCTGTCCGTACCGCCACGATTTGCTCGGAGATGTTTGCATGAACCCGTCCACCCCACTTCCCGCCGATGCCCGCTATCTCGGGCCGCATGATGCCGATGTCCAAGTCACCCTCGTATTGCGCCATCGCAGCACGCCGCAGCCAGCCGCCTGGCCGCAAGCCCCGCTGTCGCGCGCCGACTACGCCGAGCGCCACGGCGCCGATCCCGCCGACATCGAGCGGCTGCGCGCGTTCGGCCACCAGCACGGCATGCGCGAGGTGGCCTGCCATCCGGAACGGCGCAGCCTGCATTTCAGCGGATCGGCGCAGAGCATGCGCACGGCCTTCGGCGTCGAACTGGGCCAGTACGAGCTGGGCGCCGGCGGCGCACGCTTCGTCGGTTGCACGCAGGAGCCCACCTTGCCCGAAGCCTCGGTCATCGCCGTGCTCGGGCTCGATCAGCGACCGGTCGCCAAGCCGCATTTCCGCCGTGTGCTGGCGCAGCAGGGCGTCACCGGCGTCGCCTATACGCCCTTGCAGCTGGGCGAGCTGTACCAGTTTCCCGCCGACACCGACGGCAGCGGACAGACCATCGCGATCATCGAACTCGGCGGCGGCTACACGACCAGCGATCTGAAAACTTATTTCAGCGGTTTGGGCCTCAAGGCGCCCAGCGTCACCGCGGTCGCCGTCGATGGCGGCAAGAATGCGCCGGGCGCGGATGCCGACGGCGAAGTCATGCTGGATATCGAAGTGGCCGGTGCGCTGGCACCGGCGGCGAAACTGGCCGTCTACTTCGCACCGAACACCGACCAGGGTTTCTACAACGCGATCGCGCAGGCCGCACACGACAGCACGCACAAGCCGACCGTGATGTCGATCAGCTGGGGCGGCCCCGAGAACGACTGGAGCACGCAGGCGCGCAACGCGATGCAGTCGGCACTGCAGGATGCCGTCGCGCTGGGCCTGACCGTGACTGTGGCGGCCGGCGACAACAGTTACACCGACGGCGAAAGCGGCAGCACCGCACACGTGGATTTCCCCTCCTCCAGCCCGTATGCACTGTCTTGCGGCGGCACCAAACTGGTTGCCAGCAACGCCAGCACGATCACCAGCGAAGTGGTGTGGAACGAAACCGCGTCGAACAACGGCGCCACCGGCGGCGGCGTGAGTAGCGTCTTCGCCTTGCCGAGCTGGCAGGCCTCGGCGAAGGTGCCGAAAACCGCGAGCGGTTTCGTCGGCCGTGGCGTGCCGGATGTCGCCGGCGACGCCGATCCGCTGACCGGCTACCTGATCCGCGCAGACGGCAAGGAGGGCGTGATCGGCGGCACCAGCGCGGTCGCACCGCTGTGGGCAGCGCTGGTGGCGCGGCTCAACCAGGCGCTCGGCAAAAATCTTGGCGATCCCCACGCCGTGCTCTACCAGCTCGGTGAGCAGGCCTTTCGCGACATCACCCAAGGCAGCAACGGCCTGTACCAGGCCGGCAAGGGTTGGGATGCCTGCAGCGGGCTGGGCAGTCCGAACGGTACGGCGCTGCTGGCCGCGTTGACGGCGCTGGCGAAGCAGGGCACACCGGCACCGACCCGGGAAAAACCGAAGCCCGCTGCAACCAAAAAAACCACGGCGGCCAAGACGGGAAGCAAGAAAAACACTTAAGGTGTAATGCGCCCACCTTGCATAGCATCGAAAAAATGCAGCTGGGCGGGGTCGAAGCGGAAATGCAGCGTGCTGCCGGGCTCGGGCAAGTCGCGCGACGATGTGCGTGCGACCAGCGCCTGTGTGCCGAAACGCAGGTTGAGGAATGCCTCGTTGCCGACGGGCTCGATCACCTCGAGCTGCGCGCTCAAGACCGCGCCGGCGGCATCGTTCGCGAGCAACAGATGTTCCGGGCGCAGGCCGAGCACGACCTCGCGGTCGCGCCACGCGTCCAGCGCGGTCGCCTGCGGTAGCTCGCCCAGTGCGAGCACGCCTTGCGGCATCGCCAGTCGCCAGCCGTTGTCGAAGCGCAACGTGCCGCGCAGGAAATTCATCGCCGGGCTACCGAGGAAACCGGCGACGAACAGGTTGGCCGGGCGGTCATACAAATTCATCGGCGTGTCGATCTGCTGGATCACGCCGCCATCGAGCACGACGATGCGCTGGCCCAGAGTCATCGCCTCGATCTGGTCGTGGGTGACGTAGATCATGGTGGCGCCGAGCTGGCGATGCAGCCGCGCGATTTCCACGCGCATCGACAGGCGCAGCTTGGCGTCAAGGTTGGACAGCGGCTCGTCGAGCAGGAACACCTTCGGCTCACGCACCAGCGCGCGCCCCAGCGCCACGCGCTGACGCTGGCCGCCGGATAGCGCCGCCGGGCGCGCATCGAGTTGCCGCTGCAGTTCCAGCGTGGTCGCCACCTCGCTCACGCGGCGGTCGATGTCGACCTGGCGAAAACCGCGCAGGCGCAGGCCGAAGCCGAGGTTCTCGGCCACCGTCATGTGCGGATACAGCGCGTAGTTCTGGAACACCATCGCGATGTCGCGATCCTTCGGCGCGACCTCGTTGACCACGCGGCCATCAATGCTGAGCGTGCCATCGCTGATCGACTCCAGCCCGGCGATCATGCGCAGCAAGGTGGTCTTGCCGCAGCCGGAAGGGCCGACCAGCACCAGCAGTTCGCCGTCGCGGATTTCGATGTCGGCGCCGGCCACGCCGACGTGCCCGTTCGGGTAGACCTTGCGCAGCTTCTCCAGCCGTACGGCCGCCATCGAGCCCTCTCCCAGAATTGCGCAAGCGGCGGTTGCCGGAACGATCCGGTATTCTCCCGTCGAAATCGTTTACATCAAGCCGCAGTGCGACATTCGAGAATACATCCATGACCCGTAGCTATCGCTTCCCGGACGGTTTTATCTGGGGCGCCGCCACCTCCGCCTACCAGATCGAGGGCTCTCCGCTGGCCGATGGCGCGGGGCCGAGCATCTGGCAGCGCTTCGCCGGCACGCCGGGCATGATGGCGAATGGCGACACCGGCGACGTCGCCTGCGACCACTACCGGCGCTACAAGAACGACGTGCAGCTGATGAAGGCGCTCGGCCTGGACAGCTATCGCTTCAGCGTGAACTGGGCGCGCGTGCTGCCCGAGGGCACCGGCCGGGTCAACCCGCGCGGGCTGGATTTCTATTCGCGGCTGGTCGACGAACTGCTCGAACACGGCATCGTGCCGAACCTCACCCTGTTCCACTGGGACCTGCCCGCCGCGCTCGACGACCGCGGCGGCTGGCTCAACCGCGACAGCGCGCACTGGTTTGCCGAATACACCGAGGTAATGACCAAGGCATTGGACGATCGCGTACCGATGTGGGCCACGCTCAACGAGCCGTGGGTAGTGGTCGACGGCGGCTATTTGCACGGCGCGCTGGCGCCGGGCCATCGCAGCAAATACGAGGCGCCGATCGTCGCGCACAACCTGATGCGCGCCAGCGGCGCCGGCATCCAGGCCTATCGCGCGCACGGCCGGCACCAGGTCGGCGTGGTGTTCAACATCGAGCCGAAGTATCCGCACTCGAACAGCGTGGAGGATCTGGCGGCGACACGTCGCGCGCATGCGTACATGAACCAGCAGTTTGCCGATCCCGCCCTGCTCGGCAGCTATCCGCCGGAACTGCGCGAAATCTTCGGCGACGCCTGGCCGGATTTTCCGCAAGAGGATTTCGCGCTGACCAGGCAGCCGGTCGACTTCGTCGGCATCAACTACTACACGCGCGCGGTGGTGCGGCACGATCCGCAGCATTACCCACTCCAGGCCGCGCCGGTGCGGCAGCCCAACAAGACCTATACCGAGACCGGCTGGGAGGTGTTCGAGCAGGGCCTCACCGACACGCTGACCTGGTTCAAGCAGCGCTACGGCGACATCCCGCTATACATCACCGAGAACGGCTCGGCCTTCTACGATCCGCCGACACTGGAAGCCGGCGTGCTCGACGATCCGCTGCGCACCGACTACCTGCGCCGGCATCTGCGCGCCGCGCACCACGCGATCGCCGCCGGCGTGAACCTGAAGGGCTATTACGCGTGGTCGCTGCTGGACAATCTGGAATGGTCGCTCGGCTTCTCCAAGCGCTTCGGCCTGTACCACGTCGATTTCGCCACCCAGCAGCGCACGCCGAAAGCCACCGCGAAGCTTTATGCGCAGGTGATCGCCAGCCACGGCGTGGCGCTGGACGAAGCGGCTGCCAACGAAGAAGGCACCGACGCGGCGACGCTGGACGGCCGCGCGCTATCGCGTCAGGCTTCGCGGATACGCCAACAGGATCGTCCATGATGGTCGCCCACGAGGTTTTCTCCCCTAATGAGTTCAGGCCAATGAGTTCTGTCCGATGAGCCGTAGTCCCGCCAGTGCCGCCATGACCCTGCTCGCCGACCTCGGCGGCACCAATGTCCGCTTCGGCCTCGCCGATATCGCCCGTGAAGTGCCGCTGCTCGCCGACAGCGTGCGCCGCTACAAGGTGGACGAATTCGGCTCGCTGGCCGAAGCCGCCAAGCACTATCTCAAGGAAACCGGCCTGCATGCGCAACGCGCGGTGTTCGCCGCCGCCGGCCGCATCAGCGACGGCCAGACCGTGCAGATCACCAACAACCCGTGGGCGATTTCGGCCGCGACCATGCAACGCGAACTCAAGCTCGAGTCGGTGCATCTGGTCAACGATTTCGCCGCGCAGAGCATGGCGGTGATGCTGCTGCAGCCGAACGATCTGGTACCGGTCGGCAAGTTGCCGCTGCTGAAGCTCGGCGCCCGCGACGAACAGACTTTCGTCATCGTCGGCCCGGGCACGGGTCTCGGCGTCGGCGGTCTGCTGCTGCGCAACGGCAAGTGCAGCGTGCTGCAGACCGAAGGCGGCCATGCCGGTTTCGCCGCGCATTCGCCCGAGGACATCGAGATTCTCAACTACCTCAACCGCAAGTATGGTCGCGTCTCCAACGAGCGGCTGATCTGCGGCCAGGGACTGGTCAATCTCTACGACGCGATCTGCCATATCGCTGGCGCCCATCCCAAGCCGTACAAGCCGGAAGACATCACCGCCCACGCCAAGGCCGAAACCGATCGGCTGTGCGTGCGAACGGTGGATACCTTCGCCGGCATCTTCGGCAGCGTCGCCGGCGACCTGGTGCTCACGCTGGGCGCATGGGACGGCGTCTACCTCACCGGCGGCCTGGTGCCGATCCTGCTGCCGTGGATGGAGCGCGGACATTTCCGCGAACGCTTCGAGGCCAAGGGCCGCTTCCGCGTCACGATGGAGCAAGTACCGACGCAGGCGATCATGAATCCCGAGCCGGGCCTGATCGGCGCCGCCGCGCTGGCGGTGCTGGAATCGGGCGGCTCGCTGCTGCACCGGCACGACTGACTGCGTATCTCTCTGCCCATGTCGAACCCGCCAAGCCCTTCGGAAAAACTTTTTTCCTACGGCTCGCTGCAAAACGAACCGGTGCAGTTGGCGACCTTCGGACGCAAATTGCACGGCAGCACCGACAGCCTGCCGAATTACCGCCTGGAGCTGCTCCCGATCGGCGATCCCGCGGTGGTCGCCCTGAGCGGCGCCAGCCATCACCCGATCGTCATCTCCACCGGCGACCCTGCCGACCGCGTCGCCGGTGTCGTGTTCGAGATCACGTCGGAGGAATTACGCCACGCCGATGATTACGAGGTAGCGGATTACCGGCGCATCGAAGCCACCCTCGCCTCAGGCCGCCGGGCGTGGGTCTACGTGAAAGCCGAAGCCGTCGCCTGAATTCCGCTTCTTCCCTTCCCCACCGCGAGCAATCAGCCGCCATGTCCCGCAGCGAAACCGCTTTTCTGTTCGATCTCGACGGCACCCTGGTCGACAGCGTCTACCAGCACGTACTGGCATGGAAGGAATCGCTGGACAGCGAGGGCGTGAACCTTTCGGTATGGCGCATCCATCGTCGCATCGGCATGAGCGGCGGCCTGTTCACCAACATGCTGCTGCGCGAGACCGGCATCGAGATCACCGAGGATCGGCTCGATCGACTGCGCGTCGGCCATGCCGCGGCCTATGCGCGCCAGGCCGCCAACGGCGCGGTACGGCCGCTGCCCGGCGCGCGCGAGCTGCTCGCCTTCCTCACCGACAACGGCATTCCCTGGGCGATCGCCACCAGTGGCCGGATGGAAACCGCCGGACACAATCTCACCGCCCTGGGCGTCGATCCCGCGAAGATCCCGGTGGTGACGCGCGACCAGGTGCGACACGCCAAGCCCGACCCGGACTTGTTCGTGACCGCGGCGAAGCGGCTCGACTGCGACATCGACAAGGCGCTGGTGATCGGCGACGCCATCTGGGACATGCTCGCCGCACGGCGCGCCCGCGCGCTCGGCGTAGGTCTGCTCTCCGGCGGCTACGGCCAACAGGAACTGGAACAAGCCGGCGCTTTCCGCGTCTACGAAGACCCGGCCGACCTGCTCAAGCACATCGACGAGGTCGTCGCGCGCAGCTGAGGCCCGTGCGGTGGCGTTGTGGCATCCAGCGATACGGAGCAGCCTATGCAGCTGTCGGCATTGGGTACGCGCATCTGCGTTCTTGGACCATCGAACAGTGGCAAGTCCACGCTCGCCGTGGCCATTGCGCGAAAGCGCGGCCTGAACGTGGTTCACCTCGACCAGTTGCACCATCTGCCGCAAACGGATTGGCGGCCGCGTCCTGCGCACGAGTTCCACGCCTTGCATGACAAAGCAATCAACGACGAACAGTGGGTGATCGAGGGCAACTACTCTGCGTGCATGCCGCAACGCTTCCAGCGGGCGACTGGCGTGATCCTGCTGGATGTATCCACGCCCATCAGCCTGTTCCGCTACCTGCGCCGCGCCCTGTTCGAGAATGATCGGGTTGGTGCACTGGAGGGCAACCGCGATCGCGTGAAATGGAGCATGGTCCACCACATCACCGTGGTCACTCCCAGGAATCGTCGGCGCTACGCGGAGCTCTATCGGCAGATCGATCTGCCGAAGATTTATCTGTCCTCCATGCAGGAGTTGCGTGACTGTTATCAGGCGTGGCAGCTGTAAGCAGATTCGAACTTTCCCCGGCCCTATCCGATTGCGCGCCTGGGTCGATGCCGGGTCTGCGGGAACCAGGCGACAGTCGCTCTGATATATTTCAGCGGGCTTGGCCACTGCGATGGACGAGACGGCCTGTACCTATCGAGGGGCGCATGGAATTTCAAGCAGCTCGGCAAGGCTATCTGGCGCAGCGGCGCGCCCGGATCGAGCTGGATCTGACGGCGGCGCAAGCGCGCGCGGAAGCGTGCCGAAGCACCATCGCGAATGCTTATCCCGCCACCGAACAGGCCGCCGAGAAAATCCAGTCGCTCTGGCAGGCCGCAATTGCGAATGCGCATCGCGAGTGCATCCGCAAGGCCTGTCGCGGCTCGTGGCGCCCGGCACTTAGCCTGCGCGCACTAAGCCAGCGCAACCACTGGTTGCGATTGATGCTATGGCTGCTGGTTCTGCTCGGTGCGCCGCTGTTCGCGATGACGCTGCTGCATGAGCCGATGCCGGCGCATTGGCTGCAGCAACAAGCCAATCCCCTGAACTGGTTTCATTTGACGCTGCCACATGCGGCTATGGCGGCAACCTATCTCGGCCTGCTGCTGCTCGGCTTGGTGGTCGAAACCGCGCAACGCACCGAGCAGCAGCGCCAGGGCTTCAAATTCCTGACCGCACTGAAACTGCGGTTGCTGCATTTCAGCGAACACGAAAGCCGAGATCCGGATTTCCCCTACCTGGCCACGCGCGCGCCCTGGCCGGACCAGCAGATCAGCGCGCGCTGGAAACTCACCGCCGAATTCGGCCGCCTCTATGGTGCCGACTTCGTTAGTTTTCATGCGGGCGAAAGTGCGACCGATCCTTGCTTCCTGCTGCGGCTAGCCGTCGATTCGGACAAGGCCACACCGATCGGCATCAAGCTGGACGAAGGCGAGCCGCACTGGAACAGCTGGCAGCCGCTGCTCCGCTCGATAGCTCCGAGCATGTTGCCGCTGGTGGCGCCGGTGCGCGGACTGGCGGCATCCGCCGAAGCGCTGGATCGGGAGGCCTCGCAGGTGGCTGCGCTGCGCCAGCGACTGAAGACGCTGGATGGCGTTGCCGCCGAGTGGGCGGACGTGGCGATCCACGAGCAGACCCTGGATCAAATTCTCAAGCTGGTCGACCTGTTCATCTCCGGGCGCAAACCCAGCCCCAAGGGCATGCTGTTGTACGGGCCGCCGGGTACCGGCAAAACGCTGATCGCGCGCAACCTGGCCAAGTACAGCGGCTGCCATTTTGAAGCCGTGGGCATTGCCGATCTGAAAGCACAGCACGTCGGTCACACCGGTCCGCGGATCAAGGAACTGTGGCAGCGCTGCCGGGCGAAGTCACCGTGCATCCTGTTCATCGACGAATGCGAAAGCGTCTTCGCGCGACGCGGCGGTGTCGACAGCGACACCTTCGGCGCCGAGCTGATCCAGACCTTCTTGTCCGAATGGGATGGCTTCAACGAGATGTCGGGCATGGTGCTGGTGATCGGCGCGACCAACCGGCGCGACATGCTCGACGATGCGGTGATGTCCCGCTTCACCACCAGCATCGAGATCGGCCTGCCAGACGCCGAGTTCCGCCGGCGCATCCTGCACAGCGAGCTGCGCCGCGCCGGGCTGGGCATCGCGATCGACGAGGGCATGCTGCGCGACACCAGCGGCATGTCCGGCCGCGATATCCACACCCTGGTGGCGAGCATCGTCGCCGAGCATCTCGGCAACGAACTCGATGCGACCGCCTTCAGCAAGGAGGTGCGCCGGCTGCGCGGCAAGAATTCCGCGAATGTGCAGGCGCTGACCTGGGACGACGTGATCCTGCCGACGGCAACCCGCGAGGAATTCACCAGCCTGGGCAAGGAACTCCGCAACGCGGAGCGGCTGCGCTCGCTGAATATCCACGTGCCGCGCGGCATCCTGCTGCATGGCCCGCCCGGCACCGGCAAGACGCAGATCGCCCGCGTGCTGGCCAGCCAGTCGGAGCTGTCCTTCCTGATCGCCACTACGGCCGATCTCAAGGGCGGTTTCATCGGGCATTCCGGCCAGTCGGTGAAAACGCTGTTCGAGAAGGCGCGCACGCAGGCGCCGTGCATCCTGTTCGTCGACGAGCTCGACGTGATCGCGCCGGCGCGTGGCCACAACGCCGACGACACCTTCACGCGCGAGATCGTCGGGCAGTTCCTGCAGGAATTGGATGGCGCGACCAGCCGTAACGGGCAGATCTTCCTGCTCGCGGCGAGCAACCATCCGGACCACATCGATGCCGCGCTGCTGTCGCGAATGGAACGGAAAATCGAAATCGAATTGCCCGATGCGGAGGCGCGCGCCGCGATCATCGGCCTGCAGCTGCGCGACAAGCCGGTGAGCTTCGATATCGACGAAGTGGCGCAATGGTTGGCGGACCGCACGGCCGGACTGTCCGGCCGCGACCTGCAGTCGCTGGTCACCCAGGCCACCCGGCGCGCGGTCAGGCGCGTCCTCGCGGTGAGCGACGACGCGCTGGCGACGCGGCTGGAGCGCTCCGATCTGGAACATGCCTGGTCGGAACAAGGGCCACGCTCGCGCCCCGCCGATTGATGTGCATCGTCATCGGAGAGACCGCGTCTCAGCCAAGGTTCATCGAGCTGACACGCCTAGCAGTTAGTCTCGAAGCGGACTGATCACGCTTATCGGAATCTTGCATGCGCCGCCTTGTCCGCCGCATATCGCTCAACTTGCCCATCCTCCTACTGCTCGCCTCCTGCTCGTCCGGCCAACCCGACCAGACGCCGAAACCGCCGGCTCCCACCGCGAGCGTAACCACGGCCGCAGCCGCCAGCGTGCAACCTGCCAATCCCGCGTTGGGTTCGAAGGAGTGGTATGCCTGGGTCGATCAATCGCTCGGCATCAGCGACGACGACGAGCGCGGCCCCGAACCGGGCTCGCCGCGGTGGAACGAATCCGTGCAGCGACGGTTGGGCCAGGAGGCGCCGCAATCGCAGCCGGGTTCGCCCGACTGGCAGCAGGCGGTGGACGCATTGCTGCGCACGCGCAGCGGCGAGGCCGGCTCACACTAATCAATCGTTGCAGGTCGCGGCGCGTCGTCCTCGATGACGATGGCTTCCCGCACGCCGCTGCGCTGCTGCTCCCAGATGCGCGCATAGATTTTTTCGAGATCGCGTGTGAAGGCCAGTGTGTCGAACAGCGGCGAGCCCAGGCGATTGCGCTCGATGCGCTCGCGCAGAGCGAGCAAGGCCGACGGCGTCCGCGCAAGCTCCAATGCACGTGCGAAGTAAACGGCCTCGTCGTTGGTGATCAATTCGTCCAGCCCGATGCCATGCAGGATGCTGGCGGCGACCCGGCTGGCGAAGGTCTCGCCGATCCGGGTGATCACCGGCACGCCCGCCCACAACGCATCGCTGGTCGTCGTGTGGCCGTTGCAGGGGAAGGTGTCGAGCACAAGGTCGACCAGCTGCAAGCGGCCCAGGTGCGGCCCCTGCTCCAGCTTGGGCGCGAACACGATCCGCTGCGGATCGATGCCGGCGGCCGTGACCTCACCGCGCAGGTTGGCGGCGGCGTCGGGATGCGATTCGAGCTGCCATAGCACCGAGCCTGGTACGGCGTGCAGCAGCCGCATCCACACCGCGAAGGTGGCCGGGTCGATCTTGTAAGTCTGGTTGAAGCTGCCGAAGACGAAGCCCGTTTCGGGCAGACCCACTTCGCGGCGCGATGGTTGCTCGCCGATGCTGCGCATGCGGTCGTTCGGCTGATAGCTCTGCGGCATCAAGGCCAGACTTTCGCTGTAGAAATGCGCGTGTTCGAGCGGCGTCACCACCGCATCACCGATCAAGTAATCGGCCAGGCGCGGATGGCCGAAAGTGCCGGGATAGCCGAGCCAGTTGACGATCACCGGCGCTGGCCGCCGCGCGGTGATCTGCGGGCGCATGTGCTGGGTCGGCCCCTTCAGATCGACCAGAATATCCACCTCGTCCGCGAGGATCTGTGCGGCGATCGCCTCGTCGGTCTGCTCCGCCAGATGATGGAACACGTCGCTGATCGCGGCGACCCGCGCAGTGCCTTCGTCGCGGATGTTGCCATAGGAGTAGCAATGCACGACGAAGCGGTCGCGGTCATGCCGCTCGAGCACACCGGCGAGCAGCCGCACGGTAGCGTGGTTGTAGAAATCCGCAGACAAATAACCGATGCGCAAGCGCTCGCGCGGACGCCAAGTGCCGGGCGCGACCAGCGGCGGATGCTGCAGCAACGGTCCCAGCAGCAGGGGTGCGGCACGCTTTGCGACGTCAGCCAGGGTTTCCGCCGGAATCGCCGCAACCGCGACCAGGCCGAAGGTGGACACCTTCAACGGCCCGGGTTGCTGCAGCCGCCACAGCAAGTCCGCATCGTCCTGATGCAGGATCGTCCACTGGCAGATCACTCGACTGATAAAGCAGACCTGTTGCTGCGCGCCGGGTTGCTGTGGCTGCAGTTCGGCCGCGCGGCGGAAGGCGGTAATCGCCTCGTGCAAACGGCCGAGATCGTGCAACGCCGAACCACGATTCCACCAGGCTTCTGCAAGATCGGGCACCAGCGCCAGCGCCCGTTCGGTGTCGGCTAGCGACTCCGCTAGGCGGCCCAGATCACGCTGCGCCACTGCGCGGTTGTTGAACGCCTCGGCCTCGGGCGACAGCGATAACAGGCGATCAAGTTTGGCGATCGCCTCTGCCGCATGACGCGGCTGCTGGGCCAGCATCTGCCCGGCGGCACGCAGCGAAGGCAGGTGTTCGGCATCGAGTCGCAAGGCCTGTTCGAAGCTGGCCAGCGCGCCCTGCGGATCGTCGAGCAGGTGCAGCGCGACGCCACGCCGGAAATGGATGTCCGCGAAAGGCTCGATCAGTGCCTGCGCGGCATCCAGGTCGGCCAACGCCGGACGGTAGTCGCCCAGTTCGATCGCGCACACGGCGCGCAGATAAAGCAGTTCGCCGCGCGGCGGAAAATCGCGCAGCGCCTGCGATAGTTTCGCGTGGGCGGCGCGAAAGTCACCCGCCTGCATCGTCGCCTCGGCTTCGCGCCAGAGCAGCGACAGCGGATCGAATGGCGATGCGGGCATCCTCAATCCCTCAGAACTTGTGCAAGAAGTCTACGCGTCGCCGATGCGCAGGCACCGGAGTGTACGCATGGTGCATAAGAGCAGCCTAAGAGCCGCGGGCGCTGTGCTATATCTGAACCCATACCGCTGGCCCTACAGGGAACCGTTCGAACGTGTCCATCCTGCGCCTTTATGTCCGCGTGCTGGCTCTGCTGGCGCCCGAGCGTGCACTCGCCATCGCACTCGCGCTGGCCAACCTCGGCATTGCCGGAGTGTTTTTCCTGGAACCAATGCTGTTCGGACGGGTGGTCGATGCCTTGGCTGCGGCCCACCCCGGCAGCGCACCAAGGCTGATCGCGCTGTGGGCGCTGGTCGGCTTCGGCGGCGTGGCGGCCGCGGTATGGATATCCCTTTACGCCGATCGCCTTGCGCATCGCCGCCGGCTGGCCGCCATCGCGTCCTTCTTCGAGCATGCCGCCGCACTGCCGCTGGCCTTCCACGGCGAATATCACACCGGGCGCCTGGCGCGGATCATGAACAACGGCGTCAGCAATCTGTTCAATCTGTGGCTGAGTTTTTTTCGCGAGCACCTGTCTACCCTGCTGTCGATTTTCGTGATGGTGCCGGTCGCGCTGACGATGAACTGGAAGCTGGCCTTGCTGATGATCGCGCTGATGCTGGTGTTCGCGGTGTCCAATGCGATCGCGGTGCAACGAACGCACACGGCTCAGGGCGACGTGGAAGAACTGCACAACGAGATCGCCACGCGCGCGGGTGATGTGTTCGGCAACGTCACCGTGGTGCAGAGCTTCACCCGGCTCGCCGCCGAAGCCGCCGCGCTGCGGACGATGATGACGCAAGTGCTCGACGCGCAATATCCGGTGCTGCGCGGCTGGGCGATCCTGTCCGTGCTGAACCGCGCAGCCAGCACACTGACCATCGTGGCGATCTTCGCGCTGGGCGCTTCGCTGCACGCGCGCAGCGAGGTGACCGTCGGTGGCATCGTCAGTTTCGTGGGCTTCGCCATGCTGCTGATCGGCCGCCTCGAACAATTCGCCAGCTTCATCTCGGGGCTGTTTTTCCAGACCCAGTCGCTGCAGGATTTTTTCGCCGTGCTGGACGAGCGCCCGGCGATCGTCGATGCCTCCGACGCGACCGTGCTACCGCGTGTGCGCGGCGAGGTGGTGTTCGAGCGCGTCAGCTTCGGCTACGACCCGGTGCAGCCGGCTCTGCACGAACTGAGCTTCCGCGCTGCGCCCGGCGACACCATCGCCCTGGTCGGCCCGACCGGCGCCGGCAAGAGCACCGCGCTGAGTCTGCTGTACCGCGCCTACGATCCGTCGGGCGGCCGCATCACTATCGATGGTCACGAGATTCGGGGCGTCACTCTGGATTCTTTGCGTCAGAACATCGGCGTGGTGTTCCAGGACCCGGGCATGCTCTACCGCTCGATCCTCGACAATCTGCGCGTGGGCAAGCCCGATGCCGAGCTGGCTGATATCGAGCAGGCGGTCGCCGCGGCCGAGGCCGCCGCCTTCATCGCGCGCAAGCCGGAGGGGCTGGAGACTCTCGTCGCCGAACGCGGCCGCTCGCTGTCCGGCGGCGAGCGCCAACGTCTGGCGATCGCGCGCGCGATGCTGAAGGATGCGCCGATCCTGGTGCTGGACGAGGCCACCAGCGCGCTGGACAACGCCACCGAGGCGCGCATCCAGCGCGCGCTCGATGCGCTGACCCGCGGCCGCACCACCTTCGTGATCGCGCACCGGCTATCGACCGTGCGCAACGCCGACCTGATCCTGGTGCTCGAGCAGGGCCGCCTGGTCGAGCAAGGCCGCTTCGACGAGCTGATCCGGCAGGGCGGTCTGTTCGCCCGCCTGGCCGAAGACGGCAAGTTTGCGCCCGACGCGCAAGAGGATGAAGCCTAGGACGTGCCGTCAATCGTCCAGTGACTCGCGTTGTTCCGCGATGACCCAGCACTCAGTTCGGGGTGCCGGAATCAGCCCGGCGCGAGCAGCGCGTCGAGATCGCCCTGATCGAAGCTGAGCCGCTCGCGCGTGCCACCACCTTCGAGCACAGCGGCGGCGAGTTCGGCCTTGCGCACCTTCAGCTCCTCGATGCGTTCCTCGACCGTGCCCGAGGTAATCAGGCGGAACACGAACACCGGCTTGTCCTGGCCGATGCGGTGTGCGCGGTCGCTCGCCTGTGCCTCGGCGGCGGGGTTCCACCACGGGTCGTAGTGGATCACGGTGTCGGCGGCGGTGAGGTTGAGACCGACGCCGCCCGCCTTCAGCGAGAGCAGGAACAGCGGTACCTCGCCGTCCTGGAAACGCTGCACCGGTTCGGCACGGTCGCGCGTCTCGCCGGTGAGGGTAACGTAGCGGATGCGCCGGCGATCGAGTTCGGCGGCGATCAGTTTGAGCATCTCGGTGAACTGCGAAAACAGCAGCACCTTGCGCCCTTCGGCGAGCAGCGCAGGCAGCATGTCCATCAGCAGCTCGAACTTAGCCGAGTCGCGCACGCCGCGCGCGGCCTCCAGCTTCACCAAGCGCGGATCGCAGCAGACCTGGCGCAGTTTCAGTAGCGCATCCAGTACCACGATGCCGGAGTGCGCGATGCCGCGCTGGGCGATCACCTCGCGCAGCTCTTCCGCCAGCGACAGGCGCAAACCTTCGTACAGTTCGCGCTGGCGGCCTTCCAGCACCACGCGGCGGGTGATCTCGGTTTTCGGCGGCAGCTCAGAGGCAACCTGCGCCTTCGTGCGGCGCAGGATGAACGGCGCGAGCCGGCGATTGAGCCGATCCTGGCATTCCACGTCGCGCTGCTTTTCGATCGGCACGCGGTAGTGACGCCGGAACGCACCTTCATCGCCGAGCAGGCCGGGCACGGCGAGGTCGACCTGCGACCACAGCTCGCCCAGATGATTCTCCAGCGGCGTGCCGGTGAGACAAATGCAGCGCGGCGCGCGCAGGCTGAGCACGGCGCGACGCGCCTGCGTGCGCGGGTTCTTCACCTGCTGCGCCTCGTCCAGCGCGATCAGCGCGAAGGCATGCTTGCGCAGCGTGACCACGTCGCGCGGCAGCAGCGCGTAGCTGGTCAGCACGATGTCCTGCGCGCCGAGCTGGGCGAACTCGCCGCCGCGCTGCGGCCCGTGCAGGGCGAGCACTTTCAATGACGGCGCGAAGCGCGCGATTTCGGCCTGCCAGTTCGGGATCAGGCTGGTGGGCACCACGATCAACGCAGGCTCGGTGAGCGCGCCGCTCTGTTTCAGCGCGAGCAGATGGGTGATCAGCTGCAGCGTCTTGCCCAGGCCCATGTCGTCGGCCAGCACGCCGCCGACGCCTGCCTCGGCCAATGCGTTCAACCAGCGCAGACCTTCGCGCTGATACGGCCGCAGTTCGACGGTGAGGCCGTCGGGCACCACATCGCTAGCGCGTTCGGCGGCATCACGCAGGCGCGCGGTGAAGCCGCGCAACTGGTCCGGCGCTTCCAGCGAAACATTGCCGGGCAAGGCCTCGACCAGTTCCTCTAGCCGGCCGGCCTGCACGCGCGGCAGATGCAGTTTCTTGCGCGGCTTTTCCAGGTATTCGGCCAACGGCGCCAGCAGGCCGCGCAGCTCCTTCAGTCGTACCGGCACGCGGCGGCGCTCGTCCACCGGCGCGTACCACACCGCGTCCTCAGGCTCGTTTGGCGCCGGGCGCAGGCTCAGCTGATGCTCGGCCAGCGCCTGCGCCACCGCGGGCAGCAGGTTGTGCCGCTGGCCATCGAGCTCGATGCCGATCTCCAGATCGAAGGCGTGGTCGTCGACGTCTTCCACCGCGTTGCCGTACCAGTGCACCGGGCCTTCCAGCACTTCGAACGGGAAGCTCGGCGCGTAGTCGAGTTGGAAGCCATCGGCTTCCAATCGCGGGCGCAGCGCCAGCCAGCGCGCCGGCGTATTCACTTCCAGCGCACCGGCGTAGCCCTTGCCGGGAAACAGCCAGGTGTCATCGGGCAAGGTATCAGCCAGGTCCCACGGCAAGCCTTCGGTGTCTACGCCGGGAGTGAGGCCGATGCGTTCGAGCTGCTCCATCGCGGAGAGTTCTTCCGCGCGGCGGCGCGTGATCTCCACCAACTGGCCGTTGCGCACGCGCCGCACCAGCGGCTCGCCGCCGCGGCCGGGCAGCCGCTCGCCGGCATAGTCGAAGGCGAGCCGCGCGTAGGCTAGCGGCGGCGTGCCGGCGGCGAGTCGCGCATGCCGGGTCAGCGCATGCAGGATCAGCACCGGCTTCGGCGACAGCTCGGCACGGCGCAAATGTTCGAACACCTGCGGCGCCGGTACGCGCGTGGCCAGCCTGCTGCGCGGCAGCGAGCTGCGCAGCAGGCGGCTGTCGTCGTGCTTCAGCGGCGGCAGGTCCAGCCAGTGCGCTTCCTCGGCGGCGGCTTCCAGGTGGCCCAGCTCGGCGCGCTCGGGGTCGAGATACCACAGGCTGTCCAGCCGCAGCACGCGCTGGCTGGTCGGCAGCGCCGGCAGCAGGCGCTGGCTGCCGTCGTGCTCCATCTGCCAGTGCCAGTTGAGCTGGTGCGATTTGCCGCGCAGCAGCCGCAGACCGGCCAGGCCGCCGAGAAAGCAGGGCGCGGTATCGAGAATCTCGGCCAGCAGAGAATCGCCGACATGGCCGGCGAGGCGAGCGTAGCTGCGGCTCTTGCGCAGCGTTTGCGGCAGGCCAAGCACGGCAGCAGCAAGGCGCTGCTCGTGCGCCTGCAGCGGCGTGTGTACGAGGTGCTTGCTGTCCAGCGGCGCCGGCCGCGCATAGCGGCCCTGCTCGCCGATCGCCAGCAGCACCGGCGCCACGTCCAGCCGGGCCCACGGCGCGCCTTCTTCCAGGATGACCTCCAGGAAGAAGCCGAGCACGCCATGCTCGTGTGGCGCCACCGGTGCCGGCGCGGCGAGCAGCCGGCGCCAGACCATCGGCAGCACCACGTCGTCGCGATCGCCGTGCGGCGCGGACGCGCTCTCGCGCCGCCCGTCGGTACGGGGGTCAGGCGGCAAATTCTCGTCCGGAGCGTGCATGTGATGCGGTCCGCTGGAGCGATCAAAACCCTGAGCTTAACAGGCGCCGCAGGGTTGCCGGCAAGCCGCCGCGAAGCAGCTTTACCTTGGCCCTAGTTCGCGCCGAATAGGCCCTGCGGATATTCCGGCTTCTGCTCGCGGCCCATCAGCGCGCGCAAACCTTCGACCGGGGTAACTTCGCCGTGCAGCACGGCGCGTACGCCGCTGCTGATCGGCAGGTCCAGCCCGTGCTTGGCAGCCAGGCGCGCCACCTCGTCGGCGGTCAGTACGCTTTCGACCACTTGGCCGATCTGCGCGATCGCTTCCTGGAGGCCGATGCCGCGCCCCAGTGCGAGGCCGAGGCGGCGGTTGCGCGACAGGTCGCCGGTGCAGGTGAGCACCAGGTCGCCGAGGCCGGCCAGGCCCATCAGGGTTTCCGGGCGCGCGCCCAGCGCCACACCGAGGCGCAGCATCTCGTTCATGCCGCGGGTGATCAGGCCGGCGCGTGCGTTGAGCCCGAGCTGCATGCCGTCGGCGACACCGGTGGCGACAGCCAGCACGTTCTTCATCGCGCCGCCCAGCTCCGCGCCGAGCACGTCACTGCCGGAATAGGCACGGAAATTCGGCGCGTGCAGCAGCGACGCAAGCTGGATGGCGAAGGCCTGGTCGTCCGAATGCACGGTGACCGCGCTGGGCAGGCCGAGCGCCACTTCACGCGCGAACGAGGGGCCGGTGACCACCGCTGCGGCACGACCGGGCAGGCGCTCGTCCACCAGTTCGTGCAGGAAGCGGCCGGTGCCTGGCTCGAAACCCTTGCTGGCCCAGGCGATGCTGCAGTCGGCATCGAGCAGCGGCTGCAGTTCGTCGAGCAGCGAACTGAACGCATGACTGGGCACCACGATCAGCACGATGCCCGCACCGCGCACAGCGGCGGCGAGTTCGGCCTGGTAGTCCAGCTCGTCGGGCAGTTCAAGATCGGGCAGATAGCGCGCGTTGCGCCGGCTCTGTGCCATCGCCGCCAGCGCGGCCGCATCGCGGCCCCACAGGCGGGTTGGCACGCCGTTGCGCGCGGCCAGCGCAGCCAGCGCGGTGCCCCACGATCCGGCACCGAGTACGGCCAGGATCGGCGACTGCGTCACGGCTTAGCTATTCAGCGTGAACGGCGCATCGTTGCCGCCGCTCAGGCGACGCTGCTGCTCGGCGAACAACGAGTCGAAATTGATCGGCTGCAGCAGGAACGGCGGGAAGCCGCCTTCCTGGACCAGCGAGGAAATGATCTGCCGCGCATACGGGAACAGCAGGTTCGGGCAGTAGCTGCCGATGATGCCGGCATGGTCGTTTTCGCTGAAGCCGGCAATGCCGAACACGCCCGCCTGGTGCACTTCGGCCAAGTAGGCCGTGCGCTCGCCCAGCGTGCAGGTCAACGTGAGGCTCAGCACCACTTCGTAGACGTCGCTGCCCAGCTCAGTGGCGCGCTGGCTCAAATTCAACTGCACCTGCGGCGGCTCGTTGGTATCGCCAATCTCCTGGAAGATCTGCGGCGCGTTTGGCGCCTCGAAGGAGACGTCCTTCACGTAGATCTTCTGCAGCACCAGTTGCGGCTCGGTGGTCTGGCCGCCACTGGCCAGGCCGTTGCCGGTGAAATCTGCCATCGGGGATTCCTCAGTTTGAACGCGGCCTCGTCGGAGACCGCTCGTTGATGTCGTGCGCAGAAACGCAAAGTGCGTGATTGTTCCATACATCCCTAGCGATCGCCACGCCGACAGCTCGGCGCAAACCACCGCCCGGAAGCACCAAGCTTGCGCTGCGCCTGGGTTTTCCGGGACAATACGCGGCTCGACCACGCCGGCCCGGCTTCCGGGCATGTCCGCCACGCAATGCGGACTTCGCGACGATGCCGAAAGTCTCACCTCCAGTATTGCGTGGCGCCCTGGCGCCGCTGGGCCGATATTGCCCTGGCCAACGGGTGGTAAACACACGATTACGGAGGCCCTCATGGCCCGTGTATGTCAAGTCACTGGAAAGGGTGTGCAGACCGGCAACAACGTCTCGCATGCCAACAACAAGACCCGTCGCCGCTGGTTGCCCAACCTGCATGAGCGCCGCTTCTGGGTCGCCAGCGAGAACCGCTGGATCAAGCTGCGCGTTTCCAACCATGCGCTGCGCACCATCGACAAGAATGGCATCGAGGCCGTGATCGCCCAGCTGCGTGCCCGCGGCGAGAAGGTCTGAGGATTGAACCATGGCTAACAAAACCCAAGACAAGATCCGCATGATCTCCTCGGCCGGCACCGGCCACTTCTACACCACGCAGAAGAACAAGAAGAACACACCGGAAAAGTTCGAGTTCAAGAAGTACGATCCGGTCGTGCGCAAGCATGTGATCTACAAGGAAGGCAAGATCAAGTAATTGATCGCCGCTCCGCAAAAACCCGCCCTCGTGGCGGGTTTTTTGTGCCTGCTCTTCTTTGGCTTGTCCGCCCGCGCCGTGCCGCGCATCATGCCGCGATGAGCCTGGACACCGCACTGTTTCCCCTACTGCTCGGCGAGCAATGGCCGCGGCTCACGGCGCCCGTGCGACAGATGCACGGCGATGCACCTCGCGTGCTGGCGCGTGGCATGGCCAACGTGGAAGGCGCTCCGCACCTCGTTGCTCGACTGCTGCGCCGCCTGCTCGGCGTGCCCGCGCCGGGCACGCAGCAGCCGCTGGAGATCAGCATCGAACGCAGCGGCACGCGCGAAGTGTGGACCCGGCATTTCGCCCATGGCCGCATGCGTTCGGTGCTCGATCGGGCGCGCGATCCAGCGCTGCTGCGCGAAAGGCTCGGCCCGGTCGCGCTGTTCTTCGAGCTGAAACGCGACAACGACTCGATCGATTGGCAACTACGCAAGGTACGCATGCTCGGGTTGCCCATGCCGCGCGCGCTCTTTGGCGACGTGCTTTCGCGCAGCGGCGCTGCGGATGGTCGTTACACGTTCCATATCGATACCCGCCTGCCGCTGGTCGGGCGGCTGGTGGCCTATCGCGGCTGGTTGGAGATCGTCGATGACGATTGAACCCATGCCTGCCGCAGACGGACCGGTGATCGTGTTCGACGGTGTCTGCCTGCTATGCAATCGCTGGGTCGATTTCATCCTGCGCCACGATCGCACCGGGCGTTTCCGACTAGCCGCAATGCAGGGCGCGCACGGCCGCGAGCTGCTGCGACAGCATGGTTTGTCGGCGGACGATCCACTTTCGTTCCTGCTGGTGGAAAACGGTACGGGCTACACCGATACGGATGCCATCGTGCGCGTGCTGGAGGGGCTTGACCGCGGCTGGGCACTCGCCGGGCACATCCTGCGTGGCGTGCCGCGTGGACTGCGCGATCCTGCATATCGCTGGATCGCCCGACATCGTTATCGCCTGTTCGGCCGACGCGACCAGTGCCGATTGCCGGATCCCGCGCAAGCCGGTCGCTTTCTGGATTAAGAGTCGCTCATACAAATCATCGGTGAAGCGAGAGCAGCTGATGGAGGCGATCCGCTCGAGATGAATGTTCCGCCACCGCTCGTATGATTCAATTCTTTCCCGCCTGGGTACTTTCGCGAACCTGAGTCAACCAAGACTTCCGCAAGGCTACTCAGTCCTGCCACAGCCAGGAGACGTAATCGAATGACGCTTAAATTCATCAATCCCAGCGATCTGCCGCCTCAGCAAACCTACACTCAGGTCGTCGTTGCGACGGGCAGCAAGTTGGTATTTGTCTCGGGTCAGGAGCCCGAAGACATCAACGGCAATCTCGTTGGCCATGGTGATCTTGCGGCTCAGGCGCGCCAGGTGTATGCCAATCTCGGCCGCGCCCTCGCTGCTGCCGGCGCCGGACCCGAGCAGGTCGCAAAAATCACCATCTATGTCGTCAATTACAACCGCGACGAATGCTTGCCCATTATCGAAGAAGCCCGGAAAACGCTGTTTGGAGATCACAAGCCAGCCGACGTGGTGCTCGGCGTAACGTCGCTGTCGCCAGGCTACCTGATCGAGGTTGATGCGATCGCAGTCATTGATTGACCGCATCACCAAGAGCTAATCAAGCACGCGGTGGACCAACTGTAGGCGTTGGCTATTCATGGGGTGGCCGGCCTCCTGCTGCGTGAGACTCAAGAACTCACTACATCCAGGCCGGTGCGCAAGGCATAGCCGTCGAAGCCAGCCGTCAGTTGATCGAGTGTCAGCAGGCCCATGCACGGCTGCGCGCCCTTGGCGTCGACCAGCCCATCGGCCAGCCGCTGCGCCAACACCACGGCGGGTGTCACCGGCACCTGTGGGCCATCGCCTTCCGCCGCGTCGAGCCACCAGCGCAACCACAGCGGCGTGCCGTCGGAACCAATGCCACGCAGCTCCACCGCCATGCCGCCGATATCCGTACCGAAACGCAGAAACCATTCGCTGAAACGGCGCAGGTACGGCGCATAGGCCGCCAGATTGCGGATCAGGCCAAGCCGCACCAGCACCGCCGCGCACCAGGTGCCGGTCTGCAGCAACGGCAATTCAAGCCCGGCGCGGAACAGCACGGTATGCGCGTTCGGGTAGCGCACCGGGAACAGTTCCAGATCCGGTATTTCGCAGACGCCCACGCGGCGACGGCCAAATGGAAAATCCTGTCGCTTGCTGGACGTCCAGCCGTACGCCTGCTGCCAGCTTCCCTCGCGCCAGACGCGGATCGGCCGACCGCAATAACCAAGAATCGACGCCACCGTCGCATCGCCACGCGGCGTGCGATTGCCCGGATTGATCGCATGCTCGATCGATTGCAGCTCGCGGAACCGCGGCAGCAGGGCGTCGACCACCGCGCTGCTCAAGGCCGGCACGCTGGACGCGCCGCTCACCAGCAGGCATCCGCGCTCCTTGGCGCGGACGTCCAGACGGCCGAACCCGCTGACGAAATCACGGCCGTCGGCAAGATCGATATAGTCGCTGCGACAATCCAGGCAGGCCTCGGCGACACGGTAGTCCTGTCCCTGGAACGGCCCGGCGGCATGGATCACCAGCTGTGGACTCAGCGCGGCGAGCGCCGTGGACAGATCGGCGGCGCCGATATCGAGCATGGCGATCCGCACCGAGGCATCGCCCAGCGCATCGCACAGTTCCGCCAGCGGCGGCTGTTGTCGGCCGGCCAGCGTCAAGGCGAAGCGCGGATCGTTCGCCAGCCGGCGCGCGATGCGCGAACCGAAGATGCCGCTGGCACCGATCAACACGACCCGTAATGGCATTCCGAACCTCCAAAGAAAAAGCCCGCCAGCGGCGGGCTTTTCGATCATGGCGTTGGCGACTTAGCTCGCCGCAACGGCGTAACCCTTCAATCGTTGCGCGAAGTTCTGCAGCGCATGAATGCCGCTCTCTTCGGCTTCATGGATCCACTGCTGCAGACCCTTCAGCGCCTGCTCGGCGCCACGCTGTTCCATCAGGGCGACCAGGCGTGCGCGGAAGGCGCAGACGGTATCCAGCGTGGGGCGCTTGGCCAGCACAGCCTGCATGCGGTCGCGGCCTTCGTTGTCCAGCCAGCGGCCGCCATCGGCCATCGCGCGGCGCATACGGCGCGGCATCGACTTCAGGCTGTCGCCGGCATGGCTGGCTTCTTCGCGCATGGTCGGCACGATCACGTCGCGGTAGTAGTCGGTCATCGCCTGGAAGCGATGGGTCAGCACGCCCTTCAGCGTTTCGGCATCGGGCAGGTGCACGTTCGGGCGCACGTCCAGCGAAGGTGCCACGCGCAGCACCTTGGCCAGGCGCACCGAACGCAGCAGGCAGATCGCCGCCCAGCCAATGTCGAACTCCCACTTGCGCAGGGCGAACTTGGCCGAGCTGGGGAACGCATGGTGATTGTTGTGCAGCTCTTCGCCGCCGATCCATACGCCCCAAGGAATCAGGTTGCGCGCGGTATCGGCGCTCTCGAAGTTGCGGTAGCCGGCCCAGTGGCCGATGCCGTTGACGAAGCCGGCGGCCCAGAACGGAATCCAGATCATCTGGATGGCCCACATGGCCACACCGATCACGCCGAACAGCGCGAAGCTGATCAGCAGCATCAGGGTCGGGCCCCAATACGGATGCGCGCTGTACAGCTTGCGCTCGAGCAGGTCATCCGGCGTGCCGCGGCCGTACTTCTCGACGTCTTCCTTCACTTCGCTGGCATCGCGGTACAGCGACACGCCATCCCAGAACACCTTCTTGATGCCATAGATCTGCGGGCTGTGCGGATCTTCCTCGGTCTCGACCTTGGCGTGGTGCTTACGATGCACCGCCACCCACTCCTTGGTGACCATGCCGGTGGTGAGCCAGCCCCAGAAGCGGAAGAAGTGCGCGATGGATGGGTGCAGGTCGATGCCGCGATGGGTCTGGCAGCGATGCAGGTACAGCGTCACCGTGAAAATGGTGAGCTGGGTCATCACCAGCAGGTACACCAGCATGCCGACCCAGCCCATGTGGGCCAGTCCGTTATTGAGGAAATTCAATACTGTGTCGAGCATGTCGGGCATCCGGATGTGAAGAATCAGTTTACAGGGAGCTTGTCAATACTTGCCAGTACGGTCCTGAACCGAGACCGCGAGCGCCACCCACCTGTTGTCTAACCGTGAGGGCGCCCTGACAATCAAGCAATGATCGCGCCCACCACCGCTTCATCCGCCACTCATGCCGCGCCCGCTCCGTCGCCGCTGCTGCAGCTCGATCAGATCGGCCGTCGCCGCGCCGGCCGCGTCGCGGTCAGCGGGCTCAGTCTCAGCCTGCAAAGCGGCCAGGTGCTGGGCCTGCTGGGCGTGAACGGCGCCGGCAAATCCACCACTTTGTCGATGATCGCCGGCGCGTTGGCGCCCGACCAGGGCACGATCCGGCTGAACGGGGTGGATTTCGTCGAGCATCCCGAACTGGCCCGCCAGCTGCTCGGCTGGCTGCCCGAACGTGCCCCGCAGTGGCCGGAACTGACCGTACGCGAGCATCTGCTGACGCACGGCCGCCTGCGCGGCATGCCTGGCGCGACCGCACGCTCGGCCGCGGCGGCGGCGCTGGAACGGTTTGAGCTGGCTCCGCTGGCGCGGCGACTCGCCGGCGTGCTGTCGCAAGGCCAGCGCCAGCGGCTGGGGCTGGCCTGCGCCCTGCTGCATCGGCCGGCCCTGCTGGTGCTGGACGAGCCCGCCAACGCGCTCGATCCGGTGCAGGTGGCGGCGCTGCGGCGCATCTTGCGGGAGGAAGCGGCCAATGGCACCGCAGTGATCCTGTCCACCCACGTGCTGGCCGAGGTCACCGCCGTGTGCGATCGCGTGGCGATCCTGCACGAGGGCAGCCTGCGCCACGACGGCCCACTGACCGCGGACCTGGAACGGCGCTTCTTCGACATCGCGATGAACGACGCCCGCGGAAAGACCGCCGCATGACCGCCCTCGCCATCACACGGCTGGAGCTGCGCCGGTTATTCGTGCGCCCGTTGGGCTGGATCCTCGGTGCGCTGACCCTGGCCGAGCTGGCCTGGCGCTTCGTGCTGCTGCTGGGCAGCTTTCTCGCCAGCCAGATCAAGCTGGCCGCGCTGCCGGGCGGGCCGGGCTACACCGACATCGTCGCGATTCCCACGCTCAGCAGCATGCTCACCGGCAGCATGCTGCCGTTCGGAGTGGCCGAACTGGCCCTGTTGATCGTGCCGTTACTGACCATGTCGGCGATCGCTGGCGAACGCAGCAACGGCACCCTACCGCTGCTGTTTGCCGCTGGCCTGCCGGCCTCGCGCATCGTGCTGGGCAAGTACCTGGCCCTGTTGATCTGGCTGCTGCTGTGGCTGCTGCTTGCGCTGGCGATGCAACTGAGCCTGGCCGGCACGACCCATCTGGACTGGGGCAAGCTGGCCGCTGCTGTGCTGGGGTTGGCGCTGGCGCTGGCCGCACTGACCGCCGTGGGGCTGGCCTGCTCGACCTTCGCGCCGCATCCGGCGATCGCCGCGACGACCAGCTTGCTGCTGGGGCTAGCGCTGTGGATCGTGAATCTCGGCGCGCGCCTGGCCGGCATCGACAACGGCCTGTTCAACTGGCTGGCGATGAGCACACATCTGGAAAACCTGCTGCGCGGGCTGGTCTCGACCGCCGATGTGTTGTGGTTCGTGCTGCTGATCGCGGTGTCGCTGTCGCTTGCCACACGACGGCTGGCCGCCGAACGGGAGCACAACTGATGCGCAGCTCCTTATCCCGGACGTCTAGACGGCTAGATGTTAGACGGCTCGACGGTTGGCTGTTCGCGCTGCTGATCCTGTGCGGCGCCGGCGCGCTCAGCTATCTCGGCCAGCATTATCGCTACGTGGCCGACTGGAGCGCCGGCGGCCGTGCCAGCCTCACACCGGAAAGTCGTGCCGTACTGGACAAGCTCACCGGCCCGGTGGAAATCACCAGCTACGCCAACCCGCAGGGCGATCTGCGCCAGGACGTGGCCGGCTTCCTCGAACGCTACCAGCGGGTCAAGCGCGACCTCACGCTGCGCTTCGTCGATCCACAGCAGGACCCGGCCGCGATGCGCGAGCTGGGCATCACCGTCGATGGTGCGCTAATCCTGCGCTACCAGGGCCGCGAGCAGCGGCTGGACGAACTATCCGAATCGAGCCTGACCAACGCGCTGGAACGGCTCGCGCGCGGCGGCGAGCGGATCGTCGCCTTCGTCACCGGCGACGGCGAACGCCGCGCGGACGGCGTGGCGAATGCCGACCTCGGCACCTTCATTGGCCAGCTCGAACAGCGCGGCATGCGTGCGGTGCCGCTGAATTTCAGCCAGGTCACCGCGGTGCCCGGGCATACCGACCTGGTCGTGCTGGCCAGTCCGACGCTGGCGCTGCCACCCGGCGCGAGCAAGGCACTGGTCGATTACCTCGACGGCGGCGGCAACCTGCTGTGGCTCAACGAACCAGGCAATGACGATCTCGGCCTGAAACCGCTGGCCGACGCGCTCGGCGTGCGCGTGCTGTCTGGCGTGCTGGTTGACGGCCAGGGCACCGCACTGGGCCTGAACGATCCGCGCATCATCACCGTCGGCAGCTATCCGCCGCAGGCGATCGTGCGCGGCTTCACGCTGACCACGCTATTTCCGCAGGTGTCGGCGCTGGCCCAGGTCAACGGTCACGACTGGGCCGTGCAATCGTTCCTGCGCTCCGGCCCGCAGAGCTGGACGGAATTCCATCCGATCGACAATGCGCACCCGTCCAGCATCCGCTTCGACGCGGCCGCCGGCGAACTGCGTGGGCCGCTGGATTTCGGCTTCGCGCTGAAGCGGTTGTCGCCGAGCCCGGAAAAGAGCGAGCAGCGCGCGGTGGTGATCGGCGACGGCGACTTCCTCTCGAATACCTTCCTCGGCAACGGCGGCAACCGCGCGCTGGGCGAGCGCATCATCGACTGGCTGCTCGGCGACGATGCGCTGGTGAACCTGCCGCCACGCGGCGCGCCGGATCGGCTGTTGAACATCACACAGGGCGAACTCAATGCGGTCAGCGTGGGCTTTCTGATCGCACTGCCGCTGCTGCTGCTCGCTTGCGGCGGCCTGATCGCCTGGCGACGTCGCCGGGCATGACGCGAACCGGCCGCCAACGCATCACCCTGCTGCTCGGCGTCGCTGCCCTGCTGGTACTGGCCGGCTGGCAATGGCGACGCGACCACGCCGATGTCGCGGATGCGCTGCTCGCCGCGTCGCCGCAGTCGATCCAGCATGTCGAGCTGCGCATCGGCGATGCGCCGGTCGAACACTACGAAAAACGCGACGGTGCATGGTGGTGCACCGATGGCACGGCCCGGCGCGCCGATGACGGCCGGCTCGGCCAGCTGACCGGCACGGCCGCGGCGAGCGTGTTGAGCTGGCGTGCGGCCAACGATTTCGATCCGGCGAAGATCGGCCTGCAGCCGCCACGCGCGGTGCTGAAGCTGGACGACGCCACATTGGAATTTGGCGAGGTCTCGGTCACCGGCCCGCAGACCTATGTGCGCGTCAGTGACGGACATGCGAGCCCGCGTGTCGCGCTTATCTCCTTGCGCTACTTGCCGCGGGCGGCCGACGGCAATCGTCTTCACGCTTCCTGAAGTGCGCTTCTTGCACGCTGGCGGCCTTCGCAAATCGTTGCTAGTCCCATAACGGAGTACGACATGAGTCAGCAGAAAATCGGCGTGGTCGGCATGGCGGTGATGGGCCGCAACCTGGCGTTGAATATCGAGAGCCGCGGGCATGCGGTGTCGATCTTCAACCGCAGCCGCGAGAAGACCGACGAGGTGATCGCCGAGCACGGCGACAAGAAACTGGTGCCCACCTACACGCTGCAGGAATTTGTCGACTCGCTGGAAAAGCCGCGACGCATCCTGCTGATGGTGAAGGCCGGCGAACCCACCGACGACACCATCGCGCAGCTGAAGCCGCTGCTCGACAAGGGCGATGTGCTGATCGACGGCGGCAACACCTTTTTCCAGGACACCATCCGGCGCAACCAGGAACTGGCCAAGGCCGGTCTGCACTTCATCGGCACCGGCGTCTCCGGCGGCGAGGAAGGCGCGCTGCACGGGCCGTCGATCATGCCGGGCGGCCCGCGCGACGCCTACGACTTGGTCGCGCCGATCCTCACCGAGATCGCCGCGCGCGCGAAGGACGGCAAGCCCTGCGTCGCCTACATGGGCCCGGATGGCGCCGGCCACTACGTGAAGATGGTGCACAACGGCATCGAATACGGCGACATGCAGCTGATCGCCGAGAGCTATGCAGTGTTGAAGCACGTGCTCGGTCTCGACAACGCCGAGCTGGCCAAGGTCTATACCGAGTGGAACGATGGTGAGCTGGACAGCTACCTGATCGAGATCACCTCGAAGATCCTGGCGAAGAAAGACGACAAGACCGGCAAGGAACTGGTCGACGTGATCCTCGACCGCGCGGCGCAGAAAGGCACCGGCAAGTGGACCAGCCAGAGCGCGCTCGACCTCGGCGTGCCGCTGCCGCTGATCACCGAATCGGTGTTCGCGCGCGTGCTGTCGTCGCTGAAGGACGAACGCGTCGCGGCTAGCAAAGTGCTGAGTGGCCCCCAGCTGCCGATGTCATTTACGACAAAATCGTTCAAAGGGGGCGTGAAAGATTCTGGGGGCTTTATTGAAGCCGTACGTCGCGCCCTTTACTTGAGCAAGATCGTCTCCTACGCGCAGGGCTTCGCACAGCTGCGCGCGGCCTCTGACGAATACGGCTGGAAGCTCGACTACGGCACCATCGCGCAGATCTGGCGCGGCGGCTGCATCATCCGCGCGCGCTTCCTGCAGAACATCACTGACGCCTACGCGAAGGATCATGAGCTGACCAACCTCCTGCTCGATCCGTACTTCCGCGACATCGCCACTCAATACCAGGAAGCCCTACGTGATGTGGTGAGCGCGGCCGTGCAATTCGGCATTCCGGTGCCCTGCTTCTCCTCGGCGATCGCCTATTACGACGGCTACCGCAGCGAACGCCTGCCGGCCAACCTGATCCAGGCGCAGCGGGATTTCTTCGGCGCGCACACCTTCGAGCGCATCGACGAGAAAGGCAGCTTCCACGCGGATTGGAGCTGAGCGGTGCCGGCTTGAGCCAGGCCACCCTCGATGGCGCGCGCCAGCCGCCTGTTCGATCTGCTGCAGAGCCTGCGCCGGCATCGTCGCCCGGTGCGCGGCCAGGCACTGGCCGACGAACTCGGCGTCAGCCTGCGCACGCTGTATCGCGACATCGCCACGCTGCAGGCGCAGGGTGCGCACATCGAGGGCGAGCCCGGCTTAGGCTACGTGCTGCGGCCGGATTTCATGCTGCCGCCACTGATGTTTTCCGGCGACGAAATCCAGGCGCTGGTGCTTGGCACGCGATGGGTGGCCCAACGCGGTGACGACACGCTCGGCCTTGCCGCGCGCGATGCATTGGCCAAGATCGCCGCGGTGCTGCCGGTGGAGCTGCGCAACGAACTGGATGACTCGGCGCTGCTGGTCGGCCCGGGCAAACCCATCGCCAGCGAACGCGTCGGCCTCGGCACACTGCGCGAGGCAATCCGCAGCGAGCGCAAGCTCACACTCGTCTACAGCGACGGCAGCGGCAACGGTTCCGAGCGCATCGTCTGGCCGTTCGCGCTGGGTTTCTTCGACCAGGTGCGCATGCTGGTGGCATGGTGCGAATTGCGGCAGGACTTCCGCCATTTTCGCATCGACCGCGTGCTGGAGCTGACCTTGCTGGAGGCGCGCTATCCGCGCCGCCGCCAGGCGCTGCTGAAGGCATGGCGCGCCAGCGAAGGCATTCCGATCGCCTAGCGCTGGTTCAAAATCTTTTGTTCTCGGCAATCTGGCTCGCCTGCGGCGGGCTTTCGAGTTTGCGGCAGGGTTTCGGTCGCCTATCGGCGCCCGAGTCACTTTTCTTTGCCGGCCCACGTTCGCGCTTGGAGCGCGAACGAACAGCGAAGCTGGCCCGAAGGGCGGAGGGCAGGATACCCGGAGTCAAGAAAAGTAACCCAAAGAAATGGCCTGGGTGAGTACGTCGGGGCCAAGAGCGTGTGCGATTACGCCTTGCCGACTTAGTTTGTTACTCACAGAGTCGTTGCCGCCGCTATGCCGCGACCGCTCGGGAGCCACGGCAAGGGAGATAACATTGCAACTTGAAGTTGCAATGGCACACGCACCTCTTCGGTGCCTTAGCTTGGCGACGCACAGCGAGCCAAGCTTTCTTCGCCTCGGTCAACGAGCGCTCGCGGCATAGCGGCGGCAGCTCCTCTTTAAGTAGAGCTCTGGCAGACAAAGCAGGGACATGCCTGCTTGTAACCCCATCGAGTTGCGTCAGGCCATTTCTCTTGGTTACTTCTCTTTGGGCCAGCAAAGAGAAGTGACTCGAGCTGCGGCAGCAGTCCGAAAGCCCGCCGCAGGCGAGCCAGGTCGCCAAGCACGTCGCTTGAAGAGGTGACTCAGGCGCCGACAGACGACCAAAGCCGCACCATAAGCACAAACTCAAAAGCCCGTCGCCCCACAGGGACTTCCTGCGGCCGCAGACGAACCAAATCCCCAAGCGTTCAATGCCAACCAAAAAATATAGGGCAGGATTCGCTGCTGCCAGAAACTGACAGTACCGCGCCCTAAGGTGAGCTCCACATCCAATGGAGCCCACCTCATGCCCAGCCCCAACCTGATCATCCTGTACGTCGAACATCCGCTCGCCAGCGCCGCGTTCTACAACACCTTGCTGGAACGGCCGGTGGTCGAGAGTTCACCCACCTTCGCCCTGCTCGCCCTCGACGGCGGTCTGATGCTCGGGCTGTGGGAACGCGGCGGCGTGGAACCCGCCGTCGATGCCGCCGCCGGCACCAGCGAAATCGTCTTTACCGCAGCCGACCCAGCGGCCGTCGATGCCTGGCATGCCGACTGGCGCGCACGCGGCCTGACCATCCTGCAAGCGCCGACCGCGATGGATTTCGGCTACACCTTCACCGCCGCCGATCCGGACGGCCATCGCCTGCGCGTGTTCACGCCGGCGGCCGCATGAGCGGCCACTGGATTGCGATAGCCGCGGCCGAACACGTGCAACGCGGTCGCCTCGGCGGCTTCATGCAGGTCTGCCATGGCAAGTCGGCACCGCTGCGACGGATCAAGCCGGGCGACGGCGTGGCGTACTACTCGCCCGCCGCGAGTTTTCGCGGCCAGGATCGGCTGCAGGCGTTCACCGCGATCGGCCACGCCGGTGACGGCGAGTCTTATCAGGTCGACATGGGCGGCGGCTTCCAACCCTTTCGCCGCGACGTGGACTGGCTCGACGCGATGCCCGCACCGATCCGCCCACTGCTGGACCAACTGGACTTCTGCCGCGGGCAGCCGGCCTGGGGGCAACGACTGCGCTTCGGGCTGCTCGGCGTGAGCGCACAGGATTTCCAACGGATCGCTCAGGCGATGCGCGCGCGCCTGCCATCGCCCGCATAATTCAGGCTCGCTCGTGATGCGGCGAATCGCCCCCACATCACATCGATCACCGACCGCCGCGCGAGCCGACATGCCCGAACTGCCCGAAGTCGAAACCACCCGCCGCGGCATCGCGCCCTACCTAGTCGGCCGGCGCGTCACCGATGTGACGCTGCGCCGGCCGGACCTGCGCTGGCCGATCCCGCACGAGGTCGCCGAGCTACTGCCCGGACAAATCATCGACGACGTGGAGCGACGCGCGAAATACCTGCTGCTACGCACCCAGATCGGCAGCGCCCTGCTGCACCTGGGCATGAGCGGCATGCTGCGCGTGCTGCCCACCGACACGCCGATCGGCAAGCACGACCACGTCGATATCGCGGTAGCGCCGGTCGCCGGCGAAACCCCGCGCGTGCTGCGCTTCACCGATCCGCGCCGCTTCGGCTGCCTGCTGTGGCAGTGGCCCGGCGAGACGCATGAGCTGCTCGCCTCGCTGGGGCCGGAACCGCTGACCGATGCGTTCGATGGCGATCTGCTATGGCACCTCTCGCGTGGTCGCAGCGCGGCGGTGAAGTTGTTCCTGATGGACAACGCGATCGTGGTCGGCGTGGGGAATATCTACGCCAGCGAGGCGCTGTTTGTCGCCGGCATCGATCCGCGTCGCGAGGCCGGTGCGGTCTCCCGCGCGCGCTACGCGAAGCTCGCCGCGGAGGTGAAGCGCATCCTGGCCTGGGCGATCGAGCGCGGCGGCACGACCTTGCGCGATTTTCTCAATCCGGATGGGGCGCCGGGATATTTTTATCGCGAGTTGTTTGTGTATGGGCGCGCGGGACAGCCTTGCCGGGTTTGCGGCACGGAGATACGGCAGGCAGTGCTGGGTCAGCGCTCGACATTCTGGTGCCCGCGTTGCCAGCGTTAGCGCACTTCACGCTATTTGCGAAACGGGCCACACGCTCTGCCCATGCTCAGGCCGCGCGCCCGAGAAACTTGCGGCCGAGCCAGCGGCGAACCGGCTCATCGTAAAGTTTCAGGCAGGCGTAGGCGATGGTGACCGCACTGATCAGCACCGCGACGGCGACTAGCGCTGCTTGTGCAGCGGAAGGTTTATGGCTCGCCGCCCATCCCGTATAGATGTAGATCAGCGGGTAATGCGTGATGTACAGGGGATACGAAATATCGCCAAGCCAGTGGATGGCACGCGTGGAAACTCCTTCCGCCAGCTTCGTTCCAGCGCCGATGGCAACAATCAAGGGAAAGACCATGATCACGCAGAACGATTCATAGAGACCGTTGGCCCAGAGATGCTCCTTGCCGCCGAACCGCGGCAGCGAGAGCGCGACGATGAGCAGCAGGCTGCACAGCGCGAACGCTCGCTTGATCTGAATGCGTTTGCCCAGGCGCATCAGCAACATGCCGGCCAGAAACGGAAAAAGCAGGCGGGCGAAGCCGATATGCAGTTGCTCCGCATCGAGCGACCAGCCGCCGATCAAATCGCCTCGTTTGCCGAATACGGCGACTTGCACCAGAAATGCGGCCGCACAGAGCACGAGAACCCATAACACCCGATTGGATATTTTTCGCAAGCCGAGGGCGTAAAGAATGTTCGCGATGTATTCGAAAAACAGCGACCAGGCCGGGCCATCGAGCGGATGCATTTCCCCCCAGCCGCGAATATCCATGGACAGCGGAAGCGGCAACAAGGTGTAACCCACCAGCATCACGGCCAGCATTTCCCAGACCGGCGTTGCAGCTATCGATGGAAAGGTGGGGCCCGCCTGAAAATAAAAGAGCGCCGCGCCGATCGTCGTGCCCATGACGACCATGGGCTGCAAGCGGATCAATCGCCGCTTGTAAAACTCCCAGCGGGATATTTTCTCCCAGCGGTCGTCGTAGGCGTACGCAATGACGAACCCGGATAGCAGGAAGAAAAAATCGACCGCCAGATATCCGTGATTGATCGGCTGCGTGAAGGGATGTTCCGGGGAATACGCTTCGCAAAGATGGAACAGAACGACGATGAGCGACGCGACACCACGGAGGCCATCCAGAATACGGTAATGATCCTTGCCCTTCACAACGTCCAATGAGGATTGATTCATGCAGTCGTGCCAGTCGTGGAGCGATTGTTGGGGAATTGTCTGATTTAATCGGCTTCGAGGGTGGTCGTCAATGAACTCGTACTGCGAGACGTTTGATGTCTGTTGCCGACGACGACGCTTTGTTATGACTTCTTGGAAAGCGTTTCACCCTCCTGCGGAGGGCGAGTCACTTTCTCTTGCGTGCTCAAGAGAAAGTAACCAAAGAGAAGAGCACCCCGCTTGGCGCTTTCCAGCCATCCATGGCTGGAAAGTCCGTGAGGCGTGGCCGGGCTTTTCGACAGGGCTTCCTGCCCTGACGAAAAGGAGTCGGCATCCCTGCCGACTCCCCTTGCGGGCCTTGTCGTCCACGCCTCACCGCCGCACAGGGGCCCCGAAGAGCGGCGCGCTCCGGCGCGCAGAAGCAACGGCAAGATCAAAAGCAACCGCAAAGCGCAAAAACAAAGTGCAACTTCAAGTTGCAAGCTTTTGCTTTAGCTTCTGCGCGCAGGAGCGCGCTGCTTTACCCGGGCCCCGTTTGGCGCGGCGGGCGGGTGGAGGAAGGGCCGCAGGCTGGCCGGCACGATGCCGGCCAGTTTTTCGCCAGCACATGGATGTGCTGTCGAAAAACCCCATAATCCGTCCGCGTACTCGAAGGGCAGGATGCCCGTAGAGCGCGCCATCCGGGGTGCCCTTTCTCTTGCCTTCTTCTCTTTGGGCAAGCAAAGAGAAGAAGGTCGCTCGCCGGCAGGCGAGCGAAACCCCTCCAAGAACTACCAAGTAACTCGCCCCCAAAGAAGACGAAACCCTCAGCCCTAAATCAACTAAGCGCCACGCTTAATCACCCGCCCAACGAAACGCCACATGCGTATTGTTGAACAACGGATCCTCCAAACTCCCACCCACCCGGGCAATCAAATCCCCATGCCCGCCCTCCACGTCCAGCTTCTGCCCGTCGATGAAGTGCGCGCCCAACGATTCGAGCTCAACCAGCTGCACGCACAACATGCCGGCGCGATCAACAACGCGATCGGGGATGTGCTCGATGCTGATGTCGGGGCGCCCGAACTTGCGCATGCCGCGCGTGCGAACCTGCGAGTAGCCGGCGGTTTCCTCGCCGTCGCGCAGGATCAGCAGATGATTACGGATCGGCGCGCCGTCCCGCACCAGGTAGCGCCGGCGCCAGGCATCGACACCGAATAGGGTGAGGATCTGCGGATCGAGGATGGCGACGCCGCCGATGTCCAGCAGGGCAGCGAGCACGCCAAGCGTGTCGCGCAGATAGCCGGTGTTCGAACTGTCCGGGATGCGGCCGCGGATCACCAGCACTTCAGGCGCATCGAGCGCGAGCTTGTAGGCCTGCGCGGCATCGTCCTTGAACATGCGGCCCAGCGCGCCCTTCAGCGGATAGCCTTCCCAGGCGCGCAGCTCGCTGTGGTGATGGCTGGTCAGCTCGATGCCTGCGGGCAGGCCGTCGCTGCCGTAGGCGGCCGAGGGTGCGCGCACGGATTCGAATTTTCCGAACACGTAGAACTGCAGCACGATCTCCTCGTCGCTGGGTTGCCAGTGGATGCGTTGCCAGGCGGGAATCTTGATCGGTTGATTCATGCGGATGTCCTTGTGGATGGCGCGAACGGCTTGATATATGTGTACACGCTCTAGTGCTGCTCGCCGAGCGGGAGCACCTGCTGCTGCAATTCAATGCGCCCATGCCCCTCGGTAATATGCTTGAATTCGGCGCGGCTGACCGAGACATAGCGGTCGTTGCCGCCGATCTCAACCTGCGGGCCTTCGGTGACCGCGCGACCGTGTTCGTCCACGCGCACCACCATGGTGGCCTTGCGGCCGGAGTGGCAGATCGTCTTGATCTCCTCCAGGTTGTCCGCCCAGGCCAGCAGGTAGCGGCTGCCCTCGAACAGTTCGCCGCGGAAATCGGTGCGCAGGCCGTAGGCCAGTACCGGGATGTGCAGCCGGTCGACCACGTCGCTGATCTGCCACACCTGGGCCTTGCTGAGGAACTGCGCCTCGTCGACGAACACGCAGTGCAGCGGACCGCGCGCGGCGATGTCGGCCTCGACCAGGGCGAGCAGGTTCTCGTCACCGGCGAAACGGCGCGCGTTGGCTTTGAGGCCGATGCGCGAGGCAACCACGCCTTCGCCGAAGCGATTGTCCAGCGCGGGCGTCATGATCAGCGTGCGCATGCCGCGCTCGTGATAGTTGTACGCGCTCTGCAGCAGCGTGGTGGTCTTGCCGGCGTTCATCGCCGAATAATAGAAATAGAGCTTGGCCATCGTGTTCCTCGCGCCGGATCGCGCATGGTAATGCCGGCGGGCTATGCCCGATCCCGTGGAGCCTGATTCAATCCCGCCCGATTCACCCCGCCCGACCCGATTACGCCTGATCCAGCGGCGTGGTGCCACCGGTGAACTGCAGTTCGGCCTGGGCCTTGCGGTATTTGCGTTCGGCGTTCCAACGCTTGAAATCCAGCAGGGCGCAGAAGCCGTAGACCAGCTTGAACAGCTGCAGCCGCCACAGCACCCGCGGCGTGTCGAACAGGTCGCCAGCCAGCATCGAAATGACGCCCTGCTCCAGCTGCATGGTGTTGCGCGGTTCGCTGAACATCTGCCGCATCACGGGTCCGTTGAAACGGTAGATGAAGAACGAGAAGCGCCGCATGCCGGCGCGCTGGCGCCTTTCCAGCCGGCGTTGCAGGGCACGCTCGCGCCGCGGCTCGCGCAGCACCTGGTCGACCATCGCCGCAGCCTGCTCGGCGCCGCTCATCGCCAGATAGACACCCGAGGAAAACACCGGGTCGAGGAAGGCGAAGGCATCGCCGACCATCACCCAGCCGGGGCCGGCCATACGCGTGGAGTCGTAGGAATAATTGCCGGTGACGCGCACTTCGTCGCCGATCAGCTCGGCGTGTTCGATGCGTTTCCACAGCGCCGGATTGCGCTGCAGGGTTTCGCGCAGGAATTCCACCGTGCGGCCCTTGCGCTGCTTGAGGTATTCGGGGCGGCATACCGCGCCCACGCTCATCGTGCCGTTCGGCAGCGGGATCATCCACATCCAGCCGTGCTCGAAGTTGTAGATGCTGATGTTGCCGGCATCCTCGCCGGGGCGCTGTTCCGCGCCGCGGTAGTGGCCGAAGATCGCCGCGCTCTGATGCTCCGCGTTCTTGCGCTTGAGCTTGCGCTTGCCGGCGAGGAAGGCGTCGCGGCCGCTGGCATCGACCACGTAGCGCGCCTGGATGCGGTAGCTGCGGCCTTCGTCGGTGAGCACCTCGAGCTGCGCGTCGCGTGCGCCGTTCAAGGTCAGCTGCTTGACCTCATGACCCTCGCGCGCGTCGGCGCCGCACTCGCGTGCGTGCCGGTACAACATCGCGTCGAAATCCTGCCGCCACACCTGGTAGGCGTGCGGCGGGCTGTTGCCGATCGCGCGCGCGAAGGCGTATGTGTTGTAGCCGCGTTCGTTGTTCGCCTCGAAATCCGCGCCCGGCTTGAACACGCCGATCGCGCGCACCTTGTCGAGCACGCCGAGGCGCTCGAAGATCGGCAGGTTCATTGGCAGCAGCGATTCGCCGATGTGGAAGCGCGGGTGCTGCGCCTTTTCCAGCGCGATCACCTTGTAGCCCTGCCGCGCGAGCAGCGTCGCGGCGGTGCTACCGGCCGGGCCGCCGCCGATCACCGCCACATCGCAGGTTTCGCTGGTCGCGTTCACTTCGTTCATCGTTATTTATGTCCCGCCCCTGGCCTATCCACCGATTATCGCCGATGTGGGCTCTGCTACCATCGTGCGCCGCACCGGTATTCGCGTACATCATGCTCAATCCGCAACAACTGGCCGCCGTCGAACATTGCGCCAGCCCGCTGCTGGTGCTGGCCGGCGCCGGCTCCGGCAAGACCAGCGTGATCACCCAGAAGATCGCGCACCTGATCCAGCGCCACAAGCTGGCGCCGGCGAAGATCGCTGCGATCACCTTCACCAACAAGGCCGCGCGCGAAATGCGCGAACGCGTGGCGAAGCTGGTGAGCGCCGACGACGCGCAGGCGCTAACCGTGTGCACGTTTCACGCGCTGGGCCTGAAATTCCTGCAGATCGAGCACGCGCGGGCCGGCCTGCGCCGTGGCTTTTCGGTGCTGGATGCGGACGACAGCGGCGCGATCGTGAAGGAACTGGCACCGACCGGCGCCAAGCCAGACGTGCTGTTCGGCATCCGCAACCTGCTTGGCCGCGCCAAGAACAGCGGCCTGTCGCCAGAAGAGGCGCTGGCCGCCGCGCGCAGCCCGCGCGAGCTGGAGGCGGCGACAATCTATGAGATGTATCAGCAGCGCCTCGCCGCGTTCAACGCGGTGGATTTCGACGACCTGATCCGTCTGCCGCTACGCATCCTCGAAGCCGACGCCGAATGCCGCGATGCATGGCGCGAACGTTTCCGCTACTTGTTGGTGGACGAATACCAGGACACCAACGACGCGCAGTACCGCCTGCTGAAGGCGCTGGTCGGCGAACGCGGCGGCATTACCTGCGTCGGCGACGACGACCAGTCGATCTACGCCTGGCGCGGCGCGAATCCTGGCAATCTCGACCAGCTCGGCCGCGACTGGCCGAGCCTGCGCGTGATCAAGCTGGAACAGAATTATCGTTGCGGTAAGCGCATCCTGCGCGCGGCCAACGCGCTGATCGCCAACAACCCGCACCTGCACGAAAAGAAGCTATGGAGCGAGCATCCGGAAGGTGCGCCGATCCGCGTGCTGGAGTGCAAGGAGAGCGAGCACGAGGCCGAACGCATCGCCGCGATCGCCGCCACGTTGGCCGAGAAGCACAAGGCGCGCTGGCACGATATCGCGGTGCTGTATCGCGGCAACTTCCAGGCGCGTCCGCTGGAAAAAGCGTTTCGCCTCGCGCGCGTTCCCTACCATCTCACCGGCGCCCTGAGTTTTCTCGACCGCGCCGAAGTGAAAGACGTCCTCTGCTATCTGCGCCTGCTAACCAATCCCAGCGACGACGCCGCGTTCCTGCGCGTGGTCAACGTGCCCAAGCGCGAAATCGGCGCGACCACGCTGGAGAAGCTGGGCCAGCTCGCCCAATCGCGGCACAGCTCGATGCTCGATGCGATCCGCAGCGATGGCGTGCTGCGTCAGCTCAGCGCGCGCCCCGCCGCCGCGCTGGCGTCGTTTTCCGGCCTGCTCGACGAGTTGCGCAGCACCTCGCTGCAGCAAAGCGCGGCCGAATTGGTCGAGACCCTGCTCAAGCGCACGCGCTATGCCGAACAGATCGCCGCCAGCACCACCGATGCCGCGCTGCGCGATCGCCGGCTCGGCAACCTGAAAGAACTCACCGACTGGTTCCGCGCCATGCAGAAGGGCAACAGCGCCGGCGACCTCGCCGCGCAGTTGGCCCTGCTCAGCCACGCCGATCGCGACGAACCCGGCAACGCCGTGCGCATGATGACCCTGCACGCGGCCAAGGGCCTGGAGTTCCGCTTCGTCTTCATCGTCGGTTGCGAGGACGGCACCCTGCCGCACGAGGGCGCGCTGGACGAAGGCCGCGTCGACGAGGAACGCCGCCTGATGTACGTCGGCATCACCCGCGCCAAGGAGCTGCTCACCCTGTCGTGGTCGGCGAAAACCAAACGTTACGGCGAAGTACATTCCAACCAGCC
>Ga0302314_10000513_pt1 | contig 72162 bp, 63 predicted proteins | sample III_Palsa_N2_3_FD_200533 | JGI IMG/M metagenome (GOLD analysis project Ga0302314, IMG submission 200533) | Peat permafrost microbial communities from Stordalen Mire near Abisko, Sweden - III_Palsa_N2_3 | ecosystem: Environmental > Terrestrial > Soil > Palsa > Peat permafrost | place: Sweden...
TGCCACCCGTTTCCTGTGAACTCGTTCCCCTGAGGGAACGGCGACCGGGTTCAATAAGGCGTCCGTATAGCAAGAGTGTCATCAATTCACAATCACGGGGTCCCCAGCGGCGCCCATCCCGATGGCTGGGGTGCGATCGCTGCAAAGCGGCCGACCGGCTCGATTTTCTTGCCCAGCTCGGGCAAGGCGATCAGGGCACTCGACACGGTTGCGAAACCATCGGGGCGGATGAAGCGCATGGCGCTCTCCGGCGGCTCGCCGTCGCCCGGGACCTGGTCGTGCAGCAGGTCCTGCCAATCTTGCCAATCATCCCTGGACGGGTCGGGCGGCCGGGCGTCGGTGAAGCGCTGGCGATAGCGCCGGATGCGCGGCGAGGCCGGATCGTCGAGCTCGCGCGCGGTCAGCATATGCAGGCCCGCGCCGACTCGCGTCATCATCACCCGGCCGTCGCCGCGATGGGCCAGCCAGAACGCGTCGCGATTGTCGGCGATCAGCAGATTGAACGGGCGATAAGCCGTGGGCTCGATATCGACCAAGGCTGCGGCCGCCGCAACCGCGTCGGCATGATCGAGCGCATCCAGCACCAGCTCGCCGCGCGAGCGTTTGCCGGCGGCGGGCCCCAAGGTGCCGACCCGGTTCAGGATCGCGGCCGTCACGCCCTCGTCATTGACGCCCAGCCAGGAGCCGCCGGCGAGTTCGTCCAGGCCGGCCACGACATTCGGCCGATCCTCCCAATGCCTCCCGGGCGCCTTCCAGGGCCGGCCGACCATCTCGTCCCGATTGGCGCCCAGGATCAGCGGCCATTGATGGCCGGGGCGCCGCAGCAGGGCGAGGGTGCACATGGGGTCTTGCTCCCGGTCAGACCTCGCCGAACACCCGGCGGAAGATCGTGTCGACCTGCCTGGTATGATGGGCATCGTCGAACATGGCTTCCAGCTGCGCATGGCTGACCTGGCCGGCGATGGCCTGATCGGCCTTCAACAAGGTCAGGAAATCGCCTTCGCCGCGCCAGGCCGGCATGGCGTTGCGCTGGACCGCCGCATAGGCGTCTTCGCGCGACAGGCCCGCCTGGGTCAGCGCCAGCAGCACGCGCTGGGAATTGACCAATCCGCCCAGCGAATCGAGGTTGCGGCGCATCTGTTCCGGATAGACCACCAGCTTCTCGACCACGCCGGTCAGCCGCGCCAGCGCGAAATCCAAGGCCACGGTCACGTCCGGCGCCAACATGCGCTCGACCGAGGAGTGCGAGATGTCGCGCTCGTGCCAGAGCGCGACGTTTTCCATGAACGGAACGACGGCGCCGCGCACGACGCGGGCGAGGCCGGTCAGATTCTCGGTCAAGACCGGGTTGCGCTTGTGCGGCATGGCCGACGAGCCCTTCTGGCCCGGCGAGAAATATTCCTCGGCCTCGCGCACTTCGGTGCGCTGCAGGTGGCGGATCTCGATCGACAGGTTCTCGATCGAGGAGGCGATGACGCCCAGCACGGCAAAGAATTGTGCATGGCGGTCGCGCGGAATGACCTGGGTCGAGACCGGCTCCGGCGTCAGGCCCAGGGCCTTCGCCACATGCTCTTCGACGCGCGGGTCGATCTGGGCGAAGGAGCCAACGGCACCCGAAATGGCGCAGGTCGCGATCTCGGCCCGGGCGGCGAGGAGGCGCGTTTTGTTGCGTGCGAAGGCGGCGTAGTGGCCGGCGAGCTTCACGCCGAAGGTGGTCGGTTCGGCGTGGATGCCGTGGCTGCGGCCGACGGTCAGCGTGTGTTTATGCTCGAACGCGCGGCGCTTCAAGGCGGCCAGCAGCAGGTCGAGATCGGCGAGCAGGATATCGGCCGCCTGCTTCAGCTGCACGGCGAGGCAGGTGTCGAGCACGTCGGACGAGGTCATGCCCTGATGCACGAAGCGCGCTTCGGGGCCGACATGTTCGGCGAGGTTGGTCAGGAACGCGATGACGTCGTGCTTGGTCTCGCGCTCGATCTCGTCGATCCGCTCGATGTCCCAGGCACCGCGCTCCCACACCGCCTTGGCGGCTTCCTTGGGAATGACACCGAGTTCCGCCTGCGCGTCGCAGGCATGGGCCTCGATCTCGAACCAGATGCGGAAGCGGTTTTCGGGCGCCCAGATGGCGACCATGTCGGGGCGGCTGTAACGCGGAATCATGGGGCGGCGCTCTTGGTCGATGGAACCGGTGCGTATTTGCTGGTGGACCGGCTCACCTGACGCTCGTCCGCGTCAGGGTCGGACCACTCGGTTCCTTCAATAGCAGCGGCGCCGGCTGCTGCCCAACGCAAAGAGCGAAGGGGACTATCCCGCCAGATGCGGGACTTGATCAATGTGGTCCCGCCAGATGCGGGACTTGGAAGAAAGGCGCTGGATCTTGGCGGTCGGGTTCTACTGGCGGGCGGCGCGGGTGCGACGATAGCGGTCGGCGATCATCACGGTGTCGTTCTGAGCGACGCGATCCCGGTACACGGGCGCGAAGTTGGGTGCCAGCCCATGGTCGCATTCGAGCTTCAGATAGAACAGATGCATAAGGTTCGCGATATCGGATTCGGACGGCATGGCGGCGATGGTCGGCATGGCTTGTCTCCGGTGCGCTTGGTGTAGAGAGACCATGCCCGGATTTTACATCAAATGCCGGTGACAAATTTCACATTGCGGGCGTGAAGCGCATCACAGGGGTTGACACTCAGGCGAACCGCCCGTGCGGGAGCGTCGGACGCGGCGACACCTGCTGGGCCATGAACAGGCCCATCTGCAGGCCGGCGGCGATGCGTTCGGCCTTGTCGAGGAACGGGCGGGCCTGCTCCGGACCGAAGACATCGAGCGCGGTCGCGCGGAACAGCGCCAGCCAGCGGACAAAATGCAGCGGGGCGATCGGATGCGGCGCATGCATCACGACCGACCGGGTGCCGCACAGCCCGTCGTTGCCGAGGAGCGCCGTCGTCCAGAACTCGGTCATGGTGTCGAGATGGCCCGACCAATCGCGGAACACCGGCGCAAAGATCGGCCCCAGCGCCTTGTCGCGCTCGACCTTCATGTAGAACAGCTGCACCAGCGTCGCGATCTCGGACGGGGAGGGCTGGGCAAGAGCGGCAGACATGACGGACCTCGGGCGTGCTGGACGGACAGCGACTGTGCGCTCTTCCGCGGACTCCCGCCGGTGAAGCCCGTCACACCCGCGTGCATTAGCCCTGCGGATTCGCCGCCCGGTAGATGGCGGCGTACCAACCTTCCATCTGCGCCTTCAAGTCGGCGGCGTCCCCGCCCGGGATGTCCGACTGGCCATAGATCACCAACCCGCTCACGCCCTCGTCGGCATCGACCACCTCGATCGTCACCGTCTCGGTATGATCGAACAGGCCGCCGGAATGGGTTTGATAGACCAGGCGCAGGCCCTCGTTGCTGGTCTGGATCAGCTGCGTCTTGGGCAGGGCGTCGATGGCGTGCTTGGCGATGAAGCGCATCTTCTCGGCCGGCACCTTGAAGGTCGGCGTGACGCCGTCCGGCCGGGTCAGGCAATAATCCTGCGGGCAGGCGAGGTAATGGGCATAGCCGGCAGGGGCGGTGAAATCGCCGAAGCTCTGGGTGACCGGCCGGGGCGCGCTCGGCGCATGGGCGCAGCAAGCGAGCGAACTCGCCAGCAAGACCAAAGAAAATCGTCCCAACCGCATGAAAACGCCCCCAATTCGATCGCGCCGGACACTAGCCGCCCCGATCGGCCCGCTACAAGGGGCGAGGCGATGCCCAGGCCTGATCCGGTGGGCTCAAAAATCAAGCACGGGGGTGATATGCGCAAAAAAAAGCCCCTGGATCGCCGATTAAAGCGTTTCAGGGGTTGCGTAGGCGGCCAGATGCCCTATCTTTGCAGTGCAGCATGAGCCTTACGGTTCTGCTGCACGCCTTCTTGGGCGTTTCCTCCCTAAACTCAGGCCGTGCGCAAGCGCGGCCTTTCTTTTTCAGCCGCCCGATATGGCCGATACGGGTGGGGCTTGACGTGCGAACACGCGCGTGGCGATTCGGTTCCCAAAAAAATTGAGATTATTTTGCTCAACCGCAAACGGTGAGTTGTAGGCGCTCGTTTGGTGAGGACGGCGGGACTCGAACCCGCATGACTCGCGTCGTCAGATTTTAAGTCTGAGGTGTCTACCGGTTCCACCACGTCCTCGACCGGGCGAGAGCAGTAGCACCAAGCCGGGCCGGCCGGCAACCGGGCTATTCCTTCGGGTCGGGCTCGCGCTCGATCGGTTCGCCGCCGAAGCCGCGGATCATGGCTATGACCGCCTCATGGGCATGTTCGAGCGCCAGGGTGTCGGCGCTGCGCAGCACCAGCGACACGCCGAAGCCGGTACGGGTCCAGAACGGATAGCTGCCGATCTCGACATGGGGATAATCCGCCTGGATCGCCCCCAGGTCCTTGGCCAAGGTGCCTTCGGCGAGGTTGCAGGTGACGCTGCGCGAGAGGACCTTGGGCCCGCCCTTCAAGCCATGGCGGATGCCGTCGAACATCGCCTGCATGATCTTCGGCACGCCGGCCATGACATGGACGTTGCCGATGCGGAAGCCCGGCGCGGTCGAGACCGGATTGTCGATCAGCGTCGCGCCCTCGGGCACATGGGCCATGCGCAACCGCGCCTCGTTCAGCTCGATATCGCGCGCTGCGTAATGCACCTCCAGCCGGCGCTTCGCCTCCGGGTCGAGGATCAGCTTCACGCCGAACGCGGCGGCCACGCATTCGGCGGTGATGTCGTCGTGGGTCGGGCCGATGCCGCCGGTGGTGAACACGTAGTCGTATTTCGCCCGCACCTCGTTGATGGTGGCGATGATAGTCTCCGGCACGTCGGGGATGACGCGCGCCTCGCGCAGCTGCACGCCGACCTCGCCCAATCCCTTGGCCAGATAGTTGAGGTTGATGTCCTGGGTCCGGCCCGACAGGATCTCGTTGCCGATGATCACGAGGCAGGCGGTGACGGGCTGGGTTGCGGCTTCGGTCATGATGAAAGAAAGCTAGGCCACCGGCGGCCTTACGGCAAGCTTGCGGGCGTGCGACCGAACGGCTACAGCGGCGCGCATGATCTTTCCCCATCCCCTCGTGCGCGGCCGCCTCGTCCGTCGCTACAAGCGTTTCCTGGCCGACGTGGTGCTGGAGACCGGCGAGGAGATCGTCGCCCATTGCGCCAATCCGGGCGCCATGCTGGGCGTGGCGCCGCCCGATGCCGAGGTCTGGCTGTCGGCCTCGCGCAATCCGGCGCGGAAACTCGCCTGGTCCTGGGAGCTGGTCCGGATCGGCCAAGGCCTGGTCGGCATCAACACCGCCTGGCCGAACCCGCTCGCCGAAGAGGCGATCCGGACCGGTGCCATCCCGGAGCTGGCCGGCTATTCGCGCCTGACGCGCGAGGTGCGCTATGGGCGCAATAGTCGTATCGATCTGTTGTTGGAGGCGCCGGAGCGCCCCATCTGCTATGTTGAGGTCAAGAACGTCCATTTGAGCCGGGGCGACGGGCTGGCGGAGTTTCCGGACTGCGTGACCGAGCGCGGTGCCAAACATCTGCTGGAACTGGCCGCTATGGTCGCTTCTGGCTGCCGCGCCGTGATGCTCTATGTGGTTCAGCGCGGGGATTGCGACCGGTTCCGGACCGCGGCCGATTTCGATCCGGCCTATCACGCCGGTCTCAAGGTGGCGCTGGCCGCCGGCGTCGAGGCGCTGGTCTATGGCTGCGCCGTCACGGTCGACGGCATTCGGATCGACCGGAAACTGGAGTTGCTGGCCTGAGCGCCCCTCACGCGGCATGATGCATGAACGGGCCGGGATCGGCCTTTGGAGTTAAGGACGAATATGACGGATCTGGCCCTGAGCGATCAAAGCTACGTCGAGGAAGCCCGCATCCGGGTGCATGCGCAGGAGGATTTCGTCTGGATGCGCGCCGCCGGCAAGCTCGCGGCCGAGGTGCTGGATTATATCACGCCGTTCGTCGTGCCGGGCGTCACCACCGGCGAACTCGACCGGCTGTGCCACGCCTTCATCCTGGATCACAGGGCGGTCCCGGCGCCGCTCAATTATCGGGGCTTCCCGAAGGCGACCTGCATCTCGATCAACCATGTCGTCTGCCACGGCATTCCGGGCGACCGCAAGCTGATCGACGGCGACATCGCCAACATCGACATTACGGTCATCCTCGACGGCTGGTACGGCGACACCAGCCGGACCTATCTGATCGGCGACAAGGTGCCGCTGAAGGCGCGCCGGCTGGTCGACGTCACCTATGACGCGATGATGCTCGGCATCGCCGCGGTCAAGCCGGGCGTGCATCTTGGCGCCATCGGCCATGCCATCCAGAGCTTCGCCGAGGGCCATCGCTTCTCGGTCGTGCGCGATTTCTGCGGCCATGGCATCGGCAAGGTGTTCCATGCGGCGCCGAGCGTGCTGCATTACGGCCGCCCGACCGAAGGCCCGATCCTGCGCGAAGGCATGTTCTTCACGATCGAGCCGATGATCAACGGCGGCCGCTATGAGGTGAAGGTGCTGGCCGACGGCTGGACCGCGGTCACCAAGGACAAGTCCCTGTCGGCGCAGTTCGAGCACACGATCGGCGTCACCAAGGACGGCTGCGAGATCTTCACCCTGTCGCCGGCCGGCCATACCAAGCCGCCTTACGCCGCGGTCTAAGTGGGCGAGGCCGAGGCGGGACAGGCGGACAAGCCTGATTACCTCGGCCATCGCCAACGCCTGCGCGCCCGCTTCCTGGAAGCGGGCCCGGGCGCCTTTCCCGACTATGAACTGCTTGAACTGATCCTGTTCCAGGCGAAGCCGCGCCAGGACACCAAGCCGCTCGCCAAGGCGCTCTTGGCACGCTTCGGCAGCTTCGCCGGCGTGATCGGCGCCGACATCGCGCAACTGATGGCGGTGCCCGAAATGGGCGAGGCCTCGGTCGTGGCGCTCAAAGCCATCCAGGCCGGGGTCGAGCGGGTGCTCAGGGACGAGGTCCGGGCCAATCCCGTGCTGTCGTCCTGGGACAAGGTCGTGGATTATTGCCGGGCGGCCATGGCGCGGGCGCCGATCGAGCAGTTCCGGCTGCTGTTCCTCGACCGCAAGAACGTGCTGATCGCCGACGAGGTGCAGCAGACCGGCACGGTCGACCACACGCCGGTCTATCCGCGCGAGGTGGTGAAGCGGGCGCTGGAACTCTCGGCCTCCGCCATCATCATGGTGCATAACCACCCTTCGGGCGACCCGACGCCGTCGAAGGCCGATATCGACATGACCCGCGCGGTCGCGACCGCCTGCGCCACGCTCGGCATCGACCTGCATGATCATCTGATCATCGGCCGCGCCGGCCATGCGAGCCTGCGCGGCCTGGGGCTGATGTAGCGCCCGATCATTCCGGCCGATGGCAGACGAACTCGACCAGATGGCCGTCGGGATCGCGCAGGTAGCCGGCGTAATAGTTCGGATGGATGTGCGGCGCCAGCGCCGGCGCGCGGTCGAGCGTGTGGCCGGCGGTGCCGGCTGTCTTGTAGATCCGGTCGACTGTCGCCCGATCGGGGGCGGCGAAGGCGAAATGGACCCGCGCCGTGGGCTCGCCGGCTGAGAAGAAGAAATCGAGGCTGGTGGCGTCGCCGAAGCCCTTGGACGGGCCGTCGACCTTCAGGCTGTAACCGAGCGGCGCCAATACGTCGGCATAAAAGCGCAAGGCCGCATCGACCTGGTTGGTGCGCAGTTCGAGGTGATCGAGCATATCGGGATCCTTGGTTGGTTGGTCAGGGGGTGGCGGTCTCGCTGCCGATCAGCAGCACGCGGGAACCGGCATCGAGGCCGAGGGCGATGCGGGCCGCCGGGTCGGCCGCGATGCGAAACAGGCCGGCAGCGCCGGTGGCGCCGCAGGGCGAGGTCGGTGCGCCCTTGGCCGCGAGCCGGGCCGCGGCATCGGTGGCGGCCGTGTCGGACACGGTCATGAACCCGTCGGCCAAGCGGGCGAGCAGCTCGAAGGCGACGAGCGACGGCTCCTTGCAGTCGAGCCGGCCGAGGTTCGTCGGTGCGCCGGTGATGCGCAGGGCGCGGCCATGGCGCGCACTCGCGCCGAGGCAGGCCGCACCCACGGGCTCGACCACGATCAGCTTGAATTCCTCGCCCCAGCGGTCGCGCAGATAACCCGCGGCGGCCGCGGCGAGCCCGCCGACGCCGGCCTGCACGAAGACATGGCTGGCCGGGCCGCTGCTGCGCTCGAGCGTGTCTGCCGCCTCGTCGAACAGCACGGTATAGCCGCGCATGACATCGAGCGGGATGGCGGTATAGCCGGCCCACGAACTGTCGGAGACCAGATGCCAGCCGTTGCGCGCGGACGCCGCCGCCGCCTCGGCCATGCTGGCTTCATAGTCGGCACCGAAGCGCTCGACGCGGGCGCCCTGTCTCGCCAGCCGGTCGGCGAAGCTCGCCGCGACGCCGTCGCTCAGATAGACGACCGCCTCGGCACCGAACAGCCGGGCCGCGGCCGCGACCCCCAGGCCGTGGTTGCCGGCGCTGGCGCAGGCGAAGACCATGTCGCCGGCGATTTGGCGCACGGCCGCACTCGGCAGATCCGCGGGCCGGACCGGCGTGTTCAGCCTTTCGGCCGCGCGCGCCTGGATCAACCGGCCGAGGGCATGAATGCCGCCCGTCGGTTTGAAGCTGCCGAGGCCGATGCGCCCGCCCTCGGCCTTCACATGCACGGCGGCGACGCCCAGTTCGGCGGCGAGGCTCGCGAGCGGCAGCAGTGGCGTTTCGGCGAAAGCCGGATGCAGGCGCAGAAATTCCCGCGCGGCCTCGGCATGCCGGATGCCGATCAACTCGCGATCGGCGGTGCGATAGGGCGTGCGGGACGTCTGGACCAACATGGCGGCGGACCTCATCGAATTGACGCCATGCTATCGCCGTCGGACGCGGGCGAGCCGCGTTTTTTGATGGTGGATCGGTGTTCGGCCGCAAAGATCGATGTCATGATGCGGGATGGCCGATCTCTCCCTCGACGCGTTCGATCGCGCGATCCTCCGCCGCCTGCAGCGCGATGCGCGGGCGACCGGCGAAGACATCGGTGCCGAAATCGGCCTTTCCGCCGCCGCGGTGCAGCGCCGGATCCAGCGCCTGCGCAAGACCGGCACGATCGCGGCGGAGGTCGTGATGGTCGATCCGGCCGCCGTCGGCCAGGCGATGAGCTTCGTCGTCGGCGTCGAACTGGAGCACGAGCGCGCCGACATGCTCGATGCCTTTCGGCGCGCCGCCCGCAGCGATCCGAACGTGCAGCAATGCTACTACGTGACCGGCGCCGCCGATTTCGTCCTGATCGTGCTGGCGCGCGACATGGCCGATTTCGAGGCCTTCACCCGGCGCCTGCTGTTCGACAACGCCAACGTCCGGCGCTTCACCACCAACGTGGTGCTGTCGCGCGACAAGGTCGGCGTCGCCGTGCCGCTCGACGAGCCCGCATAGCGTTCGGGCGACGCTTTGGCGTCAGCCCGGCCCCGCTGCCAGCGCCGCGACATGGCCGGCGAGGGCGGCCAGTTCCACCACTTCCTGCCGGCCGTCGCGATGCCGCAGCGCCACCGTCCGCTCGCGCGCCTCGCGCTTGCCGATGACCGCGATCAGCGGAATGCCGCGCTCGCGCGCGTCGACGATCTTGCGCGGCAGCGTATCGGCGCCGTCGTCGAGCGCCACGCGCAGGCCGGCGTCGAGCAGCGCCTGCTCGACCTTGAGCGCGTAGGGGGCGGCCTCCTTGTTGATCGAGGCGACCAGCACCTGCTCCGGCGCCAGCCAGGCCGGCAGATTGCCGTCGTGATGCTCCAGCAGCACCCCGATGAAGCGCTCCAGGCTGCCCAGCACGGCATGGTGCAGGATGACCGGACGGGACGAGCCGTTCGTCTCGTCGTGATAGGCCGCGTCCAATCGCTCCGGCAGTACGAAATCCAGCTGGATCGTGCCGCATTGCCAGGAGCGGCCGAGCCGGTCCTTCAGGTGGAATTCCAGCTTCGGGCCGTAGAAGACGCCTTCGCCCGGCTGCGGGATCGGGTCGAGACCGGCCGCACGGGCAGCCTTCTCCAGCGCACCTTCGGCATGGTCCCAGAGCGCCTCCGTTCCGGCACGCACCTCCGGCCGCGTCGAGAAGCGCACCTCGACCTCATCGAAGCCGAAATCGGCATAGAGCGCCGTCTGGATCCGGCAGAAGCGCCGGACCTCGGCCTCGACCTGATCCTCGCGGCAGAACACATGGGCGTCGTCCTGCACGAAGGCACGCGTGCGGAACAGCCCATGGAGCGCGCCCGACGGCTCGCTGCGATGGACGGCGCCGAACTCGAAATAGCGCATCGGCAGATCGCGGAACGAGCGCACGCGCTTGTTGAAGATCTGGATATGGCACGGGCAGCTCATCGGCTTCACGGCGAGCGCCCGGCCTTCGGCTTCGAGCGCAAACATGTCGGCGCCGAATTTCTCCCAATGGCCGCTCTGTTCCCAGAGCGAGCGCGCCAGGATCTGCGGCGTGCGCACTTCGCGATATCCGGCCTGGCGCATGCGGTGGCGGATGTGATCCTCGATCACCCGCCACAGGGCCACGCCGCGGGGATGCCAGAACACCATGCCCGGCCCCTCCTGCTGCTGGTGGAACAGGTCGAGGCGGTTGCCGAGGGCGCGGTGATCGTGGGCATTCAGGGATTGCATGTTCATCGGGAGTCTCCAGGAGGTCGGTCTTGGGGAAGACGACGAACGGAGAGCATCCATCAGATGCAAAAAAGCCCCGTCCGTTGCCGGGCGGGGCCTTTGGTGTTCGTTATGCTGCCGTCAGGGCAGGACGAAACCCGGCGCGCCGCCATGGCGGGTGCTCCGGGTTTTAGTGCTCTGCTGGGCAACGAACCTGTTCATGGGGGCGAGCCTATTATCGTCGCGGGCGGTTTGTCAAATCACCGGTCGCAGGGCATGGCCGCGGGATCGGCCACCGGTTCGATGACGTGATCGGCCAACAGCTGCGCCGCGGTCGCGTCCGTCTCCAGCTGGGTGGCACCGCCCGGCTGGTCGAACCAGGGCGCCGCCGTGCCGGTCCAGACGAGCAAGGGCTGATCGGTCCTATAGACGCGATAGACCAAGGACGCGCAGACGTAGGGCAGGGCGCGGGCCTTGTAGGCGGCACCCTTGGGGCTGAAGAAGCGACCGTACTCGCTGCCGAACCGGTCGATCAGCGCGCCGGGCGGCAGCACCATCAGTACCGGGGTCGCGGCGAAGCCATCGTGGCTGGGCCAGACGATGGCGCCCGAAGCGTCGCGCCATTGGGCGGCGAGGTCGGGCCGCAAAGCCTGGGTCGGCAGGGCTGCCGGCGCCGCCGCCGGTGCTGCGGCACAGCCGGCGAGCAGCAGCAGGACCAGCGATAGGCGGGCGAAGGACGGCACGGTCGGGCCCCCGGGGCTTATGGCAAGTCCATCGCTTATAGGCCGGCGCGTTGACATCGACAATCTAAAGTAGATGTCGGCGCGCCGGCCTGCCCTTAGAACGCCGCCGCGTGGCCGTCGCGGCGGCTGTCGCTGGCGGCGACATAGCCATGGTCGGGATCGTCGCTGAGGCGCCAGATGAACTGGCCGGAGCCGAAATCCATGTAGGGATCGTCGATCGATTTCAGGCGATGGCCGCGCTTCTCAAGCGCCTCGACCGTATCGCGCCGCATGGTCGATTCTACGTCGAGCGTGAAGTCGCGGTTGACCTTCCAGCGCGGCGCGTCGCAGGCGGCCTGGGGGTTCTGCTTGTAATCCAGCATGCGCACCAGGGTCTGCATATGGCCTTGCGGCTGCATGTCGCCGCCCATGACGCCGAAGCTCATGACCGGGGCGCCGTCCTTGGTCAGGAACGCCGGGATGATGGTGTGGAACGGCCGCTTGCCGCCGGCGACGACGTTGGGCGAGCGCGGATCCATGGAAAAACCGACGCCGCGGTTCTGCAGGCTGATGCCGGCGCCGGGCACGACCACGCCCGAGCCGAAGCCCATGTAGTTCGACTGGATGAACGAGATCATCATGCCGCTCTCGTCGGCCGCCGTCAGATAGATCGTGCCGCCCGAGCGCGGCATGCCGAAGCCCGGATCCTGGGCCTTGTCCATGTCGATCAGCTTGGCGCGCTCGGTCAGATAGCCGTCGTCCAGCATCTCGGCCGGCGTCACTTCCATCGAGCGCGGATCGGCGACGTAGCGATAGATGTCGGCGAAGGCGAGCTTCATCGCCTCGATCTTCAGATGCTGGCTGTCGATCTCGTCGACCGGCAGGCTCGCGATGTCGAACTTGTCGAGGATGCCGAGCGCGATCAGCGCCGCGATGCCCTGGCCGTTCGGCGGGATCTCATGCACGTCATAGCCGCGATAGCGCTTGGAGATCGGCGTCACCCAGTCGGGCTGGTAACCGCGCAGGTCGTCCAAGCTCATGGCGCCGCCGCATGCCTTGGCATAGGCGGCGATCTGCTCGGCGATGTCGCCTTCGTAGTAGTAGCGCGGACCGTATTTGGCCAGGCGGCGCAGCGTGTTCGCCGCGTCCTTGAAGATGAACTTCTCGCCGGGGCGGGGTGCGCGGCCGTTCGGCATGAACGCCTGGGCATAGCCGGGCTGGTCCTGCAGCGACGGCACGGCGGCGGCCCATTTGCCGGCGACGATGGGAGCGACCGAATGGCCGCGCTCGGCGATTTCGATCGCCGGTTCCATCAGGTCGCCGAACGGCAGCTTGCCGAAGCGACCGTGCAGTGCGGCCCAGCCGGCGACCGCACCCGGCACCGTGACGGCGTCCCAGCCGCGGATCGGGCGCTCGGCCAAGCCATTGCCGTCGGTGCCGTATTTCCGGGCGAAATATTCCGGGCTCCAGGCGGCCGGCGCCGTGCCGGACGAATTCAAGCCCACCAATTCCTTGCCGTCCCACAGGATGGCGAAGGCGTCGCTGCCGAGGCCGTTTGACACCGGCTCGACGATGGTCAGGGTCGCCGCCGCCGCGATCGCCGCATCGACGGCATTGCCGCCCTGCCACAGCATGCGCAGGCCGGCCTGGGCCGCCAGCGGATGCGAGGTCGACACCACGTTGCGCGCCATGACCGGCGTGCGCAGGGTCGGGTAGGGGTTGGCCCAGGCGAAAGAGGAGGAATCCGGCGGCATGTTCGACGCTCCAAGGGGGACTGCGCGCGATTATCGTCCGCGGCCGGTCAAACACAATTTAAAAGGCTTTGCCGACCACGTGGCAGGCTGACGCGCGGGAATGACGAGAGAGGTCAGTCTCGATACAGGTCCCGAATGGCGATGATGTCGTCGAGCGATTCGAACATCAGATCGACCAGATGCGGGTCGAAATGCTTGCCCTGTTCGTCGCGGAACAGCTGCAGCACCTTGTCCATCGGCCAGGCGGCCTTGTAGCAGCGCTCGCTCGCCAGCGCGTCGAACACGTCGGCGATGGCGGTGATGCGGCCGTGCAGGCTGATCTCATGACCGCGCTTGTTGAAGGGATAGCCGCCGCCGTCCCATTTCTCGTGATGCTCGAGCGCGATGATCGCCGCGGTCTGCAGGATCTCGTGGTCCGAGCCCTTGAGAATGTCGAAGCCGACATAGGCGTGGGTCTTCATGATCTCCCACTCCTCGGGCGTGAGCTTCCCGGGCTTGTTCAAGATCGCGTCCGGGATGCCGACCTTGCCGATGTCATGCATGGGCGAGGCATATTCGAAGATCAGCGCCTCGCGCTCGGTCATGCCGGCGGCGCGGGCGAGCAGGCGCGAGATCTTGGCGACGCGGCGGACATGGTTGGCGGTCTCCTTCGACCGCGTTTCGACCACGCCGCCCAGGCGATAGATGATTTCGCGCTGAGCGTCCTCGATCGCTTCCTTCAGTTGGATATTCTCGAACGAGACGCCGATGTTGCGCGCGAAGATGTCGAGCTGCTGGCGATCCAGTTCCGATTTCGGCTGATAGCCGCGCAGGTAGAGGATCTTGTCGGCACCGGCGCGCGCCTTGAACACGCCGACATATTCGTCGCCGAAATGCGCGCTATAGGCGGCCTTGTGGCAGGCATCGATACGCTGCGCCGTTTCGGGCGGCAAGGCTTCCTCGATCGAGAGGCCGCGCAGATGCTCGAAATGCGGTGTGCCGGCCAGCACCGTCAGCTTGCCGACCGTGCCCGTCGCCGTCAGCGCCTGGATGCCGTCCTCGGGCGCGTGGCCGTGGATTGCCAGGAGCGAGGCCAACTCGTCGAGCACGGCTGCGGTGAATTCCTCGAGCGACTGCAGCCGGAAGATCCGCTGCGACGCATCGATGATCCGCTCCAGCCCATGCTTGCTGCGCTCGATCGTCATGATGTCGCGATAGCCGCGGAGGCAGGCATACATCAGCGTCGAGAGCTTGCCCGCGGTGAGTTCGGTCTTTTCCTTATAGTCGTTGATGTCGTAGCGCGCGATGACGTCGACTTCGGGTGCTGCCCCCGGCTGGCCGGTCCTGAGCACGATGCGCAGCGTGGAATTGTTCAGCTCCTCGCGGATCCGGCGCACCAGCTCCAGGCCGGCATGTTCGGATTCCATGACCACGTCCAGCAGCAGGACGGCGGCATCGGGATTGCTTTCGGCCGCTTCGAAAGCGGCGGCCGCGGAATGGGCATGGATGAAGGTCAGCGGACGGCCGTCGAAGCGGAAATCGACCAAGGCCAATTGCGTGACGTCATGCACGTTCGGTTCGTCGTCGGCGACTATGACCTTCCAGGCGGTTACGGATTCTTCGCCGTCAATACCCAAGTCCTCGTCGACAAAGGCGAGTTCGTCGTCACTCATTCGTCACCCCGTTCCGCACTACGCATCGGAATCGTTATCATGAATTCGGTGCCCACATCCGGGGCGCTGGTGCAGAGGATCGTGCCGCCCAGCGTTTTGGTTGCCAGATTATAGACGATGCTGAGGCCGAGCCCGCTGCCGCCCTGACCGCGCTTGGTCGTGAAGAAAGGTTCGAAAATGCGGCGGCGCACGTCCGGGCTCATGCCGCGGCCATTGTCGCGATAGACGATGATCGCCGCATCCTCCGCCCGGGTGACCGAGATGGTCAGGTGACCATGCTGGCCCGGCTCGAAGGCGTGCAGGATCGAGTTCATCACCAGGTTGCTGACGATCTGCCAGATCGCCGACGGCGTCGTCTCCAGTTCGACCGGATTGGGGGCGTCGACGGTGACGCCGTGGCCGGCCTTGCGCAGTTCGGGTCGCAGGCTGGTCATCACGTCATGGATATATTGGCCGAGCTCGACGACGCGGAACGCCTCGCTCGACTGATCGACCGCGACCTGCTTGAACGAGCGCACCAGTTCGGCGGCACGGCCCAGGTTCGCTTCCAGAATATCGGCCGAGCGGGTTGCGACCTCGACATAACTCATGAGGTCGGATTTCTTCAGCTCGCCGGCCTCGACCTTTTTCTGCATGCGCACGGTCGCCTGCTTCAGCGCGCTCGCCGCGGTGACGCCGACACCGATCGGCGTGTTCACCTCGTGGGCGACACCGGCCACGATCGTGCCGAGCGAGGCGAATTTCTCGCGCTCGACCAGCTCGGCCTGGGTCGTCTGCAGCACTTCCAGCGTGCGGTTCAGCTCGACATTGGCGTGGGTGAGCTCCGCCGTGCGCGTCGCGATGATCTCTTCCAGATGGTCCTTGTATTGCGACAGCTCGTGCTGGGCGATGCGCTTGTCGCGCGCCTCGATCGCGGCCGAGGCGACGGCGCCGACGGCACCGGCGAAGCCGATCTCGTCGGCCGTCCACTCGCGCGGCTCGCCCTGATGATCGACCGACAGGATGCCGCCCAGCTTGCCGTCGATCTGCAAGGCGACGCCGATGAACGAGCGATAGGGCGGCGCCATGCCGTGAGCGACCAGTATTTCGCGGCCCCGCGGGTCGGCCCAGATGTCGCTGACCGCCATCACCTTGTCGCGGTGAAGCAGCGATAGATACTCGGGCATCGCATCGCCAAGCCAGGGCTTGAGCGTGGTGTGGCGCAGGCCCTCGGGTTCGAAATTGTCGAGGCAATGCAGCTCGCCCGACGCCTCGTCGAACCGCCAGGCATTGGCGCGGGACGCGTCGAGGCCGGTCACCAGCGTCTCGGTCACCGACTGGAACACGTCGACGACCTGGACGCCGCGCAGCGTGTCGTCGCGCAGCAGGTCGGCCAGATGCTGGTTCTCGCGCCGGATGCGTTCCTCGTCGCGTTTCGAGGTCGCATAGGCTTTGGACAGGTTGGTCCGCATGGTGTTGATCGACTGGACCAGCTGATCCAGCACATCGGTGCGGCGCCGGCGCATCCGCTCCAGCTGCAGGTCGGGCGTGTCGCCGTCGGCGATGTCGAGCCGCTGGGCATAGGCCGCCATGCGGTGCAGATGGCGCGTCACGGTCAATTGGAACAGCACGAGCGCGAAGCCCGCGATCGCCGCGGTCTTGATCGCGTTTTCCAAGAGCGCCGACAACGCCTTGTCGACCAGGCGGCGATAGACGTTGTCGAGGCTGGCCGTCACTTCCAGCACGCCGATCTCGACCGCCTTGTCGCGGTTCTGCTGGATCAGCGGCACGCGGTCGGACAGCGGATAGCGCGCCCGGGTCGAACCCGACGACCATTTGACCTTGCCGTTGACCTCGACCGCGAGCCGCTCGATGTCGGGCAGGCGTGCCAGCCCGTCGAGCTGGGTGCGGATCAGCGCATCGTCCAGGATCCAAACGCTGTTCGTCAGGATCGGCAGCTGCGAGGTGCGGATTTCGGCAAAGCGCTCATGGATGCCGCGCAGGTCGATATTATATTCGATCACCAGTTGGGTGGCCGTGGTCAGGAACGTGACCAGCATCGAAAACAGGATGATCGCGAAGGTCAGGCGGCTGGCGATGCCGCCGCCGGCGAGCACGGCGGCCCGGGTACGCCCGGCCTGGCCGGTCAGCCAGCCGGTGCCAAGGGTGCGGGTGGTGGGCGCGTCGCTCAGCATATGGCGGTTACCCCACGTCGAGCATGGTAAAAAACTCGCTCGACCTGCAGTGCTCCGAAGCCGGCGGCATTCGGTCGACCGTCGGGCAAACGTGCGGATCTGGAAGTGCGAGCCCGGTCCATGACGGCGCATCTTGGCGAGAGATTGTTCAACAATTGTTTACGACGAAGCCGGTTTCGACGGTTTATGGAAAATTTAGGGCAGGCGGCGCTTAGCCCTTGTGCGCCGCGGTACGGCCTCGCAAAATGGCCGCTCGCTCGCATGGCGATTGATCTTTTGCGCTGGCGATCTCGTCCTTTGTTGACGAAGCGCTAATTGAAACGCGGTGCATATAGAGTGTGAGTGCAAGGGCTTTGGACGAAGGCTTGGTGATGCTTGAGCACTACCGCGAACGGGTGAAGGGAACGACGATCGATCCCGGCACTTTGTTGTCTACCGATTACTTCAACCTTTTCAACGAAGTAATCATGCTGCTCGGCATGCTGGGCGACATGCCCGACATGCTGGACGAGGTCACGGGCTGGAAGTTCAAGACCTATCAGCAACATTTCGCGGAGAGCGGCCTCGCGTTCGGTCCGCTCGCCATCGAGGCCTATCCGCATGCGCCGCCGTCGGCGCGCGAGCATTTCGAGCGCACGATCCAGCGGATGCACGACACGGTCGAAGAGGCCAAGATCATGCTGGTCGATGCCCGCGACCAGGGCGACAATGAGATGCTGGCCGATATGGCGATCAATTATTCGATGATGCTGCAGCAGATGGTCGATACCGGTTCGGCGATCATCCACGGCATCGACGGCATCATGGATCAGGGCTCGATCGACGATCTCTTCTGAGGCGGCGGCCGCTACGACGGCGGGGGGCCGAGGTATTTCCGGTCGAGCGCGCTCTGAAGCGCCGCCCGCGTCCGGGTCAGCTGGTCCCAGATCCGCTCGACGAAAACCGGATCGGCCGCCTGGAACGTGCGGCCGAAGATCAGGTAATAGTCTTTGGAGGAAATCGGCACCGGCAGCTTGGCGATGGTTCCGATTCCGGCGTCGCGCAGATAGGGGTCGCCGGTGCTGTCCATGACGGCATAGCCGTCGACCCGACCCGCCTGCAGCATGCCGAACGCCATCGACGTGGTCTCGACCTCGATCACCGGCACGCCCAGACGCTTCAGATCATCGGCGACGGAAAAGCCCGAATTGGCGGCGATCGCCGTCTCCAGATTGCTGAAGCCACGGCCGTCAAAGCCGAGCGCATCGTCCGCGCGCTTGTAGATCACATAGGTCTGGCGGGCGAGGCGCCGGCTGGCGTCGATGGCGCCGTCCTTCTGCGGATAGGCCGCATAGCGATTGCGTTCGGCGTTGAAGGAAAACAGAAAGGCGCCGTCGACCTCGCCGGTCTTCACGGACTCGAGCACGCGGCGGTTCGGCAGCCTGACCAGCTGCAGGCCGATGCCGGCCTCGGCAAAACCGTGCTGCAGGATTTCGACCGCGATGCCCGGATCGGCCGGAATGTCGGCCGAGCCGCCGAGCTGGTTCGGGAAGACTTCGATATCGGCATAGGCAAGTCGGACTGTCGACGGTTCGGCCAGGGCCGGGCCGGTCATGACCATCAACAGACAAAGCGTTAGAAAATGCTTCAATCACGGCCTCGGATCCGATGCGCCTCGAAAGCGATCGACAACAAGTCTTCACGAAACTGATGACGGTTCAAGCATTCCTCATTGAATTCTCGCCGACACTGATCGGCTTCGGTCACGCGAGGAGACGAAAGGCGCAACCGAAAGTATTGTCTGGGGCGCCATCCAAGAAACCGTGAGTGGTTAAATGAATTGTCATGCGTGTCTGGGAAAATGATGCTTCAGAAAATTCAATCTGAAATATTTGTTTGCACCGGTTTCGGAATGAGGTAGCGAAACACTCATCTCGATTGGCCGCGAAGCAGAAGGCACCATTTGATGCCCGACCCGAGCGAAAACTGTCCGCCACTGCTGGATGGGGCGCAGCAGGCGTTGCTCGATCTGTGGATGTTGCGCCGCGGTACCCGCGCGATGCCACGGCGCAGTGACTTCGAGACGCTGGATTTCGTGCCGTGGATGGGCGACCTCAACATGCTGGAGGTCGTCGAGGATGGCGCCGATTTCGTCTATCGGGTCTTCGCGACGAACGTGGTCCGCCAACAAGGCTATGAGCTGACCGGCAATCTGATGTCGGCGCATCCCAATCCCATCGCCAAGGCAATAGGGTTTGGCTGTTACCGGGAAGTCTGCAGGACCGGTCTGCCCTATCTGTTTCGCCGGCCCGTCGTCCTCAAAGACGAGATCCAGCGCGAGCAGACCATCATTCGGGAAAATGCCGCGCTGCCATTGGGCGATCCGGCGGGGCGCGTCGACCGGATCCTGGTGTTGCAGAGCCCGAGGAGCCAGTCCCCTGAGGTCGATCAGCTCGCGCAATCGATCCCGGTCGAGTTCATCCCGCTCGATGGCGGAACACCCGCCTTTACGCGGCCGATTTCCGACATGATCGCCGCATTCGTCCAACCCTAGGGATCGTCCGTGTCTCTTGTTCAAGCATTTTCAAGCGATCGCCCCCGATCGGACCCGCCCGACCCTCCGAGCCTGGCGACGCGCCGCAGCGGTCGAGTGCGATCGACGCTGGCGCTGTTCGCCGCCGCTCTGACGCTCTGGACCAGCGCCGCCAAGGCCGAGGAAACCCATTGCTCCCGCGTGATCCGGGTCGCCGCCCGGCCGGTCGGCCGGTTCCTCTGGACCAATTCCGACGGGCAGACGGTCGGACCGGTGCGCGACCTGCTCGACCTTGTCGGCCCCCGGGTCGGCTGCCTATTCCAATATGACCAGCTATCGACGGCGCGGGCGACGGCCTTGTTCGGCGACGGCGACATCGACATCCTCCCGGGGGCGAAGACCCCGGCGCGCGATGTCGAGGGCCGGTTCGTGCTGCTGGTCAGCGATCGGCTCGTGCTGCTGTCGCAGACCGATCGGCACCTTGCCGTCTCGTCCGCCGCCGATCTGCTCGCGACAGGCGTCACGGTCGATGTCGTGCACGGCTATGACTTCGGCGCGCCCTATCTCAAGCTGCTGACGGCGCTCGCGCAGAACGGCCGCCTGGTCGAGAACGTGTCCTTGAAGACGCTCGCCGAGCGGATGGCCGATGGGCGCTCGGAAGCAGCCCTGATGACGGCACCGCCGTTCGTCGATGCGGCGCTGGCGGCGGGTCTCAGGAACAGGCTGCAGGTGACGCCGCTCGACGGGCTGCCACCGGTGATCGGCGGGCTCTATCTGGTGGAACGCGCGCTCGGCAAGGCCGATAGCGATCTGCTCGACCGCGCGATCAGCGATGGCGTGCGCCGGGGCGAATTTCTCGAGTTCTTCAGTCGGTCGGTCGCGGGCGTGCCCTGGGGCATGACCGGGGTGCTGCCCGATACCGAGTTGCCGCGGCAATAGAGGGGCGCTAGGTCTTGTCCGCATCCTTGCGGGCGAAGGCTGCGCCGCGCAATTCCCAGGGTTTTTCGATGATGAAGTTCTGCGCCAGGAAGCGATAGAACTCCTTCATCAATTGCTCGTTCTCGGGCGAGCGGTCGACGGTGACCGTCGACCATTTCAAGATCGTATCGTCCCACAGCATCATGCGCTGATGCAGTTCGTCGCGGCTTTCGCGGATGAACTCGATCTGCCGCACCATGTTCTTCAGCAGGCTGACGATCTCGCCCGACATGCCGTCGACCTGATCGAAGATGCCGCCGAGTTCGACCAGCGGCCGCTTCATCAGATTGGTGATGCGGCTCAGATCCTCGATGACGGTGCGGTCGCGCCGATAGATCTTCTGGAACGCGGCGACGGTGTCGCCGATCGCCTTGATGACGCCGAAGCGCTCGCGCAGCGCCTCGATATAGGACAGTTCCCGCGCCAACTCGTCGATGCGGTCGACGACCTCCTGCTTGCGCTCGGGCGGCAGGCCCAACTTGACCGCGATATCGGAAAAGGCGGCATTGACGCGCTGCTTGATCGCCGGATCTTCCGCCAGCTGCATCAGCGCTTCCTGGTCGACGATGATCGTCTCCGACCCGGTCAACCAGGACGAGATCTGCATCGTGATGCGCCCCTTGGCGATCTCGATATGCCGATCCTCGACCGACCAGGATGCGGTACCATCCAGGATCTCACGCGGAATTGAATCGCCGGGGCGGATGGTTTTGACGAACTTCAGTCCGGCGACCACCTGATCGAGCATCGGTCCGTCAGGGGTCTTGTCGAGCTGGAACTCCATGCGCAGCGACTTGATCGGCACCAGCGCATCGAGTTCGGCCAGTTCAACGACCAGCGACGGCTCGCCGTTATTGGCGACCAGAAATCGGGGGTTCGGCGCCCGAAACACAGCATGTTCGAAGGCAAAATGCGTACTGCGTTCCTGCGACGGCGGACTTTTTTTCGTCTCGTCAGCTGACATGCGGCGTGCGACTCCGAGGAATAAGCGTGGCTTACATGGAGTCTGTCATAATGTCCAGATGAAGGGCCCGAAACCACAGGGTTTTGCAGGGAAGGCGCCAAGAGAATTTTCGTGCCGTTACTTACCAACGCAAGCAATCGGTAACGGTTTGACGACCCATGGACCGGCGGAAGCGAGTGACGTTATGATGAATGAGTTGCAGGGTCTGGCCTATCTCAACCGCATCGCATCGGCAGTGCCCAAGCACGACGTCCACGATGCCTTCGTCAGGTTCGCCGGCACGCTGCTGGCCGACGCGCGCCACGAGAAACTGTTCCGGCGCATGGCCGATCGCGCCGATATCCACCATCGCTATTCCGTGCTCGCCGCGGCCGACGATCCGTCAGGTCCCTCGGTCGATGCCCAGGGGTTTTTCCGCCGCGGGTCGTTCCCCGCGACGTCTGCCCGCATGCAGCGCTACCAGGCCGAGGCGCTGCCGCTGGCCCTGACGGCGGTCGAACGCCTGGGGCTGGGTCCGGATGTCGGCCGGGCCACCCATCTGATCGTGACATCATGCACCGGGCTCTATGCCCCGGGCCTGGATCTGGAGCTGGCGGCGGCGCTCGGCATCGCGCCCTCGGTCGAGCGCACCATGGTGGCGTTCATGGGCTGCTACGCCGCCTTCAACGCGCTGAAGCTCGCCCGTCATATCGTGCGCTCCGACGCCGACGCGCGCGTGCTGATCGTCAATCTGGAGCTCTGCACGCTGCATCTGCAGGAGACCTCGGATCTGGAGCAGGTGCTGTCGTTCCTGGTGTTCGCCGACGGTTGTGCCGCCTCGTGGGTGACGGCCGAGCCAACCGGGTTGGCGCTCGACCGGTTCCGCACCGTCCTGCTGCCCGAGACCGCCGATCTCATCACTTGGCAGGTCGGCGACCAGGGCTTCGACATGTACTTGTCCGGCAAGGTGCCGGGTGCCATCGGCAACGGCCTGCGGCCGGCGGCCCCCGAAATTCTGAACGGTGCTGCGATCGGCGACATCGATCTCTGGGCGGTGCATCCGGGCGGGCGCTCGGTGCTGGATGCGGCGCAGAGTGCCTTGGAACTGGCGCCGGGCAAGCTCGACGCCTCGCGCCAGGTGCTGGCCGATTTCGGCAATATGTCCTCGGCCACCATCATGTTCGTGCTGGAGAAGTTGCTGGCGCGTGCCGCGCCGGGCCAGCGCGGCGTCGCCATGGGTTTCGGGCCGGGACTCACCGCCGAGACCCTGCTGTTCCACGCGGCATGAGCGCCGACTTCCCGCTCGACTTCGGCCGCCGCTCGCCGCAGCAGGAGCTGATGGATACGGAAGACTGCGGCGCCGCCGAGTTCGAGGCCTGTCTGGTCGATCTCGCCAAGGTCAATCGCCTGACCTTGGCCTATCGGCCGACCTTCGCCTGGCTCGATCGGTTGGCACGCCGGCGCAAGGCGGGGGGGCCGCTGCGCATCGTCGATTGCGGCTCGGGCTATGGCGACATGCTGCGCAAGATCGATGATTGGGCCGAACGACGCGGCGTCCCGGTCGAGCTCACCGGCATCGACCTCAATCCCTGGTCCCGCACGGCCGCGCTGAAGGCGACCGATGTCGGCCGGCCGATCCACTGGGTCACGACCGACCTGTTCGACTATAAGCCCGACCAGCCGATCGATATCGTGCTCAGCAGCCTGTTCACCCACCACCTGACCGACGATCAGGTCGTGAGGTTCCTCAAATGGATGGAGGCGACGGCTGGGGTCGGTTGGTTCGTCAACGACCTGCACCGCCATCCGCTGCCCTATTACCTGTTCCGTACCGGGGCCCGGCTGATGCGCTGGCACCGGTTCGTGCAGAGCGACGGACCGATCTCGATCACCCGCGCCTTCGTGCCCGACGATTGGCAGCGCCTGCTCGCACGCGCCGAAATCCCGGCGGGCGCGGCCGAGGTCAGGCAGGTGTTTCCCTATCGGCTGTGCGTCGGCCGGATGACATGACCGGCGCGCTGCTGATCGTCGGCGGCGGCCTGGCCGGCACCGGATTGGCTATTCCGCTCGCCGAGGCCGGCTGGCGGGTGACCCTGGTCGAGCGCGAGGCCGGTCCGCACGACAAGGTCTGCGGCGAGTTCCTGTCGCGCGAGGCGATGCTGTATCTGCGCGCCCTCGGCGTCGACCCGGTGATGCTGGGCGCGGTGCCGATCGGGCGGGTCCGCGTCGCCGGCCGCACCGGCGATGCCGCGGTCGATCTGCCGTTCGCCGCCGCCAGCCTGTCGCGCCGGGTGCTCGACGAGGCGTTGCTGGCGCGGGCATCCGCGGCCGGCGCGACGGTGCTGCGCGGCCGGCGCGTCCTGGCGCTGGAGGATGGTTTCACCGCCCGGCTCGACGACGGCACGCGCTTGACGGCACCCCAGGTGGTGCTCGCGACCGGCAAGCATGATCTGCGCGGCCATCGGCGCCCGCCGGGGCGCCAGAACGATCTGGTCGGGTTCAAGCGCCATTTCCGCCTGGCCCCGGCCGAGGCGCGCGCGCTCGCCGGCCATGTCGAGCTGGCGCTGTTCGCCGACGGCTATGCCGGGCTGGAGCCGATCGAGCGGGGCCAGGCCAACCTGTGCCTGGTCGTGCGCCGGCGGCGGCTCGCCGCCCTCGGCGGCGCCTGGCCGGCGCTGTTCGACCATGTGACGGCGGCGGTGCCGCTGCTGGGCCGCCGGCTGGCCGGGGCCGAAGCGATCGGCGCCAGGACGCTCGCGATTTCGACCATTCCCTACGGCTATGTCGCGGCCCCGGCCGAGCCCGGCCTGTGGCGCCTGGGCGATCAGGCCGCCGTCATCCCGTCCTTCTCCGGCGACGGCATGTCGATCGCGCTGCACAGCGCCCGGCTCGCCGCCGATCATCTGATGGCCGGCCGGTCCTCCGCCGAATTTCAGACCCGGCTCGCCGCCGACGTCGGTGCCCAGGTGCGGCGTGCGACGATGTTGTCTCAGGCGCTGGTGCATCCCGCTGCCCAGGGCGGCTTGCTGCTGGCGGCGCGCCTGCTGCCGGGCCTGATGAACCTTGCGGCCCGCATCACGCGGGTGCCGGAGCGGGCGCTGCTGGTCGAGCGCTGAATTACTTCATCTCGTTCAGGATGCCCTGCACCATCGCCTCCATCTCGGGGGCGAGCGGATACATGTGCTTGTACTGCAGGATCTGGATGCAGGTGAGCAGCAGCCGTTCGTGGAACGGCGGCAGCACGAGCGGCGGGATCTGCACGGTCTCCAGCGGATCGATGTCGCCGCGCTGGAATTCGAACGCCATGCTGATGCGCGGATGGGGCGCGCGCTTGCTGCTGTGCGAGCCCCAATGCAGCACCGCCTGGTTCCAGCACAGGATGCTGCCCGCCTTGACCGGGAGCGCGCGGATGTCGGCATTGGCGTAGCGGGGGCGGTTCTCGTCCTCGGTGTTGTAGGTCTGCTCCCGGTTGGCCGGCACCAGATACATGCAGCTGTTGAGCGTCGTGGCGTCGCTCAGCGGCAGCCAGACGGTCAGCGCTTTGGGCGAGCCGTCCGGGTTGAGCGCCATGCGGCCGCGGTCGCGGTGCGGCGCCCAGCCGGACTCGTCCGATTTCGGATCGATGTGCCAGGCCCAGAAGGCCGGCAGCAGTTGATAGTCGGGCCCGAGATTATGGCCGAGCAGCTGATGCAAGCGGGCGAAGGCGAGCCAGAACTGGTCGTACATGAAGGCAAAGCAGGTCGAGAGGCCCTGGCTGCGCAGGGATGTCACCGTCGCCGCCATGTCCTGCCAGGGCAGGTTCCATTCAGGCGGGTCGAGTTGGAAATAGCCCTCGTCGACCAGGGCCGCGGCGGTGCCGGCCAGCACCTCGGGCGCGAAACCGAGCGGTGCGAACTGCGCCATGATCGCATCGTCGCAGACGGTCAAGCCCGGCACCAGCGCCCGCCATGTCTCGACTTGATCGATCGGTCCCGTCGCCAATTCAGCCATGTGCCCGCATCTTCCGTCCACCACGATCGCAGCCCCGAAGCCTAGCATCGGCGGTGCGGCGCTTCAAAGTCGCAGATAGGCCGCTGCGAGCACCGATTTCAGCACCTTGCCGACCGCAGAGCGGGGCAGGGAGGGCGCGAAGATCACCCGGCGCGGTCGCTTGTGCCGGGGCAGGATCGAGAGCACCAGCTCGATCAACTCCGCCTCGCTGGCCTGCATGCCCGGCTTCAGGACGACCTGGGCGATCGGGATCTCGCCCAACCGATCGTCGGGCACGCCGAACACCGCGCATTCGGCCAGGGCCGGATGGCGGCCCAAGGCCGCCTCGATCTCGCTCGGATACAGGTTCTCGGCACCCGACACGATGATGTCCTTGGAGCGGGCCACCAGGGTCAGGAATCCGGCTTCATCCAGATGGCCGCGATCGCCGGTCGCGAACCAGCCGTCGTGCCAGGGGAAGAGCGCCGCCGTCCGGTCCTCGCCGATCAAGGCGCTCAACAGATGCGGGCCGCGGGTGACGATCTCGCCGACCAGGCCCGGCGCCAGCTCTGTGCCGTCCGGCCCGCGCACGGCCAGCTCGACCGGTGCCGGCGCGCGGCCGACGCTGGAGCGCCGGTCGGCCGGATCATCGGCGCGGCGCATGGTCAAAAGGCCGGTCTCCGTGAGGCCGTAATGCTCGATGATATCGATATGGGGTAGGAGCGCCGCCAGACGATCGGTCAGGTCCGGCCGCATCGGCGCGCCGGCATGACAGATCTGCCGCAGCGAGCCCAGCCTGTCCACGGCGGGTGCTGCCACCAGATCGCTGATCTGGGTCGGCACCAGAAAGGCGGCGGTCACCCGATGGGCCTCGACTTGGGCGGCAAAGCTTTCCGCCGACCATTTGCCGCCCAGGACGACGGTGGCACCGCGGCTCCAGGCCGGCGCCAGCCAGCAGAACAGCGCGGCCGTGTGGAACAGCGGTGTCGAGACCAGCACCCGGTCCGTCGCCTTGAGGCCGAAGCCCGCGGCCGAGGTCTCGGCCGTCACCAGCCTGGCCCGGTGGCCGACCAGCACGCCCTTGGCCGCCCCGGTCGTGCCACCGCTGAACAGGATGGCGAGCGGAGCATCCGGCGGCAGATCGAGGGCCGGGCGCGTCTCCGCAAACCCCGATGCCCAGGCATCCTCGATCGACAGGAGTGTCGCACCGGTGAGGGTCAGCGCCGCCGCGTTCTCGGCCGATGTCGCGCGGGTCGACAGATGCACCAGCACGGCGCCGGCGCGTGCAGCACCCAGCAGGATGACGCCATAGGCCAGGCAATGATCGGCGCGGAGCGCCACGCGGCTGCCCGGACCGAAGCCGTGGGCGGCGAGCCAATGGGCGAAGCGGTTGGCGGCCCGATCGAGGTCGGCATAGCTGAGCCGCCCGGTTCCGTCGATCAGGGCAGCGCGCAGCCCGGCACCCGCCGCGAGCGCCCGATCGATCAACTGCCCGAACAGCATGAGGGCTAGACGCCCGAAACCCGATCGAGCAGGCGGGCCAAGGTCTCGCGTTCCGCCGGGGCCAACGGCGCGAAAATATGCGCCTCGTGCCGCGCCACCGCGGCCCGCGCGGTCTCGAACAGGGCAGCGCCGGCGCTGGTCAGGCGCAGCGCGTGGCTGCGTCGGTCGCGCGGATGCGGCGCGCGTTCGACCAGGTGCCGGCGTTCCAGCTTGTCGATCAGCGGCACGACGCTGGAGCGATCGATGCCCAATGCCGTGCCGAGCGCTGTCTGACTCAGGCCCGGATTGGCCGCGATCAAGGCGAGCGTGCCGAATTGACCCGGCGTCAGGTCGAAATCCGCCATGGTATGGGCGAAATCGGCGAACACTGCGACCTGCGCCCGGCGCAGGCGATAGCCCAGCAATCCATCGAGCACGCCGGGTACCGGCACGCCATTCCCGTCATCCGCGACCGCCTGATCGGTCATCTTATTCTCCGCCCCGTCTTATTCCCGGTTGTTTGATAGACAAACAACCGGGACGGTTGTCGTGTCAAGCGGGGGGATCGGGTCAGACGACCTGCGGCGAAGCGAGCCGGCATTCCGCGCCGTCGCCTTCCTCGACTTGGAAGGTCGCGTGCGCGATGCCGAACTTCTCGGTCAGTTCCTGGGCGGTGCAGTCGAGCATGGCATCGTCCAGGCCGGCACCGGGGCGGACCAGATGGGCGGTGAGCGCCGTCTCGGTCGTGCTCATCGCCCAGATATGCAGGTCATGGACATCGGCGACGCCGGGCAGTGCGCGCAAGTAAGCCTCGACCTTGGCCGGATCGATCCGGGTCGGCACGGCGTCGAGCGCCATGTCCAGCGACTCGCGCAGCAGCGACCAGGTACCGACGATGATGATCGCGGCGATGACCAGGCTGACCGCCGGATCGAGCCACAGCCAGCCGGTATAGCCGATGACCAGGCCGGCGATGACGACGCCCAGCGAGACGACCGCGTCCGACGCCAGATGCAGGAAGGCGCCGCGGATATTGAGGTCGTCCTTGCTGCCGCGCATGAACAGATAGGCGGTGAAGCCGTTGACGGCGATGCCCACGGCGGCGACCCACATGACGATGCTGCCGTCGACCGGTGACGGCTCGCCCAGGCGCCTCAGCGCCTCGACCGCGATGCCGCCGACGCCGACCAGCAGCACGACCGCATTGACCAGCGATGCCAGGATCGAGCTGCGCTTCAGCCCGTAAGTCCGGCGCGCGCTCGGCGCCTTCTGCGCAAGGCTGGTCGCCCACCAGGCGAGCACCAGCCCCAGCACATCGGCCAGGTTATGGCCGGCATCGGCGACCAGCGCCACCGAGCCGGCGATCAGCCCATAGGCGGTCTCGAGCAGGACGAAGCCGAAATTGAGCGAGATCCCGACCAGGAAGGCCAGCCCGAAACTGGCCGGCGCATGGACATGGCCGTGCCCATGGTGACCGTGGTCATGGTCGTGATGATCGTGGCCATGGCCCTGATCATGATGCGCGTGGTCGTGGTGATCGTGAGGCATGGGCTGAGTATAGCCGGGAAAGGGCCTGGTTTTTGAAAAGATCGTCGTGCCCGGGCTTGACCCGGGTACCCACGCGGCTCCGCTCGGCACCTTGCCCGACGGCGTGGACCCCCGGGTCAAGCCCGGGGGTGACGGAGAGGTGTAGGGCGCTTAAGGGTTGGACGCCGTGCCCGGATTGCCGGCCGCCGCCAGCGACGCGCCGTTGATCAGCTGGCGGATATCGACGGTGCCGTTGCCCAGCACCATGCTGTAGGGCGTGACGCCGCTGGTATAGAGCCCGTTGAAGCCGGGGATGGCCTGGCGGAACGGCTTCAGGCTGCCGGCCGAACTCTGGGTCTTGGCCAGCTGGTACATGGCCTGATTGATGTTGCCGAGCCGGACGCCGCCCAGCTTCTGCTCCCACAGGGCCACCACGCCGGCGAAGGACGGCGTCGAGGCCGAGGTGCCGACCGCGCCGTAATTCTTGCCGGCGAAGGTCTCGATCACATAGCTGCGGTTGGCGCCGCAGGGTTGGACCGCGTCGCTCGGGCAGCCGCCCATCTGCAGGGCCACGTCCGGTGTCGCGCGCATGGTGACGCCGGTCTTGACCAGGCTCTGCCAGGTGGGGGCCGCGAAATAGATGCTGGGCCCGCCGCCCGACCCCCAATAGCCGCCGCTGAGCTTCACCCCGACATCGTAGGGATCGCTCGGCGTCAGCGGGTCGCCATAGGCGTTCTCCGAAACATAGGTGGAGGCGGTCGAGCCGCGGATATAGCTGGTGACGAGATTGGTGCCGCCGACCGCCGTCACCGACGGGCTGACCGCGGGTGCCGAGGCGCCGGCGAGCCAGACCTGGCCGGATTTCTTGTTGAAATAGGCCGGGGCCGGGCATTGCAGCCCGCCCTCGTCGCCGGACGCGACCAGGAAGGTGATGCCCTGGGCATTGCCGCGCTCGAAGATCTGTTCGTAGGACACGAGCGCGCCGGACGCATCGCGGCCGTTGTTATAGGCGGCCGAATAGAATTTCTCGCAGCCGCCGAACGACAGGCTGACGATGTCGGCCTTGTTGTCGCTGACGATGCGGGTGAGGCCGGCGAGGATGCTGGCGTCGCTCAGGTCCGGGACCAGATACAGCATGATCGCGGCCTTGGGCGCCATGCCGGCCGACTGCTCGACATCGAGCGTCGCCTCGAACGAGCCGTCGTTGCTGGCGCTGTATTTCGCCCCGCCATTGACCTCGACCCGGGTCAGCGTCGGCGTCGCCAGGCCCAACTGGGTCATGTAGCTCTGGATGTCGGAATTCTGCACGTCGCCCGACATCAGTACGGCGATGGTGCGGCCCTGGCCGGTCAGCGCCTGGTAGGACGGGCCGTCATAGGCCTGCTTCAGGTCGGTCGCGAGATAGCCGCCGGTGGGAGAGGTCGCGTTCTTGGGCGTGGCGCCGCCGGCCATCGGCCGGGCGAAGGCGCGCATGCGCTCGAACGCGTCGAAGGCCACGATGCGGGCGCCGGCAGCGGCCAGCGCCGGCGTCAGGGTCGGGGCCGAGGCCGAGGCGGCAACGATGCGCTGGGCGCCGTTGCGGGCCTGGCCCTGTTGCAGCTCCAAGGCAAAGGCGGCGGCGACGTCGCCGGCGGCGCCGGCGACGTGCAGGCCATGGGCCTGGGTCTCCAGCACGGCGATGCCGGCCTGGTTCAGCTCGGCCGTCACGGCGGCCAGGGTCTCCGGCGCGGTGCCGAAGGCGGCACTATATTGCGCGGGCGTCAGCCAATGGCCGTATTGCGGCGTGCCGGGTGTGCTCTGGGCGGCGAGGAAGCGGGCGAACCCGTCAGGGTCGCGGGGATTGAGCGCGATGTCGAACTCGATCACCCGATCGTTCGCGACGTCGGCACCCGAGGCGCCGAGTGGTGCCAGCGCCAGCAACAGCGCGCCGAGCCCCGAAAGATGCCGGTGAAGATTCATGCTGAGGTCGCCTTCCCATTCACCCTCTTGGTATCGGAGTAAGATGCGAACCTGTCAAAATCTATCGCATATAAAGCAATGGAATTGGTTGATGCGGGGCTAACAAACAGACGGACAAAAAAGGCGCGGCGGTTGCCCGTCGCGCCCTTCTCGTCAGCGGCGAAAACGCCTAGTCGGCGGCGGCCGGCAGGTAGATTTCGGCGCCCTTCTTGCGGAAGGTTTCCGACATCTCGTCCATGCCTTCCTGAGCGATGTCGCGGATTTCCTGCGTGATCTTCATCGAGCAGAATTTGGGGCCGCACATCGAGCAGAAATGGGCGATCTTGGCGCCCTCGGCCGGCAGGGTCTGGTCGTGGTACTGCTCGGCCGTCATCGGGTCCAGGGACAGGTTGAACTGGTCGCGCCAGCGGAACTCGAAGCGGGCGCGCGACAGCGCATCGTCGCGCAGTTGGGCGCCCGGATGGCCCTTGGCGAGATCGGCCGCATGGGCCGCCAGCTTATAGGTCACGACGCCGACCTTGACGTCGTCGCGGTCGGGCAGGCCCAGATGCTCCTTGGGCGTGACATAGCAGAGCATCGCCGTGCCGAACCAGCCGATCATGGCGGCGCCGATGCCGCTGGTGATGTGGTCGTAGCCGGGCGCGATGTCGGTCGTGAGAGGCCCGAGCGTGTAGAACGGCGCCTCGCCGCAGACCTTCAGCTGCTTGTCCATGTTGGCCTTGATCTTGTGCATCGGCACGTGGCCGGGGCCTTCGATCATGACCTGGACGTCGTGCTTCCAGGCGATCTGGGTGAGCTCGCCCAGCGTCTCCAGCTCGGCGAACTGGGCTGCGTCGTTCGCATCGGCGATCGAGCCGGGGCGCAAGCCGTCGCCCAGCGAGAAGGCGACGTCGTACTGCTTCAACAGCAGGCAGATGTCCTCGAAATGGGTGTAGAGGAAGTTTTCCTTGTGATGGGCCAGGCACCATTTCGCCATGATCGAGCCGCCGCGCGACACGATGCCAGTGACGCGCCGGGCGGTCAGCGGGATATAGGCCAAGCGCACGCCGGCATGGATGGTGAAATAATCGACGCCCTGCTCGCACTGCTCGATCAGCGTGTCGCGGAAGATTTCCCAGGTCAGGTCCTCGGCCTTGCCGTTGACCTTCTCCAGCGCCTGATAGATCGGCACCGTGCCGATCGGCACCGGCGAGTTGCGCATGATCCATTCGCGTGTCGTGTGGATGTTGCGGCCCGTGGACAGGTCCATGACCGTGTCGGTTCCCCAGCGCGTCGCCCACACCATCTTCTCGACCTCTTCCTCGATCGAGGATGCCACGGCCGAGTTGCCGATGTTGGCGTTGATCTTCACCAGGAAGTTCCGGCCGATGATCATCGGCTCGGTCTCGGGATGGTTGATGTTGTTGGGCAGGATGGCGCGGCCGCGGGCGATCTCGCTGCGCACGAACTCCGGTGTCACATAGTCGGGGATTTCGGCGCCGAAGCTCTCGCCGTCCTGCACGAGACCTTCCTGGCGCGCCCGGCCGACATTCTCGCGGATGGCGACATATTCCATCTCCTGCGTGATGATGCCGGCGCGGGCATAATGCAGCTGGGTCACGTTCCGGCCGGGCTTCGCGCGTAAGGGGCGGCGGGCCAGATGCGGGAATTCGCGCATGTTGCTGGCCTCGCCCGGCTTCAGGCCGTTGTCTTCCGGCTTGATGTCGCGGCCGTCATATTCCTCGACATCGCCGCGGCCGAGGATCCAGGGCGCGCGGATCGGCTTCAGGCCCTTCTCGACATCGATCGCGACGCTGTTGTCGGTATAGACGCCCGAGGGATCATAGACGCGCACCGGCGGCTCGCCGGCCGATGGATCCAGGTCGATCTCGCGCATCGCGACGCGGATTTCCGGATGGATGTCACCGGCCACATGGATCTTGCGGGACGAGGGCAGCGGGCCCGTCGATACGGTGAACGCCTTGCCAGCGGTTCCTTCGGGCATTGTCACAGACTCCAATCGCCTAAATCTCGGGCGATCTGAATCGAAACGACGGCATGGAATGGGAATAGACGGAGCCCGGATTTCGAGGCTCTTTCCCGTCCCTCCGCCGGCACGATCCGGATCAGGTTCATCGGGTTCCCGCATCGCCCGAAACGCCGGGCCGGCGGTGTCTCAGCCTCCTTCGACGAGGCTCCCCTGGGATTAGGCGCTAGGCTCTGCCCGATGGCGGCGAAAGTCAAGACGGGCCGGCGGGGGATGGCCATGGGCCGGATCCGGACCGGTCGAAGCTGCCTAAGTTTTGCGCTGCGAGTCGCCTCCGATTCGTTTTTGCCCGAATGGATGCAAATGGCGTTTCTGAGCGTTCTCCTCTCAGAAGCGTGAATCTTTTCGGCCGCAATCGGGCTGGTCTCCTAATTGCACATTGTCGATGACATACCCACCTTAAGCTCTAGGAGCGTGGTGGAAATTGGGCGACGGCGGTTCTCTTCGGAGGGATGCGATGCTCGAGGTTCGACGCTGGCGAATGAGGAACAATGGCCGACAAATCGTCGCGTCAGATGACCCGAGGTCCGTTCCGCAATATATTCTTAATCCACCGGGTCTGAGATTGACCCAAGGGGAGGAACGGGGCTCGAAGAGGCCTCGGCCGTTTCAAAAAGAAACATGCACCACCGCGGATCACAGTCCGCGAACGGATTGCGTCGCACCTTCGTCGGGTCGGCGGCTTGGCTTCGCGTCAGGTTGCGGTCGTGTCGGGACTGGCGGTTCCTCGCCCGCGGCACGGAGTTTGAAACCCGATCCTCGCCGGCCGCTATCGGCCGGACAAGTTCGGCGGTGCGTCGCCCGGCGCGTCGCTTGCGGTTCAAACATTCTTCATCGGGGGTAATTTCCCATGCCATCCTATGACAATCTCTTCAACTCCTACGCCCGGTTCTACGAGAGCCAGCGAGATGTCGAGATGTCGCTTGAGGATTATCTGAGCGGCTGTGCCGATGATCCCATGATGTACGCGAGTGCGGCCGAGCGCCTGCTGAAGGCGATCGGCGATCCGGTCGTGACCGACACCAGCCAGGATGCCCGCCTCGGTCGCATCTTCATGAACCGGACCATCAAGGTCTATCCGGCCTTCGAAGATTTCTACGGCATGGAAGAGACGATCGAACGGATCGTGGGCTTCTTCCGCCATGCGGCTCAGGGCCTCGAAGAGCGCAAGCAGATCCTTTATCTGCTGGGCCCGGTCGGCGGCGGCAAATCCTCGCTCGCAGAACGCCTGAAAGCGCTGGTCGAGAAATTCCCGATCTATGTGCTGAAGGCCGGCAAGGACACGAGCCCGCTGCTCGAATCGCCGCTGGGTCTGTTCAATCCCGACCTGTTCGGCAGCCAGCTCGAAGAGCGTTACGGCATCCCGCGCCGGCGCCTCACCGGCCTGATGTCGCCGTGGGCGACCAAGCGGCTGGCGGAGTTCGAGGGCGACCTCTCACGCTTCTCGGTCGTGCGCATGACGCCGTCGCGCTTGCGCCAGATCGGCGTCGCCAAGACCGAGCCGGGTGACGAGAACAACCAGGATATCTCGTCGCTCGTCGGCAAGGTCGATATCCGCAAGCTCGAATATCTGCCGCAGAGCGATCCCGACGCCTACGCCTATTCGGGCGGCCTCAACCGGACGACCCAGGGCGTGCTCGAATTCGTCGAGATGTTCAAGGCGCCGATCAAGATGCTGCATCCGCTGCTGACGGCGACGCAGGAAGGCAATTATATCGGTACCGAAAACATCGGCGCGTTGCCTTTCCAGGGCGTGATCCTGGCCCATTCCAACGAGGCGGAATGGCAGACCTTCAAGAACAACCGCAACAACGAAGCCTTCATCGACCGCATCTCGGTCATCAAGGTGCCCTATTGCCTGCGTCCGACCGAAGAGCGCAAGATCTACGAGAAGCTGGTCGAGACCAGCGAACTCGGCCGGGCGCCCTGCGCGCCCGGCACGCTCGACATGCTGGCGCGCTTCACGGTGCTGTCGCGGCTCAAGACCCACGAGAATTCGAACCTTTATTCCAAGATGCGGTCCTATGACGGCGAGAGCCTGAAGGACAGCGATCCGCGCGCCAAGTCGGTGCAGGAATATCGCGATGCCGCCGGCGTCGACGAGGGCATGGACGGCATCTCGACCCGCTTCGCCTTCAAGGTGCTGTCGCAGGCCTTCAACTTCGATACCCAGGAGGTCGGCGCCGACCCGGTGCATCTGATGTATGTGCTGGAGCAGGCGATCCGTCGGGAGCAGTTCCCGGAGGACAACGAGAAGCGGCTCCTCAACTTCATCAAGAGCGAGCTTGGGCCCCGCTATGCCGAGTTCATCGGCCATGAGATCCAGAAGGCGTATCTCGAATCCTACACCGACTATGGTCAGAACCTGTTCGACCGCTATGTCACTTATGCCGACGCCTGGATCGAAGACAGCGACTACAAGGATCCGGACACCGGCCAGCTGATGAACCGCGAGCTGTTGAACCAGGAACTGTCCAAGATCGAGAAGCCGGCAGGCATCGCCAACCCGAAGGACTTCCGCAACGAGGTCGTGAAGTTCGTGTTGCGCACCCGGGCCAGCAACGCCGGCCGCAATCCGTCCTGGCAGTCCTACGAGAAGCTCCGGGAAGTGATCGAGAAGCGGATGTTCAGCCAGGTCGAAGACCTGCTGCCGGTCATCAGCTTCGGGTCGAAGAAGGATAGCGATACCGACAACAAGCACGCGCAGTTCGTCGATCGCATGACGGCTCGCGGCTATACCGAGCGGCAGGTCCGCCGCCTGGTGGAATGGTACATGCGCGTGAACAAGGCCGGCTGATGGGGCAACCCGTCAGTCAGGCCGGACGAGGCACCGAATGATCATTGTCGACCGTCGACCGAACCCCAAAGGCAAAAGCCTCGGCAACCGCCGCCGCTTCATCGAGCGGGCGCGCGCCGAGGTGAAGGGGGCGGTGATGGACGCGCTCCGCAAGCGCAAGATCACCGACACAGAAACTGGCGAGAAAGTATCGATCCCGACCAAGGGGATTGACGAGCCGAGCTTCCGGCACGGCTCGACCGGCGGCAAGCGCAACTATGTCGTTCCCGGCAACAAGGAGCATGTGGTCGGCGACGAGATCGAACGGCCGCAGAGCGGGCAGGGCGGCAAGGGCGGCGATCCCGCCGACAGCGGCGAGGGCTCGGACGCCTTCGAATTCACCCTGTCGCGCGAGGAATTCCTCGATCTGTTCTTCGAGGATCTGGAGCTGCCCGACCTGGTCAAGAAGCGCCTGTCGGAGACCGCCTCACCGGAGCTGAGCCGCGCCGGCTACGCGGTCAGCGGCAACCCGTCCAACATCAATCTGATCCGCACCATGCGCAACAGCATGGCGCGGCGCATCTCGCTGAAGCGCCCGAAGCTCGAAGAGATCGAGGCGCTGGAGGAGGAGATCGAACGGCTGGCCCATACCGGGCCGGAGATGCTGTGGCGCGAGGCCAAGGACCGGCTGGAGGCGATCCAGCGGCGCACCCGCGCGATCCCGTATTTCGATCCGATCGACGTGCGCTACAACCGGTTCGAGCGCGTGCCCAAGCCCAATATCCAGGCGGTGATGTTCTGCTTGATGGACGTCTCGGGCTCGATGACCGAGCGCATGAAGGATCTGGCCAAGCGCTTCTTCATGCTGCTGCACATCTTCCTGGTGCGGCGCTACAAGACGGTCGATCTGGTGTTCATCCGCCATACCTCGACCGCCCAGGAAGTGGACGAGGAGACGTTCTTCTACAGCCGCGAGACCGGCGGCACGGTGGTGTCGACGGCGCTTGCCGAGATGGACCGGATCATCAAGGAGCGCTATCCGCTCGATGCCTGGAACATCTATGCGGCCCAGGCGTCCGACGGCGACAATTTCGGTGCCGACAGCGGGCGCTGCGTCCAGTTCCTGTCGTCGCTGCTGCCGATCTGCCAGTATTTCGCCTATATCGAGGTGAGCGAGGGCATCGACAGCTTCGGCGATCGCCGGATGGACAAGACCGACCTGTGGCGCGCCTATGCCGAGGTCGCCCCGGCGTTCGAGAATTTCGCCATGCGGCGGGTCGGCGACCCGGCGCAGATCTTCCCTGTGTTCCACGATCTGTTCGCCCGCAACAAGGCGGCGATCGTCAACCAGGAACCGTGAGGTGGCGGCCATGCCGGATACGATCGAAAAAGGCGTCCCGCTGTTCGAAGGGGCCGACTGGGACTATGACAAGCTGAAGGTGGCGTTCGACGCGATCGAGAAGATCGCGGTCGAGGAGTTGGGGCTCGACACCTATCCGACCCAGGTCGAGGTCATCACGTCCGAACAGATGCTCGATGCCTATGCCTCGGTCGGTCTGCCGCTGATGTACCGGCATTGGAGCTTCGGCAAGAGCTTCGCCTATAACGAGGCGATGTACCGCAAGGGCCTGCAGGGCCTGGCCTACGAGATCGTCATCAACTCCAATCCCTGCCTCTGCTACATCATGGAAGAGAATTCCATGACCATGCAGACGCTGGTGATGGCCCATGCCGCGTTCGGTCATAACCATTTCTTCAAGAACAATTATCTGTTCAAGCAATGGACCGACGCGTCCGGCATCCTGGATTACCTGGCCTTCGCCCGCGATTATGTCGCCAAGTGCGAGGAACGCCATGGCGTGGGCCGGGTCGAGCGCGTGCTGGACGCGGCCCACGCGCTGATGGACCAGTCGGTCAACCGCTATGCCCGGCGCGGTCCGCTCAGCTTCGCCGAGGAGGCCAAGCGCGAGCAGGAACGGCGCGCCCATGCCGAGCAGACCTTCAACGACCTGTGGCGCACGGTGCCGACCAAGGCGACGCTCGAAGGGCTCGATTCCAAGGAAGCGGCCGAGCTGAAGCAGGAGACCAACCGCCGCTTCGGCCTGCCCGAGGAAAACCTGCTCTATTTCATGGAGAAGCACGCGCCCAAGCTCGAAGCCTGGGAGCGGGAGCTGTGCCGGATCGTGCGCAACATCGCGCAGTACTATTATCCGCAGAAACAGACCAAGGTCGCGAACGAGGGCTGCGCCACCTTCGTGCATTACGAGATCATGACCCGGCTGCACCAGAAGGGCATGCTGACCGACGGCTCCATGCTGGAATTCCTGCACAGCCACACCAGCGTCGTCTCCCAGCCCGACTATGACGACCGGCGCTACAACGGCATCAATCCCTATGCGCTGGGCTATGCCATGATGGAAGACATCAAGCGCATCTGCCTGACGCCGACGGCCGAGGACCGCGAGTGGTTCCCCGAGATCGCCGGCAATAACGATCCCTACGGCACGCTGCGCGACGCCTGGGCGAACTACCGGGACGAGAGCTTCATCCTGCAGTTCCTGTCGCCCAACCTGATGCGCAAGTTCCGCCTGTTCCGGGTGCGCGACGACGCGGCCGAAACCAACATGCGGGTCGACGCCATCCATGACGAGAGCGGCTATCGCGAGCTGCGCGCGGCCCTCGCCCGCAGCTACGACCTGTCGCGGCGCGAGGCCGACATCCAGGTGGTCGAGCTGGACATGGCCGGCGACCGGACGCTGGTCCTGCGCCATGCGGTCTATGACGGCGTGCTCTTGGACGAGAAGACCTGCCAGATGGTGCTGCGCCACGTGGTCGAGCTTTGGGGCTATCCGGTCCGCCTGATCGAGACGGACGCGGTGACCGATGCCGTGATGAAGACCCACAACCTGGCGCCGGGGACCTAAGCGCGTCGCTCCGTAAGATCGGCCAGCAGCGAGGCTGCGCCGAAACCGGCGCCGATCGCGCAGACGGCCGTCCAGCCGCCCCAGGCCCAGGCGATGCCGGCCAGGGCAGAACCGACGGCGCCGCCCAGGAAGAACAGGCCGACGAACAGCCCGTTGAGACGGCCGCGCGCCGCGGGCTGGAGCAGATTGATCGCCCGGCGGCCGAGCGTCTGATCGCCGGTGACGCCGATATCGAGCAGCACGGCGCTGACCCCCAACAGCACCAGCGACCAGAGTGGCGTCCCCCGCTCGGACGATCCGGCCCAGGCCGCCAGCGCCAGGGCCGCGATCGTGACGAGATGGGACGCGACCGTCGCCGGTCGCGTCCAGCCCCGGTCGCCCATCCGGCCGAACAGCGGCGCCACCACCGCCCCGCCGGCGCCGACCAGCGCGAACAGTGCCACGCCGCGCTGTCCCAGATCGAACGGCGGTTGGGCGAGCCGGAGCGCAACCGACGTCCAGAACAGGCTGAACGCCGCCATCGCCAGAGCGGCCGTCAACGCCCGGCGCCGCAGGATCGGCTCGGCGCGCAGCAGCGACCAGAGCGAGGCGATGAGCGCCGGATAACGCGTGTGTCCAGACGGCAGGCGCTGCGGCAGCAGGACAGCCAGGATCAGGGTCAGCACGGCCATGGCGAGCGCGCTGACGCCATAGAAGGCGCGCCAGCCATAGGCATCGGCGATGAAGCTGGCGAGCGGCCGCGCCAGCAGGATGCCGGCCATCAATCCGCTCATGACGTCGCCGATGACCTGGCCGCGCTGGGCCTCGGGCGCCATGGAGGCAGCGATCGGCACCAGGATCTGGATTGCGGAGCAGGCGGCGCCCAGCAGGAACAGCAGGATGAGCAACGTGGTCGCACTCGGCGCCAGCACCGCCATGCCGGCGGCGAGCGCGGCACAGGCGAGCATGCGCACGATCAGTCGACGGTTTTCCAAAAGATCGGCGAGCGGGACCAGCAGGAACAATCCGGTGGCATAGCCGAGCAGGGTCGCGGTCGCGACCAACCCGCTGCCGACGGCGTCGATGCCGAGGGACGGGCCGATCAGGCCCACGAGCGTCTGTGGCGCGAACAGATTGGTAACGATCACGCCGACCGCGATCGCGAACAGCAGCGTCATCGGGCCTGTGATCAGGGCGGCAGGCCGGTCGTCGGCCGCGCCGTGCCGGATCGCGTCGTTCGTCATGATCGCCCTCGACTCAGATTGTTGCATATCGAGGGATAGCTTTATTCCTGATCGTGAATATGAGACAATTCAATAGATTCTATTATGATTATGCGAGATGGGCATGAATACGCACGATCTGGAGGCTTTCGTCGCCGTCGTGGAAACGGGATCGATCGTCGGCGCCTCGATCCGGCTGAACCTCACGCAACCCGGCATCACGCGGCGGATCCAGAATCTGGAACAGGGGCTCGATGCCGTACTGCTCGACCGTCAGTCGAAACCGCTGAAGCCCACGTCGGCCGGGCGCGAGACCTATGAGCACGGCCGTCGCGTGCTGGGCGCGCTCGCCGATCTGAAAGCGAGCGTGACGCCGGAGGGCGAACTCCGGGGCGAGTGCCGGCTGGGCGTCATGCCGTATCTGTCGGAGGCAGCGCTGGCGCTGCCGCTCGATCGGTTGCGCAGTGCCTTCCCGAACCTGACGCTCAGGATCACCTCGGGCTGGTCGCCGCGGCTCATGGAGCAGGTCGCCCGGAGCGAACTCGACGCGGCCGCGCTCTGCCTTGCCGACGGCGTCAGCCCACCGGACGATCTGGTCGGCGAGGAATTAGGCCTGCAGGCGGTCCTGCTGGTCGCCGCCCCCAGCCTGGGTGTGCCGCGACCGGCGCATCTGCTCGATCTTTCGCGCTTTCCCTGGGTGATGAACGAGAATGGCTGTGGCTTCCGCGGCTTCATCCGTCATCGCTTCGAGGCCGCCCGGCTGCCGTTCCAGGTCGGCGTCGAGGCGCTCAGCGCCGATCTCAGGATGTCGCTGGTGGCACGCGGGCTCGGCATCGGCGTGCTCACGCCCGACGCCTTTGCCGAAAGCCCCTGGCGCGACGCGGTCGAGGTGATCGATTGTCTCGATTTCCGGCCCCAGGTGCGGTCCTGGATCGTGCACCGGCCGCCGGCCGGGCGCCTTGCCCGACCGATCGCGCTCTTCCGCGACACGCTGCTGGAGGCGCTGAAGCTACCGTTCCGGTCTTGAGGTCAGGCCGACACCACCCCGTCGATCAGGTTCGCCTGCAGCAATTGTTCGGTCGTCGGCACGACGATGACCGGACCGATCGCCTGTACCAGCTTGGCGAAACCCGCGGCCTGCGCACGCAGGACCGCTTCCGCCGCGGCGACGTCGATGCGCGCGAAGCGGATCGTGTCGCCGGGCCGCATCCGCCCCAGGCGCGGCAGGTCGGCGCCGATGACCGCACCGATCTTGGGATAGCCGCCGACGGTCTGGCGGTCGGCCAGCAGCACGATCGGCTGGCCGGTGCCGGGCACCTGGATATGGCCGGGCGCGATACCGTCCGACACGATGTTGAAGCCCTTGGCATGGTCGAGCTTGGCGCCTTCGAGCCGCATGCCCATGCGGTCGGCCTCCACCGTGATCGCGTAGGGCTCGGCAAAGAAACGTTCGATCGAGGCGGGCTCGAACCAGCTGTCCTGCGGTCCCAGTACGACCCGGATCGGGCCGCTGCCATAATCGATCGGCGGCGCCTTGCGTTCCGGCGCCATGGTCGCGTTGGCCTGGACCAGCGGCAACAGATCGCCGACCCTGAGCGCCCGGCCCTCGAACCCGCCGAAGCCGCCGCGCGCATAGGTCGAGAGGCTGCCCATGACGGGGGCGAGGTCGAAGCCACCCTCGATCGCGAGGATGCAACTGGCGGCATCGGTGAAGCCGCCGATCGAGATCTTGGTGCCGCGCAACACGGTGACGCTGCGGCCCGATGGGATGTCTTGACCGTCGATGCGCAGGCCGACCTCGGAGCCGACCAATGCCACCCGGATGGAGTCCGTCTCGACCGTCAGGGTCGGTCCGAACGCCAGGATTTCGAGCGCGGCCATGCCGGGCGGGTTGCCGACCAGCGCGTTCGCCAGGCGCAGGGCCAGAGGGTCGAGCGCCCCCGACACCGGCACGCCATAGCGCTGCCGGCCCGGCCGACCCAGATCCTGGATCGTGGTCGAAAGGCCGGGGCGATCGACACGCAAGCCGCTCATGCCGCGCACTCCCGCCGCGGGTCATAGCTGCCGTCGCGGGCTGCCGCCAGGATGCGGGCATGCTCGGCGGCGTCGATCGGTTTGAAGTGCACGGCGTCGGCGGGGGCGAGCAGGGCCGGCCGTTCCCAGCGCGCATTGAACAGCGGGATCGGGCAATTCCCGATCAGGTGCCAGCCACCGGGGCTTTCGGCGGGGTAGATCACCGACAGCTTCTGGGCGACCGCGACCGACCCGGCCGGCACGCGCGTGCGCGGGGTGGTCCGGCGCGACAGATCGAATGCCGCCGGCAGCTCGGCCATGAACGGGCAGCCCGGTAGGAAACCCACGACCGCGACGGTGAAGGGATTGGCGGCATGGGTCGTCGTGACCGCGTCGGATGACAAGCCCGTCGCCGCCGCCACATCGCCCAGATCCGGTGCGAATGGCGCGTCGTAGCAGACCGGCAGGACCCAGTTGCGGCCGGCTTCGCTCCGTGCCGCGACGGTGCCGGTATCGAGCGCCTCGATCGCGGCGATCAACTCGGCGCTGCCGGTCGCGAGCGGGTCGTAATGCACCATGAGCGAACGGAAGCTCGGCACCGTCTCGACCACACCATGCAAGTCCGCCGCGGCCAAGCGCCGGTCGAGCAGCTGGACGGCATCGATGAGGGCTGCGTCGATGATCTCGCCATATTCGATCACCAGGGCCGCGTCGCCGGCCGCGAGGAATTTCGGTTTCATAGCGAGGTCGCCGCCCGCGCGGCCTGGTCATAAAGGCCTGAGAGGGCGCGCAGCAAGCCTGCGGTCTCCCCCAGGCCGGCATGGTCCGTCGGTGGTGTCGGCACGGCCAGCAGGCAGGCCTGGCGCACCTCGCGATAGCGCCGGCATGCCTCGTCGCCGGTGGGGGTGGTCGCGTAGAACACTTCCTTGCCTGGCCGGGCGCGGGTGACCAGGTCGAGCTGGGCCAGCTTGCGCAGCGCGTAATTCACCACGTGGCTATCCTCGATGTTGAGCACGAAACACAGGTCGGCCAACCGCTTCGGCCGGCCGCGGTGATGGACCGAATGCAGCACCAGAATATCGACCCTGGACAGGTCCGGATAACCGGCCGCCGTCATGCAGCGCACGATCCAGCGCTCGAACGCATTATGGGCCAGGATCAGGCCGAATTCGAACTCGCTCAGTTCCTCGGTGCCGGGATCGGCCAGATGCGCCGAGGAGACGATATAGTCGCGCTTGCTCATGGCCCGGTCCTCGTGGATGACGAGCCATATTTACATTTTATCGATAAATCGCAAACATAAACTTGCAAGCCATCGCCGAGCGGGCTTAGGCTTCTGGCCTGCCACCCTGAAGGAGAACGCCATGCGCCTGATCGATCTCAATGCCGATGTTGGGGAGAGTTTCGGCAATTGGCGCATGGGCAATGACGAGGTCGTGCTGGCCATCGTCACGTCCGCCAACGTCGCTTGCGGCTTCCATGCCGGCGATCCGCAGGTGATGGCCAGGACCTGCGAGATCGCCAAGCGCCATGGTGTCAGCGTCGGGGCCCATCCGGGTTTTGCCGACCTGCAAGGCTTCGGCCGCCGGCCGATGCCGATGAGCGCGTTCGAGCTCGAAACCATGGTCGCCTACCAGATCGGCGCCTTCATGGGCCTGGCCGCCCGCGCCGGCATGCCGGTCGCTCATGTGAAGGCCCATGGTGCGCTCTATAATCTGGCCGAGGGTGATGGGGAGGTCGCCGGCGCCATCGCGCGTGCGGTCAAGGCGGTCGATCCCAACTTGATCATGGTCGGCGGCACCGGCTCGCCGATGGAGGGGGCGGCCGAGGCGGCGGGCGTGCGCTTCGCCGCCGAAGGGTTCCCCGATCGCGCCTATGCCGACGACGGCAAGCTCCTGTCGCGCAAGCTGCCGGGTGCTGTGCTGCATGACCCGGCGGAGGCCGCGGCCCAGGCCGTGCGCATGGCGATCGACGGCCAGATCCTGACCGTCGGCGGCAAGCTGCTGCCGTGCCGGGTCGAGACCCTGTGCATCCATGGCGACGAGCCGACCGCGGCCGCCGTCGCCGGCGCGATCAAGGCGGCGCTGGCCGGGGCGGGCGCCACGGTCGCAGCCCTGCCCAAGGTGCTGGGCTAGGGTCTCAAGGGTCGAGCGGCCCCAGCACCGAATTGGCGATGGCCGATGCGGTGATGGCCGCCGGGAAACCGACATAGAAGGCGAGGTGGGTCAGGAGCCCGCTCAACTCCGTCTTGGTGACGCCGTTGGCGATGGCGCGGCGCAAATGCGACGGCAACTCGTGGGCATGGCCCTGGGCCACCAGGGCCGCGACCGTCACCAGGCTGCGGTCGCGCTTCGACAGCTCCGGATCCTCCCACACCTGGTCATAGAGCGGGCTGTTGACCAGCGCCGTGATCTTGGGCGTGAAAGCCTTGGCGGCCTCGCGCGGGCTGGTGAAATCGATCTCGGTCATGACGGCGTGTTCCCTCTCCGGTGTCGAAGTTCGGCCAGCTTCTGGGCAAACCCGGTCCGGCAGGCGAAGCCCATACGCTCGAACGCGCGGCTGGCGTCATAGACCCGGTCGATCGACTGGAACATGGTCCAGCCGAGGCGCGCGTAGATCTCGGGATATTCCGGGAAATAGCGCCGCACCACGGCCGGTGCGTCATGGATCAGCTCGGCGCAGTCCGCGCGGTTGAACGGGGTGCGTGGCCCGATGATGAAATTGTCGAAGCGCAGGTCGGGGGCGTGGGCGAGGGCGGCCACATGGGCCTCGGCCATATCCTCGACCGTGGCGCGGCGGAACAGCAGCTCGTTCGCCTTGGTGTTCTCGCCCGATTGGCTGATCGCATGGGCCATGTCGTCTTCCTCGGGGAAGAAGCGCCCGGTGCGCAGGATGACCAGCGGCAGCCCGTGCAGCTCATGCATCATGCGGCACAGGTTCTCGGCCGCATATTTGGTGACGCCATAGATGTTGCGCGGCCGCAGCGGTGCCACTTCCTCGGTCATCCAGGCGGCGGCATCGGCGCCGCCGTCGCGGCCGGCCCGGACCTCCTTCGAGATCATCAGCGACGTGGTCGAGGTCATGACGAAACGGCCGACGGTCGAGCCCGGCGCCACCGCCTCCTCGAGCAGATTGAGCGTGCCCTGGACATTGGTCTCTATGAACTCGGTCGCCGGGTGGGTCGCGATATTGGGCTTGTGCAGCGCGCCCGAATGCACGATCGCCTCGACGCCGTGCTCGTGGATGGCGCGCCGGACGGTCTCGCGGTCGGCGATGGTGCCGACGATGTCGGTGAGCGCATGGGGGACCGGGTCCAACCCCACCACAGAATGCCCGTCTTGCCGCAGCCGCGGCACCAGAGTCTGCCCCAACCAGCCGGAAGATCCGGTCACCAAAATTCGCATGCCATCGTCTCCGTCGCCGACGAAGCCATTCTACATGCGACGTTTTGGTTTCGGGAATGCATGCGCATCGGGGCTGGTCAAACCGAACGGAAGGCTATATTGCGAATGCCTCGCGATTGCAGGAGTGGGTTGAATGACGGGAATCAATCGGCGGACGGTGCTGCAGGGCGGCGTCGCCTTGGCCGGCGCTGCAATGTTCGGCGGGTTGGCCGGGCGTGCGAAGGCTGCGACGGGGCTGACGCTCTATAACGGCCAGCATCGCGCCACGACCGAGGCCCTGGTCGCCGCCTTCACCAAGGCGACCGGCATCGACGTCACCATGCGCAATGCCGAAAGCCCGGAGCTGGCGGCGCAGATCGCGGAGGAGGGCGCGCGCTCGCCGGCTGATGTGTTCTTTTCCGAACAGAGCCCGCCGATCGCATCGCTGCAGGAAAAGGGGCTGCTGGGCCAGATCGATCCGGCGACGCTGGCGCTGATCCCGGCCAAGTTCAACGCCAAGGACGGCACCTGGTTGGGCGCCACGGTCCGCACCCGGGTCGTGACCTACAACAAGAAGATGATCGCCCCGGCCGACATGCCGAAATCGATCATGGATTTCGGCACCGCCGCCCTCGCTGGCAAGTTCGGCTATGTGAAGCAGGACGGTTTTCAGGAGCAGGTCATGTCGATCGTCCATATCAAGGGACGCGACGCGGCCTTGGCCTGGCTGAAGGGCCTGAAGCAATACGGCCGGTCCTACAATGGCAACCGCATCGCCTCGACCGCGGTCGAGAATGGTGAGATCGCCATGGCGCTGTCGAACAATTACTACTGGTACTCGCTCGCCAAGGAGAAGGGCGCGGAGACCCTGAATTCGGCACTCTATTCCTTCCCGGGCGACGATGCCGGCAACATCTTCAACGTCTCGGCCGCGGGCATGCTGAAGTCGAGCAGGAACCAGGCGGCGGCGCAGAAGTTCCTGGCGTTCATGCTGAGCAAGGCGGGGCAGCAGGCGATGATCGACACCACGGCCGAGTACCCCGTGCTGGCCGGCCTGACCTCGCCCTATAACCTGCCGTCGCTCGCGGGCTTTACCGCCCCGGTCTCGCCGGCCGACATGGGCAGTGCGTCCGACGCCTATGCGCTGGAGCGTGAGGCGGGCCTGATTTGACCGCTTGGGCACGCCGTCGACTGGCTCTGCCGCCGGCGTGGCTGGTCCTGGCGAGCATCGTCCCGTTCGCGCTCGTCGCCCTGCCGATCCTCTATGTCATGGTGCAGGGCTTCGAGGCCGGCATCAGCGGCATCCTGGAAAACCTGGTCCGACCCTATACGCTCAATCTGCTGCTGAACACGCTCACCATCGCGGTCTCGGTGACGATCCTGGCGAGCCTCATCGCCGTGGCGGCGGCCTGGGGCACCGAGCGGTGCGACTTGCCCGGACGGCGCTGGTGGCGGTTGACGGTGGCGCTGCCGCTGGCGATCCCGGCCTATGTGTCGAGCTTCGCCTGGTCGTCGCTCGGCCCCTGGTTCCAGGAGATCCAGGGCGCCATCCTGATCCTGACCTTCTACAGCGTGCCGCTGGTCTATCTGCCGGTCGTGGCGGCGCTCAGGAGCCTGGATCCGAATTTCGAGGATGTGGCGCGCTCGCTGGGTCACAGCCGCTGGCGCACGTTCCGGCGGGTCGTGCTGCCGCAGATCGCCCCGGCGCTGGGCGGCAGTGCCTTGCTGGTGGCCGCTCATATGCTGGCCGAATTCGGCGCGCTGTCGTTCCTGCGGGTCGAGACCTTCACCACGGCGATTTTCGATCAGTACACGGCCGAGTTCAACAATCAGGCGGCCGCTCTGCTGTCGGGCGTGCTGATGCTGATCTGCCTTCCGGTCGCCTTTGCCGAGGCCCGCCTGCGCAACCGGCGGCGCGTGGCGCGCATCGCCCGCGGCAGTGCGCGCGCCATCGTGCCGATCGCGCTTGGGCGCCTGACGCCATTCGTCATGCTGGGCTTCGTCGCATTGACCATCCTCAGTTTCGGCGTACCGGCGGTGACTTTGTGCTTCTGGGTGGTCGAGGGCCATTCGGCCGGCCAAGGGCTGGAGCGGGTGCTGCCGGCGCTCGGCAATTCGATCGGCTATGCGCTGCCCGGCGCGGCGCTGACCACGATCGCGGCGATCCCGCTGGTGATCGCGACCACCCATTTCCGCGGCCGCTTCGCCATGCTGTGCGACCGGCTGCCCTATATCGTCCATGGGCTGCCCGGCATCGTCGTGGCCCTGGCCGCAGTCGCGGCCGCGATCGGCTTCCTGCCGGCCGTCTATCAGACCACGGGTCTCGTGCTGCTGGTCTACATCGTACTGTTCCTGCCGCTGGCGCAATCCTCGGTCCGGGCCTCGGCCGAACTGGTGCCGCGCGAGCTGAGCGATGTCGCACGGAGCCTCGGCAAATCGCCGTTTCAGGCCTTTTGGCTGACGACCCTGCCCAACCTGCTGCCGGGCATCGGTGCCGCCCTGGCGCTGACCGCGTTGCAGCTGATGCGCGAGCTGACCGCGACCCTGCTGCTGGCCCCGGCGGGCGTGGTGACGCTCGCGACCGAGTTCTGGAACTACACCAGCGACCGCGCCTATGGGGCGGCGGCGCCGTTCGCGGCGATGCTGGTGCTGATCTCCGGCATCCCGGTCTATGTTTTCACGCTCCGGACCTTGAGGCTGAACGACGCGCGATGACGGAATTACGGGTGGAGCAGATCCGCAAAAGCCATGGGTGCAACGCCGTCCTGCACGGCGTCGATCTGGCGGTACCGTCGGGCGCGATCGTGGCGCTGCTGGGCGCGTCGGGCTGCGGCAAGACCACGCTGCTGCGTCTGATCGCAGGCTTTGAGGCGGCGGATGCCGGCACCATCACGCTCGGGCCCCGGCAGCTCGAGGCGCCAGGCGTGCATATCCCGGCCGAGCAGCGCCGCATCGGCTATGTGCCGCAGGAGGGCACGCTGTTTCCGCATCTGAGCGTCGCCGACAATGTCGCGTTCGGCCTGACGCGGGCCGAGCGTCGCCAAGGCCGCTCGGCCGAGGTGATCCGGCTCACCGGGCTCGATGGGCTGGAACAGCGCTTTCCCCATCAGATCTCCGGCGGCCAGCAGCAGCGCACGGCCTTGGCCCGCGCGCTGGCGCCCGGTCCCGGCCTGATCCTGCTCGATGAGCCGTTCAACGCGCTGGAGCTGGGCCTGCGCCGCAGCGTCTCGGCCGATGTGGTCGCCCTGCTGCGCGCGAGCGGCGCCACCGCGATCCTGGTCACCCATGACCCCGACGAGGCTTTCGCCAGCGCCGATCTGGTCGCGGTCATGCGCCGCGGCCTGATCGTGCAATATGCCGCCCCGCAGGAGCTCTATCGCCGCCCGATCGATGCGGAGGTCGCGCGCCTGACCGGCCATGCGATCCTGCTCGAGGGCGTGGCGAAGGATGGCAGCGCTGAGACGCCGCTCGGGCCCGTGAGCTTGCAGCCCGGTGCGCCCGAGGGCGCAATCCAGGTCATGCTGCGCCCGGAACAGATCACGGTTGGCGGCGGCGTCGAGGCGCGGGTGCTCGCGAGCGTGTTCCGTGGCGATCACGCGCTGGTCACGGTGGCGCTGGGCGACTTCGGGCTCGATGTCCGGCTGAGCGCGTTCGACCCGGTCGGTGAGACGGTGCGGCTAGGGGTCCACGGGCCCGGCATGGGCTTCGCGGCTTAGGGGCCGGATCAGCCAGTTGCAGATGAAGCCGACCGCGAGCAGCCCGGCCATCACATAGAGCGTGAGCGAATAGGCATCGGCATGGGGCACGCCGCGGTCGAGCTCGGCCCGGCGCAGATAATTGACCAGGGCCGGGCCGATCAGGCCGGCGACCGACCAGGCGACCAGCAGCCGGCCATGGATGGCGCCGACCTGATAGGTGCCGAATACATCCCGCAAATAAGCCGGGATGGTGGCGAAGCCGCCGCCATACATGCTCATGATCAGCGCATAGGCGGCGATGAACAGCACGATGCTGCCGGCCTGCCCGGTCGAGGGGATGAAGGCGTAGAGGCAGAAGCCCGCGCCGAAGAAGACCGCATAGGTGGCGCGCCGGCCCAGATGGTCGGAAATGGTCGACCAGACCAGCCGGCCCGCCATGTTGAACAGGCCCAGAAGGCCGACGAAGCCCGCAGCACCGGTGGCGGAGATCGCCGGGAACATCTCGCGGCACATCAGGGCAGCCTGGCCCAGCACGCCGATGCCGGCGGTGACGTTCAGGCATAGCACCGCGGCCAGCAGATAGAATTGCGGCCGGCGCACCGCCAGGCCGACGGTCACGGTCTGGGGCAGGGTGCGGGCCTCCTGATCGGCGCCGGGGGGCGGGATCCAGCCGGGCGGGGGCTGCTTCAGCGTGGCCGCACCCAGCAGCATGAAGCCGGTATAGAGCACGCCCATACAGGCGAACGCCTCGGCGACGCCGACCGACACGTCGGTGGCGAACCGGTCGATCAGCCATTGCGCCAAAGGTGCGCCGATCAGCGCGCCGCCGCCGAAACCCATGATGGCGAGGCCGGTGGCGAGGCCCGGGCGGTCCGGAAACCATTTGATCAACGTCGCGATCGGCGCGATGTAGCCGAGGCCGAGGCCACAGCCGCCGACGATGCCGTAGCCCAGGAACAACAGCGAATAGAGATGCGCCTCGATGCCGAAGGCGGCGATCAGGAAGCCGCTGCCGAAGCAGAGCGCCGCCACGGTCGCGGTCTGGCGCGGGCCGACGCGCTCGACCCAGCGGCCGAACAAGGCTGCCGACAGGCCCAAGACGACGATTGCGGTAGAGAATACCCAGCCGAGCGTGGTCAGGCTCCAATCCTCCGGCGTCGGCTGGGTAATGCCCAAGAGATGGGTCAGCGGTTCGTTGAAGACGCTGAAGGCATAGACCTGGCCGATCGACAGATGAATCGCGAGCGCCGCCGCCGGCGCCATCCAGCGGGAATAGGTGGGGCCGGCAGTGGATCGGTCGATATCGATCAGATCGAACATCCTCGACGGCTAATGTGCCGCTCCCAGATACGCGGCGCGTACCGCCGGATCGTCGCGCAGTTTGTCGGCCGGTCCCTCATGCGCCATCCTGCCGTTTTCCAGCACATAGGCATAGTCCGCCACCGCAAGGGCCGCGGCCGCGAACTGTTCGACCAGCAGCATGGTGACCTTATGCTCTTTCAGGCGCCGGATGGTGTTGAACACCTCCTGCACCAGGATCGGCGCCAGGCCCATCGACGGCTCGTCCAAGAGCAGGATGCGCGGGTTCAGCATCAGCGCGCGCGCCATGGCCAGCATCTGCTGCTCGCCGCCCGAGAGCGTGCCGGCCAATTGTGACTGCCGTTCGCTGAGGCGCGGGAAGATCTCGTACATGCGCTCGATGTCGGCCGCGACATCGCCCTTGGGCCGGGCGCCGATCAGCCGGGTGAAGGCACCCAGCTGCAGATTGTCGCGTACCGACAGGGTCGGAAACACGCGCCGGCCCTCGGGCGAATGGGCGAGGCCGAGGCGCGTCACCTTATGCGACGGCTGGCCGGCGATATTCTCGCCTGCGAGCCGGATGCTGCCGCTCGCCGGCGTCAGCATGCCCGAGATGGCGCGCAAGGTCGTGGTCTTGCCGGCACCGTTCGAGCCGATCAGCGTCACCAGCTGGCCCTCGGGCACCGACAGCGACAGGCCGTGCAGCACCTGGACCTTACCGTAGCCGGCGACGAGTTCCTGGACTTGCAGCATCTGGTCGCCCCCTCAATGCGCCGAGGCTTCGAGGCCCAGATAGGCCTCGATCACCTTGGGGTCGGCTTGAACCTCGGCCGGGCCGCCCTCGGCGATCTTCTGGCCGAAATCCAGCACGGTCACCCGGTCGCACAGGCTCATCACCACATCCATGTGATGCTCGATCAACAGGATGGTGATGCCATGCTCGCGGATCTTGCGGATCATGGCGACCAGCTCGCGGATATCGGGCGCGGTCAGGCCGGCGGCGGGCTCGTCGAGCAGCAGCACCTGCGGATCCAGCGCCATGGCGCGGCCGATCTCCAGCATGCGCTGCTTGCCATAGGGCAGGTTGCGCGATTGATCGAGGCTGAGCGGGTCGAGGCCGACGAAGCGCAGGATGCTGGCGGCGCGCTGGCGGGCAGCCCGTTCCTCTCGGCGCAGGCGCGGCGTGCGCAGCACCACGTCGAGGAAGTTCGACCGGTAGGTGTGGTGCAGACCGACCAGCACGTTTTCGAGCGGCGTCATCTCGCCGAACAGCTGGACGTTCTGGAAGGTGCGGGCGACGCCTTTGAGCGCGATCACCGGCGGCTTCTGGCCGCCGATCGATTGGCCCTCGAACCGGATCATGCCCTCGCTCGGCGTATAGATGCCGGTCAGCACGTTCATCATCGTGCTCTTGCCCGAGCCGTTCGGGCCGATCAACCCGTGCACGCTGCCGCGCACCACCGCCAGATCGACGTGGTCCAGCGCCTTCAGGCCGCCGAAGCGCATCTGGACCTGATCGACCTGCAGAATGACCGAGCCGGCCGCGACCGAGCCGCCCTCGGCGCCGCCCCAGACATCGCCCTGGGATGCGGCGTCGGCCGTGACCAGCGCCTGCTTCGGCCGCCAGCGCTGGGTCGCGGCCGCGAGATACCCGACGATGCCGTCGGGCAGATAGAACACGACGAACAGGATCATCACGCCGAAGATGGTCAGGCGGAAATCCGTGACGCTGGTCAAGGCGAGGCTGGCCGCGAAGAAGGCGAGGCAGAGCCCGACCGGGATGGCGATGCGCTGGGGCTCCGCCGTCTTGCGCACCAGCGCCGTGCCGCCGGCCACGAGGGCGACCGCGGCGATGACGCCGGCCAGGATGCGGAACAGGCCGATGTCGGCCAGCAGGTTCGGCAGGAACACGATGATGACGGCACCCACGATCGGCCCCAGGCGCGACTTGCGTCCACCGATGGTGACCGCCAGCAGGAACAGGATCGTGAGCTCGAACGAGTAGGTGTTGGGCGAGATATATTCCTCGGAATAGGAATAGAGTGCGCCCGCGATCCCGGCGAGGCCGGCCGAGATCATGAAGGCATAGACCTTGTAGCGATAGACGCTGACGCCCATGCAGTCCGACGCGATCGGGCTGTCGCGCAGTGCCTCGAACGCGCGGCCCCAATGGCTCCTCAGCACCCGGTTGATGACGACGACGGTCAGGAGCAGGGCCGTGGCGGCGATGTAGTAATAGTCGAAGCCCGTGATCTTGTGATGGAACCAGATCGGCTTTCTCATGGTGATGCCGAGCGGGCCGTTGGTCAGGTCCGTCACCTCATTGATCAAAATCTGCACGATGGTGCCGAAGGCGAGCGTCACCATGGCGAGGTAGGGGCCGGTGACGCGCAGCGCCGGCAACGCCAGGATCAGCCCGAACAGCGCCGTCACCAGGATGCTGGCGGGCAGGGCCCATTCAAGACCAATCCCACCCAGGAATTTGAGGCAGCCGGCGGTATAGGCGCCGATGCCGAACAAGGCGGCATGGCCGAGTGAGACCTCGCCGGTATAGCCCACGACGATGTCGAGGCCCAAGAGCAGGACGCCATAGATCGCGATGACGACGAACAGATGGATGTAATAGGGGCTGGTGACCAGTTGCGGAATCGCCAGGACCACGAGGATCGCCAGCGCCGGCGCCAGGAAGCGGCTGAACATGCGGGTCCTCAGACTTTCTTGATGGCGGTCTTGCCGAACAGGCCGGCAGGTTTGAAGGCGAGCACCAGCAGCAACAGCAGCAAGCCGGGCACGTCCTGGTAACCGCTGTCGATGTAGAAGCCGGTCAGTTTTTCGACGATGCCCAGGATCAGTCCGCCGACGATGACGCCGAAGCCCGATGACAAGCCGCCGATGATCGCGACGGCGAAGGCCTTCAGGCCCAAGACCGCGCCCATGGTGGCGCCGACCGGCTTCAGCGGGCCGACCAGCACGCCCGCGACGGCCGCTGTCGCCGACGACAGCGCGTAGGAAAAGGTGATGACCAGGTTGGTGTTGATGCCCATCAGGCCGGCGGCATCGCGATCGGCCGACGCCGCGACCACGGCCTTGCCATAGATCGAGCGGCGATTGAACAGCTCGACCGCCAGCATCATGGCGAGCGCGCCGACGACGACCGCTACCTCCATCGGCAGCATGTTGACGCCGAGGAAGCTCAGCGGCGCCTCCGGCAGCGGCGAGGGGAATTTCAGCTCGTCACGGCCCCAGATGTTCTCGGCCAGGTTCCGGAAGATGATGCCGAGCGCGATCGTTGCCATGATCCAGCCGAATTCTGATTTGGCCCTCATCGACTGACGCACGCCCAGCCACTCGACCACGGCGCCCTGGAACAGGCCGAACAGTATCACGAGCGGCAGCATGAACACGAAGCCCAGCCATTGGGTCAGGCTCAAACCGACCAGCGCGCCCAGCATCAGCGCCTCGCCCTGGCCGAAATTAAGCGTCTTCGAAGTCGCGAAGGTGAGTTGGTAGCCGAATGCGATGACCGCATAGATCATGCCGACGGCGATGCCGCTGACGATCAGCTGAGCCAGAATTTCCATGGGCGTCCCATCGTCGGAGACAAGTGCGGCCGGGAACGCGCTCCCGGCCGCAAGGGGTGGGATGGCGGATCGCTTGGAGGCGACCCGCCGGGACAGGCCTAGTTGACCGCGCCCTTGACGCGGACCTGGCTGGCGGACGCCTCGTCTTCCTTCGACCAGAACACGACGCGACCGCCCTTGACGATGCCGAACACCGGGATGTTCTTGCTGATCGCCTCATGGTCGGTCGAGCTGAACGGATGGTCGTAGCTCGTGACCACGCCATCGACCTTGGTCTTGAGGTCTTCCAACGCCTCCCGCACCTTCGGCCCGTCGGTCGACCCGGCCTGGGTGATGGCGGCGGCCAGCAGATAGACCGAATCATACCCTTGGGCGGCCGAGACCGGGGAGGGGATACGATCGATGCCGTAGGCCTTCTGGTAGGCCTCGATGAAGGCCTTGCGCTTCGGTGTCGTCGGCGCCTGGATGAAGGTCTCCGGCATGATCGCGCCGTCGCCGTTCGGGCCGGCATTGTCGATAAAGGTCGACATCGACAAGGTCCAACTGCCGACGATCGGCACCTTCCAGCCGAGCTTGGCCATGCCGTTGGCGATCTGGGCCAGTTCCGGGCCGATGCCGTAGGTCAGGATCGAGTCGGCGCCGGCCGATTTGGCCTTCAGCAGCTGCGCGGTCATGTCGACGTCACCGATGTTGAACTTCTCCTCGGCGACCGGCTTGATGTTCTTCTTGGCGAGTGCGGCTTCCAGATCCTGCCGGCCGAGCTGGCCGTAGTTGGTGCTGTCGGCCAAGATGGCGGGTTTGGTGAAATGCTGCCGGTCGATCGCCTGATCGACGATCATCGCCGATTGGATCGTATCGTTGGCGGCATTGCGGAACACATAGTTCTGTTCGTAGTCGGGCGGCAGGAACTGCTTGGTGACCGCCGTGCCGGTCGCGACATTGTCGAACACGGGGATCTCCGCTTCCTCATAGAAGCGGGTCGCCGCCAGCGTGACGCCGGTGTTGATGAAGCCGACGGTGGCGACGACATGCTCCTTGTTGATCAGTTCCTGGGCGACCTGGACGCCGACCTCGTTCTTGGCCTCGTCATCGCGCTCGACCGTAACGAGCGGCCGGCCGAGCACGCCGCCAGCCTTGTTGATTTCCTCGACTGCGAGCTTGACGCCGTCGCGCATGCTGACACCCATCGAGGCGGAGCCGCCGGTGAACGGGCCGGACACACCGATCTTGATCGGGTCGGCGGCGAACGCGCCGAATGCCAGGGCGGTGGAGCCCAGGAGCGTAGCGGCGGCGACTGCCGCCCATGAGACGTTGGACACGGTATCCTCCCAGAATTTTCGTGATGACCGAAAATGTTTTTCTTGTAGTACCGCCCCCGCGGCGAGGCGGGGGCGGTTTGTCAGGACCGGTCGAACGGGCGAAATATTCCGCCGGGCTCCGGCGATCTAGTGATCGCCGGCGATCAATCGATGATCTGGCGATCCTTGGTCTCCGGCACGAACAGGATGCCGACGACGAAGGTGATCGACGCGATCACGATCGGATACCACAGGCCCGAGTAGATGTTGCCGGTCGAGGCCACGATGGCGAAGGCGGTGGCCGGCAGGAAGCCGCCGAGCCAGCCGTTGCCGATGTGGTAGGGCAGCGACATCGAGGTGTAGCGAATGCGGGTCGGGAACAACTCGACCAGCATGGCCGCGATCGGGCCATAGACCATGGTGACGTAGAGCACCATCACGAACAGCAACAGCGTGGTCATGACATAGTCGATCTTGGCCGGGTCGGCCTTGGGCGGGTAGCCGGCGCCTGTGACGGCGTCGCCGACCGCCTTCGCGAACACCGGGGCCTTGTCCTTGGCCTCGGCTGCGGCATAGGCGTCGATCGTCTGGTCGCCGATCTTGATCTGTGCGACCGAGCCGGCCGGGCCGGCCACGTTCTGGTAGGGCACGCTGCGGGCGACCAGCGCCGCTTTGGCGACGTCGCAGCTTTGGGTGAATTTGGCCGTTCCGACCGGGTTGAACTGGAACGAGCAATCGGCCGGATCGGCGATCACGGTGACCGGATCCTTGGACTGCGCCGCCTCGAGCGCCGGGTTGACGTAGTGGGTCAGCCCGTGGAACAGCGGGAAATACGTGACCGCCGCCAAAAGGCATCCCGCCATGATGATCGGCTTGCGGCCGATCTTGTCCGACAGCGCGCCGAACACCAGGAAGAACGGCGTGCCGATCAGTAGTGACGTCGCGATCAGCAGCTGCGCGGTCTGGGCATCGACCTTGAGCGTCTGGGTCAGGAAGAACAGTGCGTAGAACTGGCCCGTGTACCAGACGACGGCTTGGCCGGCGGTCAGGCCGACCAGCGCCAGGATCACGATCTTGGCATTGCCCCAGCGCAGGAAGGATTCGGTCAACGGCGCGTGCGAGCCCTTGCCCTCCGCCTTCATCTTCTGGAACACCGGCGATTCGTCGAGCTTGAGGCGGATCCAGAGCGATACCACCAGCAGGATCAGCGACAGGCCGAACGGCACGCGCCAGCCCCACTCGTCGAAATCGGCGGGTGCCATCGTCAGGCGGCAGCCGATGATGACGAGCAACGACAGGAACAGGCCCAACGTCGCCGTCGTCTGAATCCAGGCGGTAAAGATGCCGCGCTTGCCCATCGGCGCATGTTCGGCGACATAGGTCGCAGCACCGCCATACTCGCCGCCGAGTGCCAACCCCTGCAGCAGTCTGAGGGCGATCAGCACGACGGGGGCGGCGATGCCGGCGGTCTCGTAGCCCGGCAGGATCGCGACCGCGGTCGTCGAGATACCCATGATGAGGATGGTGACGAGAAAGGTGTATTTGCGGCCGATCAGATCACCCAGGCGGCCGAACACCAGCGCGCCGAACGGGCGGACGAAGAACCCGGCGGCAAAGGCCAGCAGGGTGAAGATGAACGCGGCGCCCGGATTTACCGCCGAGAAGAAATGCTTCGCAATATTGGGCGCGAGCGAGCCGTACAGGTAGAAATCGTACCACTCGAAAACCGTGCCGAGAGAAGAGGCGAAGATCACCAACTTCTCGCCGCCGGCCAACGTACGCGTCGATCCGGCCATTTCATAGGTCGCCATAAGCCATCCCCCCGTTGGAATGTAGACGGGTTAGGCGAAAATCGCCGTCCCGCTGGTTTCCCAAATAGCAGGCGTCAAAATGCCGCAAAAATCAAGGGGAGTATCGGGGTGTGAGTGCCTAATACACGAGCATTGGGCAAATCATACCAGCAACAGCTGCGCTGCGCTGGCTATAGATTCATTGGAAGAATGACCATCGGGATGCCGCGGCGATGCAATCGCTGCTGGATAGTCAATGCAGTTCCGTTGTGCAGTTGCCGGATCGCCCAGTTCTCGTCGTCGAAAATCAAGGTCGACGAGAAAAATACGCTGTTCGGAAAGTCGGCCAGGACTTGGTCGACCAGTTTGTTGATCTCGAAGATGATGTCGGGGCCGAAGCTCTCGTAAGTCGCGGCCGGTAGTCCGCGCTGGCGGCAATAGGCGGCGAAATGTTCGAGCGTTGCCGAAACCTCGGTCTGCAGTTCATGCAGCCGTTCCTCGCCGCGGAAACTCTCCGAATCGACCTCGCCGACCGAGACGAAGACGAAGTTGCGGAATTGCGAGGGGAAGAGTTTGCGCAGCGACAAGAGCGTGTGCATGCCGGCGCCGAGCGAGCGGCCGATCAGGAACACGGCCGTCGGCTGGCTTTGATCCATCTCCGGCTCGGGCGCGTCGCGGCGCGACGGCACGGCGGTGGCGAACAGCGCGTCGACCTTGGCCAGTGCCTGGCCGGTCTTGGTGTAGTGCCGGCGGATGGCGATGCCCAGCGCCACGACGCAGCCGGTGACGCAGACCGTCAACCAGCCGCCCTCGGTGAATTTCGCCGACAGGGTCACGATCAGGATCGATCCGGTGACGAAGCAGGCGATGCCGGCGAGCGCCAGGCGCTGATAGGCATCCGCCACACGCTTGCGCTCGTCCCACCAATGCACGCACAGGCCGAACAGGCAGAGCGTGAAGGTCACGAACACATTGATGCTGTAGAGCACGACCAGGATATCGACGTCGCCATGGGTCACCAGCAGCGTGGCGATGGCGGCGGCGGCCATGACCAGCACGCCGTTCTGGGTCACGAGGCGGTTCGACAATTGGCTGAACTGATGGGGGACCCAGCGATCGACCGCCATGTTCGCCAGCACGGCCGGGCCACCCAGGAAGCCGGTGTTGGCCGCGACGAACAGGATGCCGGCGGCAAACAGCAGCACGAGCGTCAGGATGACGTTGGCGAGCGAGCCTGCACCGAAGATCGTACCGAGAATGGTCTCGAACACGACGGCGTTGAGCGTCTCGCCCGGGACCGCATGCACGTCCCACAGCACATAGAGAATGATCAGGCCGCCGGCCATGAAGCTCAAGGACAGGGCCATGTAGATCATGGTCCAGCGGCCGGTGCGGACGCGCGGTTCCTTCAGGATATTGACGTTGTTCGACACCGCCTCGATGCCGGTATAGGTGCCGCCGCCCAGCGAATAGGCCTTCAAGAGCACGGCGATCACGCCGAACCAACCGATCTGGCCGGCGAAATGCTGGGTCTCGTGCCAGGTCGCCGGCGCGATGTCGGGAATCATCGGTGCGTGATAGAGGATGCCGTAGACGATCAGCGCGCCATGGGTCAGCACGAAGCCGATGAAGATCGGGATCAGCAGGTGCAGCGGTTCCTTGACGCCGCGTAGGTTCAAGATCATCAGCACCAGGGTGATGCCCAGCTCGACGCCGAGCTTCAGGCCCTGATATTCCAGCGGCAGCAGGCTGAACACCGCATCGACGCCGCTCGCAACCGAGATCGCGATGGTCAGCGCATAGTCGACGATGAGGGCGGCACCCGAGACCAGGCCGGCATAGGGGCCGATCAAGGTGGTCGCGACCTTGTAGCCGCCGCCGCCCGACGGGAACAGCTCGATCACCTGATTGTAGCCGAGCGAGATCAGGAACACGGTGAGCGCGGTCGCGAGCGCCAGATAGACCGCCAGATGGGTATTGCCGCCCAGGGCCAGGAAGGCTTCTTCCGGGCCGTAGTTCGCCGACGACAGGCCGTCGGCGCCGAGGCCGACCCAGGCGACGAAGGCCGCCAGCGCCATATGTGACCGGGCGCCGGGATCGAGCGCGTCGCGTGGACGGCCGACCAGCCAGGACGCGATTTTCCTACCGACCATGGCAGAGACGCCGGGTTCCATGTCGCGCATGGCGCCATGCCGATTCCGGGTTTGGAAAAAGCACGGGCTTCGGGCCACAAGACAATTGCATTGAGATTTCGATCGACCCTGCTTCTCGGCGTTCAACGCTGGCATCGAACCACGAAGCGGGTTCCGAAGGCAAACGCCCGAACGTCCACCGGACGCGCGGTTTTCGACCCTTTTTCAGGAGGGCGGCGGCACGATGGGGAAAGCGGGGGGGCCTGTCAACGGCAACGGCCGCATGGCCGGGGCGCACCTGGGCTGGCATCGACGCATCGTGGCGCTGGCGGTGCCGATCGTGCTGGCCAATCTGTCGGTGCCGCTGTTGTCCGCGGTCGATACGGCCGTCGCCGGCCATCTGCCGGCCCAGGCCGACCTGGGCGGCGTCGCTTTGGGCGGGTTGATCTTCAGCGCCATGATCTGGGGCCTCAGTTTTCTGCGCATGGCCACGACCGGTCTGGTCGCCCAGGCCCTGGGCGCGGGCGATGCCGCCGAGATGCGGATCGTCCAGGTGCGGGCGCTGGTGCTGGCGGTGCTGCTGGGACTGATCATCGTGCTCGTCCAGCGGCCGCTGCTCAGCGGCGCGCTCGGCCTGCTCGGCGGCAGCGCCGAGGTCGGGGCGGCGGCGCGCGCCTATTGCGACGCCCGGATCTGGTCGGCGCCGGCCGCGCTCGCCAACAACGTCGTGCTGGGCTACCTGCTGGGCACCCAGCGCGCCAAGCTCGGCTTCGGTCTGCAGCTGGTGCTGAATGTCATCAACATGGCGCTGGCGATCGGCCTGGTCTACGGCCTCGGCCGCGGGGTCGACGGCATCGGTGCGGCGACCGCGTTCGCCGACGGCTGCGGGTTGCTGTTGGGGCTGGCTCTGCTCTGGCGTCTGCGTCTGCGTGGGCTGCCGCCGCTCAAGGTCAGTACGCTCTGGGAACGGGGGCCGCTCATCCGGCTGTTCGCGATCAACCGCGACATCTTTTTGCGCACCGCCTGCCTGCTGGGCGTCACCGGCCTGTTCGCCCGGCTCGGTGCCAACCTCGGCGATACGGTGCTCGCCGGCAATGCCGTGCTGTTGAATTTCCAGACCTTCACCTCGTACGGCCTCGACGGGTTCGCCTATGCGGCCGAGGCGCTGGTCGGCGTCGCGGTCGGCGCGCGCGACCGGGTCTCGTTCCGGGCTGCCAGCCGGATCTCCATGGTCTGGGCCGGGGTCGGCGCGCTGCTGTTCTCGCTGATCTATTGGCTCGCCGGCCCGGTGCTGATCGACGGGCTGACCAATCAGCAGACCATCCGCGACCAGGCCCTGGCCTATCTGCCCTGGGCGATCCTGCTGCCGATCGCCTCGGTCTGGGGCTTCCAGTTCGACGGCATCTTCATCGGCGCCACCCGGGCACGCGAGCTGCGCAACGGCATGATCGCCTCGCTCGTCGTGTTCCTGATCGCGGCCTGGCTGCTGCTGCCGCCGTTCGGCAATCACGGGCTCTGGGGCGCCTTCACCCTGTACATGGCTGCCCGCGGCCTCTGCCTCGCCTGGTTCTATTCGCGGATCGGCGCCGATTGGCCGGACCCGCTGCTTAACGCTCGCACTCCGGAATAGACTCGCGACATAATCAACCCCGCGGTTTGAAGGAGGTCATGATGTCGTTTCGTCCTGCGGCCCTGGCCGCGCTCGCCCTGGTCGGCGTCTCGCTCGGCAGTTGCGCCAGCGGCCCCAGCTATCCGCTGCTGACCCCGGTGGATGTCGCGCGCAATTTCGGTTTCTCCGACACGCGCCTGCCCGACGGGCGCTACGAGGTGAGCTACGTCGCGCCGGCGATGCAGGGCTTCGGTTATCGCTACGATCAGAGCCCGACCGAAAAGCAGGGCAAGTCGCTCGCCTTCGACATGGCGATCTGGCGCGCGGCCCAGATCGCCCAGGCCCAGGGCTTCCAGGGCTTCTCGGTCGCCGATACCAAGTCCAATTCCGACATCCAGCAGCGCTCGGCCTATTACGACGATCCCTGGGGTCCCGACTGGGGGCCCGGTCCGTACTGGAGCCGCCACCGGCCGCCGTTCGGCTGGGGCGACTATAACCCGCCGGAAACCTCGGTGCAGGTCGAGGTCAAGCTCGCGGTGGCGCTGTCGAACAGCCTGAAACCGGGCGACTACAATGCCGCCGACGCGATCCAGCAGCTGCGCCAGACCTATCCCGGCGCCGATGGCGGCACCGTGGCGCCGCCGCCCCAGGCGATCGGGCCGACGGTGCAGCCGATTCCTCCCACCTCCACCCCACCGAAGAGCTGAGCTTCCATGGATAATCTGCGGATCGACGGCGCGCGTCTCTGGCACACCCTGATGGAGACGGCGAAGATCGGCGGCACGCCCAAAGGCGGCATCAACCGCCAGGCGCTGACCGACCTCGACGGCGAGGTGCGCCACCAATTGATCGCCTGGGCCAAGGAGGCGGGCTGCACGGTCACGATCGACCAGGTCGGCAACATCTTCTGCCGCCGGCCGGGTCGCGACCCGTCGCTGCCGCCGGTCGGCATCGGCAGCCATCTCGACACCCAGCCGACCGGTGGCAAGTTCGACGGCATCCTGGGCGTGCTGGCCGGGCTCGAGCTGATCCGCACCTTGAACGACGCCAAGTACGAGACCGAGGCGCCGATCGAGCTGATCAATTGGACGAACGAGGAGGGCGCACGCTTCGCCCCGGCCATGCTCGCCTCCGGCGTCTTCACCGGCCGCTTCACGCTCGACTATGCGCTGGGCCGGCCCGACCGCGACGGCAAGACCTTCGGCGACGAGCTGAAGCGCATCGGCTTCGCCGGCGAGACGCCGGCGGGCGACCATAAATTGGGTGCCTTCTTCGAGCTGCATATCGAGCAGGGCCCGATCCTGGAGGCCGAGGAAAAGACCATTGGCGTGGTCACCGGCGTCCAGGGCATCCGCTGGTATCATTTCTCGGTCGTGGGCCAGGACAGCCATGCCGGCACGACGCCGATGAACCATCGCCACGATGCGTTCCAGGGCCTGGCGCGCTTCGCCGTGGCGCTCGACCGGATCGCGCGCGAGGAAGGCGGCGGGGCCGTCGCCACCATCGGCGTGGTCGACGTGCAGCCGGGCTCGACCAATGTCGTGCCGGGGGCGGCCGCCGCCACGATCGACCTGCGCCATCCCCATGACGTGGCACTCGACCGCATGGAGGCGGCGTTCCGTGCCGCGGCTGCCGGCATCGCCCGGGATCTGGGCGTCGAGATCAGCTTCGATACGACCTGGGCGGCGCCGGCCGTGCGGTTCGACAACGACTGTATCGCCGCCGTGCGCGCGGCGGCCGAGGCCGGTGGTCACGGCTATCGCGACATCGTCAGCGGCGCCGGCCATGACGCGGCGAATCTGGCGGCGATCACGCCCACCGCCATGGTGTTCGTGCCCTGCGCCGGCGGGATCAGCCATAACGAGGCCGAAAGCATCACCGAAGCGGACGCGGCGGCCGGCACCAACGTGCTGCTGCAGGCGGTGCTGAGCGTGGCCAACCGTCGGGCAGGGTGATGCCGCGTCTCGGGCGGCTACGCGCTCAAGCCGACCCCGCTGCCGTCGGGTTGTAGCGGGATCATCGGGACCGGCCCGCTGCGGGCATAGCTGAGTTCGCCGCTCCAGCCGGCGATCAGCAGGCTGTCGCGGAAGGTCTGTTCGATGCCCTGCTTCAGGCCGTCGTCGAGCGGCTTTTCGCTGCGCACGACCAGATCGAAGCGCCGTTCGCGCACCAGCCCGTCGAGCTGCAGCGCGCCCAGGCGGACCATCTCCAGCTCGATGACGAAGCGCTCGCCGCCGCCTTTCTGCTCTTCCTCTTCGTCGGGCGTGCGCCTGTAGAGACGCATCGGCTTGGTCGTGGCCAGGCCCAGATAGGGCAGCACCGTGATCGACCATTCGCCGGGCGGCGCCGGCCGGTTCTGGCCGATCTGGCCGGCGTCGGCGTCGAGCTTGGTCGCGAGGTCGGTGCGACCGGTTTCGACCAGCACCTTGCGCGTGGGCGGGTCCGGCCAGCGGGCCGGCTGAGGCCCGGCCTTGAGGCCGCCCAGGAAGTTCAGGATCAGCGAGGCGAGCTGGTCGTTCGGCGCCAGCGACAATTGCGCCTGGATCTGCTGGGCCAACGCCGGGGCGGCCTGGGCCAGCGCCTGTGCCGCCTCCTGCAGCAGCGGCCGGCTCGGTGGCGTCGCTTCGACCGGCGCCTTCACTTCCGCGGGCTTTTCCGTGGTTTCCGGCGGGGCTACGGCGATGATTTTCAGCTGGATCGCCGCACCGATCGGCGGCGGCGTCTCTTGCACCGGGATCGATAGCGTGCCGACCGCGGTATCGACCAGCGTCTCGGTATCGCTCGAGGTCGTGAGCACACGGCCGGCCAGCACCGTCGCCAATGCTTTGAAGCTCGAAAGGTCGATCGCGGGGGCGGCCGGTTGCGGGGCATTCGGTGGCGCCGGCTCGGTCGGATCGTCGGGTGCGGCCGCGGTTTCGGGCTCGACCAATTCGCCCGGATCCTCTTCGGGCACCGTCGCCGGGGACGGGCTGCGGGCAACCGCCGGCACGGGTGTTGGCTCGGTATCGGCACTGCCGACCTGCAGGGTCGCCAGATAGCGCGTGCCGGTCGGGATCGGTGCGCTGCCGATGCGGGCCGGGGCCGCGCGCACCAAGGTGGCGACCACGCTGTTGGGCTCGGCCTGGACCGTGTCGTCGGCGGCCTGGGTGGCGATGGTGCCGCCGCCGGACAGCGCGGTTTCGATCGCGACCTCGTCTTCCAGGCTGATCGTCGCGAACAGGGTCGCGGCGAGCGTCGCCGGCGGCAGACCGGCCACGGTGGCGGGCGGGGGGGTGGCTAGGGCCGACGGCGTCGCAGCAGCGGCGGCCTGGCCGGCCGGCGGTGGCGTGGGGACGCCGGTCGTGAAACCGCTGACCAGCTTGCCGTCGACGGTCAGAATCGCGACCTGCGGCTGGGGCGCCACGGCCACGACGCGCAGCGTCAGCGCGCTGCCGACGTTCAAGGGCAGGTCCGGTGGGCGCTGCAGCGAGAATTCCGCCCCGGACTTCGTCTGCAGGGTAAAGGTACCGTCGGCGCGGACGTCGCTGATGGTACCGCTCAGGATGCTGCCGGGGCCGACGGCGGTCTGCAGCGTCTGCACCAGGCCGTTCCGCACGGAATCGCCGCCATAGGCGGCCAAAACCTGCACGACGACGACGGCGGACGGCGCGCTGACGCTGCCGGCAGCGGCGGCGGACTGGTTCACCGACGTGAGTGGCGCGCTCGACACGCTCATCGCGCCGCCTCCCCGATGGCCTTGTTAAAAGGTCTGGATCAGGCGCTGGGCGACCGCCTGAATATCCATGGCCGCTTCCGTGTTCGGATAGCGGGTCAGGATCGAGCTCTGCTTGCGGATCGAATCGCGGACATGCTGGTCGCGGCGGATGATGCCGCCCAGCTCCGGCTCGATCTTCAGGAACTCGCGGCAGGCCTTCAACAGGATGCCGTAGGTGCGCTCGCCCTCGCGGATCGACTGGGCCATGTTGACCACGATGCGCAGATCGGCGTTCGGCCGATCCATCGCGGTGACCTTGATGAAGGCATAGGCGTCGGTGATCGCCGTCGGCTCGTCGGTCGTGACCACGATGCAGGCGCGCGCCGAGGTCGCGAACGAGCGGACGGTGCGCTCGATACCGGCGCCCATGTCCATGATGACGAAATCATAGCCGTTCGACAGCAGCGCCAGATCGTTGCGGAGCGCTGAGAGCTTGCTGGGCGCGATCTGGGCCAGCGAACCCGTGCCCGAACGGCCGGCGATGATGTCGAAGCCGCCGGCCTGATAGCGGGTCGCGGCCTCGGCGAGCGTGGTCTGGCCGGCCAGCACGGTGCCGAGATCGCGCTGGGGCATCATACCCAGCTGCACGTCGACGTTGGCCAAGCCCAGATCGCCGTCGAACAGCAGCGCCTTGCGCCCTGCGAGCGTCAGCGCGTGGGCCAGCGTGATCGAGAACCAGGTCTTGCCGACGCCGCCCTTGCCGGACGCAACGGCGAGCAGGTTGGTGCGCTGGTTTACGGAACTCGGCGCCGTCTGCCGGAGGTCGAGCGGGACGATCATGGGCGGGCACCTTGAGAAACAGATTGGTTCAGCGTAACGGCGTTGGGTTCGGGCATCAACATGCGGGCGAGACTTACAGGGTCGAGTGGGCTTAGGCCATCGGCGACCGATGGGGTCATGCTGTAATCGGCGAAGGCAACCTCGGCGGCGTCGGCGGCGGCCAGCATGCTGCCGAGGCGGCGGACCATGTCGAGCCGGGTCACCAGCGTCCGATTGATGCCCAGACGGGCGAATTCGTGGGCCTGTTCCATCGCGTCGACCACGTCGCCGCCGCCGGCCATGACCAGCAGCGGTTCGACCGCGATCGCCTTGGCCATGCCCTGGATCTCGGCCATGTCGCGCGGCGCATAGGGGTTCACGCCCGGCGTGTCGATCAGGATGTAATCGTCGGGGGCGGCGGCATCGACCAGGCGCGCCAGCTGGCGCTCGGTCTCGGCGGTCTGCAACGGCAGCTTCATCAGGCGGGCGAAGGCGTCGAGCTGTTCGATGCCGCCGGCGCGGATCGTGTCGGTCGTGATCAGACGGACGGTGCGCCCGGCCATGATGGCGCGGAAGGCGAGCTTGGCGACACCGACGGTCTTGCCGGCGCCGGGCGCGCCCACCAGCATCAGCGGCTGGTTGATGCGCTTCTCGGTCGTCAGCGGCTTGAACTTGAACGTGCCTTCGAGCGCGCCCGCCAGCGCCTCCAGCGGATCGTCGGCGCCGACCAGGAAACTCGCGTCGATCAGGCGCTCCAGCAGGCGGTTGGGCAGGCCATGGGCGATCAGCGCCTCATGGACCAGGTCGATCGGGTCCTCGTCGGAGGCATGGCCGTAGGTGTCCACGGCGACCTGGCCGACCGCCGGCAGTTCGTCGTCGACCTCTTCGACCGCGGCCACCAGCTTCACGCCATGTTCGCTCGTCTCCGAGGACACGATGATGGCGTCCTCGCCCAGCTCGCGGCGAAGCATGTCCATGGCCTGGGCCATGGTCGGAGCGATCAGGGTCCTAAGACGCATGGCCTGATGTTCGTAAGGGGCTGTTGATGAAGGTGCTCATCTTTAGATGTGTCCCAGCGTTTTAATCCGGGCTTTCGGGTGAACTTCGTTTTGCGACATGACGACCGTCGCCGGACGGAAGCGTTCGATGATCGAGCGAACATAGGGGCGAATGGCTGGACTGGTCAGCAGAACCGGCGTCTCACCCACCATATTGAACCGCTCGAACGCCTGACGGACGGCGACGATGAATTCCTGGAGCTTGCTCGGCGCCATGGAGAGCTGCTTGTCGTCGCCATGGCTGACGATCGCTTCGGCGAAGTTCTGCTCCCATTGCGGCGACAAGGTCACGAGCGGAATGTATCCCGCTTCGCTGATATTCGCATCGCTGATCTGCCGGGCGAGGCGGGCGCGCACATGTTCGGTGATGTTCGTGATGTTGCGGGTATAGCCGCAGGCCTCGGCGATGCCTTCGAGCGTGGTCGGCAGATCGCGAATCGAGACGCGTTCCTGCAGCAGATTCTGCAGCACGCGCTGGACGCCGCCGGTCGAGATCATCGCCGGGATCAACTCGCCCAGCAGCTTCTGATGGTCCTTGTCGATGTCGTTCAGCAGCTTCTGCGTCTCGCTGTAGGACAACAGCTCGGGCATGTTGTCCTTCATCAGCTCGGTCAGATGGGTGGTGATGACGGTCTGCGGATCGACCACGGTCAGGCCGCGGAAGGTCGCTTCCTCGCGCAGGTGATCGGCGACCCACATGGCCGGCAGACCGAAGGTGGGCTCCACCGTGTTCTCGCCGGGCAGGCTGATCGGCTCGCCGCGCGGGTCCATCACCAGCAGCATGGTCGGCCTGAGTTCGCCGCGGCCGGCCTCGATCTCCTTGACGCGGATGACGTAGGAATTGGCGCCAAGCTGCAGATTGTCCTGGATGCGGACCGAGGGCATGACGAAGCCCATGTCGGATGCCAACTGGCGCCGGAGCGCCTTGATCTGGTCGGTGAGGCGCGACGAGCGCTCGTCGTTGATCAGCGGCAGCAGCCCATAGCCCAGCTCCAGCCGAACGAGGTCGATCGCGAGCGCGGTCGAGATCGGCTCTTCCTTCGGCACCGGTTTCGGCAGGGCGGCGTCCAGCATCGCATCCTCGGCCGCGACCTTGGCGATGCGCATGCGCGGCAGCGCATAGGCGCCCCAGCCGGCGAGGAGGCAGAAGGAGAAGAACGGAATGAACGGGATGCCTGGCACGAGCGACAGCGCGCCGGTCAGGAACGACACCATGCCGAGCGCGGTCGGATAGGCCGACAATTGCCCGAACAGCGCCTGGTCGGCCGAGCCCTGGATATTGCCCTTCGACACCATCAGGCCGGCGGCGGTCGAGACGATCAGCGCCGGGATCTGCGAGACCAGGCCGTCGCCGACGGTCAGCAGCGTATAGGTGTTGAGCGCGGTCCAGAAATCGAGATTGCGCTGGGCGATGCCGATGACCAGGCCGGCGGCGATGTTGATGCCGGTGATGATCAGGCCCGCGACCGCGTCGCCGCGCACGAATTTGGAGGCGCCGTCCATGGCGCCGAAGAAGTTGCTTTCGCCTTCCAGGTCCGCGCGCCGCTTCTTCGCCGTCGCCTCGTCGATCAGGCCGGCGCCCAGGTCGGCGTCGATGGCGAGCTGCTTGCCGGGCATGCTGTCCAAGGTGAAGCGTGCCGCCACTTCGGCGATACGGCCGGAGCCCTTGGTGATGACGACGAAATTCACCGTCACCAGGATCGCGAACACGATCACGCCGATGACGAAATTGCCGCTCATGACGAAGCCGCCGAAGGCCTGGATGACCTTGCCGGCGGCGGCCGTGCCCTCGTGGCCATGGCCCAGGATCAGGCGGGTGGACGCCATGTTGAGTGCGAGCCGCAGCATGGTCGACATCAGCAGCACGGTCGGGAATGTCGAGAATTCCAGCGGCTTCTGGATGAACAGCACGACCATCAGGATGAGGACCGCCACTGTCATCGACAGGGCCAGCGCCATGTCCAGGAGGAACGCCGGCATCGGCAGGATGAGCACGGTCAGCACGGCGACCACGCCCAAGGCCAGCGCGATCTCGCCGCGCAGCAACGAGGTCGAGAGCCGGTCCGACAGTCCTTTCAGACCGCCGCCCATGGCAAAGGCGCTCTGACCCGTCCCGGTCGCGCCGATGGCGGCGGGGGCGGTCTGCAGCGCTTGCGATGTCGTCGTATCGGCCATGGTCTAGCGGTTCTGTCTGGTAAGATTCTGATTCAAGCGCGCGCTTCGACGTCGCCGGGCAGGGGGACCGACAGGCCCTCCTGCTTGTATTGTTGCAGCTTGTTCCTGAGCGTCCGGATCGAGATGCCGAGGATACCGGCCGCATGGGTGCGGTTGCCCAGGCAATGCTGCAGCGTGTCGATGATCAGGTCGCGCTCGACATCGGCCACGGTGCGGCCGACCAACGTGCCGACCCCGGCACCACCGCCGGCGCCCGGCGGCGTGGCCGTGGCGCCGGCGCCGGCGGGGCGTGACGGATGGGCGGGCGCGATGACGAAGCCCGACTGCGGCGCCGGATCGGCCGTGAGGCGCGTGCCGGTCAGCATGATCGCGTCCGTATCGATCTGGCCGCCGTTCGACAGCAGAACGGCGCGATGGATCGTGTTCTCCAACTCGCGCACGTTGCCGCGCCAATGGTGGCGCATCAGCAGCGCGCGCGCGGCGTCGCTCAGGCCATGATAGTCGACATCGTTCAGCTCGGAATATTTCTTGGCGAAATGTTCGGCGAGGGCGGCGACATCGGCCGGACGTTCGCGCAGCGCCGGCAGGCGCAGGGTCACGACGTTCAGACGGAAATACAGATCGTCACGGAACTGGCCTTGGCGCACGGCCTCCTCCATGTCTCGGTTGGAAGTTGCGATCACGCGGATATCGACCTTGACCGGCTGGCTGCCGCCGACCCGGTCGATTTCGCGCTCCTGAATGGCGCGCAGCAGCTTCGCCTGCAGGCGCGGGTGCATTTCGGTCACTTCGTCCAGCAGCAGCGTGCCGCCGTTGGCCTCTTCGAACTTGCCGAGGCGCCGGCCGACGGCGCCGGTGAAGGCCCCCTTCTCATGGCCGAACAGTTCGGATTCGAGCAGCTGCTCAGGGATCGCCGCGCAGTTGATCGAGATGAACGGCTTCTCGGCGCGCCGGCTCTTGCGATGCAGGTGGCGCGCCATGATTTCCTTGCCGGTGCCGCTTTCGCCGGTGATCAGCACCGAGGCGTCGGACGGCGCGATCTGGTCGGCAAGCCGCAGCACCTGGGCCATGACCGGGTCGCGGAACACCAGCTGATGGCTCTCCGCCGCAACCGCTTCCAGGACCGAGGCGATCAGCTGGGCATCCGGCGGCAGCGGGATATATTCCTTGGCGCCGGCCTTGATCGCGCGCACCGCGGACTCGGCATCGGTGCCGACGCCGCAGGCGACGACCTGGATATGGATGCGTTCGGCCTTGAGCGCCTGGACCATGCGGCCCACGTCCAGCTTGACGTCGATCATCACCAGATCGGCGCCCTGGCCGGCCCGGAGCGCCATCATGGCTTTGTCGATGTCGTCGATCTGGGCCACCTTGGCGCCGCGCGACAGCGCGATCTTGCCGGCGGCACTGATGTAACCCGAGAGCGGTCCGACGATGAGAAGACGCATAATCGAATCCCTAGTCGAAGTAGCTGATGCGCTCGGCCGGGGGCAGGATGCCGTTCAGCATCACTTCCAGCCGACGCGGGCTTTCCTGACGCGCGATCGAGCTCGCCGCCAGGATGGTGAGGTTATGGACCAGCGCCTCGGCGTGGTTGTTGCGCTCCAGCTTCGCTGCGAGCGGCAGCAGCACCATGTTGGCGAGCACCGCGCCATAGAGCGTAGCCAGGATCGCGACCGCCATGGCCGGACCGATGGTCGTGGGGTTGTTGAGGTTTGACAGCATCTGCACCAATCCCACCAGCGTGCCGATCAGGCCCATGGCCGGGGCGACCTCGCCGGCCCGGCGCAGCATGTCGGCGGCGACGCGATGGCGGGCCAGCGTCGCCGCCAGCTCGGCGCGCAGCTGCCGCTCGATCTCGTCGGGCGGGGTATTGTCGACCACGAAGGCGACGGCCTTCACCAGGAACCGGTCGTCCTTCAGCATCGGCAGCAGATCTTCCAGCGCCAGGAATCCCTGGCGCCGCGACGCCTCGGCCACCGCGACCAGGCGGGAGGCCGCGTGATGGGCGACCGGAACCTTGCGGATCGTCGCCGTCGCGAGCGCCGCCGGCAGGCGCTTCAGATCATCGATGCCGAAGCTGATCGAGGTGACGGTGAGCGTGCCGCCCACGACCATCATGAAGGCCGGAAAATCGACATAGGCCGCGAGCGAGCCCCCCAGAAGCATGGCGCCGACGAGCAGGGCCGCACCCACCGCCAGCCCGAATAGGGTGGCGCCGTCGCGCACCCCCTCGATCGGATCCGGCAGGATCCGCGAGGGTGGCGCCTCGACCTTGATGTCGCGCTCCGCGTCGCTCACGGCCATGACCCGTTCTGCCTCGCTGCCGTCAAGACCGTTCGGACTTGACGATTTCGGTCATGGTCACGCCCAGCCGATCGTCGACGACCACCACCTCGCCGCGGGCGACCAGGCGGTTGTTGACGTAGATGTCGATCGCTTCGCCGACCTTGCGATCGAGCTCGACCACGGCGCCGCGGCCCAGTTTCAGCAATTGGCTGACCTGCATCGTCGCCTTGCCCAGCACGGCCGACACCTGGACCGGGATTTCATAAACCGCTTCCAGTTCCTTGGCATTGCCCGGCTTGCCGTCGGGGGCCGGGAGTCGATTGTCTGAATCGAGCTCCGACAGCTGCAGCATATCGTCGTCGTTCATGACCTATTCTCCTCTAGGGCGCCGGAGGCTCCGGCGCCGTCAGAACCGAACCGTCGATCGAAGTCCTGAAGACCGCGGGCGATGGCCAGCTCAATTTCATTCATCAGGCGGCCGGATTCGCGATCCATGCCGCCCTCGTTCCACTCGATCCGGCAATCCGTCTCCGACAGATCCGGATTGCTCCTGACGCTCAAGCGACCCTCGAAGCCGCTGCGGGCCGCAGCCGCCGTCAGGATCGGCTCGATCGCCTCGATCATGTCCGGCGCGCATTCGAGCGCCAGCTTCGGCTGTTCGCGCGCCAGGCTCAGTGCATCGGCGACCACAGCCTCGATCTCGATCGTGCCGCTGCGGGCGACCAGCGCCGGGAACAGCTTGCGCACGATTTCGACGGCCAGTTCGGTCGCCTGCCGCTCGATCCGGCCCAGCACCTTTTCCTGGGCCCCGGCCAGGCCGCTCAGGTCGTGGGCGACCCGCTCGATCGTGTCGGTCAGGCGCCGCTCGGTCCGTTCCATCGCATCGGCTTCGCCGGCGGCCCGGCCTTCGAGCCAGCCCTGGTGCCGGGTCGCGTCCAGCTCTTCCTGGCTGTAGGTCGGCGGCGGCGGTTCTTCCCGTTCCGGTTCCGGCTCCGGGATCGGCTCCGGTGCGGGTGCGGGCGCCGCCTTCACCGCGCGGCGGCTGCCGGGCGGATCGAACGACAGGCCGAACTCGAATTTCCGGGAGTTGTTCATCAATAGACCAACTCGTCGTCGTCTTTGTTGTCGGCCATGACGATTTCGCCGCGGGCGGCCAGATCCTTGGCCATCTGCACCATATAGGTCTGCGCCTCGTCGACCTCGCGCAGGCGGACCGGGCCCATGGCGGCCATTTCCTCGCGCATGATCTTGGCGGCGCGCTCCGACATGTTCGAGAAGAACAGGTCCTTGAGCCCGTCCGAGGCACCCTTGAGCGCGATCGGCACCTTGTCCTTCTCGGCGTTCCGGAGCACGGTCTGCACCGCCATCGGATCGAGCTTGGACAGATCCTCGAACGTGAACATCAGGCTCTTGATGCGCTCGGCCGAATTGCGGTTGCGCTCTTCCAGCGCCGTGATGAAGCGGTTCTCGGTGTTGCGGTCGAGATTGTTGAAGATTTCGGCGATGAGCTCATGGGCATCGCGGCGGTTGGTGCGCGCCAGGTTCGACATGAATTCGGTGCGCAGCGTGCGCTCGACGTCGTCCAGCACGTCCTTGTTCACCGCCTCCATGCGCAGCATGCGCATGACGACTTCCATGGCGAAGCCTTCGGGCAATTGCGCCAGCACGCGGGCGGCATGGTCGGCCTTGATCTTGGACAGCACGACGGCCACGGTCTGCGGATATTCGTTCTTGAGGTAGTTGGCGAGCACCACCTCGTTCACGTTGCCGAGCTTGTCCCACATGGTGCGACCCGCGGGGCCGCGGATTTCTTCCATGATGGTGTTGACGCGGTCCTTGGTCAGAACCTTGTTCAGCAGTCGTTCGGTCGATTCGTACGAACCGACCAGCGAGCCGGTTGCCGAGATCTGTTCGGAGAAATCGATGAACAGCCGCTCGACCAGCGACGAGGAGACCGTGCCCAGATTGGCCATGGTCTGGGAGATTTCCTTGATCTCTTCGTCGTCCATCAGCGCGAACAGCTTGGCGGCATGTTCCTCGCCGATGGCGAGCATCAGGATC
>Ga0302314_10000514_pt1 | contig 72068 bp, 76 predicted proteins | sample III_Palsa_N2_3_FD_200533 | JGI IMG/M metagenome (GOLD analysis project Ga0302314, IMG submission 200533) | Peat permafrost microbial communities from Stordalen Mire near Abisko, Sweden - III_Palsa_N2_3 | ecosystem: Environmental > Terrestrial > Soil > Palsa > Peat permafrost | place: Sweden...
TACGCCATGGTGGCCATCGGCTTTCTGGGCTTCATCGTCTGGGCGCACCACATGTTCACCGTGGGCATGCCGGTGGATCTGCAGGCCTATTTCGTGGCCGCGACCATGGTCATCGCCGTTCCCACCGGGGTGAAGGTGTTCTCGTGGATCGCCACCATGTGGGGCGGCTCGCTGGACTTCAAAACGCCCATGCTGTGGGCGATCGGCTTCATCTTCCTGTTCACCGTCGGTGGGGTGACCGGCGTCGTCCTGGCCAACGCCGGCATCGACTACGCCCTGCACGATTCCTACTACGTGGTCGCCCACTTCCACTATGTGCTGAGCCTGGGCGCCGTGTTCGCGATCTTCGGCGGCTTCTACTACTGGTTCGAGAAGATGTGGGGCGTGCGCTACAACGAGGCCCTAGGCGCCGCTCACTTCTGGATCACCTTCATCGGTGTGAACCTGATCTTCTTCCCGCAGCACTTCCTGGGGCTGCAGGGAATGCCCAGGCGCTCGGTGGACTACCCAGTGGCCTTTACCTTCTGGAACCACCTGTCGTCTATCGGCTACGCCATCACCCTGGTGGGCCTGTGCGTCTGGTTCGTGGTCCTGATCGAGGCCGCCGTTCGCCGCCGTCCGGCCCGGGCCAATCCCTGGGGCGCCGGTGCGACAACGCTGGAGTGGACCCTGCCTTCGCCGCCGCCGTTCCACCAGTTCAACGAACTGCCGGTGATCCACGCCGAGACGCATTGATGCGCGCGCAACCTCTCCAGGAGGGCGCATGACCGATCACGCCGTAGCTCACGCCCCGGCCGCCAGCTGGCGCGACTTCGTGGCCTTGATGAAGCCGCGGGTCATGTCGCTGGTGGTGTTCACCGCCGTGACCGGGCTGGTGTGCGCCCGCTCGCACATGAGTCCGGTTCTGGCCGCCGTGGCCATCCTCTGCATCACCCTGGGCGCGGGCGGCTCTGCGGCCCTCAACATGGGCTATGACGCCGACATCGACGCCCTGATGCGGCGGACGCGCGGCCGGCCGGTGCCGGCCGGACGCGTGCAGCGCGCCGACGCCATGGGCCTGGGCGTCGTCCTGTCGCTGTTCTCCGTGGCGATCATGGGCCTTGCCGCAAATTTCCTGGCCGCCGGACTCCTCGCCTTCACGATCTTCTTCTACGCCGTGGTCTACACGCGCTGGCTCAAGCGCCGCACGCCGCAGAACATTGTCATCGGCGGTCTCGCCGGCGCCCTGCCGCCACTGGTAGGCTGGGCGGCGGCCAGCGGCAAGGCGCCGCTCCAGGCCTGGCTCCTGGTGGCCATCATCTTCGTATGGACGCCGCCGCACTTCTGGGCCCTGTCGCTCTACACCAGCGAGGACTACGCCAAGGCCGGCGTGCCGATGATGCCGGTGACCGCAGGACCCGCCTCCACCCGCCGGCAGATCCTTCTCTACAGCCTGGTTCTCGCGCCCCTCGGCCTCGTCCCGGCCTTCGTCGGCCTTGGCGGTCCCGCCTATCTCGCCGTGGCCGGCGCCGGCGGGGTGATGTTCGTGGTCCTGGCCGGCCGCCTGGCCATGAGCCACGCCGGCGAATCCGGTGAGGCGCGCACCAAGGACGGCGATCTCTATGACGTGAAGGCCGGCGCCAAGGCGGCGCGCAATCTCTTCGCCTTCTCCATCCTCTATCTCTTCACGCTGTTCGCCGCCCTGCTGGCCGAGCATGTGCTGGGCGTCGCGCCTCTGGCGGGGCTCATCCGATGACCGATCCCTATGGCGAGGGTCCCCAGGCGGCCAAGGCGCGGCGCGCGCGCAGCATCGCCATCGCGCTCTCTCTGGCGGCCTTTGTGATCATCATCTTCATCATCACCCTGGTGAAGAAGGGCGGCGGCTGATGACGCCGGCCGGCCGCAACGGCCGCGTGGCCCTCATCTGCGGCGGCGTGGTCGTAGCCATGGTCGGGATGGCCTTCGCCTCCGTGCCCTTCTATCGCGCCTTTTGCCAGGCCACCGGGTTCAACGGCGCCGTGCGCCGGGCGAGCTACGCGCCGGGCGCCGTCGCCGGCGAGACCACCACCGTCAGCTTCGACACCAATGTGCGCGGCCTTTCCTGGACCTTCACGCCGGAGCAGCGCAGCCAGGAGGTCAAGCTCGGCGAATCCAAGCTCGCCTTTTTCCGCGCCACCAACACCGGACCCACGGCTGTCACCGGCCGGGCCCTGTTCAACGTGACGCCGGAAGCGGCCGGCCCGTACTTCTCCAAGCTCGAATGCTTCTGCTTCAAGAATCAGACCATCAAGCCCGGCGAGACCGTGGAATTCCCGGTCGTCTACTTCGTCGACCCACGCTACGCGAAGGATGCCGACGCGGTGAACGCCGGTCCGATCACCCTCTCCTACACCTTCTTCCCGGCGGTGACCGGGCCGAGGGTGGCGAGCGCGACTCCACCCTCTAGCCCACCTCTTGGCGGCACGGCCAAGGCGGGGCTATAGCACCCACAACCGCTTACACAGGGTTCGACTAGGCGACATGGCTCACGAAGGCGTCAGACACGACTATCATCTGGTGAAGCCGAGCATCTGGCCGTTGGTCGGCTCGATCGCGGCGGTGCTGACCGCCTGGGGCCTCGTGGCCGGCCTCAAGGGCCTCTTCGGCATCCCCAAGGGCGAGTGGTGGCTCCTGACCATCGGCTTCATCGGCATACTCGGCACCATGGCCGCCTGGTGGACGGACGTCGTCAAGGAAGCCAACGAGGGCGACCACACGCCGGTGGTCTCCATCGGCCTGCGCTACGGCATGATCTTGTTCATCGCCTCCGAGGTCATGTTCTTCGTCGCCTGGTTCTGGATCTTCTTCGAGATGGCGCTGTTCCATCACGTGCGCACGCTCTCGCCCATCGACGATGTGCGCACCGCCTGGGCCACCTGGCCGCCCAAGGGCGTCGAGCTGGTGCCGCCGTTCGAGCTGCCTCTGATCAACACCCTGACCCTGCTGCTGTCCGGCACCACGGTCACCTGGGCGCACCACGCCCTGCAGGTCGGCGACCGCCGGGGGGCCAAGATCGGGCTCGCGATCACCATCGCCCTTGGCCTGCTGTTCACCTCGATCCAGGCCTTCGAGTATCACCACATCCTGGTGAACCACCTGTTCTACTCCGAGGATTCGGCGAACTCCGGCCTCTATGGCTCGGCCTTCTTCATGGCCACCGGCTTCCACGGCTTCCACGTCATCATCGGCACCATCTTCCTCACTGTCTGCCTGGCGCGGCTGATCGGCGGCGGGTTCACGCCCAAGCAGCACTTCGGCTTCGAGGCCGCCGCCTGGTACTGGCACTTCGTGGACGTGGTCTGGCTGTTCCTGTTCACCTTCATTTACTTCACCTTCGGGGCCGGTTGGGGGCATTGACGGGGGCGAGCGCGCTGACGCCATTCCTGGCGGGCGCGCGGGGCCGCTGCCCCAACTGCGCCAAGGGTCCCTTGTTCGACGGTTTCCTGCATGTGACGCCGCGCTGCGCGGCCTGCGGCTATGACCTCGCCGGCAGCGACAGCGGCGACGGACCGGCGGTGTTCGTGATCCTGGTGGTGGGCTTCATCGCCGTGTTTGGCGCCATGTTCACCGAGATCGCCTACCGCCCGCCGGTGTGGGTCCCGCTGGTCATCTGGATCCCGGGCGCCGCCGCGCTGTCGCTGGCTTTGCTCCGGCCCATGAAGGGCCTGATGATCGCCGCCCATATCCGCAACCGCGCTGGGACCTAGCCCGTCGCGGAATTATGGTGGCAGTGCGCTAAACACCCGCTGGTGTAGGCGGGAACTCCCGCCACAGACCGTCGCTCAGGCGGCGGCGCCGAGGTTAGGCGGACCCAGGTGCTGCAGAAAGTCGGGCTTTCCCAGGGCCACGCCGTGGGCTCGCAGCAAGGCGTAGGCAGTAGTGACGTGGAAGAAGAAGTTGGGCAGCGCAAAGCCCACCAGATAGTCACGGCCGTTGAAGCGATAGCCCTGACCGTTCGGGAACTTCAGCACCACCTCGCGCGCCTCGGCGCCCTCGAAGGCGGCCCGGTCCACGCTCTGGATGAAGTCGATCGTGCGCTGACAACGCGCCGCCAGCTCGGCGAAGCTGGTCTCGGTGTCCGACATCGAAGGCGCCTCGACGCCGGTCAGACGGGCGACAGCGGACTTGGCGGTGTCTGACGCGATCTGGAACTGGGCGGCGAACGGCAGCATGTCTGGTGCCAGCCGCGCCTCCATGATGGCCGCCTCGTTCCGGCCCTCGGCGAGGGCCTTGTCGAGCCAGGCCTTCATGTTGGAGAGGGCGGCCGTAAATACCGGCGCCGAGGCGTCATAGATCGTAAAGCTCATGTGGGTCTCCAAGACGTCGGGCGCCCCGTGCGTCCGCCGCCTTCACATGGGTGCGGCGACGGCCTTTCGGAAGCAGCGGAAGCCCAAACCACATGGCCGGCGGCGCTGTTCAATGAAACCCCGCTTCTATAAGACCCCGCGCGGTGAGACGCTTTCCCATTGGAATCACTGTGGCCGCCGTCATCGGGCTGGCGGTGCTGCTCGGCCTTGGCGCCTGGCAGCTCTGGTGGCGCCTGCCCGAGAAGGAGTACACTCTGGGCCGGATCGCCGCCCTGCAGCACGCGTCTGCGCGCCCGATTGGCGAGGTTCTGGCTGCGGCCACTAGGGGCGCCGACGTCAAGTTCGTGCGCGTGAGCGCGGACTGCCTGCCAACGGGTGAGTCGGCGCCGGCGATCTATCGATACGCTCTTAGGGATGGTCGCGTCGGTTGGCGGCTCATGGGCGTTTGCCGGCTCACGGGCGCGCCGTGGAGTAGTATCGCCCTCGATCGGGGCCTGGTGGCGCGCTTCGCCGGCCAGATGGCGCCAGTGGCGGCGACTTTTTCGGCGCCCGCGCAGGTCACCGGCGTGCTGCGCGCGCCGGGTGTCCACGGCCCCCTCGACGTCGCGCCGAGCACCGCGGCCGATGGCTCCCGGGTGCTGCAGTCGGTGGACGCCGCCGCCCTCACCCTCGTCGCGGGGGCCGGCGCCGCGCCCTATTATCTGGCGGTGGAATCTGAGACGCCGGCGCCCGTGGGCGTGACACCTGCCGCCCTGCCGCAGGACATTCCCAACAATCACTTCGTCTACGCCCTGACCTGGTTCGGCCTGGCGGGGGTGCTGATCTGGATGTGGGCGGCCTTCGTGGTGCGTAAGGTGCGCGCGTCATGAGGTACATCTCCACCCGGCGCCGCGCGCCCGAGGCCGGTTTCATCGACGTCCTGCTGGCGGGTCTCGCCAGTGACGGCGGTCTCTATGCGCCCGAGGCGTGGCCGGCCTTCATTCCCGGCGAGATCGCCGCTTTCGCCGGGGCGCCCTATGCCGAGGTCGCGGCGGCGGTGCTCGGGCGTTTCGTCGGCGACGAGATCGAAGAGGGCGCGCTCCAACGCATCTGCACCCGCGCCTACGCGGGCTTCTCCCATCCGGCTGTCGCGCCGCTGCGCCAGCTGGCGCCCGGACGCTTCCTCTTGGACCTTACCCGCGGGCCGACCCTCGCCTTTAAGGATGTGGCCATGCAGGTCCTGGGTGGCCTCTTCGAACACGCCCTGGCGGCGCGCGGCCGGACCATGACCATCGTTGCCGCCACCTCGGGCGACACCGGCGGGGCGGCGGCGGCGGCCTTCGCCCACCTTGCCGGCGTGCGCCTGGTCGTGCTGTTCCCCGAGGGCCGCGTCTCCGAGGTCCAGCGCCGGTTCATGACCACCACGGGGGCGGACAACGTGCGCTGCGTCGCCGTGGACGGCGATTTCGACGCCTGCCAGGCGATCCTCAAATCGCTGTTCGCCGACGAGGCTTTCGCGCGGGCGACCGAGCTTGGCGCTGTCAATTCCATCAACTTCGCCCGCATCGCCGCCCAGAGCGTCTATTACTTCACCGCCGCCACCGCATTGGGGGCGCCCGGACGCAAGGTGGCCTTCGCCGTCCCCACCGGCAACTTCGGCGACGCCTACGCGGGCTGGGCGGCGCGGCGCATGGGGCTGCCCATCGAGCGCATCATCGTCGCCACCAACGCCAACGACATCGTCGCCCGCGCCCTCACCGAGGGTCGCTATCGGCGCGGCGAGGCGGTCGCCACCCAGAGCCCGGCCATGGACATCCAGGTGGCCTCCAACTTCGAGCGCCTGCATTTCGAATACGCCGGCCGCGGCAATCTGGAGACGGCGGCGGCCTTCGAAGCCTTCGCGCGCACCGGTGAGCTCACCCTGGCCCCGGCCATCCGCGAGGCCATGGCCGAGGTTTTCCAAGGTGTCGCCGTCAGCGAGGCGGAGACCTCCGAGGCCATGCGCACGACGTGGGAGCAAACGGGCGAGCTCATCGACCCCCATACCGCCGTGGCGATGGCCGGGGCGCACGCGGCACAGCCTTTGAACCCGCGCACGCCGCTCGTCGTTCTCGCCACCGCTCATCCGGCCAAGTTTCCAGAGGCGGTGGCCGCCGCCGGCCTCGCCCCCGACACGGCCCGGGTCGAGGCTCTCGGCCGCCTCGTCGAGCGCTTCGACCGCCTGCCGGCGGACGCGGAGGCTGTGAAGGCTTATGTGCGGGGATGGCCATGAGCGCACCCACTGTCCACCGCCTGGCCAACGGGGCCACCGTCGTCTGCGATTGTGCCGAGGGTTTCGAGACCCTGGCCTTGAGCGTCGTCGCCGGCCGAGGCGCGCGCTCCGAGGACGCTCGCCGCTCGGGTTGGTCGCACCTCTTGGAGCACATGGTGTTCAAGGGCGCCGGCGCGCGCTCGGCGCGCGACATCGTCGAGGCCATTGAGGCCGAGGGCGGCCAGATCAACGCCGCCACCGGCCAGGAGCGGACCAGCTTTCAGGTGCGGGCGCTGCGCGACGGCCTGCCGCTAGCCATGGCCGTCACCGCCGATCTCGTCCAGCGCCCGACGCTCGACGCCGACGACCTCGCCAAGGAGATCCAGGTGGTCGGCCAGGAGATCGCCGAGGCCGCCGACACGCCGGACGATCAGGTGTTCGAGCTGGCCCAGGCGGCCGCGTTCGCCGGTCAGCCGCTCGGCCGTCCGATTCTCGGAACGTCGGGGTCCATCGCGGTCAGCGATCCCACCGCGCTGGAGGCCTGGCGCGCGGCCATCTATGCGCCCGATCGGCTGGTGATCTCCGCCGCCGGCGCCGTTGATGAGGAGGCGTTTCTGAGGCTGGCGGAAGAGGTCTTCGGCGGCGCGCCCGCGCCCACCGAGGCCCGCGCGCCCGAAACCGCCGCCTTCACCGGCGGCCACGCGCGTGAGAGGCGTAAGCTGGAGCAGGCGCACGTGGTGTTCATGCTGCCGGCGCATGGCGTCACCCACCCCGACCACTGGGCGATGCGCCTGTTCGCCGAGATGCTGGGCGGCGGCATGTCCTCGCGCCTGTTCCAGGAAGCGCGCGAACGCCTGGGCCTGGCCTACGCCATCGACGCCTGGGCCGAAGCCTACGCCGATGTCGGCGTCGTGGGCGTCTACGCCGGCTGCGCGGCGGCGGATGCCGGGCGCCTGGCGGAAGTGGCCGCCGGCGAGATCCGCTCGCTGGCCAAGGGGCCGGCGCCCGCCGAGCTCGCCCGCGCCAAGGCCCAGTTCAAGGCGTCGCTGTTCATGGGCCGTGAATCCCTCGCCGCCCGCGCCGAGCAGGCCGCCGCCCAGATTCTGGCCTTCGACCGGCTGCTGACCTCGGCGGAGATGGCCGCCGCCGTCGACGCCGTGACCCCCGAAGACGTGGCTAGGGTCGGCGCGGCGCTCCTTAGCCCCGGACGCTGCGCCACCAGCGTCCTTGGTCCCCGGCCCGCCATGGACGCCTCCGCCCGCTTCGAAGCCGCGTTGTTCTCTTAGAAACCTCTCCATGGGAGAGGTTTCGTGGGGCGCCCGCCCCGAACCAAAGCGCTCTCGACGAAACGGCGGAAGCGCGACAAGATTGGCGCCATGGCTCTGCTGGATTGGATCGGCTCCGACCATGACCTTCGCCTCGACGGCGCGGGAGTGCGGCTGCGTCCGCCCAAGTCGGTGGATTACGCCGAATGGTCGGTCCTGCGCGCCGCGTCCCGCCACTTCCTGCAACCCTGGGAGCCCACTTGGCCGGCCGACGACCTGACGAGGCCCGCCTTCCGCCGGCGTCTGGCGGCCTACGCCCACGACATGGAGCGGGGACTGGCCTATCCGTTCCTCATCTTTCGCGACGACAATGTCATGGTCGGCGGCATCACCCTTTCCAACATTCGCCGCGGCGTCGCCCAGATGGGCTCGATCGGCTACTGGGTGGGCGAGCCTCATACCCGCCAGGGCCATACGGCGGCGGCGGTGCGGGCGGTGACGCGCTTCGCCTTCCAGCGGCTGGGCCTGCACCGGATCGAGGCCGCCTGCATCCCAACCAACGAGGGCTCGCGCGCCGTCCTCGCCCGCGCCGGCTTCCGTCAGGAAGGCATGGCCATGGCTTACTTACGCATCAACGGCGTGTGGCGCGACCACCTGTTGTTCGGCCTGGTCTCCCCCGGCGACGGGCGGCTCGAGGATGTGTCGGTCTAGCTCAAGCCCGTCCCGCCTGCGCTGACAGACGCTCAGCGGCGACTCCGATCTTGGCCAGGGCCCGCGACCATTTGTGCTCGTGGTCATCGCCGAACAACAGGGCTTCGTCGGCCTCGCAGGTGAGCCACACGTTGTGGCGGATTTCGCGCTCCAGCTGGCCCTCGCCCCAGCCGGCGTAGCCCAGGGCCATCACCGCGCGGCGCGGGTGCGGCTCGCCTGCCGACATGGCCTCCAGCACTTCGCGAGTGGCCGTGAGCACGATGCCCGGACCCACGACCATGCTGTTGGGCTGGCTCTCGTAGTCATCGGTGTGCAGCACGAAGCCGCGCTCCTGGTCCACCGGGCCGCCCATGAGCACCAGGTCTTCCAGCGGTTTCACCGGCGTCTTGACCTTGAGACGGGACATCAGCTTGGAGACGGTGAGCCCTTCCACCGGCCGGTTGACCGTGAGCCCCATGGCGTGGTCGGCGTCGTGGGCGCAGATGAACACCACCGCCCGCTCGAAGCGGGGATCGTCGATCCCCGGCATCGCCACCAGGAGGCGGCCGGTCAGGTATGCGCCGGACGCGTGGGCCATTGCCACATGATCGGCCGTCGGGCGGCCTGATTCAAGGGCGGCGGCGCGCGCGAGCCTTGGCGCGGAGGGTCTGGACCGCTATCTGCGGAGCGGCATTCCAATTCAACAGACACCCCAAGGAGGATCGCATGACCATCAAGGTGGGCGACAAAGTCCCCAGCGCCACGTTCACGGTCTTCGGCGCCGAAGGTCCGGGGCCGCTATCTTCCGACGATCTGTTCAAGGGCAAGAAGGTGGCTCTGTTCGCCGTGCCGGGCGCCTTCACCCCCACCTGTTCGGCCAAGCATTTGCCGGGATTCAAGATCCACGCCGGCGACCTGAAGGCCAAAGGCGTCGACACCATCGCCTGCGTGTCGGTCAACGACGTCTTCGTGATGAAGGCCTGGGGCGAGAACCAGGGCGTGGGCGACGACGTGCTCATGCTGGCCGACGGAAACGGCGATTTCACCAAGGCCATCGGCCTGGAGTTGGACGCCGGCCGCTTCGGCATGGGCCAGCGCTCGCAGCGCTATTCCATGATCGTCGACGACGGCGTGGTGAGCGAACTCAACGTCGAGCAGGGCGGCGAGTTCAAGGTGTCGTCCGCGGAGTACATGCTGGCTCAGCTTTAACGGAAGGCCGCCGGGCGACGGCTAACCGGCGGGTAGCTGGCGCGCCGCCGCTTCGGCGGTGTCTTCGGGGCGCGTGTTGAAAGCGATGGCAGCATGGGGCGCGGCCTTGTGCACCGCGTTGATCACCGTCTCGAACAGCGTGAGGCTTTTCGGCGGGAGCCGAAGACCGCCGCCAATCACGACGCAGTCATAGTGCGCCGTCGCCAATTGTTTCCCGACTGTCGGGCCGGCGGTCTCATCTGGCGGGATCAGGCAAAGGTCGGCGTGCCATCCCCGCTCTGCCGTCTTGGTCATGGCGACGGCAATGCCGGCGTGGATTTTCTCCGCGTTGAACCCCGGCGGGATAGCCGGATCGGAGAAGTCCACGGTCTCCGGAATCTGGCCGATGAACAGCACCCGCGTCATGTGATCTCCTCCAGTTCAGTCTCAAAGAGTTGCCGCTGTCCTCACGGCTTGGACCGCTTCGTCGCCGTGGGCTTTGGCTTTAGGCTCGCCACGTAGGCATGGCTTTCGGCGAAGTAGGGCGCCAACGTGCTGACGTCGGCCAGGAGCGCGGCGGGCACAGTGACGTATTCCTTCTGCACGACGCCATAGGCTTCAAACAATGTGGTCTTGTGCTCGGCCAGGAACGGCTCGCGCAGGTGCGGCGGCAAGCGCAGCGCGACTTCGCCTCTCGGGTGCAGATAGGAACTCATATTGCCATTGACGGCCGTGTAGGGGTTGGCCGCGCCCTTGCGCTCCAGGCCCGGAACCTGGGCAATGACGCGCTCATACTGAGCCAGCGCTTCCCGATAGGCGGGATCTTGGTTGACGACCGACTTGGCCATTGGCGCCGTCCTCTTCTCCGAAGTTCACCGGCGTTCAGAAGACGAGATGGAGGCCGAACACCGCCAGGCACGTCGCCGCCGCCACGTTCCATGGGATAGCCGCCTTCTTCGCGCTCACCGCATAGACAGTCAGAAGGGCCAGCATCACGCCCAGCTGGATCCACCAATAGTTGGATTGTCCGAATACCAACTTTGTCAGCCCCCAATTCCAGAGATCCCAACCGGCGTGGATCGCGGAGTGGGGATAGAGCGCCAGCGGACGCGGATGGATCGGGAGATCGAGAACGAAATGCGAGTCGCCGGCCAGCCAGATGGGACCCCAGACGGCGACGCCGCCTCACCAGAAAAGCGCCGCGAACAGGCTGGCCTCCACTCCGATCGAGACAAGGGAATGGGACCATTCGTCGAAGAACACTTTGCCGTTGGCCGGTTCGACGCCCGCGGCGGCCAGACCGATCCAGACGAAGTCGGGAAGAAAAGCGGCGGTGAGCACTGCCCAAGTCGGCGCGGCCGGCGCCCGACTCTTGATCGCGAGCCCGGCCGCGAAATGAGCCGCGTACATCAGCGCGCCTTCGAGGCGTGGATGAGCGCGAAAACGGCCACCGGAATGGCGATCAGCAGAAATTGGGCGATGCACTCATGGATGGTCAAGGTCGCCTCTCTCCCACTCGAACCGCCGCCGGTTCGATGAAACTCCGTCAGAGCGGTTTGCGAAAATAGACCACCCGCTCGCGCTCCTCGAACCCCAGCGCCGCATGAAACGCGTGGCTGGCCTGGTTGTCTATCAAGGCGTCGGAGCCGAACTCCACACAGCCGTGAGATCGCCCCCAGTCTTCGACGGCGGCGCACAGAGACCTCGCGAGGCCCTGTCGCCTACATGCCGGAACAACATAGATACCTTCGAGGAAAGCGACCGGGCTGGTGTCGCACCCATTGACTGGGTCCCGTCGCATTCGGGCTTCAGCAAAGCCGACGACCTGGCCATCGTCCGAGCGGCCAAGGAAGACGGCGCATTGGGATTCGCCTGCGCGCAGCAGCTCGACCGCTTCGTCACGCAGAGTGGTTGGGGAGCCCTCCGGCCAAAGCGCCGACCGAAGTCCAACCCACTCGTCCAGATGGTCGATATCGCAACGCTCGATCCTCATCGCGCCAAACTACGAGCATGGGTTTGGTCTGCAACGGACCGAATGTCGGCTGCGCTAGTTTTCCGGCGTCAAGCCGCTCATCCGCCCCCTGACGGGCGTCCCGTCTTCCTCGGGCGGCCCGTCGGACGCGCCCAGGCGGCCCATGATGGAGTGAACATAGGCTTGCGTCTCGCGATAGGGCGGCACGCCGCCGTAGCGCGCCACGGCGGCCGGGCCGGCATTGTAGGCGGCCAGGGCCTTCTCCTGGTCGCCGTTGAATTGGTTCATCATCTTAGAGAGATAGATCACGCCCCCCTCGACGTTGTCCTTGGCGTCGGAAGCATCCACGCCCAGACCGCGGGCCGTCGACGGCATCAGTTGCATCGTGCCGCGGGCGCCTTTGCGCGACATGGCCGAGGATTTGTAGTGCGACTCCTGCCAAGCCACGGCCTCGACCAGCTTCGGGTCCACCTGGTGGCGGCTCGCCGAGTCGCGGATAGCCTCGGCCAGCTCCGGTGGCGGCGCGGGGGTGGCCTTCAGTTGGCCGCGGCTGTGGGCGTGGCGCGGGGCGGTGGAAGAAATGACGCGCCCGAAGGGCTGGGCGCCGCGAGACATGCGCTGGTTGGCGCCGTCATACATGACCACCGATCCGTCCACATGGACTTGCTCTTGGGCATGGGCCGCGCCGGCCAGCACAAGGGCCGCCAGCAAAGCCTGACACGCCGCGCGCGTCGTGAGTCGCCCCCGCATGTCGCCTTCGCCCCTGGTTCCCCAACCGAACCGGCACCATAAGCCCAAAAGCGCGAACCGCCAAAATCTCCGTCTCGACCACGGGGAGCGGTGACTGGCTCTGGCCCCTCTAGCCCCAGTTCCGCGCCTCGCGGTCCACGGCGGCGCGGACGAAGCCGGCGGAGTCGATAACGGCGGCCGGGCTCTTGGCGGCGCGGGCGAGGACGATGGCGCCCTCGATAGCCGAGAGCACGAACGAGGCCAGCGCCCGGGCGGCCTCGGGCGGCGCGCCGAACACCTCGAAGCCCTGGCGAATGGTCTCCAGCCACAGGCCGAAGGCCGCCTCGCAAGCGACCCGCAACCCCTCATCGGTGCTGGCGATATCGAGCGTCATGCCGGCGATTGGGCAGCCGTTGCGATAGTCGCTGCCCTCCAGGATCTTCGCCTCGACCATGAAGATGCGCTCGACGGCCTCGCCCGGGCTGCCGGCTTGGTCGAACGCCCGCCGCCAGCCCACCGCATAAAGTTCCCCGGCGAAGCGCGCCGCCTCCGCGCCCAGCTGCGCCTTGCCGGCGGGGAAGAAGTGATAAAGCGAACCCCACGGTGCGCTGGCTTCGGCCGTGAGCTGCTTGAGGCCGCCGCCCGAATAACCCTGAACGCGGAAAAGTTGCTCGGCGGCCCGGATCAGGCGCTGGCGGGTGTCGTACGGCGCGCGCTCGTTCATGGCGAGGGAGGGATACGGTGATTTGCCCGGCCTGACCAGCGGCAAACTAGACTGATCTATCTAGTCGGTTGCGTAGATAGATAGATCGATCTAGTGTCGCGAGATCAGGATGGATTTTCGAGCCGGGAGATTCCGCCGTGCCCACGCGAGAACGAGTCAACGCCTTCGTCGCCACCGTCCGCGAGGGCCGCTTTGTGGACGCGATCGCCGAATTCTACGCTCCCGACGCCACCATGCAGGAAAATCTGTCGCCGCCGAAGGGCGGGCGCGACCTCCTGATCGCCGGGGAAAAGATGATGCTGGGCTCGGTGCGCCAGATCGTCACCCGGCGCGCCAGCCCGGTGATCGTCGACGGCGAGCGAGTGGTCATCGGTTGGGAGTTCGAGGTCACCGGCCTGGACGGCGGCGTGCGCCGGCTGGACGAGCTGGCGCTGCAGACCTGGCGCGGTGATCACATCGTCGAGGAGCGTTTCTACTACGATCCTGCTCAGGCCGCCCAGCCCGCCGTCCCCGAAACCGTGTGAGACGCCCGCCATGCAAACCTATTCGCCTCGCCGGCTCGCGGTCACCATCCTCGCCGCCGGCCTGATCGCCGGCACGCTCGATATCTTCGTCGCCGCTTTGATCAACCACCTGCCGCCTGGAACTATCCTTCAGGCCATCGCCAGCGGCGTGCTGGGCAAGGCGTCATTCCTCGGCGGCCACCACACGATGCTCCTCGGCTTCGCCTTGCAGGAGGTGATGTCGCTGATCATCGCCGCCATCTACATCCTCGCCGCGGTCCGCCTGGCCGTGCTTCTTCGCCGCCCGGCCGCCATGGGCGCTCTCTATGGCGTCGGCATATTCCTAGTCATGAATCTGGTCGTCGTACCGCTCTCAGCCGCTTGGCCAAAGCACCGGCATGTCACGGTCGAGGCGATCGTGCTCAACCTCGCGGCCATGATCCTGTTCGGCCTAATTGTCGCCTATACGCCAAAGGTTATGCGACTAGATAGATCGATCTAACGTGCTATGGCGCCACCTTCCAGCCATCCGTCGGCGAGACCCAGATAACCCTTTGGTCGAGGGTCGGCCTGGGCACCGAGTCCAGCGTGCTGCGCGCCGTGAAGCCCGAGCCATCGACGACGAACGAGACGCACAAGGTGTGGTCGATGATCGATGCGAAGGCGTTGGCGACGGCGGTGTGCAGTTGGTCGGCGCGGGCCGCGTCCGCGGGAGCTCCGCTCACCGTGAACTTGGCGGCGTCCAGCTCGGCTATCTGCATGACACCGCACAACCGACCGTTGCTGTCAGTGACGTTGGAAACCGTGGTCATGGTAATGGGCGGCGCGTTGGCCAGAAGCACCGTCGTCGTATTGACGAGGCCGCCGTCGGCGCCCCGGCCATAGATGGCCAGCGACGCGCACACCTTGCGCGCGATGTTCGGAGAATAGCACTGCGCCTTCCCCTCGGATGCGGGCGCTATGGGATCGGGGAATGCCGGCGGCGCGTCCCCGACAAGGGCGGCCAAAAGCGCAAGCACCATCATGGCGAACCTCCAGCTGGAACAGCCCTTTTATACGGGCCGCGCGCGCTGGAGGCGAGCCGTCCGGGTCAGGCCGCCAGGGCGCCCCGCCAGCGCCATGCGCGCGCCGGCCGCACCGGAGCGCCGAACTCGGCCAGGCGGGCGTCGATGGCCTTGACGATCAGGCGGGCGGAGACGCCGTGCAGGGCGAGGGCGTCCGCGGCCAGCGGACCCACGATCGGGGCGGCGGAAATCAGCGTCCGCCCAAACATGAGCACAGCGGCGGTGGCAATAACGCTCATGGGGACGCTTGCGCGCAGGCCCTGGGCGATGAGAAACGCGGCGGCGGCGGCGCCATAGGCCTCGCCCACGCCCGGAATCCACGACAGCGCCGCCTCCGCGCCCAGGCGGAAGGGGCCGACGCGCAGCAGCCCGTCGGAAAAACGCCCGACCCGTTCGACGCTGCGGCGGATGGCGATCAGGTCTTCGCGACTACGTTCCATGAGATGGCGGTCCTTGGCTTTCATGTCCTCGCGACGCAGACGTGGTGCGTCGCGGGTCGATCCGCTAGGGTCTCGGCAAGAACGCCGTGGGGAGGAAAGGCGAGCCGTGCCGCTCAATCTGCGCGATCTGGCCGGCGGCGTTCATGCCGAAACCCTGGCCGCGGTGACGCTGGGCGCGGTGGTGGCCACCGTCAGCGGCGTGGTCGCCAACATGTGGGAAGGTCGCGTGCGCCAGGCCCAGCGCGAGCGCTCGGCGGCGCTGCTGGTGGGCGAGGCCATCTCCACCATGTACGCGATCCTGGAAGGCGCGCTGCGCTCCATGACCGTGGGCGAACGGTTCGGCCCGGTCACCCGGCGCATGCTGCTCTCGGCGCGTCGCGAGATCGACATCTACGAGCGCAACCGCGAACTGCTGCTCGACATGCGCGACGCCAAGCTGCGCGTGGACCTGCACAGCCTGATGGTGCGCATCTCCATGCCCCTCGACGGGATCATCGCCGCCCTAGACGATCCGGCACCAAAGCCTGACCAGCCCGACGCCCGCGAGCGCGGCGTCGCCTTCCTGGCCGAGACCCTGACCAAATTCCCGGCCCTGCTCACGCGCCTCGCCCGCGTGGCAGGACGCGACTTCGAGCGATACACAGACATCTTCGCGCCAAACAACGACATATTCGCGCCGCCGGCCGCGCCGATCGCCAGCTACGCCCCGCCCCAGCCCCCACCGTGAGTAATCAATGACCCTTTCCATGTACGGCGCGTCGGCGCCGCTCTTCATCCAGACCCTCCGGGGCCTCTCGGTGGAGCTGGCTAAGGCCGAGGCCTTCGCCAAGCACCGGAACCTCGACGAGGCCGTGGTGCTGGGCCTCCGCACCTATCCCGACATGTTTCCCCTCTCGCGGCAGGTGGAGCAGACCGCGGTCCACGCCATGCGCGGCATGGCCAGCCTCTCGGGCAAAACCGCGCCGGTGATGGAGGGTGAGGATCGGACGCTCGCCGATCTCAAGGCCCGCGTCGATCAGGCGATCGACTACGTCAGCGCCTTCGTCCCCGAGGAGATCGACGGCAGCGAGAACCGCGAGGTGACGCTCAATTCTCCGCGCGGGGCGTTCAATTTCACCGGCGAGCAGTTCCTGGTGAACGTCACCATCCCCAACGTCATGTTCCACGCCGCCACCGCCTACAACCTGCTGCGCGGCCTGGGGATCGAGATCGGCAAAATGGACTTCGTCGGCAGGACCACGGCTTAGACTTCTCTCACCTCGCATCGGGGGCTATCGCAGGTGCGGGACAGGTTTTTATTTTTCCTACCGTCGTTCCCGGGCGTCAGTCCCGGGAATCCATTGAGAGCGTATGTACCAGTGGCCATGCTCGGCATGGCCAGGCTTCGGTGCTTCAACTACGGCTGAAACGCTCCGCACCGGCCGTGCTTGGCACGGCCACCCGCCACTCGACGTTCATGGATAGCCGGGACTTTCGCCCGGCTATGATGTCCTTTGTTTGGGCAGGCGTAGGCAGTCGTCCCGCTGCGGAGGAAGTTGACCCCCTCATTCCGGCTCGGCCGAGACATTCCGCGCCCAGACGGCGGCCAACTTGGGATGCGTGTCGCCCCGCTCGATGATTGCGGCCAGCGCCGCGCAATGCTCCGCGAACCACGCCCGTCCGGGGCGCCATCGGCTCATGGCGGTGACGTAGATATCCAGCGCCGAGAACCGCTCACCCAGGAACCACGGGGCGCTCGCCGCCTGGTCCACCATGGCCCACAGCCCGCGCTCGTAGTTATCGACGCTCTTCCGGAACGCCGACCGCGCCGCCTTGTCGGCGACGAACCTTGCCGGATCGTCGGCGTAGGTGAAGGTCGGATAGATGTTGGCGACCATGAACACTAGCCAGCGCAGAAACTGGGGCCGCGCCCCATCACCCGGTGCCGGGACGAGCGCGTCGCTACCCGTGACATCGGCCAGGTGCAGGGTGATGGCGGCGCTCTCGGTCATCACCGCGCCGTCCGGCAGGACCAGCGTCGGGATCTGGGCCACCGGGTTCACCGCCGCCAGACGCGCGCGCGCCTCGGCGGATTTGAACAGGTCGTCCACCACCTCGAGCTTGTAGGGCAGGTCATAGAAGGCCAGCTGGGCCTCCACCAGCACCGAGCCCCAGCCCGGACGACCGAACAGCGTGTACATGGCGGCTATGCTCCCTGGACGGTGTCGACGCCGATGGATTTAAGCCATTTCGCAGGCGGATGGCGCCCCTTTGAGGGGAGTCTCGCGGCCTTCGTCGGGCTGCGAGGGCCTGGTTAGGCGGCCCTGGGGGTGAAATGGCGCACGTGATCCTCTCCCAGGCCGACTACAGCGCAGGAGGATTCCGGCGCCTCCACCCAGGCGCCGGCCATGCCGCCGAAGGGTTCGGAGACCACCAGCCGAGACTCGTCGGACAGCTCGTGCAGGATGGGGTTGTCCGGATACTGATGACGTAGTGTCGCCACGTTGGCGGTGTGGAACAGCGACGCCGAGCGCCCGTCGCTGGAATAGCGGAAGGCCCAGACCTTGCCGCCGTTGCTGGCCGCCACGGTCATGCGGAGGGGATGCTCGACGCCGTTCCGGCGTCCGACTTGCTCGACGAAGGCGACCGCGCGTTCGACCGCCGCCATCGGATCGCGATCGAGGCCGAAGGTCAGGGCGAGGAAGAACAGCACCTCCGAATCGGTCGAACCGGCGATGTCTGCGTAGAGCGAAGGATCGACGGCGAGCATGAGTTCGCGCTTGAGGTCATGGAAGCTGGCGATCGAGCCGTTGTGCATCCACAGCCACGGGCCGTGGCGGAACGGATGGCAGTTGGTCTGCTGCACTGCCGCCCCGGTGGAGGCGCGGACATGGGCGAAGAACACCCCGGCGCGAATCTGGGCGGCGAGCTCGCGCAGGTTTCGGTCGCTCCACGCCGGTTCGATGCTCCGGTAGAGCCCGGGCGCCGCCCCCTCGCCGTACCAGCCGACGCCGACGCCGTCGCCATTGGTGGCGCCCACGCCGAGCTGGGCGTGCAGGCTCTGGTCGATCAGCGAATGCCGCGGCTTGTAGAGCAGCTCGTCGAGCAGCAGCGGCGTCCCGATGTAGGCCAGCCAGCGGCACATGACCTTTCGCCCCCCAACCCCCTGCGAGCTTCGGAATCAGGACACTAGCTTGATTTCCCTTAAGGCGCCGTGCGTCTGTCGCTCTCTCGACCCCTTCGGAGAGTGCGGTGACGGGTGGCCAGTCGGAAAGCGTGGTGGTGCTGGGGGCCGGTATCGCCGGCCTGTGCGTCGCGCTGGCGCTCGCTCCCACCGGCCGACAGATCACCTTGCTGGAGCGCGACGCGCCGCCGCCCGCCGGCGACGCCGAGGCGGTGTTCGATTCCTGGCAGAGGCGCGGCGCCAGCCAGCTGCGCCACAGCCACGCCTTCCTGGCCCGGCTGCGCCAGCTGATCGCCACGGAACATCCGTCCCTGCTGGAGGCCCTCCAGGCGGCGGGCGCCCGCGAGTTGCGCTTCGCCGATGGTCTGCCAGAGACGATCCAGGCGCGTTACACGCCCGATCCCGGGGACGCCGAAATGGCGATCATCGTGAGCCGGCGGACGACGATGGAGATGGTCATCCGACGCTACGTGGAAGCCTCGCCCAATGTCACCATCCGATCCGGCGTCTTCGTCCAGGGTCTGGTGAGCGAGCGCGACGCGGAGGGCGCCCTGACGGCGCGGGGCTTCCGCCTGGAGAGCGGCGAGACGGTGCTGGCCGACCTGGTCGTCGACGCCGGCGGTCGCCGTTCGCCGGCGGAGGACTGGCTGGCGGAAGCCGGGGCGGTGGTCCCAGAGACGGGCGAGGACTGCAAGATCCTCTACTACACCCGCTTCTACGCGTTCGAACCGGGCCAGAGCGATCCGCCGCGGGGCCGATACGCGGCCAGCGGCGATCTTGGCTATCTGAAGTTCGCGATCTTTCCGGCCGACAACGGCACCTTCTCGGTCACCATGGCCGTGCCGGAAGTGGAGGAGGCTCTGCGCGTGGCGGTCGTCGATCCGCACGTGTTTGACGCCATCGGCGCGCGCCTGCCGGGCCTTGCCGCCTGGATCGACCCGGCGCGCGCCCGGCCGGTCAGCAAGGTTTACGGCATGGGCGATCTCAAGAGCCGCTGGCGCGAGATGGCGCCGGACGGGCGGCCGGCGATCCTCAACTTCTTCAGCGTGGGCGACAGCCTGGTGCGCACCAATCCGCTGTATGGCCGGGGGTGCTCCTTCGCCGCCATCGAGGCGCATCTGCTCCGCGACGTGCTGACCGAGACGGCGGGCCCTGCGGACCGGGCGCGGGTCTACAGCGAGCGCGTGCGCAAAACCCTGTGGCCGTTCTACGAGGACATGCTCACCCAAGACCGCGCGGCCGCCCGCCGCGCCGAGCATGGGCTCGATCCTAACCATCGCCCCTCTCTGAGAGGCCGTCTGATGCGCCGGTTCGTCGAGGACGGAGTGAGCGTCGCCGTCCGCCGGCATCCGGAGCTCTTCCGCTCCGCCATGCGCGCTTTCCACATGTTGGAGCCGCCCAGGGCGTGGCTCGGCAAGCCCTCGGCCATGATCAAGGTCTTCGGCGCGCTCGTGCGAGGCCGCAAGGCCAACGCCCGGTTCTACCCGCCCAAGGCCGGCCCGGCGCGCCTGGAAATGTTCGCCGCCCTGGGCTTGCCGGCCTCAGGGATTCTTTGACCTCACCACGGAACCGTGCGTCCCAGATAGTCGAGGTATTGCAGCCCGGCCTCGCCCTGGACGCTCATCAGGACATTGACGAGATTGGGCACGCTGTCTTCGATGCTCAGGCGGCCATGCGGGCCGCCGAGGTCTGTGCGGACCCAGCCGGGCGCCATCAACACCATCGCCCTCGAACTGTCGGAATGACGCGCCGCGAAGCTGCGCATGAACGTGTTCAAGGCCGCCTTGCTGCCGCGGTACACCTCCCGCATGCCATTGGTGTTGTTGGCCACGCTGCCCTGGCCGGACGACATCACGCCGATCGTTCCCGTGGGTGGAACAAGATCCTCCAGGGCCTCGACGACGCGCATCGGGCTGAGGGCGTTGGTCACCATCACGCGTATGAACTCATCCGTGGAGACCTCGGCGACCGTTTCGTCCGGATGATCATTGGTGACGCCGGAGTTTACGAACAGGACGTCGAATGTTCTTCCCGCCAGGCGGCCGCGCAGTGCGGAGATCTGCTCTGGAAAATTGATGTCGATGGTTTCGATCTGGACCCGGTCGTCGGATCCGGCCGCGAGGTCATGCAACTTGGTTCGGCCTTTGCCCCGGACGGTCCCGACCACGCTCCAGCCGCGCTTGAGATATTCCTCGGCCATGGCGTAGCCCAGGCCGCGCGAAGCGCCGATGATCAGAACGGTCTTTGTCGAGGATGAATTTGGCATATGGAATTCTACCTCAGGTAGGCGCCGCATTCAGCCAAAAGCTGTCGCGTGTGGGAGATCGATGTGATCCGCGAGATATTGAAGATGGGCGATCCGCGGCTTTTGCGGGTGGCCAAGCCGGTCGAGGATATCCGGCCCCCCCCGCTGAAGGCGATCATCGCCGATATGTACGAGACCATGCACGCCGCCATGGGCGTGGGTCTGGCGGCGCCGCAGATCGGTGTTGACCTGCGCCTGATGATCTTCGGCTTTGACGCAAACCCGCGCTACCCGGACGAGCCGCCGGTTCCGGTCACCACGCTCATCAACCCCTGGCTCGAAGTGCTGACGGAGGAGACCGAGGAAGGCTGGGAAGGCTGTCTTTCCGTGCCCGGAATGCGCGGCATGGTCCCTCGGGCCACGCGCATCCGCTACGGCGGGACGCTGGAAGATGGCGGCGAACTCACGCGCGAGGCGCGGGGCTTTCACGCCCGGGTCTTTCAGCATGAATTCGATCACCTGAACGGCGTGCTCTACCCGCAGCGCATCCGGGACATGACCAAGTTCGGCTTTATCGAGACCCTGTTCCCGGACAGTCCTCTGGCCGCCCTGGAGGCGGAGTGAGGTCCGGCCCCCTTCAGCCTCCGAAAATGCCGCCAGGGCGGAGGTCCGCCCGGATCGTCCCGGCGGCGATCGCCTCGACCAGCGTCCGGTGGTCCGCTCGGGTCTGGGCGGCGTAGGCCTCGGCCCAGTCGGCGAGCGCGTTGTCGAAGTCGCCCCCCTTGCCGCAATAGCCGCTGATCAACGCTCCGTCTCCGGAGCGCGCGTGGGCGCGGGCGAGCAGTGAGCCGTAGGCCCACGAGAAGAAGTTGAAGGGCGCGCCGCTCAGCCACTCCGTGGCGATGGACGCCTTTCGGTTCTTCATCTGGCGAACATAGAAGGGCCGGCCATCGACGTCCGTCCAGCCCAGCAACGGGTCGCCTGCCGCCTGCAGCAGTCGTTGGCCGAACACGACGCGGCGACCTTCGTGCTGGTAGGCCTCCGGCAGCGGCGGCAGGTGCGGCGCATGGGCGGGAACGGTCGCCTCCTTGACCTGGAGGAACAGCGGATCGAGGTCGCCATTGCCCATCAGCAGCACCACATAGGCCCGCGTGCCGACGCTGCCGACGCCCACGATGCGGTGGGCGACATCGACCACGTGATAGCGGCGCAGCATATATTGCCGCTCCGGCGCCAGGGTCGGCTGATAGGCTTCCAGCCCATCGATTACCGCTTCGCGCAAGGCGCCGTGAACGCGCACCAGGATCGGCGGCTGCTGCTTGAAGCGCCAGCGGCCATCGGCTTCGCGTTCGGCGATCTTGGTAAGGAGCGCCTGATTGTCCGTCGCCTTGGCCTTGTCCACCGCCTTGCGGAACACCGCGGCCGACTTGGGGTCCAGCTTGGCGGCCTTGCCGTCCAGCCGATTGGTCAGGACGTGTTCGTACCACAGCTCGAGCACCGGCATGGAACGCACGCGATCGAGGTTCCAGCGATAGCCCTCGACACACTCGATCACCGCCGCGCGCCGCTCCCGCCGGTTCAGGCCGTTCTCGCGGCCGGCGACATTGATGCTGGCGGTCAGGCGCTTAAGGTCCCATTCCCACGGGCCAATCGTCACCTCGTCGAAGTCATTGAGATCGAGCACCACGTCGCGCTGCGGCGTGCCGAACAGGCCGAAATTGTTGAAGTGGGCGTCGCCATCAATGACCACATTCAGCCCGACACTGGGGGCTTTCGCCAAATCGGCCGCCATCACCGCCGCCGCGCCACGCAGAAACGAAAACGGCGACTCGGCCATGCGCGCCATGCGCAGGGGAACGAGCTCGCTCTGCCGGCCCACATTGGAAGCCGCCAGGATCGCCAGCGGATCCGCCCGATCCGGGGCCGGCGTCCAATGGGCGTGCGCCTCGAACGGCGCGCTGCTCCGCAGGCTCTCGCCATGCGCGACCCGCGTGTTCCACGGCTCGATCGATGTCCGCAGAGTCTCGTTGGCCAGCGATCGCGGCGACACCACATTCCCGGCCTCGAGGATCTTCACCAACTGGTCGGACGCGCCCACCGCCCGCGCCGCCTCGACGGCGGTGACCGGCTTGCTGGCCTTGCGGGCGGTCACGGGCGGTTTACCGGAGAGGCTGCGGCCACGCCCCGCGGCGCGATCAGCGCATCTGCAATCAGCGCAAGCATCTCTTGGCCTCCCACCAGCAGCCGAAGCCTAGCCGGGCGCCGTGGAGGTGAGCAAGGGAAAGGCGATTGACCGGTGGGCCGCCGGGCTTACAGCCGCGCCGTGACCATCGGGCCGATGGCCGCGAACACCCCATCGATCTGCGCCGGCGTCGGCGCGCCGCCTTGGGTATAGGCGCAGATCAACAGCGTGCCGCCGGGCTTGCGCCACGCCACCGCGATGTCGCCCGCCGCGTCCTTGCCGTTGTTCCCGGTCTTGTCACCAATGGTCCACGTCTTCGGCAGGCCGGCGCGCAGGCGATTGTCGCCGGTCTGGCAGCCGATCAGCCAGCCGGTGAAACGCTCGCGCGAGGCGGCGGAAAGCACTTTGCCGAAGACGAAGCGGCGGAAGTTACTCGCCATCGCCGCCGGGGTGGTGGTGTCGTGCGGGTCGCCCGGGGGCGAGCGGTTCAGCAACGGTTCGTTGTGATCGAGGCGCGAAACCCCGTCGCCCGTCGATCGCCAGAAGGCGGTGAGAGCCGGCGGACCGCCAATCCGGGCCAAAAGCAGGTTGGCGCAGGTATTGTCGCTTTGCTCCACGGCCGCTTGGCACATCTCCCCCACCGACAGCGCGCCCTTGGCCAGATTTTCGCGGGCTGTCGGCGCGTACCCGGTAAGGTCCGCCGCGCTATAGGCGATCCGGCTCTCGAGGTGATCCTGACCCCGATCGACGCGGCTGAGCACGCAGGCCGCCAGCGAGGCCTTGAAGGTGCTGCACATCACGAAGCGCTGGTTCGCGCGCCAGGCGACCTTCGCCCCGGTGGCCAGGTTTTCGGCATAGAGGCCGACGTGGCCGCCGCTCTGGCGCTCGTAGTCCGCCAGCGGACCGGGCGCGGGCTCGGCCGTTGCGGGCCAGACCAGCAACGACGGCGCCGCCACCAGGAGCGTGCGTCTGTCCAACGTCATCGCCTCACCTCGCGCGGCTTCGAATTGGGTCGTTAGGATAGGCGCTCAAGGTGTTGAGGGAAGGTCAAACCTCGCCGGTGAGGGCATGTTCACCGCGATGATCCTGCGCCGCTGGGGCCACTTTTTCGAGTGGCTGGGCGTTGCGTGGCCTTGTTGGCGCACCACTCGTGCACTGTTTGGCAGCCACAAACTGACGAGGTACATTCTCGGACTGAAAGTGGGCAGATGATCCTTGATCCAAGACCGAGTTCCGAACAATGGGCCTTCATTTATAGGGCCTGGACGTTGGCGTCGTATGGCGTTCAAGCCGTCGGGATCATTTGGATCCTATGGGGCGGCGGCCTGACTTTTTGGGCGCTTGCCACGCAGGACTTTTCAAGACTCGCAGCGCCATCCGTGCTGGCGCTGATTGCGGCGCTCGTTGTGCCTTCGGCCACTATGTTCTTTGGAGGTGCGCGCTTTCGCGCTTGGGTTCGAAAGCGCAACGTCAATCTGCAGGTCCATCGCGCTGGTTGAAATAGGCAGATTCAGGTCGCCCTAGGATCCGGTCTCCACCCTAAGCGGCACTTCGACTTTTCGCCGGCGAGGGACCACGCCCGTCCTCCGCCGGCCTCCCTGGACCCCTTCGAATTCATGGACCGACGCGCTTGAGCGCGCCCATGCCCGCGTCATTCAGGAAGTCGAGCGCGACGCCGTCGGCGCGCCCCTCGGCGCCCATGGTGAAACGCACCGCCGAGGGAACGTCGGGGCTCTCCGGCGACGGGAAACAGATGAAGATATCGCCGTCGAAGTGCGTCAGGGGGAACTTCGCCGATCCATCTGGTCCGAGCCGCAGGACGAGCGCCCCGCCTTGCGCCTCCACCACCGCGTCGCCCAGGTAATCGCTGGCATAGCGGCCGGTGTAGGCCACAAGCGGCGCGGCCGGCCTGGCTGGTGTCGGCGGATGGGCGAACCGCGCCTTGGCCGCCGCGTCGTCCGGACCGAAGATTTGATTGTAGAGGGCGTCCCAGCGCTTCACCCAGTCGGTGTCGGATCTGCCGTCGAGCGCCAGGTCCGCAAAGTGGTCGGCCAACCCTTCCGGCACGCCGGTGGGAAAGGCGTTAGTGAGGACGACGATGCCCAGCTGCGCCTGGGGATAGATCGCCACCAGCGTGCGGGCGCCGGTGCTGAACGCGCCGGCGTGGCCCCACGAGAGGCCATGGCGGCCGTATTCCACGTTCCAGCCGAGGCCGTAGAACGACGGCGCGCCGGTTACCGGATTGGGCCCCCGCCACATAAGCGGCGCATGCGTCGCCTCGAGGGCCGGGGCGGCGATCAGCCGGCGGCCGTCGATCTCGCCGTCGCCCAGCTCGAAGCGCACCCACTGGGCGAGGTCGCGGGCGCTGGAGCTCACGCCGCCGGCCGGCGCCTGGGCGTCAGGGTCGCGCGTGGCCAACGCCTTCCAGACGTCGCCGACGCGGACGTGCTGGCTGGCGCGGTCGGTGCGCCGCAGAAAGTCGGCGTAGAGCGAACTGGTCGAGCCCATGCCCAGCGGCCGATAGAGCCGCTCCTCGGCCACGCGCTCCCAGGTCTCGCCGGTCGGCCTGGCGGCGGCCACGGCGCCCTCGGTCAGGCCGAAGTTGCTGTAGCTGTAGGCCGAACGAAAGCTGGAGGCCGCGGGCGCAAAGCGCAGACGGCGAAGGATCTCGGCGCGGCTGAAGCCGAGGCTCTCCAGCTCGTTGCCGGCCCCGCCCGGCAGGCCGCTGCGATGGTCGAAGAGGTCGGTGAGGGTCAGGGCGTCCGACGGATAGGCGTCATGCAGGCGAAAGCCCGGGTCGAGATCGGCGATGCGCGAGTCCCAGCGCACCACGCCCTCGCTCACCAGAGCGGCCACCACGGTCGCGGACACCGGCTTGGAGAGGGAGGCGATCTGGAACACCGTATCGGGATCGACCGGCTCGGATCGCGCCGCGTCGCGCCGTCCGTAACCCTTCAGGAGGACCACCTTGCCGTTCCAGACCACGGCGACGGCGAGGCCCGGAACCTCGCCTCTGTCCACCGCCTCCTGGGCGGACGCGTCCAACCCGGCGATCGCCGCGGCGAGTCCTTCGGGCGTGACCGTCGCCGCCCCCGCCGCGGGCGCTGATACGGGCGCCGCCAGGGCCACGGCCCCGATGATCGCCAGCAGGGCCGTCCTGAACTTCATCGCTTCCGCCGCGCGAACGAGTCCGCCACCACCCACGCCGCGCCGGTCAGCGCCAGATTGAGGGTGATCTCGGCCCAGGCTCCATGGCTGGGCTTGGCCATGACCAAGGGTATGTGCACCAGCGGGGTGAACAACGCGTACATGAGGGTCAGCAGGATCGCCGCCAGCCGGGCCCGCACGCCGGTCAGAATGGCGATGCCCGCCGCGATGTGGGCGACCCCGGTCGCATAGCCCCAGAACAGTTGCGACGGCGGCAGCCACTTGGGGACCAGCGGCGCGGTGAGGTTCATGTAGACAAAGTGCGCGCCGCCGAAGAGCAGCGCGCAGACCCCGAACGCCAGCTGGCCCAGGCGTGTGAGGCGCGCCGCCAATGCCGAGTCGATCTTCGCGTTGGCGGCGTAGATGATCAGCGCCCCCGCCGCGAGCGCGAGTTGCTCGCAGGCGCCGCTGTAGACGCCGTATTCGGTGGGATCGGCCAGCGCCACGCGGCCATACATCAGTATGACGACGAACAGCGTGTAGTAGACAGTGAGCGCCGCGGCGGCCCAGGCTGCGGTCCGCCGCCACTCGGTGGCCGCGCCGGCGACCAGCATGAACGCCGCCACGGCGTAAGCCAGGATCGCGCGGTCAGGGAGGGTCTTGGGCGCAGGCTGCCCGGGGTCGAAGCCCCCCCAAACCAGGCAGACCACGGCCAGGGCCATCATACCCAGGCCGTAGACCCGCCAGCCAAGGGTCAACGTCGACGTTTTGGCGGTCATGGCTCCTCCACGTTTCAAAGCGGACCGCATCGGCCTAGTCCGCCGACAGGGCCGGATCGCCGGCGACGAGGCGTCCGCTTTCCAGCCAGGCGGCCAGCGCCGGCGTGAACTCCTTGGCGACCTTGGACCTGTAGGCCGCGAGGTCCGCCTCCGCGAACATGCCCTGCCAGCGACCGTTGACGCCTTTGTGCAGGAACGTCTTCGCACCCTCGACCCAGGCGAAGTCCGCACCCGGCATCAGCGCCTCGCCCTGTTCGCGCATCGTCTCGAAGCAGGCCGCCTTTACGATTTCGTCCATCGTCGCGTCCGGCAGTTCGATCTCGAGGTAGCCGGCCATGCGGCCGATCTTGCCGGCGAGATCGGCCTTCATGTCGTTGTAATGCACCAGCAGCATGTTGGCGTCCCGCCGCGCGGCCCAGTAGCTGCGCTCGACCTCCCAATAGGAGGCGCCCGGATCGCCCCCGGCGCCGCCGTCGACCAGCCACTCTCGGAACGACTCGGCGGGATCCTCCGGTGTCGGCGGCGCCGCGTCGCCGAACTTGGGGTCGCCGAGACACACGTGGTCCATGATGGCGTTCATCTCCGGTTTGAAGCCGCGCATGTGATTGTGCATGCTCAACGCCGCGTCGCGTCCGTCGCGGGCGAGGTGAATGAACTTCACGCCCTCCCATACCGGCAGCGCATCAAACGGCAGATGCGACTTCAGATGCCGCCGCCCGACGGCGGCCTCGGCCTCTTCCAGGATCGGTTCGACCGGCCCGCGCAGCCGGAAATCGAACCACGTCCCTGCCACAGGCGCGGCGGCTGAACTGCCGGCCAGCAGCATGGAGACGATCCTCTGCGTCCACGTCGTGCCGGACTTCGGATAGGTAGTGATGATGATGTCGCCCGGCCAGGCGCGGTAGCCTTCCCACCGGGCGCTGTCGAAGATCCGCGAACGCACCTCGCGGCGGGCAGGTCTGACAAGCGCGCTCATGTTCGGTCCCCCAACAAACCGGATGGCGCCGAAACTAAGCGCCACTATGCCGAGCCGCGCAACTGGTCCTAGGCGCGGTCTCGGCTAGCGGGTCTTGAACTGGGCGATGGCCCGGGTGTTGGGATCGTTCGCGAAATCCGCCGGGGCGATGAAGCCGAGGCCATCCCACTCGATCGTAATGCCCACGGCTTCGAAACACTTCGCCGCATATTCCGAACAGATGAACTCGTTCTTGGGGCCCATCGATTTGGGCATGGTCCGGTTGAGCGACCCGAGGCATATGCGCGCGGCGATCTTCACGATCTCCATGGCTGCGAATGGCTGGCCGAAACGGTCCACCGCGAACTTGGCCAGGCGATCCATCGCCGCCGACCCGGGTTTGCCGCTCTTGTCGGCAAATCCCTCGTATCTGGCCAGGATGATCTTGCCTGGATAGGGCTTCTTGCCGGTGCTGCTCTGGCTGATGAATTTTTCGAGCGGGACGGCGCGAACCCCCAGTTTCTGCACGCTTTCGAAGACCATGATCCGGCCGAGCGCGGGCCACCGATAGGCCACGGCGACGTGGGTCCACGGGCTCTTGGTGGCCCAGCCGATGAGGTGCGAGAACGGGTCGTTTCCCGAACAAAGCAAAATGTCGCCATCGCGGACGCGACGCGCGATCGCCTCCAGCGGCTCGGGCTTGAGCGTCGTCAGCACCTTGTCGTCGATCGCCACGCCGGCTCCCCGGGGCGCTCGCCGCCCAAGGAAACAACCGTCACCGCGCCTTTCGGGTTCCCTCAGGCGTTTCCGCGGCGCGCCGTCACTTCTCGTCCATGATCATTTCGTCGGTGATGCGCCAGGCGCCGTCCCGCTTCGTCAGCACGTCCAGGTAGTGAGATCTGCGCACGCCGAGGGGCTTGCCGCCTTCGATCTGGCCCTGGCTCACCTCTTCGCCCCAGGCGACGGCGACGCCGGGCCGGGGAAACCCCACGTCGGTCACGACGGGACTGGAGACGTCCTTTCCGGAGCGATAGCCTGGCCGAGCGAACAGGCGGGTGAGGAACCGCTGCAATTCGGCCGACGAGCGAATCCGCACGCCGAACGGGTTTTGCCAGACAACGTCCGGCGCAAAGATCCGAGGGACTTGCGTGGCGTCATAGGCGGCGAACATGTCGATCTCGGCCTTCAGGACGGCGCGGACGTCGGCCGCGTCATCCGCCCGGGCGGCCGATCCGGCCAACACCACGGCGACGCCGGCGATCAGGGCGACAAATTTCATCTCAAGCGGCCCCGGGCGCGCGCTCGAACACCGTGACGCCCGGCGGGATGATGGCCCAGTCCGGCCGGCCCTTGGTGAAGATCGCCATTGACGGGTGGAAGGCTGAGGGGTCGTCGAGGGTGCCGGCGTAGATGGTGTGCGATCTGGCCTCACCCACTATGCCGCCAAACACCAGGCTGGCGCAGACGGGGCAGGTGTTGCGCACCGCATCGCCGCCGTTGGCCGCCTTGGAAGTGAAGGTGCGCGACGGGCCGCTGAAGCGCACGGCGTCAGCCGCAAAGTTCATGAAGGGGATGAACCCCGAGCCGGACGCCTTGCGGCAGTCACCGCAATAGCAATGGCCCATCGATTGCGGCTTGCCCTCCGCCTCATAGCGTAGCGCGCCGCACAGACAGCCGCCAGTGTACCGCTTGCCGCTCATGGTCGTGCGCGCTCCAGGCCCAGGGAGGCGCCCAGACTAGGTTGCCGCGCGGGCCAGTTCCACTGGGATGGAGACTTCAGCGTGCGCTCGCTTAGCGGGCAGGCCGTGGCCGCGGACCGTCGCAATAGCCGCCATAGCAAGCTAATTCGCAAAAAAGCGCGGGAGACTATTGAAACAATGGCCCGCGGCGATCACATTAGACCTGCCGCGGGCTCATCCCCCCCGTTCTCGCGGCCATACTGGCCCGGCGGAGTGATCTGTTCGCCGGGCCTTTTTTTATCAAGCGGGCGCCGGGGGCAAGTGGCGCCGGACACCTTCGGACGGAATGGCGGGAAACGTGTCAAAAACGACACATACGCCGAACCCGGTCGATGAGGGTGCCGTAACCGCCTTCCGCCGTGATGGCGCCACGCCTTTGCGCGGTCTCGTTCCGCCCCAGGATATTGCCGATCTGCGCACCGCGGTGGACCGGCTGGTGACCCGCCCGAGCCCCCGCGCCAAAGTCGCCAGCGCCGCCGGCGACCCGGGTTTCTTCCTTGAGGATTTCTGCAATTGGCCGGAGATCCCGGCCTTTCGGCGATTTGCCGAGGCCGGCCCGCTGGCCGAGGCGGCGGCGGCGCTGATGGGCGCCCGCGAGGTCCGATTTTACCATGACCATGTGCTGGTCAAGGAGAGCGGCACGCGCACGCCGACGCCGACGCCGTGGCACCAGGACCAGCCCTACTACAACATCGACGGGCGCATGACCGTGAGCTTCTGGATCCCGCTCGATGCGGTGAGCCGCGCCTCCACGCTCGAATTCCTGGCCGGATCGCACCTCGGTCCCTGGCTGATGCCACGCAGCTTCGCCGACCGCGAGGCCAAATGGTTCCCCGAAGGCGCGCTCGGCGACCTCCCGGATATCGAGGCCGACCGCGCGGCGCATCCGATCCTGGGGTGGGCGCTTGAGCCCGGCGACGCGGTGGCATTCCACATGCTGACCCTGCACGCGGCGGCGGGCTCACCAACGCGCCGCCGCGTGGTCTCGGCCCGCTACATCGGCGAGGATGTCCGCCACGCGCCGCGCCCCTGGGCCACCTCGCCGGAGTTTCCAAGCCTGGAGGCGGCTCTGCCCGCCGGAGCGCCCATGGATCACCCGCTGTTTCCCGTCGTTTGGCCGGCGCGCTGAGGACTCTTGCTGGCGGAAGCCGCTCAGGCGACAACTGCACTCGATGCAAGGATCGTCCACATCGCCCGGGCCCGGTCTGCGTGCGCGCAAGCGGCTCGAGACCCGCCGGCGCATTTCCGAGGCCGCCATGGCCCTCTTCCTGGAGCGCGGCTTCGACGCCGTGACGGTGGACGACATCGCCCGCGCGGCGGCGATCTCACGGCGCGGCTTCTTCGACTATTTTCCGGCCAAGGAAGACGTGGTGCAGGCTTGGCAGGACGCGTTCGGCGAGGCGCTGGCGGCCGAAGTGGCGGCCAGGCCCGAGGGCGAGCCCATGGCGCGCGTGGTCGAGGAGGCCATGGTCAGCGCCATCTCGGCGTCGGCGACGCCCCAGGCGATCGCCCTCGACCAATTGATCTCGTCCACGCCGTCTCTCGCGGCGCGCGCCCATCTCAAATACGCACGGCTCGAGCAGACCCTCGCCGCGGCCCTGGCCGCCCGGCCGGGAGGGCGGGGCGATCTTGGCGAGCGCTTCCTGGCCATGGCCGCCGTGGGCGCTCTGCGCCTCGGGGCCGATCGCTGGCGCGCCGACGCCACCCCGGAGAACGCCGAGGTGAAGGCCCGCGAAGTGGCGCGCGAGATGTGGTCCGCCTCCCGCTCCCTCGGCGACGAGGCTTGACGGGCGCCGGCCCGGGCTGAGATATCGGGCCGTGGTTCCCGCAAGGGATCAATAGGGAATGCGGTGAGGGCGCGTATCGGCCCAATTCCGCGGCTGCCCCCGCAACTGTGAGCGGTGAGCCGAAAGACCAGAGTTATGGCCACTGGGGCGCGAGTCCTGGGAAGGCCGGTCTTTTCAGGCGTCGACCCGCGAGCCAGGAGACCTGCCACACGTCGTGGTCACACGCGAACGCGCCGGACGGGGTGAGCCGGGGTGAACGGAACGCCATGGGGCCCCTATGGGGGTTCTCGCGGCGCGCCGTTTCTTCGCGGTGACGTGTCACTGCGAGGCCAAAAGCCATGACCAAGTTCTCAAAATCCGCCGCGCTCGCGGCGACGTCCGCCATCGCGATCTGCGCCGCCAGCGCGGCTTATCCCCAAGCGGCGCCGCCCAATGTGGTGGCGCCTGTCGTGGTCACCGCGACCATGGTGCCGACGCCCATCGATCAGGTGGGAAGCTCCATCACCCTGATCACCGCCGATCAGATCGAGGCCCATCAGTGGCGCACCTTGCCCGAGGCTCTCGACACCACGCCTGGGCTCAACATCGTCCAGACCGGCGGCCCCGGCGGCCAGACGTCGGTGTTCATCCGCGGGGCCAACTCCAATCACACCGAGGTCGTCATCGACGGGATCGACGTCAATGACCCTAGCCAGAACGGCGCCTACGACTTCGGCCAGGGTCTGGCCTCGGGAATCGAGAAAATCGAAGTTCTGCGCGGACCGGAAAGCAGCCTCTATGGCGCCGACGCCCTGGGCGGGGTGATCAATATCGTGACGCCCTCGGGGGAAGGTCCGCCCCGGCTCACCGCCAGTCTTGAGGGCGGATCGTTTCAGACTTTCAGCCAGACGATTGGCGTCTCCGGCTCGACCGGCGGCTTCCACTACGCCCTCGACCTGTCGCACTTCCGGTCGGGCGACACCCCAGTCACCCCACCCGGACTCTTGACGCCGGGAGAGGCGGCCATCGGCGACCGCTACGACAACGTCACGGGCACGGCCAAGCTCAGCTACGACGTGACTCGCGATCTGAGCCTCGGCCTCGTCCTGCGTTACGTGGACGCCGACTACCGCTCCACCGGCGAGAACTACGATTTCCCACCCGACTACATTCCCGTCCCCGACTCCGCCCAGACCTATCAGTGGGAGAAGCAGTTATTCGCCCGGGCGGAGGCGAAGCTCGGCCTGTTTGACGACCGGCTCGAGAACGTCCTGGGCGCCTCCTACGCCAACTTCCAAACCACCATCCAAGCTCCCGACGACGGTTTCGGCCTACCGGCGCCCACCGTCGACAATGGCGACCGGCTGAAGTTCGACTGGCTGGGGACGGTCATCCTGGACCCCAGGAACACCTTGATCCTCGGCGTCGACGACACCACCGACCGGCTGATCGACAGCCCGGTGAGCGCGATTGAGACGCGCGTGGGTGGCTTCGCCGAGCTGCAGTCCCAGCCGATCAGGGACCTGAGCATCGCCGCCAGCGCCCGCTACGACTCCGACGACCGCTATGGCGATCACGCCACCTGGCGCATCGCCCCGGCCTACACCATCGAGGCTACGGGCACGTTGCTGAAGGGCAGCGTCGGCACGGGCTTCAAGTCGCCCACACTCTCCGAGCTCTTCGTGAGCTTTCCAGACTTCGACTTCTTCGCCAACCCGGACCTGAAGCCCGAAACCAGCTTGGGCTATGACATCGGCTTCGAGCAGCCGGTGGCCGGCGGCCGCGCCCGCTTCGGCGCCACCTGGTTCCACAACGACATCCGCGACCTGATCGAGTCCTGCCCATACCCACCCGGCGGCCCGTTCGCCGAGTCCTACTGCAACATCGGACGGGCCACGACCTACGGCGTGGAAAGCTTTGTCTCATTCAAGCTCACGAGCACCCTCGACCTGCGCGGCGAGTACACCTGGCTCATCGCCCGCGACGACGTCGCCCTGGCCGAACTGCTCCGTCGGCCGAAAAACAAAGCCAGCGTCACGGCCGCCTGGAAGGCGACGCCACGGCTGAGGCTGGCCGCCAGCCTCGTCTATGTGGGCGCGTGGCTGGACTTTGACCGTTCGGGTTCCTCCGAGGTTATGGCCAGCCCCTACGCCACGGTGAACGTCTCCGGCGAGTATGACATCGGCCACGGCCTGACCCTGTTCGCCCGCGTCGATAACCTCCTCAATCGCAACTACGAAGACCCGGTCGGCTTCGACAAGCCGGGCCTCGGCGCCTACGGCGGGATCCGGATGAGTATGGGGCCGATGGGGGCGCCGTAGCTGGGGGCGGCAGGAATTTCCGAGTCTGACTCTTGGGGCGGACGTTGGGAAAGTCCGCCTCAGGTCCAGATGCTAATATCTGCTGAGGGTCAGTTGCTGTCCGCGAGCCCGCGGCGCCCGCGTCAGACCCGGTCCAGCGAAGGCAGTTGAAAGAGGGCCTCCACGGTTACGTCGAGCGCGCGGGCCAAGCGCAGGGCCAGCACCGTTGAAGGCACGAAGACCCCATTTTCCACAGTGTTAATGGTCTTGCGCGACACCTCTGTCATGGCCGCGAGTTCGGCCTGGGTGAGGCCCTTTCGCACCCGCTCTTCCCGAAGGCGGTTGTCGAGCCGTTCATGCATCGCGATCGGCGCGAATCTCAAGCCAGGCGAAGGTGAGCAAGGCGCCCCCGAGGGAAGACGAAACCAACACGGCGATCGCCCCATCGGCGGCGAGGGCGCGAAAGGCGTCGACCACCGAAAGCGCCAGGCCTGCCAGCGCGGCGATCCAGAATCCGACGATCAGGGCCTGGGCGCGATTTCTCGAGGTGACTTCGCTGTTCATCAAGGCGCGCACCCGCCGCGCGAGCAGCAGGCCGCCGCCGGTTGCGAGGACGAGAAGGGCCAGGCCGATTTCGACTAGCCAGGTGAGTCTCACGCTCCAGAACTCGAGCCGATCCGAGTAGACCTCCGCTCCCACCCAGGGATGACGAAACTTGAGCGCCACCTGGACCCATAACGTCACTCCCAGGAGCGCCCAGAGGATCGCGCGCTTGCGGGAATATTTGTGAGCGGTCTCGACCGTGTGACTCGACGACATGACGACCTCCATGTAACCTTGAGGTGATATGTAACCCAGGGGTTACACCCTGTCAACGGGCGTGGGGGGGGCCGCCATGCGCCGCGCGCAAGCTCTTTGCGGCCTTCATTCTGAGTGGGCGCGAAGACGACGCCCTGGCGCGCTAGTCTAGCCGACCGCCTTCGCCAGGAACGCTTCCAGCTTTTCGAGCGTCGTGTAGCCGATGGCGACGGCGCCGAAGCCGACGGTGGCGTCGCGCTGGGCCTTGGTCGGGTGCAGCTGGCGCATGGTCACCACGGTCTTGCCGTCCGACTGCTCGTCGAAGGTGATGATCACCCGGAACCGGCTCGGGTCGGCGTCCTGGTCCGAGCCGTGGTCGAATTCCAAGAGGCGCGGCGCCTCGATCTTCAGGAACTGCATGCGGTTGGGATAGCGTGTCCCGTCCGGAGCGATCATGTCGAACCGCCAGCGGCCGCCGACGCGAATGTCGATCTCGTGCGTCTCGGTCTCCCATCCTCCCGGGCCGAACCATTGCACCACCAGCTTGGGGTCGCTCCAGGCCTTGAACACCAGCTCGCGCGGGGCATCCAGCACGCGCGATAGCACGATCTCGCGGTCCAGGGCCCAGGTGTCGCGGGCGGCGGCGTCAGTCATGGTCATCAGTCTTCTCCGAGGTTGGCGTCTGCAGCGTGAGCAGGAACGCATCGAGACGGTCGAAGCGGGCCTCCCAGGCCTCGCGCGTGTGTTCGGCCCAGGCCGAGGCGGCCTTCAGCGGCGCCGTCTCCAGCCGGCAGGGTCGGCGCTGAGCGTCACGGCCGCGGCTGATCAGGCCGGCGCCTTCCAGCACCTTCAGGTGCCGCGAGATCGCGGGCAGGCTGATCGCGAACGGCTCGGCCAGCTCCAGCACCGTCGCCTCCCCGCCCGCCAACCGCGCCAGGATCGCCCGGCGCGTCGGGTCGGCCAGGGCCGAGAAGGTGACGTCGAGATCAACTGTCTGGGGCACGGCGCCTCTCTATTTAACGAATGTGTTAAATAATAAATTGTGGGCTTTTGTCAATCCCTTCCCTTCGCGCTCATCCCGGAGAGAGCCGGGACCCTGGCGGACATTTCCGCGTAACGTGCGGAGCGATGAAGGTAAGCTGAGGCAGATTCCTGGGGCCCTGTTTTGCTGGCCAAGGCCGTGGCGAAGGAGCTTTGAAGTGACCATCGAAACCACGCGCTTTGATGTGCAGGCGCACCCGAAGACCCGCGAAGACCAAATCGCTTACCTAGAGGCGGTTCTCGAGGACGGGGATTCCAGCCTGATCGTGGCGGCATTGGGCGACATAGCTCGGGCTCGTGGGGCCGCGAGGTTCGCCAGGGAGAACGGCCTGAGCCGCGAAACCATCTACAAGGCGTTGAAACCTGGCGGCAATCCAACCCTCGACACCATCACCGAGGCCGTGAAAGCTCTAAACCTGCGGCTGACGCTGACACCAGCATAGGCCCGCCTTGCCAAGCGGTTGAGCCGGTCGGAAGGGCCTATGCGGGCGTGGCCTCAGCGGCCCGCGCCTTCAGCAGCGGCGAGGCCAGGCCGAGAGCACTGGAGGCTATGAGGCCGGCGCTGGCGATGAACAGCGTCTGGCGCACGCCGATCGCGCCGCCGAGCCAGCCGCCGACGATCGCGCCGGCCACGCCGGTAACGCCCGGCGCCATGGCGAACACCCCGCCCACGCGGCCCATGAGATGACCCGGCACGAGGCTCTGGCGCAGGCTGCGCGCGGCGATCTCGGTCACCGTGCCGAACGAATCGCCGACGACCTGCGCCGCCATCAGCATGGCCATGCCGACGAACGGGCCGCCTCGCGCCAGCGATCAGGCTCGTGACGACGAAGGCCGGACCGATGCCCAGGCGACGGATCACCGGTCTGGCGAGGCTGGCCCCGAACATCGCCGCCACCCCGCCCACGGCCACGGTGGCGCCCAACATGCCGGCGCTCAAGGAAAGCTGTTTCAGGGCGAAGATGATGTAGAGGGCCGAATAAAACGAGCCGAACAGGGCGCCGGCTGTGACGATCACCAGCAGCCAGGCAACGGGCGGGTCGGCGGAGACCGAGGCCAGGCCAGCGCGGAAGCCACTGGCGAAGCGCGCGCAGCGCTCGGCCGCGCGTGGCGGGGGCGCCGGCTCCCTGGCGCGGATCAAGCCAAGGGCGACGGCGGAGAAGACATAGGTTCCGGCGTTGACGGCGATGGCGATGGGCGCGGTCAGAATCTGGAACAGCAAGCCATAGAGCGCCGGGCCGCCAATCTCGGCCAGGCCTTCGGTCGTGGCGAGCTTGGAGTTACCATCCACAAGCTGGTCGCGGTCGATCAGCGTCGGCAGATAGGCGTGGTCGGCTATGTCGAACAACACGCTCAGCGCGCCCACGAGGGCGGCGACCCCATAGACCTGGCCCAGGGTGAGCACATGCAGCCAGGCGGCGATCGGCATGCTGGCCAGCACCAGGGCGCGGCCCAGGTCCGAGCCGATCAGGATCGGACGGCGCGGCCGCCGGTCGACCATCCCACCGGCGGTCAGGCCGACGAGGATCGCCGGGCCGCGAGTGAGCGCGGCCAGGATGCCGATCTGCTCCGGCGTCGCGCCCAGGGTCATCACCGCCGCGAAGGCCAGGCCCTCGCGCGTGATCCGCGCGCCCACGGACGACACCGACTGCGCCGCCCACAGCTTCAGGAAGTCCGGGTGGCGCTACAAGCTGGCCGATTTGGTCGGGGTGCGGGCGGTCAATCTTCCCCCTTCAGCCATGCGGCGGGATGTTCCGAGGCCGCCATAACACGGTGGATGTCGCACCGGGTGTTCCGCAATCGGGCGCGGACGACTATCTGTGGAGACCGCTCGTCAACGAATCTGAAGTGAACCCGCCGATGAACGCTCCCGTGCTCGCGCCCTCCATCCTCGAAGCGTCCGCCGTCGATCCGGGCGTGGCCGCCGACATTCTGGGCGACGCGCTCAAGGGCGCCGACGACGGCGAGATCTTTCTCGAACGGTCGCAGAGCGAGATGTTCGTCTATGACGACAACCGCCTGAAGTCCGCGTCCTTCGACGCCACCGAGGGCTTCGGCCTGCGCGTAGTGGCCGGCGAGACAGCCGGCTACGCCCACTCCAGCGAGATCAGCGAGGCGGCGATCCGTCGGGCCGCACAGTCGGCGTCGCTGGCCAAGCGCGGCTACGACGGCGTCGCGGGCGAAGGCCCCCGGGCCACCAACGCCAAGCTCTATGGCGACGACGACCCCCTCGCCTCCCCTGGTTTCGGCGACAAGATCGCCTTGCTCCAGGAAATCGACGCCTACGCCCGCGGGCGGGATCCGCGCGTCGCCCAGGTGATGGTGTCAATGGCCGGCGAACGGCGGGTGGTGGAGATATTACGCGCCGACGGCCGGCTCATCCGCGACATCCGGCCCCTGTGCCGGCTCAATGTCCAGGTGACCGTGGAAAAGGACGGCCGGCGCGAGAGCGGCTCGTCCGGCGCCGGCGGCCGCGCCGGCTTCGAAGCCTGGATCACACCTGACCAGTGGCAGGACCAGGTGGCCGAGGCGTTGCGCCAGGCGCTGGTCAATCTCGACTCGGTCCCCTGCCCGGCCGGCGAGATGGACGTGGTCTTGGGTCCCGGCTGGAACGGCGTCTTGCTGCACGAGGCCGTGGGCCATGGCCTGGAGGGCGATTTCAACCGCAAGGGCACCAGCGCCTTTTCCGGCCGCATCGGCGAGCGTGTTGCGGCACCCGGCGTCACTGTGTTCGATGACGGGGCCATAGCCGGTCGGCGCGGCTCGCTCACCGTGGACGACGAAGGCACGCCCACCTCGCGCACCATCCTCATCGAGGACGGGGTGCTCAGGGGCTACATGCACGACCGCCAGAGCGCCCGGCTGATGGGTCTGGCCGCCACCGGCAACGGCCGGCGCCAGTCCTACGCCTATCTACCCATGCCGCGCATGACCAACACCGGCATGCTGGCCGGCGACGCCGACCCCAAGGAGATGATCGCCAGCACCCAGCGCGGCCTCTTCTGCGCCAATTTCGGTGGCGGCCAGGTGGACATCACCAACGGCAAGTTCGTGTTCCAGTGCACCGAGGCCTACCTCATCGAGGATGGCAAGATCACGGCTCCAGTGAAAGGCGCCACCCTGATCGGCGACGGACCCTCGGCGCTGACCCGCGTGACCATGATCGGCAATGACTTCGCCTTCGATCCCGGCATCGGCGTGTGCGGCAAGGCCGGCCAGGGCGTCCCCGTGGGTGTCGGCCAGCCGTCGCTGAAGCTCACCGGCCTGACAGTGGGCGGCACGAGCGTTTAAAGGGCGGTTTCTCTTCCCCCTCTTCGAAAACCTCTCCCATGGGTAGAGGAAGGGGCCCACGCGGAGCGTGGGAAGGTGAGGGGGTACGCGGCCGGCGTTTTTACGCCCTCACCCGGACACGCCTTGCGGCGCGTCTCGACCTCTCCCCACGGGAGAGGTGAAGGGCGCCGTAGCGACGCCGAGGCGGGAGTCGGCGAGGCCGACGTACAACCACCAGGCGTTGTTGAAGGCCACAAGGCCCTGGGCGAAACAGACGTTGCCGACTTGTCCGTGGGCCTCGGCGGGGTCGATGCGCAGGAACGGCTCCCGGGTTCGGGCGATGACCGCCGTAGGGTCGGCCTCGTCCAACAACATCTGGCCCGGCTGATAGGCCAAGGGTGGCGTGTTCGGCTCGCCCGCCTCGAAGTGGTTGGCGCCGTTGTAGATGAGCACGACGCCCGTCTCGGTGAGGACGGCCGGCGGCCCAGGCTCGGTCAGAAACGAATCGAACCGCCGCCGCCTGGGGCCGGCGATGGGGCGCAGGCCCAGGGTTCCCGGAACCCGGTCGGCGTTCCAGTCGCCCAGCTGGCCCTTGGACCCAGGCGACCAGGTGAGATAGCGGTCGGGGGCGATGTCGATCTCGACGGGCGTCCAGCGGATGAGGTCGTCTGAGGTCGCGGCGTAGACGACGCCCTCGCCCCAATACATCCAGTATTTTCCGTCGACGCGCGCGGCCACGAGCCGCCCGTCCACCAGCTCGGTGACGATGGACCCAGCCTTGGTCGGACGCCGGACGTAGGGGGTGCGGGCGAACGCCGGACCGTGCTTGGTCCACCGACGCAGATCCGTCGACGCGGCGACGAACAAGGCGCCCACCTTGCCGTCGAACGCGGTGTAGGTGCAGACGAAGCCGCCGTCCGGGGCCTCGACCACGCGCGGATCCTCGCAGCCCCCCGGCCACTCCCACGCCTGCCATTTGTCGTCGCCGGGAGCGAGCACTGGCTCCGGCTCGAGCTCGAAATTTCGGCCATCGACGCTGGTGGCCAGGCCTATGCGCGAGGTTCCGGCGTAGCGGCCGACGCTGTCCTCGGCGCGCACCAGCAAGCAGACGCGCCCATCGTGGACGACGGCGCCGGGATTGAAGAGATCCTTGGACGCCCAGGCCACCCGTTCCTTGGAGACCGGGCACGTGAACGTGACCGCCGGACGGTCGCCCAGCACCCGCTCAGGCCTGGAGAAGGGCCCCAGCGCCCAGGCGGGAAGTGTTTCCGGCGCGGCGGTCATGGTCTGGCAACGACCGGTGTCGCCAGGGCGCGCGCCAGCGCCGCCTCGGCCACGGGGCGCATCACGCGATAGCCGGCGGCGGTGGGATGCACGCCGTCGCGCGTCAGATCGGGGCGAAGAAATCCGGTCCCGCCCTCCAGCGGCGCAGCGTAGTCGGCGAGGATCAGGCCGTGGGCCTCGCAGGTTTCGGCCAGCCAGCTGTTGATACGCGTGACCCAGGGGGCAGGCTGGATCGCAGGCGCCCAGGAGAACCCCGCGAACCTCGGCAGGTTTCCGAGGATCACCTGGGCGCCGTGGGCCTTGGCCAGCACGATCATGGCGCTGACATTGCCCGTGTAATCTCCGAATGTGTTCGGGCCGGTGTTTCCGGCGATGTCATTGGCGCCGCAAAGGATGTGGACGCAGCTGGGCTTCAGCGCGACCACGTCGGCCATGAAGCGCAGCAGCATCTGCGGGCTGGTCTGGCCGCTGATTCCGCGGCCCACGACGCCGCCGGTGAACAGGTCCGGATCGGCCGCCGACCAAAACTCGGTGAGGGAATCGCCCATGAACACGGCCTTGGCGGGCGTGGGCGCGGCGGCGTTGGCGTCGCGGTATTGCCCGAGGTTCGGCCAGTCCCGCGCGCGCAGTTCCGCTATCCGAGCCTCCCGCTCGGAGGCGAGTTTCGGATCAGCCAGTCGGCCGAGCATCGCTGGGTCCATCGGTCCGTCCGCCAGATAGGCCATGACGAACTCGATCTCGGCCGGCGTCGGACCCGCGCCGGAACTCTCCAGACGGTCGACCATGCCAACGATAGGACTGCTTGGCATCAGAGCTTTCCGGACTTGGCGATGGCGCCGAGGTGGCGGGCGCTGGGCTTGGGCGTACGCGCGAAGCTTTCGTAGTCGACATGGACGAGACCGAAGCGCTGGCCATAACCGCTGGTCCATTCGAAGTTGTCGAGCAGCGACCAGTAGAGATAGCTCTTCACCTCAATACCGTCGTCCACGCACTGGCGGACTTCGGCGAGGGCCTGGTCAATGAAGGCGATGCGGCGGGAATCGTCGTCGGTGGCGATGCCGCTCTCGGTGACAAAGATGGGCCGTCCAATCCGCTCAGCGGCAAAGCGGATCGTGCCGCCCAGCGCCTGAGGATAAAACTCGTAACCAGCCGCGGTCATTTCCACGCCCTTGGGCGGCGGCAGCCGGCCCTCGGGTCCGACCAGCACGCGGGTGTAGGTCTGCACGCCGATGAAATCGGCCTGACGCGCGGCCTTGAGCCAGGGGCCGTAGAGCTCGGAGATCACCGCCTCGGCCTGGTTCCCTTCGCCGACGCCCTGGACGTCTTGCATGGTCAGGGTGAGGCCCACCGGGAAAGTCCCAGGGCCGGCTTTCATCGCCGCCGTGGCCTTGGCGTGAGCGTCGAGCATCACCGCCTCCGTAGCCTCCACGGTCGCGAAGAGAAGCGATGAGAAGCGTTCGGAGCCGCAAGCCTTGGCGCAGGCCGCCAGCATCGCCGCGAGAGCCGGCCTCGCGCCCGGACCGCTCATGAGCTGGGCGATCAGGCGCTGGATGTTGGCCTCGTTGAAGGTCGAGGCGTAGCTGACCAGATCGCCCAGCCGGGCTGTCGCCTTCTCGGCGAACCGGGCGAAGAGGTCGGCCCCATCAGCGACTTCGAAACCGCCGCGCGCCGCGAACCAGCGCGGCACGGTGAAATGGTTGTAGGTGACCATGGGCACCAGGCCCCGCGCGTGGCAGGCCTCCAACACCCGGCGATAGCGGTCCAGTTCGGCCATCGAGAACAGGCCGGGCTCGGGCTCGATCCGGGCCCATTCGATTCCGAAGCGATAGCAGTTGAAGCCCAGGTCGGCGGCGATCGCCACATCCTCGGCGAACCGGTTGTAGCTGTCGCAGGCGTCGCGCGACGGTTCTCGGTACAGGGTCGGGCGCGTGTTTTCACACAGCCAGGCGTCCGAATTGACGTTGCCGCCCTCGCTTTGATGGGCGGAGATCGCCGTCCCCCAGAGGAATCCTTCCGGCGCCGGCCGGGCGTTGTGATCGGTCATGGCCGCCAGTCTATCGACGCCGCCGGCCCGCGCCAGGGCGGAGCGGCTCATCAACGCGCGTATGCCGCCCGAGCGTGAGGGAAACGTCCCGTTCGCCGCGATGGCCGGAAAGCACGCGGCGCGCCGTCCACGGCCTTCCGTCGCGATCGAATCTATGCGGCCGATTGTCGCGCAGGGATCGACCAGACCTGCGGCTTCCGGATCCGCGGGACTTTTGTCGATCCCGCCGCTCCACGAATTTTGACGCCGTGCGGCCCGCTTTGCGTCCGGCTTTCAACCTGAGCGGCGCCAACGCCGGCTAACATCTCCCGGTCACTCAATTTGATCATTCCAGGAGTCGATATTATAATATTTTGGCTGGCATTTTAGTGGTTGTATTATTTCCCGCACTAATTCTGACGTCGATGTTGTTATAATCATAATTGTCCACGTGATTGACGCGGTAATATATGGTTTTGTCCTCGTGCGTAGATGAATAATTTGATATTATTGCCGATAACAACAAAAACCATTGATAAATATATCGCATAGAGAGAATATAATTCTAGAATCAGCTTGAGAACGTATGCGACTAATCGCCGCATGACGTGCGACATATTGTCTCGATGTTGTAGTCTATATTTCCATTCTTACCCAATACTGAATCTTCGTCGTTGACCACCACAATCCCGCCTTCTAAAGGGCGATTTCCGGCGCGCGATCGCCGCCGGGCCTGAAGGGGGCGAGGACATGAAGCTGAAGATCGCGGCGATGGCCGCAATGGCGGGAATTGCGCTGACGGCGTCCGCGAACGCGGCGACCAACCTCGTGCAGAACGGCGATTTCGCCGGCGCGGCGGGCCAGATCAACTACAACACAAGTGTGGCCGACTGGACGGTCCCCGGGGACGCAGGCAGCAGCTACACTTTCGTCTTTGCGCCCGGCACGGCGGACAGCCTGACCAACGCCCCCCAGGGAACCTACGGGATCAACCCACTTTGGGGACCGGGCGACGGCTCAGCCAATGGTCTTCCGGCGGCCAGCCCCTTGGGCGGCAACTTCATCGGCCAGGATGGCGATTTCCAAGTTTCGCCCATCCAGCAGACGATCACCGGCCTGACGCCGGGCGACACTTACCAAGTCAGCTTCTACTACGGCTTCGGCCAGCAAGAAGGTTTCACAGGCGCCACATTGCAGGACTGGTCCGTGAGCCTGGGTGGGCAGACACTAACCACGCCAACCTACGACCTCCCCAGCGAAGGCTTCTCCGGCTGGATGCACGACAATCTCAACTTCACGGCGACCAGCACAAGCGAGGTTCTGTCGTTCATGGCTCAGGGAAACCTGCCCGTGCCGCCCTTCGCCCTGCTGGACGGCGTGAGCCTGTCGGCTGTGCCGGAGCCCGCTGAGTGGGCTTTGATGCTCGTCGGAATCGGCTCCGTGGGCGGCCTCGCGCGCCAGCGCCGCAGCGCGCGCCGGGGCGCGAACGCCTAGAATAGACTTCGCGGAGAGTCCTCCGCCCTGAGATATCGACTGAGCCGATGTTGGCGTCGCACAACCACGTGCTGATCTGGGTTCTTCAGGCCGCGCGCACGTGCGCTTGGCTGGTGCTGCTGACCGCCATCTTCGTGCCGCTGGAGCACTTCTTTTCCGTCAGGCCGGCGAAGCTGTTCGCCAAAGGGCGAACGACGAATCTCGCCTGGTATTTCGTCAACAGCCTGACCCCGCTCTTCTTACTGGGACCGCCCTCGGCGCTGATCGCCATGCTGGCTCACGCGCTCCTGCCCGCCGGCTTCACTAGCGCGGTGGCCGCTCTTCCGCTCTGGGCGCGCATGGCGGCGGCGATGGTCGTGGGCGAGACCGGCTTTTACTGGGGACACCGCTGGAGCCACGAAATCCCCCTGCTGTGGCGATTCCATGCGATCCATCACAGCGCCACGCACGTAAATTTCCTGGTCAACACACGCGCGCACCCCGTCGACATGGTGTTCACGCGCCTCTGTGGCCTCATTCTGCTCTACGCCACGGGTCTGGCTGCGCCTGTCGGACCAAATCCGACGCTGGTGCCCGCGCTCGTCCTGTTCGTCGGCTCGATGTGGAGCTTCTTCATCCACGCCAACCTCCGGTGGCGTCTGGGCCCGGCTGAACAGATAATCGCCAGCCCGGCGTTTCACCACTGGCACCACACGCTGGACGATCACAAGGACCACAACTATTCGGCCATGCTCCCGTTCGTGGACCGGCTGTTCGGCACCTTCTACCTGCCTCGGACTTGGCCCGCGGCCTACGGGACAAGCACGCCCGTGGCCGACACCTTGAGCGGCCAGCTGCTGGCGCCCTTCGCGCGCCGTCCGGCTGTCGAGCGAGGAGCACCCACCGCGCCAATCGCCCGCTGACTCACTCCGCCGGCGCTGGGATGGCTTCGCCTTCCGGGAGGGGGTCGTTGACGCCGTGGGCCCAGCGGTGGGCGAAGGGGGCGGCGGCGAGGAAGGCGGCCCCGAAGCCGAGGCCTGTCCAGCCGATGATCTGGAAGACGTTCAGCGAGGAGACCAGCGCCGCGTGAGGATCCAGCACCCGGCCACCGGCGGTGTTAGTTCCGGCGAGCTTGGCGATCAGGCCGCCGATGAACTCGGCCGCCGAGATGGCCAGGAACCACAACGACATCAGGGTCGAGATGAGCACCGCCGGGGCCAGCTTGGTGATCTCCGAAAGGCCCACGGGTGAGAGGCAAAGCTCACCGGTGGTGTGCAGCAGATAGGCGAAGGCCAGCACCATCAGCGGCAGGCGGAAGCTGTGATCGGCCAGGCCCGCGCTCCACACGATGACCAGGAACCCCAGGCCCACCTGCCCCAGGCCCAGGCCGAACTTGATCATCGGATCGGGATCGCGGCGACGCTTGCCCAGGAAGGCCCACAGAGCCGCGAACACCGGCGCGAACAGCAGGATAAACCCGGCGTTGAACGACTGGGTCTGGGCCGCGTCAAAGCTCATGTCGATCCAGGTGGTCCCCGGCGCGGCGTGGGCCGCCTCCCACATGGTCCGAGAGCCGAAGAAGATCTGGTGGCCAAAGAGGCCGACAGTCTTGGGCGCCGAGATGAGGTCGAGCTGGGTGTTGCGCTCGGCGAACAGGTTGAGCGAGGTCGCCGCCTGTTCGAACAGGGTGAAGAACACGATCGCGCCGACCATGAACACCAGGGAGAGCAGGATGCGATCGCGCTCCACCCGGCCGAATTGGGTGAACATGATGTAGCCGACATAGGCCAGGGCCACGATCCAGCCGAGGCCCAGGGACGCGCCCACCACCTGGTTGTGCTGGACCAGGAGCCAGACGCCGGCGACGCCGACGATCCCGCCGAGATAGATCAGCCACTCGAGATTGAATGGCCCGACCACGCGCTTGGCCAGCTTCACCGGGTCCGGCGGCTCGCCATGGCCCTCCAGCCACGAACGGCCAAGCTGGAAGGTGAGGAATCCGGCCAGCATGCCCACGCCCGCCGCGCCGAACCCCCAGCTCCAGCCGTAGTTCTCGCCGAGATAGCCGCACAGGACCGCGGCCCAGAACGCCCCCAGGTTCACGCCGTAATAGTAGAGGGTGAACCCCGGATCCCGCCGGGGGTCGCGCTCCACATAGAGCTTGCCGACGATGGCCGAGATGTTGGACTTCAAGAACCCGACGCCCATGATGATCAGCGCCAGGGCCAGGTAGAAGACGTCCACGTAGCCCTTCTGACGGCCTTCCACAGAGAGCGTGTAGGCGCCCTTCGGCAGCGCGGCCGGCAGGGGCGACGCGGCCGGAAGGTCCTTGATGGTGAAGGCCCCGGCGGCGTCCTGGCCGAAGTCGTAGGCCTTGCCGGCCACCATCACCTTGGCCGTGCGCGCGGCGCCGAGGCCGCTGGTCTCGAAGCCGTATTGCGCGCCGTGGTAAGTCAGCACCTGACGGGCCTGCGGCCCCTCGATGGCCATGGTGGTGTGGCCGGCCACCAGCAACAAGGCGCCGAAGGCCACCGCCTTGCGCGCGCCCAGCCAGCGGTCGGCCAGCACCCCGCCCACCAGGGGCACCAGATAGACCAGGGTGGCGTAGGAGCCGTAGGTGCCGGCGGCGAAGCTGTCGTCGAACAGGTATTGCTGGGTGAGGTAGAACACCAGCAGGCCACGCATGCCGTAGTAGGAAAACCGTTCCCACATCTCGGCGAAGAACAGCACGAAGAGGCCGCGCGGATGCTCGCGGGCGATCTGGAACATCACCGGGATGCCGGTCGCCAGGGTGAGGAGGATCCCGGCGATGATGACGATGTTCATGCGTTAGAACCCCCCGGCGCTTGGCGCGGGAAACAATCACGCCGCCAGCGCTTTCACAAGAAGGGCGCCGCCGGCCGTGGTAGGGTGCGGGCCTTAAGCGGAGGACGCTCATGGACGTCGTCAAGATTCCGGGACCGGATCATCCCATCACCATCACCGGTCACGAAGGGCGCATGCAGGCGCTCTATAACGGCCACCTGATCGCCGACAGCGGCGACGTGCTGATCCTCAAAGAGGCCAGCTACAAGCCGGTGGCCTATTTCCCGCGCGAGGATGTGGAGATGGGCTTCCTGGCCCCCACCAACCTCGACACCTATTGCCCCTTCAAGGGCCACGCCTCGTATTTCACCATCGCCATGGACGGCAAGATCGCCGAGAGCGCCGTGTGGACCTACGAGAACCCGCACCCGGGCATGGAGCTGATCAAGGGGCGCCTCGCCTTCTACCCCAACTTCGTCGAGGTGCATGAGATGGCCCGCCACGGCCCCACGGTAAACGCCGCCGTGCTGCACACAGACTCCGGCGCCGGCGTCTCACAGGACGCCCACTGGGCGACCACGGCCAAGAACCCGCCGGTGTGAGGGGGTAGATTGTAGACCCATAGGCGCTCAAGCGCCGTCGCCGGCCCCGCCGGGAGGGTCGTAGTCTTTCTTTCCCGGCCGCCCGAGAACCCATCTGATGGCGCCGACAACCGCGACCAGCACTGCCGCGAGGATCAGGAGTTCCACCCTAAAAGGGCCGCCAGAGGACACGTGGTGGAACCCACCGTGGAAACCGCCGTGGAACCCTCTCATTTGGGCCTCTTCGCGCGTGGCCGCCCGCTAAGCTTGGGCTCGGGCGCCAGATTCGTCCTTGGGAGCGGTTTATCGGTCATGGCGGAGAAGATAACGCCGGCGAAGGCTACGCAACAGGCCCGTAAACGCGCGCTTTAGTCGCCGGCATGCCTGCTTTGCATTGTTGGGTGGGAAGATACCGCGCCCCCCTCACAGCGCCTTCCATCCCACGTCCACCTCTCTCCGCCCTCGCCATCCCGGCAGATCCCGCGGCGTCCCCACGGGCGCCGGCGCCTTGGCGATCAGCGGCCGGCTGAGGCAGGCGTAGCGGGTTTCGTCGGCGATGTGGTCTTCGGCCTCGGTGTCCAGGTCCTCCAGCCGCGCGGCGTCGTGCTGGAGCATGGGCACGGTGCGGATGAAGTCGCGGCACGTATCGAACACATAGAGCATGGGCCGGACGCCATCGCCCAGGATGCGGGCGCGCATCTGGTCCCAACCGGACAGGGCGCCGGCGCGGCCGACGCGGGTGTTGTCGGCGGGCGCGAAGCCGACGCGGCAGTGGGCGAGGCGCTCGGCGAGGGAGGGCCCGCCGTTGTGGTGGAAGATGGAGGGGTCGGCGACGCCGTGGCCGACCTTCTCGCGCGCCTCACGCTCCAGGATGCCGGCCGCCACGGCCTCGGCTGTGAGCCGCAGGCCCACGCCCGTGCGGTCGGCGCCATACCACTCGCGATAGCGGACGAGGGCCCCGCGCGGGATCAGGGCTTCGTCGTGGACGAAATCGTCTGAGGCCACGGCCCACCAGCCGACGCTGAACGGCGCGGCGTAGCCCCAGTCGAAGGCGCGGAACTTGGTCCAGAACGACGCGATGGCGAAGGGCGTGACGATGTTGCGCGCCGTCCAGCCGTCGAAAAACGCGCCCTGGGTCACGTTCCAGTCGCCCTCCAACCAGGCGCGCACCAGCTCGGCCGAGCCGGTCTGCTGGAGACGGGCGGCGTAGTCAGGGTCGCGCGCCAGCAGGCGGAGATTGTCCGTCAGCCGGGCCGGAATGAACACGCGGCTGAGCCGCCTCACGGCCCCGTCGAACGGATTGGCGAAGACCTCTTCGATCACCTTGTGGGCGCCGGCGTCGATGTAGCGCGCCTTGACCCAGTTGTGGCCCGCGCCGCCGGGATTGCAGGTGGCCCGAAAGCCGCAGCGCACGCCGGCCGCGCTGCGCAAGGTGGCCTTCAGCTTGTCCACCGGGCCGGGGCGGGGAAACTGGGTCAGCTCCTCCACATAGACGCGGGTGTAGTCGTGGCCCTGGTAAAGGTCGGCGTCGGCGTCGTTGTCCAGGTGGCGGAAATAGAGCACCCCACCCTCCGGCCATTCGAACCGCGACCGGGCTTCGATCCAGACGACGCCATGCTGACCATAGATGTCTTTCGCCCGAGCGATGGTCGGCTCCAGGGCCGTGCGCGTGCGCCGCACCAAAAGACCCCGGGCGTCGGCGCCATATTTCACGGCGTGGATGGCGAATTCGCCCAGCACGGCGTCGGTCTTTCCGCCGCCGCGCGCGCCGCCATAGACCACCTCGAACACCTCGCTCTGCACGAACTCGGTCTGAGGCCCCTCCTGTGGCCGCCACCTCACGATTTCGGTCCGTAGCGCTCCGCCCACTCCTGGTCGGTCATGTCGTCGACGGAAGAGATGCGCCCGCGCCGCGTCTTGGGCAGCTTCTGCTTCAGCCGCCCGGCCTCGGCCAGCATGCGCGCGGCGGCCATCATGCCGACGCCCGTATCGAGGGCCATGGCCCTCTGGGCGCCCTCCATCAGGTCGGTGATCACCGGGCCGAGATCGGCCGATCCCCCACGCTCCATCTCCAGCTTCAGACGCGCGACCAAGGGAGCAAAATCCTTGCGCTTCTTGTGTCGGTAGTAGGTCCCAGCCTTGGCCCCATAGCCCGCCGCGATCGCCGCCGACTTGAGGTCGGCGCCGGCCGCCACGCCCCTGGCGAGCGCCTCGCACCGCTCCCGATTAAACGTGCCCACAACGCCCTCACAAATCTGCTAGACTTGCATTTTGCAATCTAAGTTGCAGATTGTCAATCGACGGGAGTCCCGGCGCCTGCGGGGGCTCGGTCCTGGTGGATAAAACCCAGCACTTGGCGCCGTGGAGGGGATGCCTCTCCAGGTCCCGAATGATCGCCAGGTCGACGCCGACTGGCGGACCTGCGAAGGTCGCAGGAGGGTGGGAAGGAGACAGTCCGCGCGATCTCTTCCAGCGACTTGACCGGACGCAAGGCCTGGACCGAGACGGACGGCTCGCCCCGCCCGACATGCCGAAGAGCGCACCCCTGGACCTCTCTTCTTTTCGCGTGCCGAATGCTAATTCGCGACCAACGGCGCCGAGAGGGCCGGGGGATATTCTGTTCGGGGGCGTGATGCGTGCGTTGGGGGTCGTGGTCGTGGCGCTGCTGTCGCTGGCGCCAGGAATGGGTCTGGCCCAGCCTGCGGCGCGGCCGCCGGCCGTTGAACTCAACGCGGCCTGCCGCACGCCGGGGCAGGCCGTCGATGAGGCGGGTTTCGTTCACATCGGCGGGATCCGACAGTGGGTCACGATCGAAGGACAGGACTGCGCCAACCCGGTCGTGCTGATCGTTCACGGCGGCCCCGGCAATCCGAACACGCCCTTCGCCCACACCCTGTATGGCCCCTGGACCAAGGACTTCACGGTCGTTCAGTGGGACCAGCGCGGCGCGGGCAAGACCTATGGCGCCAATCCGCCAGTTGAGGGCGAGCCACTCACCATCGAGCGGCTGGCGGGCGATGGCGTGGAGGTGGCGCGCTACATCACTCAGCGGCTGGGCAAGCGGAAGGTGATCCTGATGGGCGGCTCCTGGGGGTCCGCCCTGGCCGTCTACATGGCCCAGGCGCATCCGAAGCTCTTCCATGCCTATGTCGGCACGTCCCAACTCGTCAGCTATGCGGACGACATCAAGGTCGGCTATGCGCGGACCCTGGGCCGGGCGCGCGAGGCGGCCGACGCCGAAGCGGTCGCCAAGCTGGAGAAGCTGAGTCCGCCGCCCTGGACCGACCCGAGGGGGTTCGGCGCCCTGCGGCGCGTGACGCGCAAATACGAGGCGCTGAAGACCGATCCGCCTCCCGTGGGGTGGTTCAAGCCCGCGCCGGGCTACGACACGCCCGCCTATGAAGCGGCCTACGAGGCCGGGGAGGACTATTCCTACCTGCAGTTCGTCGGCCGCGCGGGAGACGGCATGGGGCCCCGACTGGACCTGCGCAGGTTGGGAACGCGGTTCGAGATGCCCGTCTTCCTGCTTCAAGGCGACGAGGATCTCGTCACGCCTCCCGAAATCTCCCGGGCCTATTTCGACAGCCTGACGGCTCCGGCCAAGGCGTTCATCCGCCTGCCGCGCACAGGTCACGATCCCAATCGCACGATGATCGACGCCCAGTTGGAGGTGCTCGAAAGCCGGGCGCGGGCTGCCGCGATCGGGGCGGACGCACGCTAGGTTTCACGCTTGCGGTTGTAGCCAGGCGTCTGACTTGGGTCGCGAGCCGTCGTTGGAGTTCCGCCGGACTCCGGACATTCGCGATCACCGATCCGGGCGGAAAGCCCCTCTTGGGGCGACGACCAAAAAAAGCTGGCTTCGCCACGATGAGAACGCCGTCGGCCTCGCAACCAGCTGTGGACCCATAGACAGTTTTAAAGCGCCTTAGGCAGCGCGCCGGATGGCCGGGCGGCGCGAACGCAGCGCCACTCCCAAGGCGGAGAAACCCAGCAGCATCAGGGCCCAGGCGCCGGGTTCGGGTACGCTGGTGATGGTGGCCGAAAGCCCTGTGGAATCGAACAGGAAATTCCCGTCATTGACCGACACGCCGAAATCGATCGTCTGGCCGGCGGCCAGGTTAACGACTTCGTTGAAATCCTGAATTCCATGAGCGGGAAGAGCCCAGGAATTCAGTATGTCCCCGTCGGCCGCAATGGTCACGCCGACGCCGTGCGAGTCGACATCGAGGGTCTCGAAGAAGCCCGACACGTCATATTTCCCGGCTGTTGGAGCGGTGAACTGTACGATCGAATCGGTGAAACCCGCAGGCGACACCGGGCCAGGATGGAGCAGCAGCACGTCGTCTGGGAAGACGACGGTGCTGACGTCAAGCGTCGCGCCGGAAAGGTTGGCGATAACCGCGGGCACCAGATCAACGGGTGTCGGCGTCTGCCAACACGCAGAACCACTCCCCAGACAGTTGGCGGTAAAATCGGCGTACGGCGTGAAGCTGGTTCCCGTCAGCCCCGTGCCATAGCCCCATACGGGACCATTGGAGGTGCTGGAGGAAAAATCGCCGACGGCGCTGAACGTCGCAGCCTGCGTGCTTCCCGCGATCGCCAAGGTGGCCACGCCCGCGAGCGCAATCCTGTTCAACCACATCATGCGCCAACGCCTCATCAATCGTGAAGATTGGTATGTGCCAAATCGGCCCGCGCCACAATGCGGCGATTTGGCGCCAGCGACGCCCGGGCCGGCCGACAGGCGGTCGCGGAAGGGTGGAAAGGAGACGTTTCGCGCCGGGAGGCGCAGTCTCACGCCGGCGAGTTGCGGGCCATTGATAGTTTGGTCATTGCCGAGCCCGTGAGGTCATCGCGCTAACACGATGTGAGTAGCTCGTTCGGTGGCGACGTGTTCGACCGTATTGTAGCCGAGGGCGCGAAGGTCGACGCCATCGAACAACGCTTCTCCCTGACCGAGCATTAGAGGCGCTACGGCAAGGTGCATCTCATCGACATGACCCGCACAGATGAATTGTCGGACGGTTGCGACTCCGCCGCCGATCTTGATGTCCTTCCCGGCCGCAGCGTTACGCGCGAGCTTCAACGCCGCTTCAATGCCGTCGGTAACGAAGTGGAAGGTCGTGCCACCGTCCATTTCTATTGACGCCCGCGGATGATGCGTCAGCACGAAGGTTGGTGCGTGGTAAGGCGGATTTCCGCCCCACCAGCCCTTCCACTGATCATCAGGCCATTCACCCCGGACCGGACCGAACATATTCCGGCCCAGGATGAAGGCGCCGAAGCCTTCCATCGCCCGTCGCGCGAACGCCTCATCGGGGCCGGTTTCGCCTCCGGACTCGCCATGCATCTCGCGAAAGCTGCGGGTCGGGAAATACCATTGAAAGAGTTCAGGGCCGCGTTTGCCGAGGGGGTCATCCAGACTCTGCTCGATCCCCGCCGCGAAACCATCCACTGATACGCCGAAGCCGGCCACACGAACCTTCGCCATCAGAGATACTCATCGCTTTCGCCGGGAAACCGGCTGTTCGCTCTTTTGATAAGTTGATTGGCGGGGAGCAAGCGTCTTGGTTGGCCGCGAAGGCTACCTCGCGAACCGCGCTCCGCCACCCCTAGTAAGCGCATTCCTCGAACACCCGTGACACGTCGCCCTGCCAGGGGCCGTGGTAGAGGTCCAGCAGGCGTTCGGCGGCGGTGACGCCGGTGTCGGCGATGTCCTCGACCTCGGAGAGATAGGCGGTCTCGTCGACCATGCCGGCCGACAGGCGGTCGCGGCGCTTCAGGCCCTCGTGGGCGATGGCCAGCATTTCCTTGGCGATATCCTGGGCGGTGCGGCCGCCGATCTCGGCCTTCAGACCCACGCGCGCGGCGTCGGCTCTCAGGCGCGCGCGCTCCTCCGGCGTCCAGCCGCGACAGAGCTCCCACGCCGCCGCCATGCAGTCCGGACAATAGAGCAGGCCCGCCCATAGCGCCGGCAGGGCGCACAGGCGGCTCCATGAGCCGGCGTCGGCCCCGCGCATCTCCAGATATTGCTTGAGGCGCACCTCGGGGAAGATGGTGCTGGTGTGGTCGACCCAGTCGGCGATGGTCGGCCGCTCGCCCGGCAATTCGGGCAGACGCCCGTCCATGAAGTCGCGGAACGAGCGCCCGGCTACGTCGATATAGAGCCCGTCGCGCTTGACGAAATACATCGGCACATTGAGGGCATACCGGGCGTAGGCCTCGAAGCCGAAGTCGTCGTCGAACACGAAATTCAGAAGGCCGGTGCGATCGGCGTCGACGTCGGTCCACACATTGGCCCGGGCCGAGAGAAAGCCGTTGGGCTTTCCTTCCGTGAACGGAGAATTGGCGAAGAGGGCGGTGGCGATGGGCTGCAGCGCCAGGCTCACGCGGAACTTGGCGATCATGTCGGCTTCGTCGGCGAAGTCGAGATTGGCCTGGACCGTGCAGGTGCGGAACATCATGTCGAGGCCGAGCGAACCGACCTTGGGCATGTAGTCGCGCATGATCTTGTAGCGGCCCTTGGGCATGCGCGGAACGTCGTCGCGCCGCCAGGTGGGGGCGAAGCCGAGGCCCAGGAACCCCAGGCCCAGCTCGGCGGCCACGGTCTTGACCTCTTCCAGGTGGCGGCCGGTCTCCTCGCAGATGTCATGCATGGAGGCGAGCGGCGCGCCGGAAAGCTCGAACTGGCCGCCCGGCTCCAGGCTGACATTGGCCATGCCGCGCGAAAGGCCGATCAGGGTCTCGCCGCCCGCGGCGGTGTGCTCGGTGGTGGGCGCCCAGCCGAAGCGCGTCAGACCCTCCATGAGAGCGCGGATGCCATCCTTGCCGTCATAGGCGACCGGCGCATGGCTGCCCTGGTGGAAGACGAATTTCTCGTGCTCGGCGCCGACGCGGAACGCCGCCGGATCCTTGCCGCCCTTGGCGAACCAGGCGACGAGATCGGCGAAGTCGAGCTGCCGATCGTCCGTAAGCGTCCCGGCCATCAACTTCCCCCATACGGCGGCCCGTCCCGGCCGCCCGCAGTCTGCAAGTGGGCGCCTACCTCAAGAACCTCAAGTCCCCCGCCAATCCCCCAGCGCGGCCTGCCAAAGCGTTAACGCGGCGATGGCGGCGGTGTCGGCGCGGAGAATGCGGGGGCCGAGGTTGACCGGAACCGCGCCGGGCGTCGCCCGCGCCGCCGCGCGCTCGGCCGGCGTGAAGCCGCCTTCCGGCCCGATGAGAATGGACCACGGACCCGCATTCGCGCCCGCCAACGCCGCCGCCACTGGCGCGGCGTCGCCGGCCTCGTCGCAGAACATCAGCCGCCGGTCCGCGGGCCAGGCGGTAAGGATGTCGGAAAGCTTCGCCTGGCGCGCGATCTCGGGGACGTCCAGGCGGCCGGTCTGCTCCGAGGCCTCAACGGCGATGGCCGTCAGTCGCGCGATATTGGCGTGGCCGGCGTTGGTGCGCGCGGTCGCCACCGGAACCACGCGCTGGGCGCCTAGTTCGGCCGCTTTTTCCACAATCGTCTCCAGCCGGGCGCGCTTGACCACGGCGACGATGAGCTCGAGGTCCGGCCCCTCGATCTGGGGCCGCTCGAGCGTTACGAGCTCCATCCGCGCTCCGCGCCGGGAAATCTCGGCCACGCGCGTGAGCCATTCGCCGTCTCGACCGTTGAAGGCCAGAAGTTCGTCACCGGCGCGCAGACGCATCACGTTGGCGAGGTAATGAGTCTGTTCGGCGCCCGTCGCGATCCCGCCGCCCTCGCGAAGGTCCGCATCGACAAAAAGGCGGATCACGGGCGCGGCTCCGATGAGTTAGGGTTGAAACATGACAAAATCCGACGGCTACCAAGACGAATTGCGCCGGCTCCAGATCGGCCTCGTGCGCTATCAGCAGTGGGCGATCAAGACCGGGGCCAAGGCTCTGGTCATCTTCGAGGGCCGCGACGGCGCCGGCAAGGACGGGACCATCGCCCGGATCATCGCCCACCTCGTCGCGCGCAACACGCGGGTCATCTCCCTGCCTAAGCCCTCGGACCGCGACCGTTCGGAATGGTACTTCCAGCGCTATATCCGTCATCTGCCGGCGGCGGGCGAGATCGTGCTGTTCAACCGCTCTTGGTACAACCGCGCCGGCGTCGAGCCGGTGATGGGTTTCTGCACCCCGACCGAGCATGAGGAGTTTCTGCGCGAGGCGCCCGACATGGAGCGCATGCTGGAAACGGCCGACATCCGCCTGGTCAAGATCTGGCTGGACATCTCCAAGGCCGAGCAGGCCAAGCGCCTGGACGCCCGCGAGACCGATCCGCTCAAGAGCCTCAAATCCAGCTCGATGGACCGGGTCGCCCAGAAGAAGTGGAAGGACTATTCCGCCGCCCGCGACCAGATGCTGGAGCGCACCCACACCGCGTCGGCGCCGTGGGTGTGCGTCCGGGCCGACCACAAGAAGACCGCCCGGCTCAATGTCATCCGCCACCTGCTGCACGCCCTCGCCCCGGACAAGGTTCGTGATGATATTGAACTGCCCGACCCGAAAGTGCTGTTCACCTTCGAGACGGCGGCGATAACCGACGGGCGGCTGGCGAAATAGGAGACGCTACGGATGGATTACGTTCGGCTGGGAAACACCGGGCTCAAGGTCTCACGCCTGTGCCTGGGGTGCATGACCTATGGCAGCTCCAAGTGGCGGCCATGGGTGCTGGACGAGGAAGCCTCCCTTCCCTTCTTCAAGGCGGCCATCGAGGGGGGCGTGAATTTCTTCGACACCGCCGATGTCTATTCCCAGGGCGAGAGCGAGCGCGTCACCGGCAAGGCGCTCAAGGAATACGCCAAGCGGCACGAGGTGGTCATCGCCACCAAGGTGCACGGCCCCATGGGCGCCGATCCCAACAATCGCGGCCTCTCGCGCAAGCACATCATGGACGCCATCGACCGCAGTCTGACGCGCCTGGGCGTCGACTATGTGGACCTCTATCAGATCCACCGCTTCGATCCCGAGACGCCGATCGAGGAGACGCTGGAGGCGCTGAACGACGTCGTGCGCGCCGGCAAGGCCCGCTATATCGGGGCCAGCTCCATGTACGCGTGGCAGTTCATGAACATGCTGGCCACGTCACGCGCCAACGGCTGGACCCCGTTCGTGTCCATGCAGCCGCAGTACAACCTGGTTTATCGCGAGGAAGAGCGCGAGATGCTGCCCCTGTGCCGCGAGATGGGCGTGGGCGTCATTCCCTGGTCGCCGCTGGCGCGCGGGTTCCTGGCCGGCGGCCGCGCGGCGCCCGGCGAAGGCAACACCGAGCGCACGCGCACCGACGAGTTCGCCCCCCGGCTCTACTATCGCGAACCGGACCACGCGGTGGTGGACCAGGTGACCGAGATCGCCAAGGCGCGCGGCGTCTCCAACATGCAGGTGGCGCTGGCCTGGGTGCTCAAGAACCCCGCCGTCACCGCGCCCATCATCGGCGCCTCCAAGGCCCACCACCTGGCCGACGCCCTGGCCGGCGTGGCGTTCAAGCTCACTGACGAGGAAGTCGCCGCCCTCGAGAAGCCCTACAAACCCAAGCCGGTGCTGGATCATTTGTGAGCCAAGAATCTCTTCCCCCTTTCATAAGGGGGAAGTACGGCCGAAGGCCGGGATGGGGGATCGGACGCGCCGCCCTCTCAGGAGAGAACCCCCCTACCCCGGCGGAGTTTATCCTCGGGCGCGCGCTAAGCGCGACCCGGGGGCCGGTACTTCCCCCCGATGCGGGGGAAAGAGAAGGAAACGTTGGCGTTCGATCGGGCAAATGCGAACGTCGCGCGAAGAAGATTTCATCAAAGCGGCAACCCGTGAACGCCGAAGCCATCATCGCCAGCCTGGATGTCGCTGTGGAGAAGGGCGGCGATCTGGCGCCCCAGGTCTACGCGCGCCTGTTCGCCCGGCATCCGGAAATGGAGGCGCAATTCGTCCGTGACACCACCGGCGCGGTGCGGGGCGAGATGCTGGCCCGGGTGTTCGAGATGGTGCTCGACTATGTCGATGCCGGCGCCTACGCCGAGGGCATGATCCGCAATGAGGTGGTCACCCACGCCGGCTATGACGTGCCGCCCGACGTCTTTCCGCTGTTTTTCGACGTGGTCGCCGAGACCCTGCGTGAGACGGCCGGCGAGGAATGGACGCCGGAGATGACCAAGGCCTGGAACGGCGTCCTGACCGATTTTCGCCGCTTCGCCGCCCATGGCTGAAGCCGGACGGATCTTTCATCAGATACGCGTAAACCAAACTCCAGCGGATCATTCAGGGCGTTAAATTGTGAAAATCTGACGCATAGATTAGATAATACGTCTAACCTATCCTTGCATAGATATTTGTATAGCAGCGTTGGGTATCTTGACCGATTTGGGATCTTCGGTCGAACCTTTAGACCTATCGCAGTCTTGAGCAGCTCGAACCCCGCTTTCCAATCAGTTTTCCGTAGCGTGCGGGGAATTGCAGGCCCCCCGTTTGCGATCGGCACCTACGAAAGGTAACGCCCGAACGGACTTTTTGCGCCAGCGGATGCAACTGTGTCTTCTACGCCCGGCGATCAGAACCTATTGGGTGCCGGTATGGCGAGAGGTTTGGGCGCGCTCATCACGCAGGCACCCTCGCCGGACATCAAGATCAAGCTGGTGGAGATTCGGCCGGCACCCATTTGCATCTCTGTCAGCGACGATCCCAGCAATTGGACCTTCAAATTCTGTCGACTGACGGTCCATTGCCGCTGCGATTTGGACTGGTAACCCAAGCTCTCTGAGTGGTCCTGATCGTCAATCAAGATCGTCGTCGCGCCGATAACGGCGTTGACGGGCAATAGGCTCTGATTGCTTTGGTACAGGAAGAACGTGTTGTTTTTGGGCGAGAACATGTAGCTCAGAGCGTAGTCGTGCTCGCTGGTGTTCGAACTCGATGCGTTCCCGTACGAACCCGTCGTCTTCCAGGTTTCGTGCCAACTGCAATCTAGCCAAACATCCGGCGGCGGTGTGTCCGACACAGGCGATTCGACAGCGGCTTTGTGGGCGGTTGCGGTCAGAGCCACCGCCATCAACAAAGCCAGCACACCGCCCCTCCGCTGTGGTTGCAATCCGGTTCTAGCACGAAAGCGCCTGCGGGTCCGCTACGGGACGAACGCGGTCCCTACAGCGGGACCACCCAAATGCGCCGGGCGTCAGCTAGTGGTGCCCAAATCGTGGCTCTTAGGGCCGGTGCCTTTATCCCGGGCCCGCCGCCCCTGGAACAATCCAAGAACTTCCTCTAGCGTCGCCTCATGAGTCTCACCCTCACGGCGCGTCAGGCGCGGCGGATCGCCATCCACGCCCAGGGACTTTCCAAGCCGCGTCGCCACGCGGAGCCGGGCGGGCGTCACCTGAGGCGACTGGCCGACGACCTCGGCGTCATCCAAATCGACTCGGTCAATGTGCTCGCCCGCACCCACTATCTTCCCGGCTTTTCGCGCCTGGGGGCCTATCCGCGCGAGGCGCTGGAGCTTGAGGCGTGGGGCAAAAAGCCGTCGCTGTTCGAATACTGGGGCCACGAATGCTCGCTCCTGCCCCTCGCTTCCCACCCGCTCTTCCGCTGGCGCATGGACAGGGCGCGCGCCAGCGACGGCACGTGGCCCGGCCTGGCGCATTTCGCACGCGAACGCCGCGACTACATCGACGAGGTGCTCAAGCGCATCGAGCGCGAAGGTCCGGTGACCGGCGGCGACTTCGCGGACGCGCCTCGCCAGGCGGGGTGGTGGAACTGGAGCCATGGCAAGCATGCGCTGGAATGGCTGTTCTGGTCCGGCTTGATCTCCACCAAGACCCGGCGCGGCTTCGAACGCGTCTATGACATCACCGAACGCGTCCTACCGGCACGCATTCTGGGCCTGCCGACGCCCACCGAGGCCGACGCCCACCGCGAACTCCTGAGGCGCGCGGCCCGCGCGCTGGGCGTCGCCACCGAGGGCGATCTGCGCGACTATTTCCGCATGCCTGTGGCCGAAACCAAGGCGCGCCTGGCCGAGCTGGTGGAGGAAGGCGAACTGACGCCCGTCGCCGTTGAGGGCTGGCGTCAGGCGGCCTATCTGGCGCCCGGCGCGAAAGCGGCCCGGCCGGATGGCGCCGCTGTGCTGCTGTCGCCGTTCGATAACCTCATCTGGCGGCGCGAACGGGCCGAGCGCCTGTTCGGGACCAAGATCCGCATCGAGATCTATGTACCGGCCGAAAAGCGCCAGCATGGTTACTACGTGCTGCCGTTCCTGCAGGGCGAAGCGATCACCGCCCGGGCCGACCTCAAGGCCGACCGCGCCGGGCGCGTGCTCAAGGTCCAGTCCGTCCACCTGGAGCCGGGCGCGAAGGTCGACGCCGTCGCCGGACCGCTGGCAGAGGAGCTGCTGCTGATGGCCGGCTGGCTGGGGCTGGAGGCGGTTTCCGTCAACGGCCGGGGCGGACTGGCGGCGGCGCTCAGCGACGAAATCGGCGCCGCCTAGAGCCCCCTCACCCATCCGCCATGGCGCGCACGCGGTCGCGGGTTTCGGGGTCGGCGGGGAAGAAGCATTCGATGATCAGTTCCGAGAGCGTCACGTCGAGGGGCGCGTCGAAGGTCATGGTGGTGGTGAGGAAGCTTAAAGGACCCACATCGGACATCAGTTGGAAGGAGATCAGCGGCGCGGCGCGGCCATCACCAAAGGCGCTCTCGTCCTCGTCGCCATAGGATTTGAGCTCGGCGTAGAGCTCGGCCACGCCCTCGTCGGCGGTGGCGGCGATCTGAGCGCGCAGCCGCTGGAGCACATTGGCCCGCCATTCCGCCAGGTTGATCACCTTGGACGCCATGCCTCGGGGATGCAGGGTGAGGCGCAGGGCGTTCACCGGCGGGGTGACCAGCTCCTCGGCCACGCCCTCGTAGAGCCGCGGCAGGGAGCGGTTGGAGGCCAGGATATTCCAGCGCCTGTCGAGGGCGAACGCCGGGTAGGGCAGATGGCCCTGGAGGACGACATCGATCACCTCTCGCGCGCCGCGCATTTCCGGCGCCGCCAGGTCGCGTTCGGGAAACACGGGCGCGAAGCCGCCGGCCACCAGCAGCACGTTGCGCTCGCGCATGGGAATCTCCAGACGGTCGGCGAGGGCCAGGATCATGCGCCGGCTGGGGGCGGCGCGGCCTGTCTCCACGAACGAGAGGTGACGGGTGGAGATCTCCGCATCCAGGGCCAGTTCAAGCTGACTCATGCGCCTTCGCTGGCGCCAGACACGGATGTGATCGCCGGCGTGGTGGGAGGGGGTTTGGCTGGTCATCATGGAAAGCGAAGATAGACCGGCCCGCACGCGCCATCGATAACCTTGCAGGTAATGGACGTGGCGACCTTGGCTCCCCATCTTAAGCATGACGAGTGGGAGCGCGAACCGATGTGCCATCTTGAGAAGATCCAAGCCAATCCCATGCCCCTGGCGGTCCACCTGGGTATAGAGTTCCTGGAGGCCGAGCCCGATCAAGTGACGGCGTGGATGCAGACGGGACCCGAACACTCCACCCTGGGCCACGCGGTTCACGGCGGCGTGGTCATGGCTTTCGCCGACAGCCTGGGCGGGGCGACGGCGTTCCTCAACCTGCCGAGCGACGCCAAGGGAACGACCACGCTGGAGAGCAAGACCAACTTCATCGCCCCGGCGCCGGCGGGCGCAAGCCTGGTGGGCGTGAGCCATGTGCTGCACCGCGGCCGGCGCACACAGGTGGTGCAGACGCGTATTGAAACCGGCCAGGGCCGGGTGGTCGCCTTCGTCACCCAGACCCAGATGGCCCTGTTCGCCCACGAGGCGCAGAAATGCGACGATGATTACCTGGCGCGTAATCGACTGGAGGACGCCGAGGCCTGACGATCGCAGGGTCCAACCCCAACCGGAGACCCGTGATGTCTGACTTCAGCAAGATCGCCCACGACTATATCGCCCTGTGGAACGAGACGGACGCCGAGCGCCGCACTCGCCTGCTCGGCGAGTAATGGGCGCCCGCCGCCACCTACGTCGATCCCCTCGCCAGGGTCGAAGGCCATGATGAGATCGGGGCCTATATCGGTGGCGTTCATCAGCGCTTTCCAGACTATCGCTTCGCGCTCATCGGTGAAGCGAGCGGCTATGGCGACCAGGTGCGCTTTTCATGGTCCCTGGGCCCGGCGGGCGAGGAAGCGCCCATCGAGGGCAGCGACGTGCTGACCCTCAACGGCGGCCGCGTCGGCGCGGTGATCGGTTTCCTCGACAAGGTTCCCCAACCAGCGTGACGGCGCCGACTCCCTCCATGGCGCGTTCACCCTTAAACGCGCCATCGGGCGGGGAGCGAATTGCCAGAACTGACACACCAGATCGCCATCTGGGCGATCGTCGCCCTGGCCCTCGCCGGGGTGATCCTGCGGCCCTTCCGCCTGCCGGAAGCGGTGTGGGCCGTGGCCGGGGCGGCGCTCGTGGCCGTCCTCGGACTCCTCCCGCTCAACGAGGCGGCGCGAGCCCTCGGCCAGAGCGTCGATGTCTGCCTGTTCCTCGCCGGCATGATGCTGCTGGCCGAGACGGCGCGGCGAGAGGGTCTGTTCGACTGGATCGCCGCGGCCGCGGTCAATCGCGCCGGAGGCTCGTCCGCGCGTCTGTTCGCCATGACATGGTTGGTGGGCGTCGTAGTCACCGTCTTTCTCTCCAATGACGCCACCGCAGTGGTCCTGACGCCGGCGGTGTTCGCGGCGGCCCGGGCGGCGAAGACGCCGGCGGCGCCGTTCCTGCTCGCGTGCGCCTTCGTCGCCAATGCTGCCAGCTTCGTGCTGCCAATCTCGAACCCGGCCAATCTGGTGGTGTTCGCCTCGCGCCCTCCGGCGCTCGCGGCCTGGGTCGTCAGGTTCGCCCTGCCCTCGGCGCTTTCGATCCTGGCCGCCTTCGCGGCGCTGCGTTGGCTGGAGCGCGGCGCGCTCGGCGGCGGTTGCGCGAGCCACATTGATCAGCCCCGGCTCAGCACAGGCGGACGCTGGGCGCTGGCCGGCGTCGGCCTCGCCGCCGGCGTGCTGATGACGGTCTCGGCGCTTGGCAAGCCGATCGGCGCGCCGACCTTCGCCGTGGGCGCCGTGACGGCGGCGGCGGTTCTCCTCCGCGCGCGCGCCGCGCCTTGGCCCCTGCTGCGCGGCATGACCTGGTCGATCCTGCCTCTGACGGCGGGCCTGTTCGTGCTGGTTCAGGCGCTGGAGGGAACCGGTGTCATCGGCGTCCTGGCGAGCCGGCTCCAGGCGGCGATGTCGACACGAGGTGCGGGCGCCGTGGCCTCGGGCCTCGCGGCCCTGGTCTCCAACCTCGCCAACAACCTGCCCGTCGGTCTGATGGCGAGCCACACCCTGGCCCAGGCGCACGCCGGTCCCCTGGTCCACGACGCGGTCCTCATCGGCGTCGATCTCGGCCCCAACCTCAGCGTCACGGGCTCGCTGGCCACGATCCTGTGGCTGGCGGCCATCCGGCGCGAAGGCGAGGCGATCGGCTTCTGGCGCTTCGCCAAGCTGGGCGCGGTGGTGATGCCAGCCTCGCTGATCCCCACGCTGGCGGCGCGGCTGCTGCTCGGCGGCTGAGGGCCGGGGCCTCCAGGCAACGCGGACCGCGTCGACGCATTCAATCATCATGGAACGCGCGGCCCTCGCTCCGCCGGGGTCGAAGGGCCTCCTGGCCCTGAACTTCTTCATGGCTGACATGCAGGCGGGCGTCGGCCCGTTCCTGGGAGTGTTCCTGCAGCAGCGCGGCTGGGCGACCGGCGCCATCGGCGCCGTGATGACCTTGGGCGGCGTCGCCGGCATGACGGTCACGGCACCGGCGGGGGCGCTGATCGACGCCACCAGACGCAAGCGTGCGTGGATCATCGCCTCCGGCGTCTTCACCCTGCTCGCCTCGGCCATGATCTTCGTCTCGCAGCAATTCTGGATCGTCGCCGCCTCGCAGATCGCCACGGCCATCGCCGGCGCCGCCATCGGACCGGCGGTGGCGGGCGTCACGCTCGGGATCGCTCGTCAGCACGGCTTCAATCGCCAGAACGGGCGCAACCAGGCCTTCAACCACGCCGGCAATATGGTCGGCGCCTCCCTTTCCGGCATCCTTGGATGGCGATTTGGCTTCGTCGCCGTGTTCGCCCTGGCTGGGCTGTTCGGCATTCTCTCAGTCATCTCCGTTCTGACGATACCGCGAGGCGCCATCGACGACCGCGCCGCGCGCGGACTGGAAACGACCGACAGCGGCGGCGCAGGCCAAGCCAAGGGGTTGCAGGTGCTTCTGGAATGCAGGCCGCTCCTCGTGCTGGCGGCCGCGTTGGCGCTGTTCCATCTTGGCAACGGCGCCATGCTGCCGCTCTACGGGCTTGCCGTCGTGGCCGCGCATCGGGGCGATCCGGCGGGTTTCGTCGCCCTCACCATCGTCGTCGCGCAAGGGGTCATGGTGTTCGCGGCTCTGGCGGCGATGCGCGTGGCGGAGCGCCGCGGCTACTGGCTCGTTCTGCTCATCAGCTTCATGGTGTTACCGGTGCGCGGCCTCATCGCGGCGCTCATCATCCAGGGCTGGGGCGTCTGGCCGGTGCAGATGCTGGATGGCGTCGGCGCCGGCCTCCAGAGCGTCGCCGTGCCCGGTCTGGTGGCGCGTATCCTGAGCGGAACGGGGCGGGTTAACGCGGGACAGGGCGCGGTTATGACGGCTCAGGGGCTTGGCGCGGCTCTCAGTCCCGCCCTCGGCGGCGTTGTCGCGGAGCGCCTCGGCTATCCGCCGGCATTCCTTCTCTTGGGCGGCGTTTCTCTGGGCTCGCTGTTCCTGTGGTTGGCGTGCGGCCGCTCGCTTCGGGCCGCCTGCGGCGCGAACTCCGCATTCACCTGACGCTCACGCCCTCAACGCCACGGCTCGCAGGCGGCGCGGCTACTGAGCTAGCCGCCGACGTTGATCACCGGTGACAGCGGCGTCGTGGACGGCGGGACCGCCATCATGGTCATGAACAGAGACAACAGCTGGAAGTTCTTCTCGGAGACCGTGTCGTCCTTGGCGATATAGTACCACTTCCCGCCATCGGAGTAGGACGCATAGACGCCGGTGTCCGGCAGGTGGGTGTCGACAATGACCAGTATGTAGCGCCGCAGTACGCCCAGGGCCCCGTTCATATTGATGGTGTCCGCGGCAAGCGCGTCCGCTCCTGCCGGCTCATAGACATCAAGGCCACTCTGATAGCTCCCCGCCGGCGCCCCTGCGCCGGTCGCGCAGGGCGGAGCGGACTGCTGGGCGGAGCCGAGAATCCAGCGATTGATTTCGCACACCATCCCCTTCTGATCCGGCGACAAGGGCGGCGTGTCGCAGGAGCCGCTCGAACAATCGACGGAATCCAGATCGCTGGACAGCAAGGTGTAATAGGTCAGGAAGTCTTCGGCCCCGTTCCAGGGCTCCTGGCGGATCCGTTGATAGACCTCGTGCGTCACGAACTCGATTTTGGGGTTTGGTCTCTGGGTCGCGTTCTTGAGGATGCCCAGGGCGGAATAGGTTCGCATCAGCGGCGCATGAGATGCGAAGTTCGCCGCCGTCACCGCGCCGCCGCCCTGGGTTGACGATGGCACGGGCAGGACGCGCAGCTCTATCGTCATGGGCAAACAGGAGCGGGCGGTGTCGAGAAGTTTGCTCTTCTGGTCGTCCGGAACTGTGGCGAGCTGTTTGGCGATGTCCACGTCCCAATTGCGTAGCGCCGCCTCATTCAAGGTCAGCCCTATGGACGCGCAAGCCGCCGGCGGGGTGAACGAAGGTGGGCCGACCACCTGACTGTCCAGGTAGATGCGGAACATGCGCACCCACAGCTGAAGAACGCGCTGCTTTTCAGGCAGATCGGCCGGCCCCGCGCCGTGGTGGAAAGGCAGCAGGTACAGAACCAGCGCGTCGTTGCCGCCCCCGCCGGCCTTCGCCGGACCGGCCGTCTTCGAACCCGATCCGGACGCCGGCGCCGCGCTTGTTGCATCGGAATCATCGGACGCCGACAGCGACGATTTCGCCGCCGCCAATTCCAGGGCTTCCATGCGATTGAGCTCGGTGATCGTATTCAGCGCCGAATAGAACTCCCTGTGGTCGAGCGTCAGATAGTCAGACGAGAGATCGAGGATAGGACCGATATCCGAGGAGGAATCGTAGATCAGCCCGAGCGCGTCGACGCTGACGGGCGTCACCAGTTGCGCCACGAGCGCCTGGCCCAGCAGGGGCTGGTAGCGAATAGTGGGCTGCTCGGAATAGTTGGTCGCGGCGCTGATGGCCCCCACATCCCCTGAAATGGTGCCCGCTGACGTCGATTTCACGCCGGCCTTGGCGCCGATGTTGGTCGCCCCTCCAGTGAGCGAGCCGCCGAAGGAAACGGTCGCATCGACTTCGGTCACATCCATGAACGTGGGCAGTGAGTGTTTATAGACGCGGACGATGTTCGACATCGTCTGCTCCATCGAGGTCGTCTGCAGAATGTTGTTGTACCGCTCGCGGCCTATGCCGATCGACTTGGGGCCCACCGTCTGGCAGCCCCCGAGGGCCGCGAGCGCGCCGATTGAGAGCGCCAGGGCAACCTTGTGTGTGCGTAGCATGCGCGCCTCCAGCCGGAGCACGATCCATGGATAAGCGTACTGAATTTCCGAAGTCGAACGAACACGCATCGACCGGCTCGATCGCGGTATTCGTAGCGTTCGCCCAGCCCCAACACGAAAGTCGTTAGACGATAGCCGGTCTTGAGAAGGCGGCAAGCGGATTTCCAACACGCAACAATTGGTGCGGACTTCGGATAGCGACCGATGGCCGCGCAATTCGGAACTTAGCCCTTGTCAGGCGTCACCGTACAAATGATCATGTGGGCGTCGCGCTCGCCGGTCGCGTCATGATCGTCCAGCCACAGTTTTCTTCCTGTCCCACATGCTTGGAGGAAGTGATGAACGGACGTCAGTCGAAATTGGTTTTGAGTTGCCTGGCGGCGTTGGCCCCGTCGATGCTGGCCGTAGGGGCTTTGCCGGCGCGCGCCGAACCCGCCGCGGCTTCATCCGCGCAGATCGATTCTCTGATCCAGGATATCAAGGCGCACAAACAGATGTGCGACAAGGTCGACCCCAGCAACGCCGATCAGGCCAAACAATGCGCCAATGAACACAACGGGCTCGTCGCCCGTCAGAAGCGGCTCGGTATTTCCGACGAGACTCTCAACGGCAAGTTGAAGACGCGCGGCTGGCGCTGGCCATAGCCGTCTGAAACCGCCGTGGGGGCGGCGTCCCTAGGCAGACATATACTGATCGCCCTGGTGGCGCTCTGGGCGTCGTTTGGCGTCGCCCAAGCCGAGGATCAGAACAGGCCGGCGATCTTCCCCCAGCTGGGGCATTCATCTTACGTCAGCGCGGTCGCCTACTCGCCCGGCGGAAAGGTGCTGGCGTCCGGGAGCTGGGACAAGACCATTAAGTTCTGGGACCTGGCCAGCGGACGCGAAATGCGCAGTCTGAGCGGGCACAGGGGCGCCGTGCTGTCTCTCGCCTTTTCCCCAGACGGCAAGACGCTGGCGTCGGGCGGTTCGGACAAGAAGATCATACTCTGGGACGCACTCACCGGTCGCCAACTCGCCACCCTCGAGGGGCATTCAGGGTCGGTCAATTCCGTCGCCTTCTCGCCGGATGGCAGGATCCTGGCCTCGGGGAGCTATGACAACTCCATCAAACTCTGGGACATCGCCAGCAGACACGAGCTGCGCACGCTCACCGGACATGCGGACACGGTAGGCTCCGTCGCCTTCTCGCCGGACGGCCGGCTGCTCGCGTCGGGCGGCTGGGACAAGACCGTCAAGGTGTGGGATGTGGCCAGCGGACGCGAGGTGCGCACCCTCAGCGGACACGTCGGCCAGGTAAACACCGTCGCCTTTTCGCCGGACGGCAAGGCGCTGGCCTCGGGCAGCGCCGACCAGACCATCAAGCTATGGAACGTCGCCGACGGACACGAACTCCGCACGCTCAGCGGCCACGCCGCTTGGGTTAACTGTGTCGCCTTTTCGCCGGATGGAAAGCTGCTGGCCTCCGGCAGTTCGGATAAGACCATCAAGCTCTGGAACGTCGCCAGCGGAAGTGATCTGCGCACGCTCAGCGGCCATGATGGCTGGGTCGATCCCGTCGCTTTCTCCCCGGACGGGAAGACGTTGGCGTCGGGCAGCTGGGACTACACGGTCAAACTGTGGAACGTGGCCAGCGGCGCCGAACTGCGCACGCTCAGCGGGCATGTGGGCTCGCTCAATTCCATCGCCTTCTCACCGGATGGGAAACAGCTCGCCGCGGCCAGTTTCGACTTCACCGTCAAGCTGTGGAGCGTGGCCGGCGACGACCGATTGCGCACGCTCACGGGCCACTCCGCGCCCGTCAGCACTGTCGCCTTCTCGCCGGACGGCAAGGTGCTGGCCTCGGGAGGTTGGGACAACACGATCAAGCTCTGGGACGTGGCCAGCGGAGCGGAGCTACGCACGCTCGAGGGGCACAGCGGGTGGGTGGAATCCGTGGGGTTCTCGCCCGACGGCAAGGTTCTGGCTTCGGGCAGCTTTGACAACACCGTGAAGCTCTGGGACGTGGCTACCGGGCGCGCGCTGCGCACTCTGAACGGGCATGCCGCCGAGGTTTACGCTGTCGCCTTTTCCCCGGACGGCAAGGTGCTGGCCTCCGGCAGCCTCGATAACACCGTCAAGCTCTGGGACATGGCTGGGGTCGGCGAGCCGCGCACCCTCAGCGGACACGTCGGCCAGGTAAACACCGTCGCCTTTTCGCCGGACGGCAAGACGCTCGCCTCTGGATGCGGCGACGGGACCATCAAGCTCTGGGACGTGGCCAGCGGACGGGAACTGCGCACGCTCGCCGGCCAGACCGACCCGGTCAACTCCGTGGCCTTCTCGCCCGATGGCAAGGTTCTGGCCTCGGGTAACTGGGACCACACCATCCGGCTCTGGGACCCGGCAAGCGGCGCCAGCCTGCGCACGCTCGACGGGAATTCGGGATGGGTGCAATCCATCGCCTATTCGCCCGACGGCGCCGTGCTCGCCTCGGGCGGCTGGGATGGAACCGCGCGTGAGTGGGACCCGGACACCGGCAGAGAGCGCGTGGCGCTCATCGCATTCTCCGACGGCTCAGCCATCGCGGTGACACCGGACGGCTATTTCGATTCCTCGTCGACGACGGCGGAGGAGCACCTGAATGTGCGCGTCGGCCAGCGGGTCGTGCCGATTTCGGCTTATCGCGAGAGATTTTACCGGCCACAGCTGGTGAAGCTGAGCATGGCTGGCGGGTCGCTCGCCGAGCTGGGATCCATCGGCGGCGAGAAGCTTCCGCCGGTGGTGGAGCTTGTGGCCGCGCCGTCGTCGACCAGCGACCAGAACCTCAAACTCACTCTGCGGATCACCGACGCCGGCGGCGGCATCGGGCTGGTTCGGGTGTTTCTGAACGGTTCGGCCATCATCCAGGACGGGACCGGGTCGCCGTCGGGTGGCGTGGTTCTGCGCAACTATACTGTGCCATTGCTCAGTGGGCCCAACGAGCTGCGCGCGGTGGCCTTCAGCGGCGACGGCAGCGTGCAGAGCAACGACGCCACGGCGTCGATCACGGCCAACCTGCCGCCAACGCCGAAGGGCACGCTCTACGCGGTCGTCGTCGGCATTCAGAACTTCCCCAACGCCCCGCAGCACAACCTGACCAACCCAGTGGCCGACGCCCAGCTCTTCGCCCAAACCCTGACGACCTATTCCGCGGCCCTGTTCGAGAACGTCGACATCAAGCTCCTGACCACGGCCGCCGAGACCGACAAGGATCACGTCGAACAAGCCCTCAAAGCGGTGCAGGCGGCGGCCGGGCCGGGTGACGAGTTTATCTTCTTCGTGGCCAGCCACGGCGTCGTGGCCGACGGGGTCTACTACCTCATCACCTCCAACGTTGGCGGCGATCCGACCCGCCTGAAGCTCGACGCCATCAGCAAACAGGAACTCGACTCGCTCTTAGGCAACATCAGAGCCACCAGGAAGCTCGCGGTCATCGACACCTGCCACGCCGGCGCCATGGCCGACGCCACCGGCATGGATACGCAGACGGCGGCGGCGTTACTGGGAAACGGACTCAATCTGACGGTGCTGGCGGCCACGACCACCGACCAGGAGGCGGTCGACAGCTACAAGGACCACGGCCTCTTCACCTACGTCGTGGCTGACGGCCTGGCCGGCCAAGCCGCCGATGCGGACAATGGGGTCGTGGATAACGTTCTTCTCGCCCACTACGTCGACAAGATGGTCGGACCGCTGGCGTTCAACCTCTATCAGCACGCTCAGGTGCCGACCGTGATCACCAACGGTCAGGCCTTCCCCATCACCAAGGTCAAATAGCGCCGTGACCCCGGCGGAGCGTGCACGATGAAGTCACTCCTGATCGCGCTGGCCGCGCTCTGTTCGTGCCTTGGCTTTGCGCGCGCGCAGGATCACGGCCAGCCCGCGATCTTCCCACAGCTGGGGCATTCCTTTCCAATCGTCGCGGTCGCCTATTCGCCGGATGGGCGTCTGCTCGCCTCGGGCGCGGCGGACAAGACCATCAAGCTCTGGGATGTCGCCAGCGGGCGCGAACTTCGCACCCTGACCGGCCTCGCCGCCGCCCCGCTGACACTCGCGTTCTCTCCGGACGGCGCCGCTCTGGCTTCGGGCGGCGCGGACGGGACTGTCACGCTGTGGAATGTGGCGAGCGGGGCCGCTCGGCAAATCTCGGGCGCGCAACCCGCCCGGGTCTTCTCGATCGCCTTCTCGCCGGACGGAAAGCATCTGGTCACGGGCAGCGACGACAACACCACCAAGCTCTGGGATTTGGTCAGTGGAAAGGAATTGGGCGCCGGGAGCGGACAGGATGGTGGGGACGCCGTGGCTTTCTCCCGCGACGGGACACTGATGGCGACCGGCGGCGTCGACCACACCATCACCCTTCGCAACGCGGCTGGCGCCAAGGTGTTGAGCGGTCACACCGACTCGGTGGCCGCCGTCGCCTTCTCGCCGGACGGAAAGATGCTGGCTTCCGGCGGTCTGGATAAGACCATCCGCATTTGGGATACCGCGAGCGGCCAGTTGCTGCGCACTCTGACCGGGAGCGCCTATCCCGTGCGCGCCGTCGTGTTCATGCTCGACGGGACGGTGATCGCCTCAGCTGACTATGCGAGCGACCCCGCCGATGGCGACCATTCCGTCCGGATCTGGGACGTCGCCACCGGACGGGCGCTTGGCGGCCTGGGCGGACACACGGCCCCGGTGCTCGCCATCGCGCTCTCGCCGGACGGGACAACGCTGGCGTCGGCGAGCTGGGACCACACGATCAAGCTTTGGAACATGGCGACCGGCGGTCTGCCGCGAACACTGACTGGGCACGCCAGGGGCCTTGAGACGGCCGCTGTCTCACCCGATGGAAAGGTTGTCGCGTCGGGCGGCCTGGACGACACAATCCGGCTCTGGGACACCGCCAGCGGACACCAACTGCGGGAGCTGAACGGCCACGCGGGCTTCGTTGAATCGGTCGCCTTCTCTCCCGATGGGTCGGTGCTGGCCTCGGGCAGCGACGACAAGACCGTCAAGCTCTGGGATGTCGCCAGTGGGCGCGAGCTACGCACGCTGAGCGGGCACGCGGGCGTCGTCAATCATGTGGCGTTTTCGCCGGACGGAAAGGTGCTGGCCTCGGCCAGCGACGACCACACGGTCAGGCTGTGGGACGTGGCCAGCGGCGGCGCCGTGCGCACTCTGATCGGTCATACCGACGCGGTCGAGTCGGTCGCCTTCTCTCCCCAAGGAAAGACATTGGCCTCGGGGGGAGACGACAAATCCGTCAAGATATGGAACCTCGCCAACGGCGCCCTCGCCCGCACCCTGAACGGTCATACCGACTGGGTGTCGTCCGTCGCTTTCTCGCCAGATGGCGCCGTCCTGGCGTCGGGGGGGTTTGACGGGGCCGTCAAGCTCTGGAGCCCGACGAGCGGTCAAACGCTGCGCTCGCTTCAACGACCCACCGGCGCGATCGATTCCGTGGCTTTCTCACCGGACGGGAAGGTCCTGGCCGCGGGGGGCGGCGACAATGACGTGACGCTGTGGGACGCGGCGACTGGCGGCGAGCTTCGCACCCTGAGCGGACACACCAATGCTGTGAACGCCGTAGCTTTCTCGCGCGATGGAAAGTCGCTGGTGTCCGCGAGTTTGGACGGGACCCTACGCCTTTGGGACCCGGCGGCGGGCCGCGAGCGCGTGACGCTCGTCGGTTTCCTGGACGGTTCGTTCATAGCCGTAACGCCGGAGGGATTCTTTGATTCCTCCTCGGAGGCGGCGGAGGAGAATCTGAACGTCCGCATCGGCCAGCGGGTGTTCGGCATGTCGTCGTTTCGGGAGAACTTCTATCGGCCGGATCTGGTGACCCAGGCTCTGGCGGGCGAGGATGTCTCTCAGTTCGGCAGCATCGATCAGGTGAAGCTGTCGCCGGTGGTGGAACTCGTAGATACGCCCGCTTCCACCGCCGCAGACACCCTCCAGGTGAAGGTGCGTCTCACCGATGGCGGCGGAGGCTTCGGCCCGGTCCGGGTGTTCCGCAATGGCACCATCATCAAGCAGGACACCGACGCCGCATCATCCGGAGCGGCACTCGCGCGCGGTTACGCAGTGCCGCTGTTCAACGGCGCCAACGAGATCAAGGTGAGCGCCTTGAACGCCGACGCCAGTATGTCGAGCGATGCGACAGCCTCCGTGACCTCGACCCTACCGGTCAAGCCCGATGCGCACGGCACGCTCCACGCCCTAGTGATCGGCATCCAGGAGTTTCCCAATCGGCCTGACAACAATCTCACCTATCCGAGCGCCGACGCCCAACTCATGGCCGATACGTTGCGCGCCAAGGCTGCGCCGTTGTTCGTCAAGCTCGACATCCAGGTTCTGACCGGGGCCGCCCAGACCGACAAGGATCATGTGGTGCAGGCCCTCAAGGCCATGCAGTCGACGGTCGGCCCCGACGACGAGTTCATCTTCTATGTGGCCAGCCACGGCCTTGTCGCCGACGGAGTCTATTACCTCGCCACCTCAAATCTCACCTCCGCCGATCCGGCGCGCCTGAAGGTCGACGCCATCAGCAGCAAGACCTTAAGCGACCTGCTGGCCAACATCCCCGCGGCGCGGAAGCTGGTGATCATCGACACCTGCGACGCGGGCGCCGCCGGCCAGACCCTGGCGGCCTCACGCGGCCTGAAGGCGAAGGACGCGGTGACCATCCTCGGCCGCACCTTCGGGCTGACCGTGCTGGCGGCCACCAATTCCAATCAGGAAGCGATCGAAGGCGGCTACCAGGGCCACGGCCTCTTCACCTACGTCGTCGCCGATGGCCTCTCTG
>Ga0302314_10000515_pt1 | contig 72047 bp, 57 predicted proteins | sample III_Palsa_N2_3_FD_200533 | JGI IMG/M metagenome (GOLD analysis project Ga0302314, IMG submission 200533) | Peat permafrost microbial communities from Stordalen Mire near Abisko, Sweden - III_Palsa_N2_3 | ecosystem: Environmental > Terrestrial > Soil > Palsa > Peat permafrost | place: Sweden...
CACACAATTCACCTGCGCACACTGTCAAAGATCAATCACTTGGCACCGATTCCTCGATACCGCCCCAAGACCTTTCGTCCCGGGTGAGCCGCCCATTCTACATCGCTTTTCGCGACCGTCAACACCTGCAGAAGAACTTTTTCGCTGCCGATGTTGCCGTGCGATGCGCTGCAGCGGCGGGGTGGCGAATACTAGGTAGGCGACCCCGGTTTGGCAAGGCATTTCTGCAAAAATTTCACTTTTGCACGTAAGCCATTGATCTCTGGTTGCGCGCGTAGGCGCCGTGACCGGTGCAGTGATGACGAATTGCGCGTGAGCGGACTCAAGCGCTCTTCAACAACACTCTCGCGAAGTTGCGTTTACCGACTTGCAGCACTGCCTCGAAGCCAGGCACGAACAATCGCTGAGCATCCTCGACCACTTCAGCATCGATACGTACTGCACGCTCCTTGAGCTTGCGATTCGCTTCGGAATTGCTGGCGGTGAGGCCCGCCGCCGTGAGCAGTGCAGGCAAACGCAGACCTTCGGCGGGCACGGCAACTTCAGTGAGCGGCAACAAGCTGGTATCGCCTTCGCCGCGAACCACGGCATGCCAACCGGCAATCGCCTGCTCGGCGGCCGCAGCATCGTGGAAGCGCGTTGCCAGTTCGCGCGCGAGGCGCAGCTTGGCATCGCGCGGGTTGAGTGCTCCGCTCGCAATCTCCTGTTTCATCTGTGCCAGCTCGTCCAGCGACACATCGAAACTGAGCAACTCGAACCAGCGCCACATCAACTCGTCGCCGATTTTCATGGTCTTGGTAACGATGTCGATCGCCGGCTCATTGATGCCGATGTAGTTGCCGAGCGACTTGGACATCTTGTTGACGCCGTCCAGACCCACCAGCAACGGCATGGTCAACACGATTTGCGGGGGCTGGCCGTGATGCTCCTGCAGCGCGCGTCCCATCAACAGGTTGAACTTCTGATCGGTGCCGCCGAGTTCGACGTCGCATTTCAACGCGACCGAGTCGTAACCCTGGGTAATCGGATACAGGAACTCATGGATCGCGATCGGCTGCTGCGCCGAATAGCGCTTGGCGAAGTCATCGCGCTCGAGCATGCGCGCGACCGTATGTTGTGCGGCAAGCTTGATCAGGTCGGCCGCCGACATCTGGCCAAACCATTCGGAATTGAAGCGCAGCTCGGTGCGGTCCTTGTCCAGCACCTTGTAGACCTGACTGGCGTAGGTCTCCGCGTTGGCCAGCACATCCTCACGGGTGAGCGGCTTGCGGGTGACGTTCTTGCCGGTGGGATCACCGATCATGCCGGTGAAGTCGCCGATCAGGAAGATCACCTGATGACCCAGATCCTGGAACTGCCGCATCTTGTTCAGCAGAACGGTATGGCCCAGATGCAAATCGGGCGCAGTCGGGTCGAAGCCAGCCTTGATGCGCAGCGGGCGACCGCTTTTCAGGCGTTCGGCCAGGTCCTCCCGCTTGATGATTTCGTCGGCGCCACGCGCAATCGTGGCCAGCGCCTGCTCAAGCTCGCTCATGCATTTCCTTAGTTGTGACCGTGGGGCGCCATCGACGCCAGGACATCCGGCTGTGTCGCCGACGTTAATTGTGCGTTAACCAGGAAGCGCACGCAAACCCTTGATGGAAAAGGCGTTGACGCCATTTACACATGGCCGTTATGGTACCCCCTGTTTGTTACTTTGTACCGCGGGACACCAGAGCATGGCTGAAGAAAATCAGGGGGCGCGTCACGCGCGTAAACAGGCCATCTGCCGCAAGGCACAACGTCAGCATTCCCACTTTTACGACCGGTGCTCGCACTGGTCGTTCAACCGTTCCGCCGAAGTCGAACCGATTCACTGGCATCGCGAGCGCTGGGTGCTCGCCGGTACCGCGCTGCTGATCACCCTGGTATCCGGTTTCATCATGCCGGCCTGGGCCAGCGCCATGCGTCCTGCGCCGACACCGGAAGCCCATGCACTGCTGACCTTGGCCTTGCCCCGTGATACACCCATCAGCGCACCCGTTCCCACCGTGGATGATTGGCAGGTCGTGCGCGTAGAACCGGGTCAGACACTGTCGGATATCTTCGGTGGTCGCGGTCTCAGCATGACCGATCTGCAGAAGGTGATGGATGCCGCCGGCAGTGCGAAGACTGCGCTGCACAACATCCGTCCCGGCGATGAGTTCGACTTCCTGCTGGGCAGTGACGGCAGCCTCAAGGGCTTGCGCTTCGACCAGGACCAGGCCAGCCGGGCGATCATTCGCCTCGACGGTGTGCACCCGACGGTAGCCATCCAGCAGCGCGACATGGATTTGCGCGAACAAGTTGCGCACGGCGTCATCCGCAGCAGCCTGTACGCCGCAGGTGATCAGGCCGGCATGGACGCAGCCATGGTCGGCAAGCTCGCCGACCTGTTCAAGTACGACATCGATTTCGTGCAAGACCTTCGCATTGGCGACAGCTTCACGGTGATCTACGACGACGTCTACCGTGACGGCACCCGCTACGGCGAAGGCAATATCGTCGCCGCCGAATTCATCAATCAAGGCAAGCGCTACACCGCCTATCGCTTCAAGAAGACCGACGGCAACTACGGCTGGTTCAGTGAGGACGGGCGACCGATCCAGAAGTCGTTCCTGCGCATCCCGGTTGACTTCACCCGGATCTCCTCGACCTTCAGCGCAGCGCGCCTGCATCCGATTCTCGGTTTGATGCGTGCGCACAAAGGTGTGGATTACGCCGCTCCGACAGGTACACCGATTCATGCCGCCGGTGATGGCGTGATCAAGTTCCGCGGCTGGATGAATGGCTACGGCAACTTCGTGATCATCCAGCACAACAGCACCATCAGTACTGCCTACGGCCACATGTCGCGCTTCGCCGACGAGAGGATCGGTCAGCATGTGCAGCAAGGTCAGGTGATTGGCTTCGTGGGCATGACCGGCCTGGCGACCGGCCCACACCTGCACTACGAATTCCGCGTCGATGGCGTGCAGCGCAACCCGCAGACGGTGACGTTGCCGCCACCGGAGCCACTGCCAGGTGCCCAGTTGGCCAGGTTCAAGGCGCAAGTGGTGCAGCCGCAGCTGGCGCGGCTGACTGAACTGGATTCCCAGATCAAGCTGGCGCGGGCGAACGCTCCCACCAACAACGACAATTGAGAGCAGCGCGCGTGGATGACGCCTCGGCGCTTTATCTCGGGCTTATCTCCGGTACCAGTGCGGACAGCATCGACGCCGCGCTGGTCGGCTTCAGCGATGGCCTTCCGCAGGTAAAAGCCACCCATACCCATGCATGGCCCGCCGCCTTGCGCGAGCGCATGCTGGCACTGGCACAGGGTGAAGCGGCGCTGGATCTCGACGCCTATGGGCGACTCGACGTCGAAATCGGCCATTGCTTCGCGGACGCCGCCCTGCAGTTGCTTGAGCACAGCGGCACTCCGGCGGCGTCGGTGCGCGCCATCGGTTCGCACGGCCAGACCCTGCGTCACCGCCCCAATGGCAACTACCCATTCACGCTGCAGCTGGGCGATCCGACGGTGATAGCCGAACGCTGCCGCATCGACGTGGTGGCGGATTTTCGCCGCGCCGATATCGCCGCTGGCGGGCAGGGCGCACCCTTGCTGCCGGCACTGCATTCGATGCTGCTGGGCCGCCCGGGTCATACGCGGGTGGTACTCAACCTCGGCGGTATCGCGAACATCACGGTGCTCGCTGCCGATGGTGGTGTGCTGGGTTTCGACACCGGTCCGGCCAATGGCCTGCTCGACGCCTGGTGCCTGCGTCATCGCGGCGAGCCGTTTGACCGCGACGGCGCGTTTGCGGCCAGCGGTCAGGTCGATCACCACTTGCTCGACGCGATGCTGGCGGACAGTTATTTCGCGCTGCCGCCGCCCAAGAGCACGGGGCGCGAGCACTTCCATCTGAACTGGCTCGCCACGCATCCGCGACTGGCCGCCGTGAGCGTGCCCGACGTGCAGGCGACGTTGCTGGAGCTGACGACGCGCAGCGTAGCGGCAGCGATCACCCAGCACGCACCCACGGTCGAGGATGTGCTGGTTTGCGGTGGCGGCACGCACAACGGCGCCATGATGCGACGGTTGGGCGCACTGCTGGCTCCACGTGCCGTATGCAGCATTGCCGAGGTCGGCGTCGATCCGGACTTTATCGAAGCCAGCGCGTTTGCATGGCTGGCGCGGCAGCGCCTGCTGGGTTTGCCGGGCAACCTGCCCGCGGTGACCGGGGCGAGAGGTTCGCGGGTACTTGGCGCGATCTACCCGGCCCCTTCTTCCGGCTCCTCGACGCGGGTATTCTCCGGCGCCAACTGAGTCGCTGGCGTCTGCGCCAACGCATGCAGCGCTTCCTCGAAAACCCCTCTTTCCTCGGCCTCCCAGTGACCGCCGAGTATCGTCAACGTTTGTGGATCGCGCAGGGTTTCACTGAGCTCCTGCGACGCTGAGACGCCAAGGCCACTGCGCAGCGCATCCAGCATCACGTCATTGATCGTGCACTGGCGTTCCCTGGCCAGCGACTTGATGCGCTCGACCAGCAGGCTGTCGACATGCTGCAAGATCATGTCCGGCACAAGCGTCCCTCCTTGAAAGGTTACCGGGAACGTGGCGCTCCCATCATGCTGACACGGATTCAGGCGTATCCGCTGGCCGCCTCCGTGGCCCGAATAGCCATCTTAGCGCGGCGCAATCTGCTCGATATATGGATTGCATCGCGAAATGGGATCGCGAAAGCCGCCCAGTCGCCACTGCTGCGGTCTACGGCACGCCGTCATCCAAGGCCTGCGCCCGCTCCATACTGCGAAAGCGCGGCCACAGGTAGGCGAACAACCCCATGGCAGGAAGGATCGACAACACGGTGATGGCGAAATACTCGCCGTAGCCGGTCGCCGCCACGATGCCACCCGCAAAGAAGCCGAGCACCTTGCCGGGCAGATTGACCAGCGAACTCAACAGCGCGTACTGGGTTGCCGTGTGCTGCTTGTTGACCAGCGACGACAGGAACGCCACCGTGGGCGGACCGAGCAGCCCCTCGCCGAAATTCTGGCCGGATATCGCCACGGTGAGCATCGGCAGGCTGCCGTGATGATGCAGCAGCAACAGGTAAAACAGGTTGCTGCAACTCTCCAGCACGATCGCCACACCCAGTGTGCGCCACGCGCCCCAGCGCGCCACCGCCGCGCCACCGACGAAGGCACCGGCGATACCTATCCACACCCCATAGATCTTGGTGACCGCGCCGATCTCGGTCTTGCTGAATCCCATGTCGCGCATGAACGGATTGAAGATGCTGCCAATGGACTGCTCGGGCAACTTGAACAGCAAGATGAACAGCAGCGTCAATCCCGCGAGGGCCCAGCCGTAGCGGCGAAAGAAATCCGCGAACGGGTCGATCACGCTCTCGCGCATCGCCGCACGCCAGGTAGCGGGCACCGCTCGATACACGTCCGGCTCGCGCATGATCAGTGTGGTGACGACCGGCAACAGCATGGCCGCCGCCATCAGCTCATAGACCCACGTCCAGGCGATGTGGTCGGCCAGGATCAGTGCCAGTGCGCCGGCCACCAGCAGACCCAGCCGGTAGCCCAATGAATAGGTGGCCACCAGCGCACCCTGCGCGGAAGACGGTGCGATCTCGATGCGGTAGGCGTCCACCGCAATGTCCTGGGTGGCGCCCATGAAGGCCACCAGCAGGGTCGCCAGAATGAACGGCTCCAGCCGGACCGGCGTCAGCATCGCCATGGCCAGCAGCCCGACGATCACACCCAACTGCGCGAACAGCAGCCAGCCGCGCCGCTGACCCAGCCGCGCGAACAACGGCAGCCGCCAATGGTCGAGCAGCGGCGCCCACAGAAATTTGAGGGCATACGTCATGCCAGCGCTGGCGATCATCGTGATGTCCTTCAACACGATGCCGCTTTCCTTCAGCCAGAGCGCCAGCGTGACAGATACCAACAGGAACGGCAGGCCGGAGGAAAATCCCAGCAGGCACATCGTCCACGCGGCGGGCTGCGAGAACGCTCGCCACATCGATGGCTTGCGCGCCGTCAACGCGCGCGGTTCAGCCGGCATAGTCGACGGTATACGGCGCGTGGTCGGAGAACCGCTGGTCGCGATAGATCGAGCAGGCCTTCATGCGCTCGCGCAGCGACGGCGTGCAGATCTGATAATCGATACGCCAACCGACATTGTTTGCGCGCGCCTGACCCCGGTTCGACCACCACGTGTACTCGACCGCATCCGGCTTCAGCGCGCGGAAGCTGTCGACCCAGCCGCGCTGCTGGAACAGCAGGTCCAGCCACGCACGTTCTTCCGGCAGGCAGCCGGAATTCTTCTGGTTGGAGCTCCAGTTCTTGATGTCGTTCTTGGTATGCACGATGTTCCAGTCGCCGCAGATGACGTAGTCACGTCCGCTCTTCAGCCACTTGTCGAAGATCGGCGTGAGCCATTCCATCACCTTGAATTTGAACTGCTGACGCTCGTCACCGGAGGAACCCGACGGCACGTACAACGACACCACCGAGAGGTTGCCGAAGCGCGCCTCGATGTAGCGGCCCTCCTGGTCGAACGCGTCCCAACCGAGCTCGGTCAGCACCTTGTCGGGCTCACGCTTCGCATAGATCGCCACGCCGCTGTAACCTTTCTTGCTGCTGGCATCGCGATAGAAGCAATGATGGCCGTCCGGGCGGAACATCGGATCGGTCAATTGATCCTCCTGCGCTTTGGTCTCCTGCAGGCAGACGACGTCGGCGTTCTGTTCGCGCAACCAGTCGAACACGCCCTTGGTGGCGGCCGAGCGGATACCGTTGGCGTTGAGGCTGATGATGCGCATGTCAGAGGTGCTCTGGCTCCCGATGAATGCGTCATCATAGCAACCATGTCCGACCGCCCCGACATCCGCGTCGTGCCCGCCGATGCCACGCGCTATCCCACGTTGCTGCAGCTGGATGTGCATGGGCCACAGCACGATTTCGTGGGCGCCATTGCCGTGTCGCTGGCCGACGCGGCGCTCTGCGAAGCCAGTGAGCCCATGGCCATTTTGTGCCATGACGAACCGATCGGTTTCTATCGCATTGAAAAACAGGCGCGCAGCATCGTGGACATGGAATTCGAACGGCCCGCGCTAGGGTTGCGCTCGTTCTTCATTGATGCCCGATGGCAAGGCCAAGGCCTGGGCACGCTGGCACTGGCCGCCGTGATGCGCGATCTTGCGCAACGCTATCCGACGGCGCGCGACGTGGTTCTCACCGTGAACCTTCGCAACGAAGCGGCCCTTACCCTCTATCGGCACGCCGGCTTCAAGGAGGCCGATGGGCTGTACCATGGCGGGCGGTCCGGACCGCAGTACGTAATGCTGCGCGCTCTGCCCGCCTGAATCCGATCAAGAGACACTGCCGTGCACGATTACCAACGTGATTTCATCGAGCTCACCCTGCAGCGCGAAGTGCTGCGCTTTGGCGACTTCACCCTGAAATCCGGGCGGCAAAGCCCGTATTTCTTCAACATGGGCCGGATCGACTCCGGCGCCGCGCTGGCCCAGCTGGGCCGTGCCTACGCCGAGGCCTTGATGAATTCGGGGCTCGCCGTCGACATGCTGTTCGGTCCCGCCTACAAAGGTATTGCGCTGGCCGCGGCGACCGCCATCGCGCTGGCCAGTCAGCACCAGCGCGACCTGCCGTGGGCGTACAACCGCAAGGAGGCCAAGGATCACGGCGAGGGTGGCGTGCTGGTCGGCGCGCCGATGAAGGGCCGCGTGCTGATCGTCGATGACGTGATGACCGCCGGTACTGCCGTGCGCGAATCGCTGGAATTGATCCGCGCGCACGGCGCAGAGGCCGCCGGCGTGTTGATCGCGCTGGATCGCCAGGAACGCGGGCAGGGCGAGCGCTCGGCGGCGCAGGAAGTCGCGGCCGAGCACGGTATTCCGGTCATTGCGATCACTGGCTTCGACGATGTGCTGGCGTATGCCGGGGAACGGCCGCAGCTCGCCGCCGAACACGCTCGTTTGCTGGCGTACCGTGAGCGTTATGGGGTAAGCCCATGACCCGCAAGCAAGGTCAAGTGAACCCCGTCACGCCGGCAGTCGTTGTCATCGGCATGTAGCTAGGCAGCGCGATGGCGCCAGCTATACTGCCGAACAAGGGAGAATCCATGCGCAAGTTACTGTCTGTCTTCGCCGCTGCCGCGCTACTCGCGAGCCTGTCGGCGCACGCCCAGAAAAGCGGCACCGCCACCGCCAATGCCTACCACTACAAATGGTATGACGGCAAAGGCCAGATGCAGTTCAGCGACAGCCTCACCGCCGATGCGATGAAGTACGGCTACGACGTGGTCAACGCCCAAGGTCTGGTCATCCAGCGTGTGCCGCGGCAATTGAACCCGGAGGAACGCGCCGCGGCGAACAAATTGGCGGCAGAGCAGGCCGCGCAGCAGCAGGCCGCGCGGGAGCGCGCCAACGCCGAAGCGCAGATGCTGTCTGCCTACCCTGACGAGGAGTCCTTCAAGATCTCGCAGCAGCAGGCGCTGGATACCATCGACCAGCAGATCCATACCACCCAGACCAATCTGCAGATTCAGGAAAAGGCGCTGACTGACCTGCTCACGCGTGCCGCCGATATCGAGCGCGCCAAGGGGCCTGTACCGAAGTTCCTGGTCGACAGCATCAGCAAGCAACGCAACGTGGTCACCGGCCAGCGCAACGTACTGGAACGCCTGCAGGCCCAGCGCGCACAGACCGTACAGGTGCAGGCCACCCAACTGGTGCGATATCGCCAACTGAAGGCCGCGCAAGAGCAGCCGGCGCAGTAATCAGCTGACGATCTCGTCCTGCGCGGAAATGGATCGTGAACACGGGCCCCGATCCTGTCGGGGCCTCACTCTCTAGAACGGCAGCTTCAGCGTGGGATCCACCGCGAGCAATTGCTTGCTGAAGACCTGCTGGATGCGCTTGAGCGCGACCGGGTTGTCCGCTTCAAAGCGCAGCACCAGCACCGGCGTGGTGTTGGAAGCACGGACAAGACCCCAGCCATCCGGCCAGTCGGCACGTACGCCGTCGATGGTGATCAGCGTGGCGTCGCCAAAGCTGGCCTGCTGGCGCAACTTGTCCATGAACTGGTAGTGCTCACCTTCAGCCAGTTCGATCTTGAGCTCCGGCGTGGAAATATTTTTCGGCAGCGTGGCGAAGATCTCCTCCGGCGTGCGCCCCTGCAGATCCCCACCGAGGATCTCCAGCAACCGCGCCGCGGCGTAAATGCCATCGTCGAAGCCGTACCAGCGCTCCTTGAAGAAGAAGTGACCACTCATCTCGCCCGCCAGCTCGGCGCCGGTCTCGCGCATTTTCGCCTTGATCAGCGAATGGCCGGTGCGCCACATCAGCGGGCTACCGCCGGCATCAAGGATCTGGGCTTTCAGATGACCGGTGCATTTGACGTCATAGATAATGGTGGCGCCAGGCTGGCGCGATAGCACATCGCGTGCGAACAGCATCAGCAGGCGATCCGGATAGATGATCTCGCCGGATTTCGTCACCACGCCGAGGCGATCGCCATCGCCATCAAACGCGATACCAAGATCCGCACCAGTGCTTTGCACCGAAAGAATCAGGTCTTCCAGGTTGTGCGGGTCGGACGGATCCGGATGATGATTCGGAAAAGTACCGTCGACATCGCAATACAGCGGGATCACCTCGCAACCGACGCCCTCCAGCACCTGCGGCGCCAGTGCACCGGGAATGCCGTTGCCGCAATCGACGACGATCTTCAGGCTGCGCTCGGCCAGTACGTCGGAGACGATTTTCTCGATGTAGTCCGGACCCACATCGACCTGGCGCAGGCTACCCTGGCCACCACTGTTCAGCGCACCGCTGGCAATGCGTTGATACAGATCCTGGATCGCGCCTTCGGCCAACGTCTCGCCTCCGACCACGATCTTGAAACCGTTGTAGTCCGGTGGATTGTGGCTGCCTGTGACGGCCACGCCACAGCCGGTATTGAAACGGTAGGCCGCGTAGTAAATGACCGGCGTCGGCACCGCGCCCACGTCGATCACGTCGATACCGGCAGCACGCAAGCCGTCGGAAAGTGCACCGGCCAGCTCCGGACCGGACAGGCGGCCATCACGACCGACCACGATTTCGCGCAGGCCTTTCTCACCCATCAGCGTGCCGATCGCTTGGCCGAGCGCTCGCGCGACGTCCTTGTTCAGGGTCTTGCCGACCACGCCGCGTACGTCGTACGCGCGGAAGATGCTCGGGTCGACCGTGAACGCCGCTGCGGCAGGTGGCGCTGGCGGCTTGGCGGCCGCAGGCGGCGGTTCGAAGGCCGCGCGGGTGTTCTCAATACGTTCGGGCAACGCCACATCCTCAGGTACAAGCGCCGATGGCTCGCGCACTCGGGTGCGCGACCACAGCAGAAATATGCCGCCGCCCAACCCCAGCAGCGTCAACAGTGCGCTCAACAGCCACGAGCGCGGCAATACGATGAAGGCTCCGGGCAAGCCGGCACCCACACTGAACAGGCTGCCGGCCACCGGCTTGCCCACTTTCTCCGCCTCGGCCGAAACGGTCCCGTTCGACAGCAGCTGCAGGTCGCCGCGCTCATTGCCCTGACGCAGATCCAGTCGGCCGCCAGCAGGGGAAACTGACTCGAACCGCTGCTGCAATGGCGCGAACGGCAACTCGACCCAGGCCCAGGCCTTCACTTGCGACGGTGGCCCCAGCGGCATCACCAGGCTCAATCGGCGATCGCCATTGCCATAGGAAATACTTTGCACGGGCGGCAGCCCTTCGGCGCTCTGCGCACCCATCAACTGGGCCGCCTTGGCGTAGCCGAACTCGCGGTAATTGGCGTGCAGCACCTCGTTCAGATCGCCGCTGTACAGCTCCAGTTTCCTGGCCTGCGGCAATTGCTCGCGCAACCCAGCCGCTGCCTTCACCGGGTCGCTCATCAGAGTGTTCGGGTCCGCCACAGCCAGCACTTTCATGACTTTGCCGCGCTCGCTGGCAATTTCGGCCGTCAATGCCTGCACGGCTTCGTTCTGTGCCGCATGCACGCGTTCGATGGCGTTGCTTTCATTGGCAATCAACCAGGTCTGCCAGGCGCAGAACAGCCCCATCATGAGTAGCAGCGTGCCGCCAGCCAATGACAGCTGGTGTCGCCAGTCAACCTTCAGGCCACGCAGACGCGACCCGGTGATGCTTATCGCCATATCCTGCCCCCGCAGGTTGTGCATGCCAGGCCGATCCACGTCGGATCGGCTCGCTTCACATCGGACCCACCCATCCTACTTGATACCCGTCGAGCCAAACCCACCGTCGCCGCGTTCGCTCGGTGCAAATGTCGTCACGATATTCAGCCGGGCCTGCGCGACCGGCACCAGCAGCAACTGCGCGATACGATCACCCACCGCGATGGTGTAGGGCTGGGTGCCACGATTCCAGCACGAAATCATCAACGGGCCCTGGTAGTCGGCGTCGATCACACCGACCAGATTGCCCATCACCAGACCGTGTTTATGGCCGAGCCCCGAGCGCGGCACGATCAGTGCGCACCAACCCGGGTCGCCGATATGGATCGCGATGCCGCTGGGCACCAGCGCACTCTCGCCCGGCGCGAGCGTCAGCGGTTGCTCGAGTGCGGCGCGCAGATCCATGCCGGCGCTGCCGAGGGTGGCCGCCTCTAGTAGTGGAATGCTGTCACCGAGACGCGGATCGAGAATCTTCAGTTCGACGTCAACGCCCGGTCGATTCATCACGGTCGCCCGGACCGGTAGCGCGCGGCCACCTGCGCGATCAGCTGTTGCGCGAGAACCGATTTGGACGCACGCGGCAGCTCGAGCGCGCCATCGGCCCAGTACAGAGTCAACGCATTGTCGGCAGCCTCGAAACCGAGGCCGCCGCCGACCTGATTGGCAGCGATCATGTCCAGACCCTTGCGGCGCAGTTTGCCCTGCGCGTAGCTCGCCACATCATGCGTCTCGGCGGCAAATCCGACCAGGAAGGGGTGCACAGTTTTCGCCGACAGGCTGGCCAGAATGTCCGGATTTTCACTGAGCTGCAGGGACAAGCCGGCGCCATCGTGCTTCTTCAGCTTGTGCGTGGATATCTCCTGCGGGCGGTAATCACCCACAGCTGCTGCGCCGATATAGATGTCCGCCTGCGCAGCGGCGTCGAGTACCGCCGCATGCATCTGCGCTGCGCTGCGTACGTCAATGCGCTGCGCAACACCTGTTGGCGTGGCAAGGCTCACCGGGCCGGCAACCAGGGTCACCCTGGCACCTGCCTGCGCGGCGGCCTGCGCCACCGCAAAACCCATTTGGCCCGAGCTGCGGTTGCCGATGAAGCGCACCGGATCGATATCCTCATAGGTCGGTCCGGCGCTGACCAGCACATTCAAGCCGACCAGGGAGCCGTCGCCGAACGACGCCACCATCGCGTCACGTAGCTCATGTGGCTCGAGCATCCGGCCACTGCCGATATCGCCACAGGCCTGTTCGCCCGCAGCCGGCCCCAGCAAGTGCGCACCACGCTGGCGTAGTGTTTCAATATTCGCCTGTACCGCCGGATGCGCCCACATCTGCTGGTTCATCGCCGGCGCCAGATACAACGGTGCGGCGCTGGCCAGACACAACGTGGTCAGCAGATCATCGGCCAGCCCATGCGCCAATCGCGCCAGCAGGTCCGCGCTCGCTGGTGCGATAAGGATGCGTTCGGCCCAGCGCGCCAGCTCGATATGCCCCATCGCCGCTTCGGCTTGCTCGTCCCACAGGCTGACCCGCACGCTCTGCCCGGATAGTGCCTGAAACGTGGTCGGGCTGACGAAATGCGTGGCGCGTTCGGTCATCACCACGCGCACCTGCGCATCCAGATCGCGCAGGCGGCGGACCAGTTCGCAGGACTTGTAGGCGGCGATGCCACCGGACACTCCCAGCAGGATGCGGCGTTGAGCAAGACTCATGTAAGACGGGCCTGACGATCGGGCGGACACGTAGCTTACCGGATTCATTCGGTTCAGCCGCTGGCCCATGGTGGGTGGCAACCCGCAGGCTGCCAAGATGAGTATCCGCGATTGGCCCGAGGGCGAACGTCCCCGCGAAAAGCTGCTTGGCAAAGGTAGCGCCGCGCTGTCTGACGCCGAGCTGTTGGCGGTATTGCTCGGCAGCGGCAGTCGTGGCAAGGACGCGATCGCACTGGGCCGTGAACTGCTCACCAACGCCGGCGGCCTGGGCCCGCTGCTAAGCCGCCCTGAACAGCAGATCCGTGCCACTGGCCTGGGTCCGGCCAAGCGAGCGCGGATCGTCGCCGCGCTGGAACTGGCTCGTCGCAGTCTGGCCGAAGAGCTGCAACAGCGGCAGAGTCTGGGCAACCCGCGCGACAGCGGGGACTACCTGCGCGCGCGCCTGCGCCACCTCCCGTATGAGGTATTCGGCTGCCTCTACCTGGACAATCGCCACCGTGTACTGGCCTTCGAGGAACTGTTCCGCGGCACCGTGGATGGCGCCAGCGTGCATCCGCGCGAAGTGGTGCGGGCGTGTCTGCAGCACAACGCCAGCGCCGTGATCTTTGCGCACAATCACCCTTCAGGGGTCGCCGAACCGAGCGCCGCCGATCGCGCGATCACCCATGATCTGCGCGACGCCCTGCAATTGGTCGGCGTGCGCGTGCTCGATCACCTGGTGATCGGCAGCGGCGAACCGGTATCGATGGCCGCCCGCGGCCTGCTCTGAGGCTGCCCAAGGTCTGTGAATGGCCGAAGCACAAAAAAACGGCGTGGTAGTGAACCACGCCGTGGGGCCGATTGGTAAGGGGAGAGAGCGGCGTCTCCAGATGCCTGTCATGGAGGGGAGTCATGCTTGGCACGCGGGCAGTGTCGCAGCGCCGCATGACAAACCAATGACGCCAATCACTCGAACTTAAGACCCCCAGGTTGCCGAAACTTATACACAAAGTAGTGATATCGGCCCTTGCCGGACCTTTCGTGTGGTCAACGACAGATGTGCCATATAACACTTTGATATAATTACATTCTTTTTCCTTTATACCCGATTTTCACGTTGGCGCAGTCGCTTTCCAATGCTCGCCTCGCGCTTTCCCCACAGACTTATCCACAAGACCCGCCGTCGCAGTGCATCAAAATCCGTGGCCCACACGGACACCGGCGCGGAACCCGCTCGCCACCGATGTCCGCGTTGGGCAGTGGGGCGGTCTGTTAGAATTGTTGGTTCCATCCGGAAATGATCCCGCCCGTGAAAGCACAGTTGCGCGAACTGGTCCTGCAGGCCATCCAGACCCTGCAAAGCGATGCCACCCTGCCCGCCGACCTGCCAGTTCCGGGGTTTGTGATCGAGCGTGCGCGCAGCCGCGAACACGGCGATTTCGCCTGCAACGTGGCGATGCTGCTGGCCAAGCCCGCACGCCTCAAGCCGCGCGAGCTGGCCGAGAAACTGGTGGCCGCACTGCCGGCAAATGAGCTGGTGGAAAAGGTGGAAATCGCCGGCCCTGGCTTCATCAACTTCTATCTGGCCGCCGGCGCGTATCACGCTGAGCTGCGGCAGATCCTGGATCAGGGCGACACCTACGGTCGTAGCCAGAGCGGCGCCGGCAGGACGGCGGGCGTGGAATTCGTCTCGGCCAACCCGACCGGTCCGCTGCATGTGGGCCACGGTCGCGCCGCGGCGATCGGTGACTGCCTGAGCCGGCTGCTCGACGCCACCGGCTGGAAGGTGCAGCGCGAGTTTTACTACAACGACGCCGGCGTGCAGATCGCGAACCTCGCGATCTCGGTGCAGGCGCGCGCGCGCGGCATCACGCCGGACGACAGCAGCTGGCCGGAAAACGGCTACCGCGGCGACTACATCGCCGACGTGGCGCGTGCCTACCTCGATCGCGAAGCGGTCGTAGCCGACGGCGAGACCGTGACCGGTGCCGGCGATGTCGATGATCTCGAGGCGATCCGCCATTTCGCCGTGGCCAGCCTGCGCCGCGAGCAGGATCTCGATCTGAAGGCATTCGGTGTCGGCTTCGACACCTATTTCCTCGAGTCGTCCCTGTACACCGACGGCAAGGTGGAGGAGACCGTTCGCGAGCTGGTTGCGCACGGCCACACCTATGAGGAAGGCGGCGCGCTGTGGTTGCGCACCACGGATTTCGGTGACGACAAGGACCGCGTGATGCGCAAGTCCGACGGCACCTATACCTATTTCCTGCCCGATGTCGCCTATCACCGGAGCAAGTGGCAACGCGGTTACGAGCGCGCGATCACCGAACTGGGTTCCGACCACCATGGTTCGCTGGCGCGCGTGAAGGCCGGCCTGCAGGCGCTCGATACGGGCATCCCCAAGGGTTGGCCGGAATACGTGCTGCACCAGATGGTGACGGTGATGCGCGGCGGCGAGGAAGTGAAGATCTCCAAGCGTGCCGGCAGCTACGTCACCTTGCGCGACCTGATTGACGAAGTCGGCCGCGATGCCACGCGCTTCTTCCTCATCTCGCGCAAGTCCGATTCGCAGCTGGTGTTCGATATCGATCTGGCCCGCTCGCAGACGCGTGACAACCCGGTTTACTACGTTCAGTACGCCCACGCCCGCATCTGCCGGGTATTCCGTCAGATGGCGGAAAAAGGCTGGACGTTCGACGTGCGCGACGGCCTCGCCCAATTGCACCTGCTGGACAACGAGGACGAACAGATCCTGCTGACGGAGTTGTCGAAATACCCGGAGCTGGTCGAAACTGCAGCCGCCAATCTCGAGCCGCATCTGCTGGCCACCGCGTTGCGCGAATTGGCCAATGCATTGCATAGCTTTTACGACAAGCACAAGGTTTTGATCGACGACAAGCCGCAGCGCGAAGCACGTCTGGCGTTGCTGACGGCCACCCGTCAGGTACTGAAGAATGGTCTTGAATTATTGGGCCTGAGCGCCCCGGAGAGCATGTAATGGCAGCACGCAAGGGCAGGGGCCGGCAGGCCGTGCGCAATGGCAACAATGGCTTTCCAGGCTGGGGATACGCGGTCATCGGCATCCTGATCGGTGCGATCCTGGCGGTCGTGATGATGCGTGGCAGCTTGCTCAGCAGTCTGCAAAAGCCAGTAGGCCCGCAGGCGAACCCTCAGGCCACTGCCGAACCCGGCAGCGAGCCGGGTGTGGTTGAGCCCACCGCCAGCGAGACCGCGCCGAAAAAGCCGCAATACGATTTCTATTCGGTGCTGTCGGAAAAAGAAGTGCGTATCCCGGACGCCGAAATCAGCGCGCAGGCGCGTGCCGAACAGCAGCAGCAGAAGGACCTCGCGGCGCAGCAGACGGGCCAGCAGGAAGCGCCCGCCAAGCAGCCCGCGACCGTTGCGCAACCCACAACGCCGAACAACCATGCCCCGGTTGCGGTCAGCGAAACGATCACGGCGGCTCCCGCCAGCGCCGCGCCGACGCCCGCTGCTGGCAGCGGCTACCTGCTGCAGGTTGGCGCATTCCCGAACGCGGCCGATGCGGAAACGCTGAAGGCCAAGCTCGCCATGCAGGGTTTCGTGGCCAACGTGCAATCGGTCAGCATCGGTGGCCAGACCTATCACCGCGTCCGCCTCGGGCCGTTCCCCTCCGCGACCGAGCTGGAATCGACCAAGCAACGTCTGGCCGGCGCTGGGATCAATGCGATTGCGCTGAAAGAAGGGAAGTAGGCTGCAGTAGCAGGTTCGCCATGAAAGGCCGCGCATCCGCGCGGCCTTTTCGTTTGGATGGCCAAAACCGCACAGCTTCGTTTACCGGTTATGCTGAACTTACAGACCCCAACCGGTATCACCATGAAACGACTGCTGTTACTGCTCACCCTGCTGGTTGTCGTCAACGCCCGCGCTGCCGACCTGCCTTATGACACGACCGCCGATGCCAGCGCCGATATACATCAGGCGCTTGCCCGGGCCAGGGCAACGCATACGCCGGTACTGCTGATCTTTGGCGCCAACTGGTGCGAGGATTGCCGTTCGCTCGACAGCTCCCTGAAAACCGACAAGAACGCTGCGTTGATGAAGCACGAGTTCCAGCTGGTGAAGATCGACGTCGGTAATTTCGATCACAACCTCGACGTCTCGAACAGCTACGGCAACCCGATTGGTAAAGGCATCCCGGCGGCGGTCATCGTTTCACCGGACAACAAGATTCTCTATTCCACCCGTGCCGGCGAACTTTCCGACGCGCGCCGCATGAATGCCGATGGTGTCTATGGCTTCTTCAAGCAGGCGATAGCAAGCGCGAAGGCGAGTAACTGACCTAGCAACTGCGGTGCTGATCATTCTTTGCGTTTGAGCCGGATCAGCGCCGAAATATCGTCATCGCCGTAGCCTTCGCTCATCAGCTGAGCGTAGTCGGCGAGTGAGCGCTCGATCACGCCGGTCGCGGTGCCGGCCTGTTCGGCGATGCCGCGCACGATGGCGAGATCCTTGTGCAGTAGCGCCAGCTTGAAGCCAACGCTGAACTCGTTGCGCAGCATGGTGGCGCCGCGCTTGTCGAGGAACCAGTTGCCGGCGGCACCGGCGCCGAGCGTGGGGATCAGGCGTTCGGGATCGAGGCCCAGCGCGTCGCCCAGCGCGAGGCCTTCGCAAACCGCCTGGGCGATACCGGCGACCAGCACCTGGTTTACCGCCTTGGTGGCCTGTCCCGCACCGACGTCGCCAAGATGGGTGACGCGCAACGCATAGGCTTCCAGTACCGGCAGCGCTCGCTGCAACACGTCGGCGTTGCCACCGACCATCACGGATAGCTTGCCGTTCTTCGCGCCTTCCACGCCACCGGAAACCGGCGCGTCGAGGAAATGCGCACCGACTTGCGCCAGCCGCACCGCAGCGCTCCGCGCCGTATCCGGCGCCACGGTGGAATGGTCGATCACGATCGCGCCGGGTTTCAGGTGTGGCGCGAGTGCTTCGACCAGGCCGAGTACATCGGCGTCAGCGGTCACGCACAACGCGATCACATCGCACTGCGCGGCGAGTTCCGCCAGCGTGGCCGGTGCGAGGACGCCCCATTCGCGCGCGAGTGCTTCGGCCTTTGCCGGCGTGCGGTTCGCCACGGCGTGTAGCAGACCCTTTGCCTTGAGATGGCCAGCCATCGGCGCGCCCATCGCGCCGAGTCCAATAAATGCTGCTTTGAGGCCGGCGGCTTGGGGGGTCATGTGTGTTTCCTGCGGGGGGATGAGTGAGTAGTGAAGATTATCGCGAGCGCCGAACCCTCACCTCAATCCTCTCCCGGAGGGAGAGGAGGCGAACGCAAGAAGCAGGGTACTTTATTGGAGCTGGCGAGCACTGAACTCTCACCTCAATGCTCTCCCACAGGAAACCTGCACGCTTCGAATCTCAGCTGTCGGCTCAGGACTGGCGGACTTGGCTCCTCCCCTGCTTGCAAAGGGTGGCTGGGAGGGGGTTAGGCTTTTGATCTTCTTTTGATCTTCAAGCGAAGAGCGACCCCACCCCAACCCTCCCCTGCGAGCAGGGGGAGGGAGCCAAACCCAATCTTGCTGAGATTCAGCGCATGCAGGTACGGAGCTGAGGCAAAAGCCAAGGAGCACTCATTGAGCAACAACGGCTCGGTGGACGTCGTGGGTCACGAACGGTTGCTCGGGATCGGGTGCGGCGAACCAGTGCGGATGTGCCAGCGTGTGTTGCATGTCGGCCATGCCGCTTTGCCAGTGTCCGCGCATGCTGCTCGCGCTGAACTCGTAGTCTTTGTAGTGCCCTTCGTAGGGCTTGTTGCTGTAGATCAGGTGGATCAGATTGGTCAGCGCGCCATTCGCGTTCGCCTCGGCGCGCCGCCAGATCGGATTGTCACGCTGATCGAGTGGCACCAGCGTCATCAGTTCATGCAGCAGGCACTGCTGCTCGCGACTCTCGTGCATGTATTCGGTGACCAGACGGGTGCGGCTGGAATACTGGATTTCCTTGGCCCGTTCGGCGACGCCGGTCATGTCCGTCGGTAGCGTGTTGTCCGCGCTCCACAGGTCGACCTGGAAGATCAGCGCGTCGCGATGCGGGCGCTCCCTCAGCACCTTGTACAGCGGCGTGTTGGAGATGATGCCGCCATCCCAGTAGAACTCGCCGTCGATCTCCACGGCGGGAAACCCTGGCGGCAACGCGCCGGAAGCCATGAAGTGCTCGAGCCTGAGCTTGCCGTGGGTGTTGTCGAAATAGGCGAAGTTGCCGGTGCGCACGTTCACCGCACCGATCGACACGCGCATGCTGCGCGCATCGTTGATGCGGTCGAAATCGACCAGTCGCTCCAGCGTTGCGCGCAGCGGCGCGGTGTCATACCAGCTAGTCGTGGCCGGGCTGCTATGCCGCTGTAGCAGCGGTGACGCGATACGTGGCCGGAAGAAACCCGGCTGGCCTTCAATCAGCGAGCGCCAGGCGGCGAATCCGCTCAGACCGTTCTGTATCGCCAGCGGCCATGCCATGCCGTCCATTAGCGTCGACGTCGGCCAGGATGCGGGCTGGCAAATAGTGTCCCAGAACTCGTGCAGCCGCTCGACTCGCCGCTCAGGCGCGTTGCCGGCAATGATCGCCGCGTTCAGCGCACCGATCGAGATACCGGCAAGCCAGTTTGGCCGCAGCCCAGCGGCGTGCAGGCCCTCGTAAACGCCTGCCTGATAGGCGCCGAGCGCACCGCCGCCCTGCAGCACCAGCGCGACGGTGCGGTAGTCGCGCGCCACCGCGTCGGCCAGCGCCACCGGTGTCTGTGTGGATTTACTGTTCGTCATGACGCTTACTGCATATACCAGCCGTGACTGACCACGATGCTTTGCCCGGTCAGTGCAGCGGACGGGAACGTGGCCAGATACAGCGCGGTCTGTGCGATGTCATCGACGGTAGTGAACACGCCGTCGACGGTGTCCTTCAGCATCACGTTCTTGATCACATCCACTTCGCTGATGCCAAGTTCCTTGGCCTGTTCGGGAATCTGCTTCTCGACCAGCGGGGTGCGCACGAAACCGGGACAGATCACATGCGAGCGCACATTGCGCGACGCGCCTTCCTTCGCCAGCGTGCGCGCCAGACCAAGCAGGCCGTGCTTGGCCGTGACATAGGCCGACTTGAGCTTGGAGGCTTCGTGCGAATGCACCGAGCCCATATAGATCACGATGCCACCGCGGCTCTTGCCGGTGCCGTCGTCCTTGTACATGTGCTGCAACGCGGCTTTGGTGGTGAGGAAGCCGCCGTCGAGGTGGATCGCCAGCATCTTCTTCCAGTCGGCGAATGCGAACTGGTCAATCGGGTTGATGATCTGCACACCGGCATTGGAGATCAGGATGTCCAGACGGCCAAATGCCGCGACCACTTTGTCGGTGCCGGCATTCACCCCGGCCTCGTCGGTGACATCCATCGCAATGCCGATCGCCTTTCCACCGGCGGCATTGATCTCGGCCGCCGCCGCATCGGCCGCCTGCTGGTTGATGTCGGCGATCGCTACGGCCGCGCCGTTCTTCGCATACAGCTCGGCGATCGCCTTGCCGATACCGCTGGCCGCGCCGGTAATCAGCGCCACTTTGCCGTCAAGACTCGTCATGTCGTGTCCTTATTCGCGGGGGAAACGCCCATGATACGGCGATTCAATTGAACGCCGGCCAGAGCCCATGAGGGAGGCGCCGACTCAAGGCGCCACTGGGTGCAGCGCGAACCAGCCGAGGCAGAGCGCGCCGGCCACGATGCAGTAGATGCCGAACGAGGCAAGGCGTCCGCTACCTTCGAAATAGCGCATCAGAAAACGTACGCTGAGATAGGCAGCGATACCGGTCAACACGCCGCCCACTGCGGCGGTGGCGAGCTGGGCATGGTCGTGCAGCAGCTTGGGTAGCTCCAGCATGCCAGCCGCCAGGATGATCGGCGTGCCGAGCAGGAACGAGAATTCCGCCGCAGCCTTGCGGCTCAATCCCACCCGCGTGCCGGCGATCATGGTCAGGCCGCTGCGCGAGAAGCCGGGAATCAGTGCTCCGATCTGCGCCAGTCCGACCAGTGCTGCCTGCAGCAGGGTGAGCCGCTGCGGTACACGTGATGCTTCGTCATCGCCACGGCGGCCACCGAGCCACAGCACGATGCCGTTGACCAGCAGTGCAAACGCCACGATGCGCAAATCATGAAACAGGCGTTCCAGCGGCTTTTCCAGCCACAGACCGACCAGGCCCGCCGGTATCGTGCCGACCACCAGCGCCCAGGCCAGATGACCATCGTCACTGGGGCGACCGCGCAGGCTGCCGAAGAAGCCCTGTGCGATGGCGATCCAGCGAACGCGGAAATACCACAGCAGGGCAATCGCGGTGCCCAGATGCAGGGCCACCAGAAACGGCAGCAACGCGGGCGCATGATGGTCCAGCTGCACGCCGAACAGGGCCGGAACCAACAGCGTATGGCCGAGGCTGCTGACCGGGAACAACTCGGTGACACCTTGCAGCACGCTCAGAAAAATCAGCAACAGCACGCTCATCCGGAGTTCTTTCCTCGAAACGAATAGTCATGGGGGTGCATCTGCGCGGACAGCCTCCGCGCAGATGCGTGGCGATGGTGGTGGGTACGACGAACGGTCAGGGAGATTCCGCCAGATAGGTGTAGCCGACCAATCCCTGATGTAGCGACTCCGCCAGCCGCGCTGCCTCGTCACCGATGATGCCTGCGGCTGACATCCTGTCGGCATAGGCCGCGCGCAGCGCACCGAGATCGTAGCCGACATAGTCGAGCATCAGGTCGGTGGTATCGCCGCGGCGGATGTGGGCGAACTCGTAGCTGTCGCCGGCCACGCGCACGTTCACGGCATCGGTGTCGCCAAACAGATTGTGGATGTCGCCGAGCGTCTCCTGGTACGCACCGACCATGAAGATGCCAAGTCGGTAACTCTCGCCGTCGTTGAGCGCGTGCAGCGGCAGGCTCACGTCGACACCATCGGCATCGACGTAGTGGTCGATGCGGCCATCCGAATCGCAGGTGAGATCGACGATGACGCCGCGGCGTGTGGGCTCCTCGTTGAGCCGCGCGATCGGCGTGATCGGAAAGATCTGTCCAATTGCCCAGATATCCGGCACCGATTCAAACACCGAAAAGTTGACGAAGTACTTGTCGACCAGCTTCTCGTCCAGTTCGTCCAGCGCCTGCCGATGTGAGCGCTCCGCGGGCAACAAGCGCGTGCGCACAGCGTTGGTGATGGCGTAATACAGCTCGTCCAGTCGCGCACGATCGGCCAGCGCAAGCTGGCCCAGCGCATACAGCGTCTGCCCTTCGTTGAGATGATGCTGGGCCTCGTGGAACAGCTCCAGCGGCGGCCGGCGACCCAGTTCTTCATAGGTCTCGCGCAGCCGGCGCAGCACGGCAGGTTCGTCGTCGCACGCTGGGGGGATCGTCCCGGCCGGGACTTCCTCCACCTCGGTCACGTTGACCACCATCACCGCATGGTGTGCCGTCATCGCGCGGCCGGCTTCGGTAAGGATGTGCGGCGCGCGCAAGCCTTCGGCCTCAACCGCCTCGGCCAGTGACTGCACGATGGTCGAAGCATATTGCTCGATCGAATAGTTGATCGAATTGTGGCTGCGCGAGCGTGTGCCTTCGTAGTCCACGCCGAGACCGCCGCCGACGTCGACGATCTCCAGCGGCACGCCCATCCTGATCAGTTCGACGAAGTAGCGCGTCGCTTCGCGCATGCCGTTGGCAATGTCGCGCACATTGGAAATCTGCGAGCCCATGTGGAAGTGCTGCAGCTTCAACGTGTGCTTGAGACCGGCCTGATCCAGTCGCTGGATCAGAGTCAGCACCTGATTTGGCGAGAGGCCGAACTTGCCCTTGTCGCCGCCAGTGTTCTGCCACTTGCCGGCGCCGATCGAGGCAAGCCGCACGCGCACACCGAGCAGCGGCTCGACGCCAAGTGCCTGCGCCTCGCTGAATACATGGTCCAGTTCGGACAGCTTCTCGATCACGATGTGCACGCGCAAGCCGAGCTTCAGCCCGATCAGCGCGAGGCGGATGTATTCGCGATCCTTGTAGCCGTTGCAGATCACGATGGAATCGGGCCGCGCCATCGCCAGCACCGCCATCAGTTCCGGCTTGGAGCCTGCTTCCAGACCGAAGCCGTGGGTTCCGGCTGCCACCAGTTCACCGACCACGCCGCGCTGCTGGTTTACCTTGATCGGATAGATGGCCGTATAGCCGCCCGCGTAATTCCATTCGCCGATCGCCTTCGCGAACGCGCCCTGCAGTCGCGCCAGGCGGTCGGCCAGGATGTCCGGAAAACGCACCAGCAGCGGCAGCCGCAGACCCTCGCTGCGGGCACGTTCAACAATCCCCGGCAGCGACAACGCCGGGCCACTGGCGCCGCGCGGGCGCATCACGATGTGACCGGCCGCGTCGACATCGACGTAGCCGTCGCCCCAATGCGGGATGGCGTAGGTGTGCCGGGCCTGATCAGTATTCCAATGCTTCGCCATCAGCGTTGCTCCTTCGGATATTGAAAGTCGCAGCGGCGAGCCTTGACGGTCTGCTCGGGAGAGCACGAAGTCCGAGCGACCGGAAGCCTCGCACGCCGCGGGGCCGATCGGACTTTGATGGCTGCCAGACGCGCTGCGCCGGCAATACCAGGGCGCCATTGTAATGGTCACCTGTGACGATATGCGCACAGCCCCCCATCAACCCTGCGGACGGCCACCGGGACGCTGAGCACCGATATCGCTATAATTGGCGGTCTTTATCCCCCACCCCGGTTCCCCAGGAACACCGCCATGTCGCAGCAGCTCAGCTGGTTCACCGAAGCCCACCAGGCCTCCGGCTCCTCCATCGGTTTCCGTACCGAGCAACTGCTGCATGCGGAGAAAACGCCGTTCCAGACCATCGAGATCTACAAGACCACCGACTGGGGCAACCTGATGGTGATCGATGGCTGCGTGATGCTGACCTCGCGCGACAACTTCCTGTATCACGAGATGATGACCCACCCGGCCTTGTTCACCCACGCGCGCGCCAAACGCGTGGTGATCATCGGCGGCGGCGACTGCGGCACGCTGCGCGAAGTGCTCAAGCATGAGGAAGTCGAATCCGCGGTGCAGGTCGAGATCGACGAGCGCGTGACGCGGCTGGCCGAGCAGTACTTCCCGGAACTGTGCGAGGCGAACAACGACCCCCGCGCCGAGCTACTGTTCATCGACGGCATCAGGTACATGGCCGAGGCAGAACCGGAGTCGCTGGACCTGATCATCGTCGACTCGACCGATCCGGTCGGCCCGGCCGAAGGTTTGTTCAACGCAGCGTTCTACGCCAGCTGCTACAAGGCCCTGCGCCATGGTGGCATCCTGGTGCAGCAGAGCGAATCACCGCTCGCGCATCTGGACCTGATCAAGTCGATGCGCTCGGCCATGCGCACGTCCGGCTTCTCCGCGGTGCGCACGCTGCCGTTCCCGCAGCCGTGTTATCCGACCGGCTGGTGGAGCTGCACGATGGTGCGCAAGGGCGGCGACCTGTCCGGTTTCCGCGAGCGCGGCGCGATCAGCAAGAATTTCCCCACCCGCTATTACAACGCCGACATCCACCGCGCCGCTCTGGCGCAGCCGGAATTCATGCGCGAGGCGCTGGGCGAGTAACCGGCAAAACGCGCCGACGCGATGGGCGGGCCAACCACCCGCCTCACTGGTCTCAAGCCGTTCCACCTCTAGAACATCTTGCTGCGCACCTTGGGCAACAAGACCAGCAGGAGCGTCGCGAACGGCCCGCACAGCGCCGACAACAGGAACCACAGCAGGCCGCTGCGGTTTTTCCCCTGTGCCAGCGCGGCATTGATGAGCGCCAGCGTGCCCCAGCCGACAAACCAGGGAGCGCCGGCGGCAAATGTCGAAAAATGATCCACTAATTGCGTCTCCCGAACCAGTGTAAGGTGGGCGCGATTTCGCGCCGGAAGCGGCCATCCTAACAAGCCTTGCGCCGGCTTCGCGCCGAGAGCCTGTTCATGAACCTGCGACCAGGCGACCTCGCAGCCACCTGAATCAGCCGAGCTTAATGCACGGGAGGTATGCTCGGCGCTTTGATTGCGGAAGGAATCGGACGATGCGTGGACTGCGCCACCTCATTTTGCTGACCTGCGCCTTGTCGCTCGTCGCCACGTCGGCATTCGCCGGCCCTCCCGCTGCCAAGCCGGGGGCCGCCAGTGCTGACGGGACGGCCGCGACCCGCGAAAAGGCGTTGCTGGGACTCCAGCGTGACCTGGTCAGTGTGCTGGCCTTGCGCGCCGACGCGCTGCCCCTGCTCGGTGCCGCCCTGTATGCCCGGCCACTGGTCAACCAGCCGAAGTTCGCCACCTTCCACGCGCTGATCGAGCGCGCGGCGCATGCGGATGACGCCGGAGCGGCCGTGAGCTGGGTCCGCCTGGCTGATTGCGATGCCAAGGCGGACGCCTGCCCCAATACCGACGCGCTGGACCTGCTGGTGACCCAGGCCCCGGACAACGCCGCGGTGTGGTTGCTCAAGCTCGGCGAAGACACCCGCAACATGAAGTCGGATGCCGCGCGCGCAGATCTGGCGAAGGCCGCCGCCGCCAAAATCTATGACGACTACACCGGCATCAGCCTGAAGGCGCTGGCCGACGCGGTCAGCATGCTGCCGCCCCCGGCCGATACGATCGATCCGGCCCACGCCGCCGGTGCGATGGGCGTGAAGCAGGTGCTGGTATTTGGCCTGGCCAGTACCCAGCCGCAACCGGGCCTGCAGGTCACCGCCAAGCTGTGCGAGAACGCCGGTGACGATGCATCGATCAAGAGCGATTGCCTGAGCCTGGGCAAGATCCTCGAATGGGGGTCCAGCCCCCTGGGGCGCTCGCTCGGCCTGCATCTGCGCGAAGTGCTGGCAGATGACCCGGCCCAAAAGCAGGACGCCAAACACGCCCGGCTCAACCTGATCTGGCAAGTGCAGAGCTTCGCCCAGTTGTCGGACCGTGCGCAGGGCGACGCGGCGCTGTCCCAGCATCTGTTGCTGCTGGCGACCAGCGGCGGCACCGAGATGAGTCTGCTGCTGGCGGCACTGCGCGACAGCAACATCCCGACCGATGCGCCGGCCGACTGGAAGCCGCAAGCGTCCGAATGAGGGAACCGGGCCAAACCCGCTGCATGCACCTTTGCGCCGCATTCGCAGCCGTGTAGGCTTGGATCACCTCCGCGGCAAGGGTCAATCGATGCTTACGACGCTGGTAGCAAGCAGCAAGGGTGGTTGTGGCAAGAGCACGCTGGTAACCCAACTGGCGTCGCACTGGGCACAGGCGGGTCAGCACACCGCCATCATCGATGCCGATCGGCAGGGCTCCAGCTTCCGCTGGGCTACCCTGCGGCCGGACAACGTACCGGGCGTGCTGGCGCTGGAAGGTGGCCGCAAGGCGCTGCAACGGTTGCCAACGGACACCCAGCAGTTGCTCATCGATACTCCTGCCGGCTCGGGCGAGCGCGAACTGGAACCGTATCTGGAACAGGCCAGCGTACTGCTGGTTCCGGTGCTGCCATCGTCGTTCGATCTGCATGCCACGCTCCATTTCATCAAGGAGCTGCAGCAGATCAGCCGCATTCGTCGGGGCAAGCTGCCCGTGGCGCTGGTCGCCAACCGGCTCAAGCCATGGACCCACGCCAGCCAGGACGCGGTGGCCCAGCTTGCCGAGCAATCGCCGTTTCCGATCGCCGCGCAACTGCGTGACAGCCAGGCCTATGTCCTGCTCACCGCGCTGGGCAAGGGCATCTTCGATTACCAATCCGAACAGGTACGCAACCACCAGGAGGACTGGAAAGCCCTGCTGCGCTGGATCAAGCGCCAGCACTGAACGGTCATCTTTGTGAAACCACCGTCGCACGACAATACCGGGAGTCTCCCATGCACGAATTGATCTTGTTGCGACACGCTGAAGCCGTGCCGATAGAACATGCCGACGATGACCAGCAACGCCCACTCAGCGCGCGTGGTGAACAGGAAGCGCAGGCCGCCGGGCTGTGGTTGGCCTCCCATGGCAGCCGGCCTGACCGGGTGCTGTGTTCACCGACTCGGCGCACCGACGAAACCGCCCGGCTCGCACTGGCCGCGATGGCTTCGGCACCGGTTCCGCAAATTGCGGCCGAAATCTACGACGCCTCCCCGGGCGAGCTGCTGGCGCTGCTCGACCAGCATGGCGATGCTGGCACCGTGATGCTGGTCGGCCACAATCCCGGCATCGAGCGACTGGTCGCGCTGCTGGTCGAAGGTCGCTCCGATGAATTCCGTGGCATGCCGCCCGGCGCCTTGGCCGTGCTGCATCTGAACGGCGCACTGGAACCAGGCAACGCCCGGCTGGACGCATTCTGGTCGCCGTGAGGCGTGTACTGGCCGCTGTTCTGTTCGCAAGTCTGGCGCTCGCCGCACCGGCGGCGCGATCCACCGAGTATCGAATTGACCCGGCCCGCTCGCACGCCACGTTCGGCGTACGCCTGTTGTGGCTGCGAACTATCAGCGGGCGCTTCTCGGTAATCGCCGGCGAAGTGAAACTTGATCCACATGGACAGGCAACCATCGACGCCCGAATCACCGTGGACAGCATCGTGATGGACTCCGATCGCCTGCGTCGTTGGGTGCTGGAGCCAGAGTTCTTCGATGCCACGCAGTATCCGACCATTCGCTTTCTGTCCGATCCGATAGCGGTCGCCACGCTGACCTCCGGTGGAACGCTGGACGGCCAGTTGAGCCTGCGCGGCATCACGCTGCCGGTGCACTTCGAGCTGTTGCCCGTCACCTGCGCAACGCTCACCGCACCCGACTGTCTGATCGAAGCGCGCGGCGTCGTGTCACGCAGTGCATTCGGCATGACCAGCCACCGGACGGCCCTGTCGGACCGTGTGCCACTGGGTTTCTCGATCGCACTCGACGCCGCATCGGACTAAGCCCATGAACTCGCCCCGGGCCGTGCCCGTATGATGCGGCGCATGCACTTACGCGCGCTTGCCCTGCTCAATCTGCTGTTCACCATCCTGCTGTTGCAAGGTTGTGTGGCGTCGCGGGCGCAGGTTCGCCGCGTCGATGCGGTGGTCGCAGCGACCACCGATCGCCATGCAAGTTGCGACCGCGACGATCACTGTGCGGCGGCATCGCCGCTGCTGGACGCCGCGAACGAGGCGATGACCGCGTCCACGCCACAACAGCCGGTGCACGTGATCAGCCTGCTCAACGACAGCGAAGCGGCGATGGTGGCGCGGCTCAACCTGATCCGTGCCGCCCAGCGTTCGATCGACGTACAGACCTACATCTGGGACGAGGACGATGCCGGCAAGCTGGTATTGAACGAACTGGTGCAGGCCGCAAGGCGGGGCGTGAAAGTGCGCATCCTCGCCGACCAGCTGTCATCGCTTGACGACATGCCACTGCTCAACCGACTCACGCGGGTCAGTCCGAACCTGGAAGTGCGGCTGTACAACCCGACCTTCCATGACGCCCATACCTCGTCGCTGCAATGGGCCGCCGGCATTGCCTGCTGTTTCTTCAAGTTCAACCAGCGCATGCACAACAAGGTTTTTGTGGTGGATGGCAGCATCGGCATCACCGGTGGTCGCAACTACCAGAACCGCTACTTCGACTGGGATGATGATTTCGACTACGTCGATCGCGACGTGCTGGTTGGGGGCCCGGCCGCGCACGCGATGGCAGACAGCTTCGCGCTGTTCTGGCAACACAAGCGCTCGGTACCACTGACGCATCTGCGTGATGTTGACCAGTACATCGTCGCGCATCCGGCAGCGCCCGGTTGGCAGGAACCAACTTACCTACATCCGCAGCGCGTGTATCGTGCGCAGCAGGAGGCTGACGACGCAAACTGGCTGCAGGCGCACGTGCTCGAGCACAGCATCCGCACCGGCAACGTGGAGTTTTTCAGCGACCTGCCGGCGAAGACCGACAAGCCGCAGAAGAAGAATGCGCTCCAATTCACCCACCATGTCATGCAGATGGTGGCGAGCGCCAAGCAGGAAGTCGTGCTGCAAACGCCCTACCTGGTAATGAGCACGCGCGCGCGGCAGATCTTTGAGCAGCTGCACAAACAGACGTCGGCACCGCGGATCGTGGTCTCCACCAATTCGCTCGCCTCGACCGATGCATTCGCGGTGTATGCACTGTCGTACAAGCATCGCGAACTCTATCTGAAGAATTACGGTTTCGAGATATACGAAATGAAGCCTCACGCCGCGGGTCCGGCCGAGGCCAACGCGTTCGCCAGCATGGAATTGGATGGCGCGGAATCCGACGATGACGCGTCACCCGACGACAGTACCGAGGTGCGCGATTCCTCCAAGCCATTCATCCACACCGAAACCCATGGGCTACTGGGCAGTCACGGCAAAAGCCGCCGGCCCGCGCCGCTACTCAGCGAAGGCCGACGTTTCGGGCTGCATGCCAAGTCGATCGTGATTGACCACACCATCGCGATGGTCGGTTCGCACAACTTCGATCCCCGCTCGGATCACTACAACACCGAGGCCGGCGTGATCGTCTACGACCCGCGCTTCGCCGACCAGCTGCGCGAAAGCATCATGCGCGATACACAGCCGGAAAACGCCTGGGTGATCGCACCGAAACAAGCCGGGGTACCCGTACTGAGCGACATCAGCCAGGCGATTGGCAGCGTCTCCGAGCAGCTGCCGTTATTCGATCTTTGGCCCTTCCGCTACGCCACCAGTTACGAAATCAAACCCGGCTGCCAGCCGCTGCGCGCCAGCGACCCCGGCTTCTTCGCCTGCTACGAACCGGTCGGCGATTTTCCCGACACGGCCGCGTCGCCAAAGTTGCTCTACACCCTGTTCGTCACGGCATTCGGGGCTGGCGTCACTGGCGTTCTCTAAGGGCCTGTTCAAGATCGCTTGCGAACCTCTAGTGAGGCCAACTGCCTTCCGCATCGATGGCACAACCCGTAGGTTGGGGTGAGCGTCAGCGGAGACCAATAGCTTGCTGCGAGAGTGTTGGACTTCGCTGACGCTCACCCAACCTACACCACTGGTGGTTGCTCCACGCGGTCTCGAAGTACCCCCTCTCCTGCTCGCAGGGGAGGGTTGGGGTGGGGTCGCTCTTCGCGCAGAAGATCAAAAGCTTCACCCCCTCCCAACCTCCTCCTGCGAGCAGGGGGAGGAGCCATGTCAACGGGTGGCACTCAAGGCCGTTCGAGGATCGCGGTAACGCCCATGCCTCCGGCTGTGCAGATCGAGATCAGGCCGCGGCCCGAACCTTTCTGCTCCAGCAGCTTGGCCAGCGTGGCGATGATTCGCGCGCCCGTGGCTGCGAACGGATGGCCCGCAGCGAGGCTGGAACCGTGCACGTTGAGTTTGGCCGGATCGATCGAGCCCAGCGGCACATCGAGACCGAGCCGATTTTTGCAGTACTCGGCTGACTCCCATGCGCGCAGCGTGCATAGCACCTGCGCGGCAAATGCTTCGTGGATTTCGTAGTAGTCGAAGTCCTGCAGGGTCAGGCCGTTGCGCGCGAGCATGCGCGGCACGGCGATGGTGGGTGCCATCAGCAGGCCCTCGCCATGCACGAAATCCACGGCAGCGACTTCGGCGTCGCGCAGATACGCCTGAATCTTCAGACCGCGTTGGGCCGCCCACTCGTCGCTGGCCAGCAGCACCGCAGCGGCACCATCGGATAGACCGGTGGAATTGCCGGCGGTCAGCGTGCCGTGGCCAGAGGTCTTGTCGAACGCGGGTTTCAGCGCGGCCAACTTCTCCATGCTCGAATCCGGACGCAGGAAGCCGTCGCGTTTCAGACCGCGGAACGGCACCAGTAGGCCTTCGAAGAAACCGGCGTCATACGCGGCGGCCAGCTTGTGATGGCTGTCCAGGGCGAGCTGATCCTGCGCCTCGCGCGTGATGTGCCATTCCTTCGCCATCTGCTCGCAGTGGTCGCCCATCGACTTGCCGGTGCGCGGCTCAGCCACACCAGGGAACGAGGGTTTCAATTCGCGGAAGGAAAAGCCACGCACAGCGATCTTCAACTTTTCCAGCGGTGTCTTCGCCCGGTTCATCGCCAGCAGCCGCTTGCGCAAACGCGTGCCGTAGACGATCGGCACGTCGCTGGTAGTGTCCGAACCACCGGCAACACCGGCCTCGATCTGCCCCGCGGCAATCTTGTTGGCCACGATGATCGCGTTGTCCAGCGAAGTGCCGCAGGCGCGCGCAGTGGTAATGCCTGGCGTGGTCGACGCCAGTCCCGAACTGAGCAGCGCTTCGCGCGCCAGGTTCCAGTCCGAGGAGTGCTTGATCACCGCGCCCATCACGACCTCGCCAAGCTCCACCCCGTGCAGGCCGTAACGCTCGACCAGCGCGCCGAGCACCTTCACCGACATGCCGAAGTTGCCGACATCGGCGTAGGCCGTGTTATTGCGGCAGAACGGGATGCGCACACCGCCGATCACCCCAACGCGCTTGTGCGTGTTTTCCATGGTCAAAACAATCCGGAACTCAAGTTTCCCAAGGCTAACCCGCCATGCGGCGCGGTGAAAGCCCAAAACCGTGAAGGATGCCTCGATCCATTCAGCACGGGTGTCATCAGCCCTGAATCGGGCAGAACAGCCCGCCTGCTAATATTCCGCTTCTTTGCCGTTCGGAATGCTGCCCGTGGAAGCGCAAACGCTGCTCGCCCTGCCCATCGTGCTGGCATTGGAACGGGTCGCCGGTGACATGCTGCCGCGGCTGTGCCTGAGCCGTGATGAGGCGGCCGAGCTGGCCGAACTCGTCGCCGCCGACCTGCATGTGCTGGTGCCACAGGTGACCGAAGCCCGCCTGGCGCTGGCCGGTGCGCTGTTCGACCCCGTCGAATTGCTGCGACCGGGTTTCCCCGCCTGGGCCACGCTGGATGAACTGGCCCGGCGCGTACCGCGCGGCCAGCTGGACAACGTCGTCGCGTTCGGCAGCCATGAGGGTCGCATGCCGGCGCAACCGCTGGAGCCATCGCCGATATTTGCCGACGGCCCGATGCGCCTGCTGCCGCTGAGCCTGCTGGCCCCGACGGAGCTGGCCGCCGAGCTGTCCGAGCAGCTGGAGATCCAGCTGGTCGGCCGCGGCGAAGCCGGCGCGTTGACCAGCGACTGGCTGATGCGCACGCTCGGCATCCGCCTGGAGCACGTGCGCTATCTGAGCCGCAACGACTTGCTCGCCTTGACCTGCGTGCAATACGAACACGTCAATCTGGCGCCGCTGTGGACCCTGCTGGAAGGCGCACTGCTGACGCCGGATCGCGAGGAGTCGACGATGAGCGCCCGTGGGCTGAGACTGCATTACGCACAAGGCAACGTGCTGGCGCAGTCACCGGAACAGTGGCTGGCCGCGCAGACCGGCGACGGCGCCGAGCGCGCGCACGCGTTCGCCGGCGTGGTGTTCGAGCTGCGCCAGTACGCTGCGTTGCTCGATGCGCACCAGTTGCCGTTACTGCTGCAGCCCGTGGCCGACCGGGTAGGCGAAGCTGGCGCCGGCTATCTGCTGGAGACCCTGGCCGCGGTCGAGCCCGGCTACGACCCGCCAGCACTGTTCGCACACGAGGCGCCCGGTCTCGGCGTGGTCGCCATCACCGTGGCGCAACGCGGCGAAGCTGGCCGCGCACGCGCGCTGGCGCATGGTTATCCGCTGCAGCAACAGGCGCTGGGCCCCTTGCTGGCAAGGCTGGCGGACCACTACCAGATCGCCGCCGAACTGCATGCGCTGGGCCGGATCGTACTGGATGACGGCGGCCAGCTCGGCGCACCGGCGACCGCCCTGCACTGATATGTGCCGTGCCAAGCTTGCCGGCATCTGTGCAGCGGCTAACACTTGGCGCATGATGGGGCAGCGCCGACAGGGGGCGCTCCAGTTGACGGAATGACCATGCGGCCGCAAAAGCCTGCCGAGGTATTGCCTTCGCTTCTTCACGAGCCTGACTGGCCCGAGCGGATCTTGCGTGGCACCCCGGTACTGCTTGCGTATCTCGACAATGACCTACGCTTTCGCTACGCCAACGAAACCCATCGCAGCTGGCTCAGCCTGGATCCGGAAAGATTGATTGGTCGGCGCGTGGTCGACGTGATCGGCGAGCGCAACTATCGGCGAGCAGGCGCGGCACTGGAAAAGGCGTTCGGTGGCCACGTGACCAGCTATGAGGGCGAGCTGTTCAACGGCAGCGAACGGCGTTATGTCCACGGAAATTTCCAGCCGGATTTCGATGCCGACGGCAAGGTCCGGGGCGTCTTCACCGCGCTGGTCGACATCACCGAACGGCGCACGCTGGAGCTGCAGCTGCACGAGAGCGAACAGCGATTCTTCGGCGCGTTCCAGCATGCCGCGATCGGCATGGCGCTGACCCATCCAGATGGTCATTTCATCCGCGTCAATGCCGCTGTATGCCAGATGCTTGGCTATAGCGAAGAAGAATTGCTGAAGCTGAACATCGCCGACATTACGCATCCCGACGACCTTGCCGTCGACCTGGAACTGCTGGCGCAACTTTCGGCCGGGCAGCGCGAGTCGTATCAGTTGGAGAAGCGCAATTTCCACAAGGATGGTCATGTCGTGCACATCCAGCTCAGCGTGTCGGTCGTGCGCGATGCCGAGGGGACCCCGATCTACTTTGTCTCGCAGGCGCAGGACATCAGCCAGCGCAAGGCGTTCGAGGCCGCGCTGCACCGCGAACGCGAATTGGCCGAGGTGACCCTGCGTTCGATCGGCGACGCCGTGATCACTACCGATCCGCGGTTGCGCGTCACCTCGCTCAATCCGATTGCCGAAGCGATGACCGGCTGGACCAGCAGCGAAGCACGCGGAAAGCTGATCGAGGAAGTCTTCCAGCTATTCCACGCACAGCACGGAGGCGCTGTCTCCAATCCGCTGCGCGCGGCGATCGAGCACAACGCCATCGTCGATCTGGCGAGCCGGATGTTGCTACGGCATCGGCATGGCTTTGACACGCCGGTGGAGGATTCCTCCGCGCCGATCCATGACCACGCCGGCAATGTCATCGGCGGTGTGCTGGTGTTTCACGACGTCAGCGAAACCCGCGCGCTGGCACTGAAAATGATTCACCTGACCCAGCACGATACGCTCACCGGATTACCCAATCGCAGCCAGCTGGACGGACTTGTCGAGCAGGCGCTGATCACGGCGGCGCGGCGTCAACAACGATGTGCGTTGCTATACATCGACATTGATAATTTCAAACAGGTCAACGATCTGTACGGCCATGCCGATGGTGATCGCGTGCTGCGTGCGCTCGCGGCCCAGATCCGCAGTTGCCTGCCCGGTGATGAGCTGCTCAGCCGATATGGCGGTGATGAGTTCGTGGTGGTACTGCCACACCTGGAGAGTGTCGGCGAGGCCGCCAGCGTATGCCAGACGTTGATCGCGCACTGCGAACAAACCAGCGTCGCCGGCTTGCCCGAACTAGCGCTGCACGTCAGCATCGGCATCAGCGTCTATCCCGACGATGCCGGCGAAGCGAAGAGTCTGTTGCAGCACGCAGAGACGGCGATGGTTGCGGCCAAGGCACAGGGCCAGCACGGCTACCGTTCGTTCACCGCATCGATGAACGAACGCGCGCTCGCGCGGCGCCGGATCGAAACAGCACTGCGGCAGGCATTGCCACGCCACGAGTTGAGCCTGCTTTACCAGCCCAAGGTGGATGCCGTCAGCGGCCGCGTCGTCGGCGCCGAGGCGCTGCTGCGCTGGCATGTGAACGGGCGCGAGCTGTACACGCCAGACCAGTTCATCCCGGTCGCCGAAGACAGCGGGCTAATCCTGCCGATCGGTGCCTGGGTGTTACGACAGGCCTGCAAGCAGGCGCGACTGTGGCAGCAGCTCGGGCAACCCGTGCCGGTGTCGGTGAACGTCTCGCCGCTGCAATTCCAGCATGCGGATTTCTATACCTGGCTCGGCGACGTGCTGGACGAAAGCGGTATCGATCCCGGCCTGCTCGAGCTGGAACTCACCGAGCGCATGGTGATGTCGGGCGACGCCACCACCGGCCTGTTGCGGCGGATCAGGCAACGTGGCGTGCGGTTGTCGCTGGACGATTTCGGCACCGGTTACTGCAGCTTGTCCTATCTGAAACATTTTCCGATCGATGCGCTGAAAATCGACCGCGCGTTTGTGCGCGACCTGACCACCGATCCCGACACTGCCACCATCACCACAGCGATCATCGCGATGGCGCGCAGCCTCAACAAGGTGGTGATAGCCGAAGGCGTGGAGACCCGCGAGCAGGGCGATTTCCTGCGCCAGGCCGGCTGCTCGCAACTGCAAGGTTTCCTGTATGGCACGCCGATGTCGGCCGCCGCGCTTGAGCAATTGATGGTCACCACCGGCTGAGGCGCTTCAGTAATCGGCTTCGGACGGCGTCTATGGCCCGCCTGAGAAATGCCATCGACGAATACCAAGTCATTTGGTGCATGCAAACCCGTACATAGACGGGTATCCGGCCATGAGCCAATGCGGGTAATTGCTGGTCAGTGCGTTGCTGATGCAGTCGGCTACCTGTTGCGGCGCGTCGGCAGACGCCAGCGAGAGGGCGTCGAACACATGGGCCGTAAACCTGCCATGCGAAAACTTCAGATAAAACGGCAGCAAGAGCGCGTCCATCCGCGCGCCAATGCTGAAGACGCCCCTATGAATCCGGCTGGGACGTCCAAGGATCGATACACCGACTGTCTCCATCGGATACTTGCGCATGGTGTAGGGGGGCACGTCGGCAAACAGCACGACGACACCATCGCGGCGCAAGGCGCGAACCACTTTGATGCCGAGGCTGTTGCGTTGTGCCTCCTCGCCAGTATGCAACGGCACCAGGTGCGGCATGACCGTTTCATCTTTGCCATAGCGGTCGCTCGGTACGCCCGTTACTGCCGATAACGAGCCCAGGCAAAGCGCCTTGCGCACCTCGTCCAGGATGTAGGCACACGCATATTGCGATACGAAGTGAAACGGGGAAAGTATGATCGGGCGTCTCGGATCTCGGCTACGAAGCTGCTCGATCTGCCCTGCGAGCATCAGCGCCACGTCTTGCAAATCGGGCCACGTTTCATCAGGGTGCGTCTTTCTTCCGAGATACAGGCGCCGGTCGAGCAGATTCTCCAATACACCGCCCGTCATCGCGGTTAGCGCATCGGAACGCTTGAGCGAGACCGTATCGCAGCCCATTTCATACCGAATGATGCCATTCCAGCGCAAGCGTGAATTGAACATGCTTCGCACGCACCAGCTCACCGTCGCCAACCGCGCAATGGCGGGTAATGACAGGCTGCATAGCCAAGCGCAATACAGTCGGTATTTTCGATACCGCAGCCATTTCAACCACCGACCCGGCAGTCGGCGGAAGCTGTTCCACAGGCTCATGAGTGAACGCCTCGGGTCTTCATCCTAGGCGGCGTCGCATGCCAGTGCGTCCGGTATCAACGTGCCATCAACCAGTCTGTAGCGCCGCTCGAACGTTGACGCGAGTGCCATATCGTGGGTGATGACGACCATCGTGCGATCGAGTCCCTGCAGCAGACGAGAGATGCGCAACACCGACGCCGCATCCAGATTCGAGGTCGGCTCGTCCAACAACAGCAGCTCGCGGCTCTGGTAGAGAGCGCGCGCCAGCAACAGGCGCTGTCGTTGACCGGCCGAGATGTTCGCAATGGTTTCGCTGATCACGGTACGTGTGCGCATCGGCATGCGCATGACATCGGCAAGAAGTCCCACGTCGTCCAGCATCTGATTGACGCGCTCGTCGTCTGCCTCATGCGCGGCAAAAAGCGAGACGTTGTCCGCAATGGAGCCGTGCAGGAGGATGTCACCCTGGCGCATCTGCGCCGCATGACGCCGGATTTCATCCACCGTCAGGTTTGGCCAGGCGATGCCATTGAGCAGGATTTCGCCCCGTTGCAGTGGTTCGGCGGCGCCAAGCAGTTTGAACAGCGTGGTCTTTCCGCTACCAGAGGGGCCGACGATGACGATCTTGTCGCCACGGCAGACATCGAGGCTCGCATGGTTCAGTACCGGCTGGTCGGACACCCCGTATCGAAACGACACGTTGCGCATCTCGATTTTCTCGAACGCCTTAACCTCGACGGCTTTTTGCCGCTCGGCCGTCGGTGTATAGCGCTCGCCCACACATTCGACGATATCCTCTACACGCGTCGCAGGAACTTCGAGCATGAAGTAGGCGATAAGCGCGTTGACCGAACGCGCGAGGCGATCCGTTGCCAGCGTCTTGTAGATCATGAACGAATAAAACACGCCAACCGATATGCTCCCTTTCAGCATCAGGCCGGCGGCGAGCCAGGTGACTGCGATCAGGTCGGCATAGGTGGTCAGCTTCAGCACGGCATCGCGTGTGGCCAGCAACTTGGAGTCGCGCACCAACGTGGACACATAGCCCTTGAAGATCGTCATGTAGGACGAGACGCGGCGAATTTCTCCGGATGAAAGCTTGATCTGTGGCGCGGCGCGGATAGTTTCGATAAGCACGTTGTCGCAACGTGCCGACTCCTGCATCAGCAAAATGCGCGCATCCAGCATGCGAAGGAACAGCGCCACCGCTACCAGCACGTAAGAGCCGAAAATGGCCAATGCCACTACCGTCAACTGCGGACTTTGCAACAGCATCAGAATCAGCGCCAGCAAGGCTACGGTCAGATCGACGCCCGTCGTAATCGTGGTTTTCACGGCATGCGTGCTGATCTCGTCCTGCGACTTGACGCGTGTGAACAGATCACCCACGTTGCGTTTTTCGAAGAAGCTGATGGGATTGCGCAGCAAATGGCCGACTAGCCCCTCCCGTACGTTCACACATACCAGTCCGTAAACCAGCTCGGTCAGATAGGTCTGCGCGTACTGGCTGAACGTGCCGGCGAGGAAGATGCCCGCGAACGTCAACGTCAGCACATTGAGCAGATTCACATTGTCGGAAGAAACGACGTAATCCAGGACCAGGCGACCGAAGTAGGGCATCGCCAATATGGCGAACTGTCCGGCCAGCGCGACAAACATCACCTTGCCGATTTGCCGGTGCAGTAGAGGGTTCAGCATTCGCACGCGCGCCAACGCAGCGGGTATCCGCGAACGCACGCGTATCTGCGGCAGATCGGGCGTAGGTGCGAATTCGAGCAGATAACCGGACACGTTTTTCAGGAAGGTGTCCATCGCCACCCGGCGACGTCCGGCCGCCGGATCAAGCAATCGAACATAACCGCGTGTGCATTTCTCGAAGACGACGTAATGCGAGCCGCCAAAATGCAGGATGGAGCCGGTCTTGATCTCGGCCAGATCCGCCGCACCAAACTGATAAGCCTGCACCGACAAACCGAACTCGAGGGCCACATCGTGTAGGTCCGTCATTGACAGACCGTTCGCAGAAATCGGCCGGAATGCCGAAATCTCGCGTGTTTCCGCCGCGCGCCCGTGATGGCTCAGCACCATCGCCAAACAGGCATAGCCGCATTCGGCCACTTCGTTCTGATAGATGACACGCATGGCTCAGCCCCTGATCATTCGAAAGAGCGGAGCGAGTATCCACTCGGCGATGGTGCGCCGCTCGACCACGATGCTTGCCGCTCCCCGCATGCCCGGGAGCATTTGAAATGACTGCCCGCCAACATCGAACGTATTTCCGCGTAACGTTGCGAAAGCCTGATAGTCGTCGCTCTGGTCCGGTCCTGCCGGGAGCGCGCGGGTTCTGTCAGGCGCGCGGAGAGTAGTGTCCGAAATCGATTCGATGCGTGCTTCATACGTGCCGAATCTCGCGTACGGAAACGCATCGAGCTTGATGTGAATGATTTGCCCCGGCTTGACGAAGCCGCGTTGCCGCGAGGGAATGCGCAGCACGGCGGTTGACGGCTGTCCCGGGCTGGTATCGATGATCTGTGCTACGTCGTCCGCATCTAGCATGCGTCCAGCGCGCAAGCCGGAGAATGTCACTACACCTGCCTGCGGCGCGTAAATCGTCACGCTCGTACGAGGATGCTCTATCGGACGTGCGAGCTGCGGGTCATCGCTAGACAGCGCCAGATCGCGCGTCAACTGGAACAGCGGCGTTCCGCGCTCCACCCGGTCGGATGGGTGAGCATAAACAGCCGATACCTGGCCGTGAAATCCCTGAATCCTGACTTGCGACCACGAAACGATTTCGCAAGACACATCCTGCTTCAGTTCCACTTCGTGGAAGCACGCAAACACGATCACCGCGATCAGCGCACACGATGTTGCGTAGGCGATCCAACGCCATCCGATATCCCTGAATTGGGGAAGATTCTTGAGTTGCAAAGATGTTGCTCCAGGTGTGCAGCCGCTTTCGGGCAACGCACACCGCATCTACGTCTATAGCAAAGTCACTTGGGCCGACCCTCGCCACAGCATCCGCTGTGACAGGATGTCTCTACATGGCGCGACATTGCCGGGACAGATCCTCGACAGCCACCGACGGGAAGAAAGTACTTTTTGATCGCAGCACCGCGATGACAAAAGTCTTTCGTTATCTACCGGCGCCAATATGCGCGTAACGCCATATCGGGCGTAACGGCTCGCTCACTGCAAACGCCATGCGCCAAACAAATAGCCGTGGCGCGAGCCACGGCCATTTGTCCCCGACTACCAGCGACCTTACAGACCGCCGCCGTTAACAGGGGGGTTGATGGTGATGGTGTCGTTGTTATTGCTGCCGCTGTCCTTGATGGAGGCACCAGCGGCGGCCGGGATGATTGCCAACATTTCGCGTCCGATCTTCTTCATGCTCGTTCCTTAAGCCGCGTTGGTGATGGTGATGCTGTCGTTGTTATTGGTGCCGCTATCCTTGATAGAGGAGCCGGCAGCGACCGGGATGTTTGCCAGCAATTCGCGTTCGATCTTCTTCATGTTCGTTCCTTGATTTAAGTTAACAACGTTTATGTTTCTTACACCTTTACTTCTACTACTTACTACTGTCACGGTCCCTGTGGCTTCGCTTCCCTGATCTGCCCAACGCCATCGGATATCTCCGAATTGGGGATGGCTCAGTCCTCGGCGGCAGACGCGTTTCGTTACACCAGGGGTCCGCGGATCACGCACAACAACTGTCGGGCACAAGGTGGATTCGCCTTGGCGTGATGAGCCATGGCCATCTATTACTGATTACCAGCAGCGATTAGAGTCCGCCGCCGTCGCCGTTGCCTTTGCCGGCGTTGTCACAGCACTTGTCGCAGCAACCCGCTGCCATCGGAATGGTCGCCAACACTTCGCGTTCGATCTTCTTCATGTTCTTTCCTTGATTGACAATTAAAGTCCATTTAAAAGCTATCGCTTACGCGTAACTTCCTCCTATTGCCACAGTCCTTGTGGCTTCACTTCCTGATTACCCTTTTCGCCATCTCATGCCCGGACGATGGCGCATTAATTCCGCGCACCAGCCTCTATTGATAGGACATGGTGAACGTGGCCACACCATTGGCCGGCCCGGCCGTAACATTCGTGGCTGTTGCGACGTATTGCGCCGTGAAGGGCAGGTTGGCTGGCAGGCCGCCGGACACACCGAGCATGACCTGATGAAGACTGCCGGCCACCGCCGAATCGGGCCCATAGCTGATGGCCGTACCCGCTCCCGGCAAACTTCCGCTCGGTGCAATCTTGATACCTACACCCGTCGCGTTGGCGGGACCCGTGGCGGGCTGGATCGTCAGGATATTCGTCGTATTACCCGTATTGGTGCTATCGGTAAACGTTATTCCGACGTTTGTCGATACACCGGAGCAATTGAGACCGATCGCGAACGGAACGGCCGGCGATGTCGTGCCGACACCGGTAAACACGCTGGATTTGACGCTGTTCAACGGCACAGTGAACGATGGCGTCGTGACGGCGCAGGTTTGCCCGGTGATCTGGATGCTATTGCCGAGCCTCAGATCAGAGTCTAGATAGCTACCTACGCTGAGCTGAAGCAAATCCGTTGCTGGAATTGTGTGGACGCCAGTGAGCGGGCCGGTAATCACGAATTGAAGCTTCATGGTGACAAGAGGGCCACCGATGATGAGGTAGCACGGGTTCGGATTACCGGTCGGGCAATTTCCGGGCCCACCAGGCTGAAAGTATGTTAGCGGCAACGCAGCATTGGTCTTTACAGTGGAATAAGCGCCAGTGCTGGTGTTAATCACCTGATAGCCGATGCCCGGTATGGCGGTGGGCATGGTGTTGTTGCTCGTTGTATTCGCGCCATACATATTGGTATAGCTCATCGTAGTTGCCGCAGTGCAATTGACCCCGACTGTGGAACTTGCGCCTGAGGCAGTCGCAGGATTTGTAAATGTCGCCGAGGCAATTACCGTCCCCGGCACCGCGTCCCGCGGAATGGTGGCCGTTGGCGGCATCGTGAAGGTCAGGACCGCAGCCCCGGCGGCACCTGGAACGCACACGTCGGCGTGCGCGCTACCCGGCACCAACAGCATCGTGCATAGCATGAGGGGGACCAGCACAAGCATGTGCCGAAGCGTCGTTCGGAGTCCGCGCCGGAGCAACTGTTTCATTACGATGTTCTCCATGACAGTCATCAGATGCCGCCGCCAGCGTTCTGCGACGTCCCGTGCGTCGTGGTTGCATTCTTGGTGTTGGTAGCGCTGGCGCCGCTGGCAGGAGCCGGACTTTGCATCGCCGGAGCTGCCAAGCTACCCGGGGTGGCCACACCATTTTGTGCCGTATAGGCACCCACATAGCCAGGTTGTGCAGGGTTCTGCAGGAATGGGTTTGGCATTGACGCCGCATTCGACGTGGCCATGGCCGCACCCATCGGCAGCAGGATCAGCAGGCAAAACACTGCCCGCGACAAAGATTCCCGCACCGCATTCCTGATTTTGATCGACATCTTCGTTCTCCGTATTTCGCACAAGGTTGGTCGCGCTGTTTCAGACGAAGGCCTCAAGGCAGCTCCAGCTGCTTCAGCTGGCCCAGATCGTCGCCACTCTTCAGCAAGGTCTGGGCCGGGTCTTCGGGTGGCGCGGCTTTCGCGGCGGGTGGACTCACCAACTTGCCGCGCATTTGCGCACTGGCCGAGACCGACGCTTCCGCCAGGCTGTAGCAGGTCGCGTCGAGCGTGCTGTAAAGGCCTGACTTGTTTTTCGGCGGCAAACGGAACTGGAACGTGCAACGATCCGTGGGTCCACTGCCCCAGCTGACCGTGTATGTGCCCGCTTCGGGCAGACCACGCAGATAGACACGGCCGCCCTGTCCAATAGCGCTGACGGTGCTGCCTTTGTCGTCCAGTACGTCGGCGCCGAACGGCAGTTCCTTACCGTCCATGCGACGCAGCGAGAAGATCGCGGCGCGACCACTGACCGTACCGAACTTCATCATCACTACCGAGCCCGCGTACGGCGCGATCTGCTGACCGGTCGTATCCATTTCGACGTCGAGCGGAATGCCTTTGGGGTCCAGCGCGATGTTGTTGATGCGATACGGCGTCAGGTAAGGAATGACCGCATAGCCGCGACCATCGATACGCACACCCGGCCAGTTTTCGATACGCGCACCCGCGGCATCCTTTGCCTCGACGATGCCAATCGTATCGCCCGTGGAATTGGCTAAGGTGATGCCGCCGGGGTGCGCAACGATCGCGCCAGACAGCCCTGCCGCCCCTTGCGTATAGCCGGTGCCGCTACTCGCACTGGCGGTCAATGTCGTATACGGGCTGCGGTACTGTCCGTTGATGCCGCCGGAAGCATTGCCTGGATCGTGGGCGGCATTCACACCATAAGTGAACTGGTTGTCCACACCTGCCGTGCCGGTCAGGCTGGTTTGTTCCATCGTGCCGGAGCCGTCTATATGCGAGGCATTGAACGACACCATCGGCGCATGCGCGCTCCTGCCCAGCGGCAGCGAGAGGCTGGCGAAAACCTGGTTCGTCATCTGACCGGAGTCCGCGGCGCGCTGGCGCGAAGCCGACAGGCTGTAACTGAGATTGACACCTGCCACGTGCACTATGTTGTTGTAGCCGAGCTGGACCTGTGCGGTGACTCCGCTACGGTTCCAGTAGTTGAGCGCCGAACCGACCAGATAGATGTTGCCACCGGTGTCGCCGAGGCCTTGATTGAACGTGACCTGCAGCTGGTTGCGTTGGCGGTCGAGGATGGCCGGAACATACTCGCCCTGTCCCGAAGCCAACCAGGCAGCAGTGGTCTTGTAGCCACTGTCCTGGCGCGCGAGCAACGCATCGCTTAGCGACCAGTAGCCGCGCGAGGAATATTGGTAGGCGGCAACTGCGATGTTGCTGTTCGTATCCGCCAGCTGCTTGCTGTAGCTGAGCCGAAAACTCTGTCCGTCGACATACTTCTGGCCGGGGATCTGTGCATTGGCCTGCGTCAGATCCGCCGAGATCGCGCCGATGGGCGTGTTGAATGCCGCACCCACCAACTCGGCCGCGTAGTTCTGGGCACCGACGACGCCAAAGTAACCGGTGACGGCATTGTTGATGCCGTGCTGCACGGTGGCCTGCACGAGATCGTTGTGCGTGTCGATCATGGCATCGCGTACCTGACCAGCCACCAGGTTGACGCGCCAGATGCCCGGTCGCAACAACTGCACGACTGAAGCATACGGCACGAGAAAACTGTGCTTGCTGCCATCGGCTTCAGTCACCGTGACCTGAAGGCTGCCGCCATAGCCGGTGGCATACAGGTCGTTGATCGCGAACGCACCCGGTGCCACGTTGGTTTCGTAGATGGTGTTGCCGTTCTGCGCCACCGTGACGTGTGCATTGGTATTCGCCACGCCGCGAATGACCGGCGCGTAACCACGCAGCGAATCGGGCAACATGCGATCATCGGTTGCTACTTGCACACCGCGAATGCCGATGCTGTTGAACACCGCACCGTCGGTGTACGACTCACCGATCGTCATCACACTGCGGATCGAGGGCAGGTCACGCTGAACGTAGGTGGCGGTGTTCTGATACGTGTGCCGCTGGCCGGACTGCCAGGTGTAGGCGCCGTTGCTGCGGAATTGCCAACCATCGATGTTGAAGCCGGCATTCAGGCCGACGTAACCCTGGTTGCTGCTCCTGCCCTTATAGGTGGTCTGGTACGTGCTTGCGTTGTAGCCCAATGTGGCCGAGGTCACGCCCTGATCCCACAGCTCGGGGTTTACGTAGCCGCGCGGATTGTGCACCAGCGCAATCTGGGGAATGCCGAGATCCAGCCGGAAATCGGACATGTCGAAGGTCTGGCTGGCACCCTGCACCAATTGAGCGAGATCCGCACAGCCGCCAGCCTGCACCTTTGCCAGCTCGACCTTTCCGGTATCCGAGAGCGCACTGTCATCCAGACCGATGCGCCCCACCAGCGAACGGTCGAGGCACGCGACCGCGCTTTCGCCACCCGGTGCCATAGCGAAGCGCGCATTGGCGTGGGCAACCCAATCGCCATTGACATACAGGTCCACGGCGTACGTACCCGGCGCCACCGGGCTGCCATGATCGAAGCGCGCCACGTTGATGTGCTCGCCCGGCGACTTCATCAGCACCGTGTCGTCGAACTGCACCAACTCGATCGGTCCGGCGTCCGCCGCGCCAGGGTTAGCGGCGGCAGCAAACGAAGAAGCCGGCAGATAGGCGGCCAGTGCGGCAGTAATAAACAGATAGCTCCGTTTGAGCGGAAAACGCCTTCCGGGCAGCCCTTGTGACTTCCATGTGTCCATGTACAAAAGCCTTTCTATTTTGATTTTTGAGGCCTGCGGAAAAAAACACAGCCCTCTCGGCGCAGCAGACATCGGCCGAAAGGAGCCCCGGAGCGCAGCTCCATGCATGACATCGCTGCACTATTTCTTTTCCCGGGGATCGAACGTGCCCTTCACTCCCACACCAAAGTCGTTGATGAAGGTGTATTCGACGGCGACTGACGCGGACGGCATCGTTCGCACGTTGCCCATGTCGAAATCCTGCTTGCTTCCGGGACCCACCATGCCGCCTTTGTCGTTGGTCCAGCGTTCACCTCCCGCCGCCGCGGCAAGGTGACTGAAGGTGACGTTGTAAGGCGTTGGGTTGGATGCTTCGAGAACGAACCCGCCGTCGCTCTTGCTCACAAGGCGCCAGCTCAACTGGGCAGCCGCATCGTCCGCGCGTCCGGTCAAACCCGTGGGGCGAAAGAACACCTTGATCCGGGTCCGGAACGCCAATTGCAATTTGTTGGGACTGTCACTCGCCGAAGTCGACGTATCGCGCGGCGGCACCTCAAGCACGTTGAGCCAGAACACCGACTCCTTGTCCTGCGGCAACGGGTCGTGCGTATAGATCAAGCGTAGGCTTTGGCCCTTTTTCGGATCAAGCCGAAATAGCGGAGGCACGATCGTGAACGGCGCCTTCGACTCACTAGGCAGCGTTTTCGGATTGCCTTCATCAAGCCAGGTTTGCACCAGCTCGGGCGTATTGCCAACGTTGTCGAGCCTGACCGTGACCTCCCGCTCCGCTTCGGGATAGATAACCCGCGTACCGGTAATCACGATGCTCGCCTGCGCGCAGGTCGCACCCATCCAAAGCGCAAACGCCATTAACGGCGCCAGTGATTTCATTCGATAACCCATCGCATCTCTATCCTGTCGGGGCCGCTTATTGCTTCCAATCAGAACCATGCCGCCACCCGTTGTAGGAGGCGGCATGGCAGCTCAACCCATCTGCTGCTTACTGGTAGGACATCGAGTAGGTGACCGTCGTGGCCACTGAGCCGGCACCCGAGGCGCCGCCCACTGCAACGTACTGAGCGATGTAGTTCAGCGTTGCGGCGCCGGAGGCGATCGCCACAACTTTCGAGTTCTGGCTTGCCTGCGGCTGACCGAGGGCGATCACGCTGCTGTCGCTGTTGAGCAAGTTGACTTCGGTATTGCTTGCCGAGCCCGTGGCGTTGAACAGGTTGCCGGTCGCCGCATCAACTGTGCTGCCCGCTTCGAAATAGGTCGAAACGTTGCCGGAATTCGGCGAGCAAGCGGTCAGCGCGATGTTGAACGGCGTGGCGCCGGCGACTTGAGCAGCAGCGGTCAGCGACGAGGTCGAAACAGTCGGCAGCGTGACGGTGAAGCTCGAGCCGGCACCGTTACCGGAGATCGTGCAGGTCTGGGCGGTGATCTTGCCGTTGAAGGTGATGGTGCCGTCAGAGGCTTTGGCATTCTGCGGAGCGAATGCCACCACGCCCATGACTGCGACCAGGGCTGCCGAGAGGATGGTCTTCTTCATTGTCGTAATCCTTGACTGAAATTAATAGGTTGTTGAGTCGTGCACCGACGAGGTCTAACTGGATAAATAATGGATTGCAATTAGCTTTTGCCTCGATTCCATGAAGGCCGAGGCCGATCCATTCATTGTCCAGCGTAGCCACTGTCGCCTCACGCAAACCGACTCTGCGCGAGGCGTGCATAATCGCGAAAGACGTGTGCCTTCGGAATGAGAATTCTCTCAAAACTGGCGATTATTGATGCTGGCCTTGAAGTGTTCTCGTTAATTCGATCCGCTCAGAATTAGAGTTTTCTCCAAGAGATCCCTGCATAAGGCAGTCGAAGTCAAACGAAGGACACATAGTCGCGTATTGACTATGCCCTGAACTGCTTTCGTTAAATCGAGTCAATCAGAATTAGAGGTTCCCCAAAATAACTCTGCGTATAGAAGTCGAAATCAAACGAAGAACAGTCAGTCCCATTGTGACTGCTTCATGAGGCGCTCTCGTTAATTCGAGCCGGCCAAAATTAGAGTTTCCATTAAAGGAAGCTTGCATGAAGAAGCCGAGGTTAAGCGAAGAACAGACGGGCCTGTGTTGATTATTTACAGAAGTGTCATCGTTCATTCGAGGCAATTAGAAATAGAGTTCTACCCAAAAGCAGGCCTCCATGAAGAGGTCGAACTTCCGCAAGAACATATATTCCGGCATTGATTAATTCCGGAAGTGCCCTCAGTAGTTCGGTCCGATCAAAAGTAGCGCTTCCCCAAAGCAGGTCTGTATGAAGAAGTCGAAGTTCAGCGAAGAGCAGATAGTCCGCATCCTCAAAGAGGTCGAGGCCGGGGCGAAGGTCGGGGAGACCTGTCGCAAGCATGGGGTCAGCGAGCCGACGTACTACGTGTGGAAGCCCAGGTATGCGGGCATGGAGGTATCGCAACTGCGGCACCTGAAGAATGTCGAGAACGAATTGGCGCGGCTGAAGCGTATGTACGCCGACCTGACTCTCGAGCACCACGCGCTGAAGGATGTGCTCTCGCGAAAAGATTGAGCCAGGCCCAGCGGCTTACGCTGAGTCTGGCGATACAAACACGGCATGGCCTGAGCGCCCGACGTGCGGACCGTACGTTGTGCCTGTCGCGCTCGGCGCGACAATACCGTCCGCGTCATCGGGCGACGAGCCACTGATGACGGCAATCAAGACCGATCCAGACGTTGCGCCGCTAGGGCTTAGGATTTATCCGTTCAGCGCCGAAACAATCGGCCGGGCAGCGCCGTATCGTGCGGCTGTACATCCAAAGCCCCAGGAAGTCCGCGCAGAACGCGTTCATCGAACGCTTCAGCCGCACTTTTCGCGCAGAGGTCCTTGATCGTTACGCCTGATGGCGGCCGCTGACCGAAACGTTTTATCCAGCGTCATCGACTACCGTAGGCAACACGCTTTCGTACATGCGGTAATGGCATTCCTGCATGCCGAGATCGGCGTAGGTTGCCTGCGCGCGCAGGTTCTCGGTTTCCACATAAAGGCGCAGGCCAACCGCACCGGCGGCGCGGGCGCTCTGCTCGACTTTCCCATATAGCGCGCGGAACACCCCGCCGCGACGCGCTTCTGGCTCCACATAAACACTCTGGATCCACCAGAAATCGCCGCAGCGCCAGTCGCTCCATTCATAAGTGACCAGCAGGCTGCCGACCGCCACGCCGTCGCGTTCGGCGATCAGGTAGAAGCCTCGCCGTGAGTGCTCGAATACGCCGGCGATGCCACGCTCAAGCACGCTCGGATCGAGCCGCTTGTGCTCGGTTTCCCATGCCATCGCGGTGTTCCAGGCAAGTAGCGCCGGGATATCGGCGGGCGTGGCCGCGCGAATAAGCAGCAATGGCACCAGAGGACTCCAATTCGGGTTGGCGATCACTTACATCGTAGCGTGCATCGCCTTCACACGGCATCACGTAAGGTCGAGCACGATCCATGCATGTCCGGCCGACGTGCCCGGCCCTCGACGTCATCCGGGCGATTGCACGTAAGGACATGTTGCGGTCGGATCAACCCGAACACCTTAAGGAAGCTGGATTTGGACATCGGCAGCATATTCGACCGGCTCAAGCTGCGGCGCCTGCGTGCATTTCGCCGCCGCCGTACCGCTGCACGCACCCGACCGGAGCAGGAGCCGGCGCTGCGCTCGGAGCTGTTCAGCGCCGAGCAGATGGAGCGACACGGCCACATCCTGGCCGGTCAGCACCGGTTGAGTCCACATTCAAGCGCGAATCTGCTGCTTGCCCGGCTGGACGACAACGAGGCGGTGCTGATCCATACCTGCGAGCGGTTGACCGCGGCGACCCGGCATCGGCGACGCATAACCCCGGCCGGCGAATGGTTGCTGGACAATTTCTACCTGATCGAAGAACAGATCCGCATCGCGCGACGGCATCTGCCGAAGGGCTACAGCCGCGCGCTGCCCCGGCTGGAACACGGCCCATCAGCTGAACTGCCGCGCGTGTACGACATCGCGCTGGAAATCATTTCGCACGGCGATGGCCGCGTTGATACCAGCAGTCTGCGCCGGTTTGTCAGCGCCTATCAGACCGTGACACCGCTCAAGCTGGGCGAGCTTTGGGCGATCCCGATCATGCTGCGACTGGCGCTGATCGAAAACCTGCGCCGGGTCGCCGCGCGAGTGATGGCGGACTGGCGCTATCGCGGAAAGGCGGTGCTCTGGGCTGACCGCATGATCGCCACCGCCGAGCGCGATCCGAAGAGCGTGGTGCTGGTGGTCGCCGACATGGCGCGCTCGAAGCCGCCGATGACCGGTCCGTTCGTCGCCGAAATGGCGCGCCGCCTTCAGGGACAGAGCCCGGCGCTCGCGTTGCCGCTGAGCTGGATCGAGCAGCGGTTGTCCGAGTCCGGTCAGAGCATCGAACATCTGGTGCAGCTGGAAGCGCAGCAGCAGGCCGCGAACCAGGTTTCCATCGGCAACAGCATCGGCAGCCTGCGGGCACTCTCGGCGATCGACTGGCGCGACTTCGTCGAGCACACCAGCATGGTGGAGCAGCGCTTGCGTGAGGACCCCGCCGAGGTTTACGCGGCAATGGATTTTGCCACGCGTGACCGCTACCGCCATGTGGTGGAAGCGACGGCGCGCAAGCATCGGCTGACCGAGCAGCAGGTGGCCGATGCGGCGATCGCGCTGAGTCAAGCCAGCGCTGAGTCCATGGCCGGGTCGTCGCTGCAACGGCATGTCGGCTTTTATCTGATCGATCAGGGTAGGAGCTCGCTGGAGCAATACCTGGGCGTGCGACCGACCGTCCCCGAAACGCTGCGTCGATGGTTCGACAAGGCGCCGCTGCCGATCTATCTCGGCCTGCTGGCATTGCTCACGTTTGCGTTCGCGCGACCGCTGGCGTTGACTGCTGTTTCCGATCAACTTCCCCTGTGGGCCGTGCTGGCCATCGCGGTTCCGTCCGTGATTCTTGCAAGCCAACTCGCCTTGAGCCTGATCAACTGGCTGGCGACGCTGACGGTGGCGCCACAACGCCTGCCTCGGATGGATTATTCGGAAGGCATCCCGGCCAGCGCGCGCACCCTGGTGGCGATTCCCTGCCTGTTCTCCAGCGAGCAGGACATCGATGATCTGGTGGAGTCACTGGAGGTGCGTTTTCTTGGCAACCGCGACGACAACCTGCACTTTGCACTGCTGACCGATTTCGCGGACGCGGCCAGCGAAACTTTGCCTGGCGACGCGGCGCTGCTGCGGCTGGCGCGGCGACGCATCGAAGCACTCAATGAACAATATGCCCGCGTCGACACCGACTGCTTTTTTCTGCTGCACCGGCCTCGGCGCTGGAATGCCACCGAACAATGCTGGATGGGCCACGAGCGCAAGCGCGGCAAGCTGGCTGATCTGAATGCGCTGTTGCGCGGCAATGCGCATGACCGCTTCATGCTGCTGGTGGGCGACTTCGCGACGCTGCCGCCGGTGCAATACGTCATCACGCTGGACACCGATACCCAGCTGCCGCGCGACTCCGCGCATGAATTCATTGGCACTATCGATCATCCACTTAACCGTGCGGTCTACGACCCGGAGCAACGACGCGTGGTGGCCGGTTACGCGCTCCTGCAGCCGCGCGTAGGCATCAGCCTGCCCAGCACGGCCCGCTCGCGCTACGCGCAACTCTATGGCAGCGACGCCGGCATCGATCCGTATACGCGGATGGTGTCGGACGTCTATCAGGACGTGTTCCATGAAGGCTCGTTCATCGGCAAGGGCATCTACAACATCGATGCATTCGAGCGCACGCTGGACGGCCGCTTTCCGGAAAACAGCATCCTCAGCCACGATCTGGTCGAGGGATGCCATGCCCGCTCCGGCCTGCTCAGCGATGTGCAGCTGTACGAGGAATACCCGGCCCGCTACAGCGCCGACGTAAAGCGGCGGCATCGCTGGATCCGCGGCGACTGGCAATTGCTGCCGTGGCTGTTGCCGTGGGCGCCAACGGCGCACGACGGCTGGCGCGTGAATGCGCTGACCGCGCTGTCGCGCTGGAAGATCCTCGACAACCTGCGCCGCAGCCTGGTGCCGACATCCCTGCTGCTGTTGCTGGTGACGGGCTGGCTGATCCTTTCGCCCGTGCTTTCGTGGATGTTGGCGGTACTGGCGATGGTGCTAATTCCACCCGTGCTTTCGGCGCTGCTGGAGCTGGTGCAAAAACCACGCGAGGTGCAACTGGACCAGCATCTGCGTGCTGCGTTGCGCACGATCGGCCAGCAGATGGCGCAGATGGCGCTGGCGCTGGCTTGGTTGCCGCACGAGGTGTTGTACAGCCTCGACGCGATCGTACGCACGCTGTGGCGCATGGCGGTCAGCCGACGCCTGCTGCTGCAATGGCAGACCTCCAGCGATGTCGAGCGCCACAGCAGCAACACACCGGGCACGCTATGGCGCCTGATGTGGGTCGGCCCGCTATTGGCGGTGGTGCTGACCGTGGCGCTGGCGATGCAGCGCCCGATGGTGTTGACGCTGGCCGCGCCGTTGCTGCTGCTGTGGTTTTTCTCGCCATGGATCGCGTGGTGGATCAGCAAGCCACGTGTGCCCACCGCCTTTGTCCCGACATCGGCGCAATGGCAATTCCTGCGCATGCTGGCACGCAAGACATGGGCCTTTTTCGATGTTCATGTTGGCCCCACCGACCATTGGTTGCCGCCGGACAATCTGCAGGAGGAGCCGACGCCGGTCGTCGCCCATCGCACTTCGCCGACGAATATCGGCATGGCGTTGCTGGCCAATCTGGCGGCCTACGATTTTGGCTATGTGAGCACGGGCCGTCTGCTAGAACGTACCCAGCAAACGCTGGCCACGATGCAGACGCTGCCGCGCCATCGCGGGCACTTCTACAACTGGTACGACACGCTGACCTTGCAACCACTAGCCCCGCTGTACATCTCGGCGGTGGATAGTGGCAACCTCGCCGGCCACCTGCTGACCCTGCGGCCGGGCCTGCTCGGCCTGATCGATGAACCGTTGTTCCGGCCGAGCCTGCTGCAAGGTTTGCTCGACACCGTCGGTGTACTGCGTGACGCACTCGACAGCACCACTGCCAACGTGCTCAACCCGCTGCGAAAGGACCTGGAGGACGCTCTGAGCAAGCCTCCCGGCACCACGGGTGAAGCGGTCGCGTTGCTGCAACGGCAGCTGGATCACGCATACGCACTGGCCAAGTCCCTTGCCGTGGGGGCTGGCAGCGACGCGGAATTCTGGCTGGATGCCTTGCTCAGCCAGTGCAGTGACCTGTGCGACGAGGCGGCCGCGTTCAATCTCGATCCGCCGCACGATGACGACACTGCCTTCAGCGGCATCCCCACGCTACGCCAGCTCGCACGCATCGAGCCGTTGTGCTGGCCATCCGATGCGGATGCTGACACATTGCGCGAACGCGCACGCGAACGCATTGCGACGATTGAGCAGCTGGCACAGCTCGCCGGCGAACTGGCGTTGATGGACTACCGATTTCTGTATGACAGCGCGCGGGACCTGCTGGCCATCGGTTACAACGTGGACGAACGCCGGCTCGACGCGAGCTACTACGACCTGCTGGCATCGGAGGCACGATTGGCTAGTTTCGTGGCGATCGCGCAGGGCCAGCTGCCGCAGGACAATTGGTTCTCGCTGGGTCGCCTGCTTACCACCAGCGGTGGCGAACCGGTACTGCTTTCGTGGACCGGTTCGATGTTCGAGTACCTGATGCCGATGCTGGTGATGCCGAGCTACGAAGGTACGTTGCTCGACCAGACCTGCCGCGCCGCCGTGGCGCGGCAGATCGAGTACGGCAACCAGCTCAACCTGCCTTGGGGTGTTTCCGAGTCCGGCTACAACACGCTCGACGCACACTTCACCTACCAATACCGTGCGTTCGGCGTACCCGGCCTGGGTCTCAAGCTCGGGCTCGGCGAAGATGTCGTCATCGCTCCCTATGCGTCCGCACTCGCGATGATGGTGGCGCCAGCGGCGGCCACGCGGAACCTGCAGCGGCTGGCCGAAGCAGGTGCGGAAGGTCGTTTCGGACTGTACGAGGCGATCGACTACACCCCGGCGCGTCTGCCACTGGGGCAGACCTCGGCGATGGTGCATCAATACATGGCGCATCACCAGGGCATGAGCCTATTGGCGCTGGACTACGCTTTGCTGGACCGGCCGATGCAGCGGCGCTTCGAATCCGACCCGCAATTCCAGGCCACCAGCCTGCTGCTGCAGGAACGCGTTCCGAAGACCGCGGCGGAATACCTGCACGCGACCGGTTTCCCTGAGATGGACGGCCGTCCGCGCGCGACCGAAGCCAGGTTGCGCGTGTTCGCCGATCCGGATCGGCCGCGGCCTGCCGTGCAGCTGCTATCGAATGGTCGCTACCACGTCATGGTCAGCAGCGCCGGCGGCGGCTACAGCCGTTGCCGCGACCTGGCCGTAACGCGCTGGCATGAAGACATCACACGCGATCACTGGGGCATGTTCTGCTATCTGCGCGACGTGGACAGCGGCGAGTTTTGGGCCACGGCCTACCAACCCACGCTGAAGAAGACCGAGCTGTTCGAGGCGATCTTCTCTGATGCACGGGCTGAGTTCCGCGTACGCGAACGCGACATCGATGCGCACACCGAGATCGTGGTGTCGCCGGAAGACGATATTGAACTGCGCCGCACCCGTATCACCAACCGCAGCCGTACGCGTCGCACGATCGAGCTGACCAGCTATGCCGAGGTCGTGCTGTCGCTTCCGATAGCCGACGCGTTGCATCCTGCCTTCAGCAAGCTGTTCGTGCAGACCGAACTCGTACCGGAACTGCAGGCGATCGTGTGCACGCGACGGCCGCGAGCGCACGACGAAGCGGTGCCCTGGATGTGTCATCTGCTGGCCGTGCACAACGCCGACATCGACGAGATCTCCTACGAAACAGACCGTGCACGCTTCATCGGCCGCGGTCGCAGCGTGGCGCAACCGCAGGTGCTTGATCGCGAGCAGACGCGACTTTCCAACAGCGAGGGTTCGGTGCTGGACCCGATCGTGGCGATCCGCTGCCGCATCACGCTGGAGCCGGAGCAGTCGGCCACGGTGGATCTGGTCACCGGCATGGGCGACAGCCGCGACGCCTGCCTGCAGCTGATCGGCAAATATCGCGACCGGCATCTGGCCGATCGCGTGTTCGATCTGGCCTGGACACACAGCCAAGTGTTGTTGCGCCAGCTCAATGCCACGCTGGCCGATGCGCAGTTGTACGAGCACATGGCGACTTCGATCATCTATCCGAACGCGAACCTGCGCGCCGAATCCAACGTCTTGCTGAGCAATCGTCGCGGTCAGTCCGGTCTGTGGGGGCAGGGGATCTCCGGCGATCTGCCGATCGTGCTGCTGCAGATCGCCGACCGCGCGCGGGTCGAACTGGTGCGCCAGCTGGTACAAGCACATGCGTACTGGCGCCTGAAGGGGCTGACAGTGGATCTGGTGATCTGGAACGAGGATCGTGCCGGCTATCGGCAAGAGCTGCAGGACCAGATCATGGGCCTGATCGCCTCCGGCAGCGAAGCGAGCCTGCTCGATCGCCCCGGCGGCATCTTCGTGCGCCCCGCGCAGCAGCTCTCCAGCGAAGATCGGATGGTGGTGCAGGCCAGTGCGAGGATCATCCTGATCGACAGCCGCGGCAGCCTGGCCGAGCAGGTCAGCCGGCGCCGGGTGGAAACGCTCGCTCCCCGTTTCGAGCCGAGCAAGCCGCGGCGCATCGCTCCGGCCGTTCCCGCGCCGGCACTGACCGCACCCGCCGAGCCGCGCCCGAGCACGCTGCAACTGAGCAATCCGCACGGTGGCTTCAGCGCGGACGGCCGCGAGTACGTGATCACCCTGGCGTCGGGCGAAACCACCCCGGCGCCGTGGTCCAACGTACTGGCCAATCCCAACTACGGCATGGTCATTTCCGAAAGCGGCGCCGCGTATACCTGGGGCGAGAACGCACACGAATTCCGACTGACGCCATGGCACAACGATCCCGTGGGCGATGGCAGCGGCGAGGCGCTGTACCTGCGCGACGAAGAATCCGGCCAGGTGTGGTCGCCAACCGCGCTGCCCAGCCGCGGCAGTGGCGACTATGTGACCCGGCACGGCTTCGGCTACAGCGTGTTCGAACATGACGAGGACGGCATCCATAGCGAACTGTGGGTGTATGTGGCGCTGGATGCGTCGGTGAAATTCTCGGTGCTGAAATTGCGCAATGACTCGGGCCAGCCACGGCGGCTCAGCGTCACCGGCTACGTCGAGTGGCTGCTGGGCGACCTGCGGGAGAAAACGGCCATGCACATCGTGACCGAATCGGATCCGTCCACCGGCGCGCTGTACGCCCGCAATCCCTACAACACCGAGTTTCCGAACCGGGTGGCGTTCTTCGACGTGGACGACCCGAGCCGCGGGATCAGTGGCGACCGCAGCGAATTCCTCGGCCGCAACGGCAGTGCACGCGCGCCGGCGGCGCTGAGCCGTGCGCAACTGTCCAGCCGACTCGGCGCAGGGCTCGACCCCTGCGCCGCGCTACAGCTGAAGGTCGCCCTGGTCGATGGGGAGCAGCGCGAGGTGATCTTTCGGCTCGGCCTGGGACGCGATGCGGCAGACGCCAGTGCGCTCGTTCAGCGTTTCCGCACCAGCGGTGCCGCAGCGGACGCACTGGAAAAAGTGCGCACCCACTGGGACCGCACGCTGGGTGCGGTGCAGGTCAAGACTCCGGATCCGGCACTCGACCTGCTGGCCAATGGCTGGCTGCTGTACCAGACCATAGCCTGCAGGATGTGGGCGCGCAGCGGCTACTACCAATCCGGCGGCGCGTTCGGTTTTCGCGATCAACTGCAGGACTCGATGGCGATGCTGCATGCGGCGCCCGAGCTCGCCCGGCGCCAGCTGCTGCTGTGCGCGGCGCATCAATTCCCCGAAGGCGACGTGCAGCACTGGTGGCACCCGCCGCTGGACCGCGGCGTGCGCACGCAGTGTTCCGACGACTACCTGTGGCTCCCGCTCGCTACCAGTCGCTATGTGCTGGCCACGGCCGACACCGGCGTGCTGGACGAGTCGGTGCGCTACATCGAAGGCAGGCCACTGCATCCGGGTGAGGAGTCTTACTATGACCTGCCGCAGCATTCCAGCCTGCGCGAAACGCTGTATCGACACTGCGTGCGGGCGATCGAACACAGCCTGCCACGCGGCGCACATGGCCTGCCGCTGATCGGCAGCGGCGACTGGAACGACGGTATGAACCGGGTCGGCGAAGCCGGTCGCGGCGAAAGCATCTGGCTCGGCTTCTTCTCGTGCGAAGTACTGACCCGTTTTGCCGAAGTGGCCCGGCTGCATGACGACGGTGCGTTCGCCCAACGCTGCGAAGAAGAGGTCGCCAAGCTGCGTAGCGCACTGGAACAGCACGGCTGGGACGGCCAGTGGTACCGCCGCGCGTACTTCGACGACGGCACGCCCCTGGGCTCCTCCTCCAACGACGAGTGCCGCATCGACTCGATCGCGCAGAGCTGGTCGGTGCTGTCCGGGATGGCCCCGTCCGAACGACGACAGCAGGCGATGGATTCACTCGACCGATACCTGGTGCGTCGCGACGCAGGGTTGGTGCAGCTGCTCGATCCGCCGTTCGACCACTCCTCGCTCGATCCCGGCTATATCAAGGGCTATGTGCCCGGCGTGCGCGAGAACGGCGGCCAGTACACCCATGCGGCGATCTGGGCCACGATGGCGTTCGCCGAACTGGGCGACAGCACGCGTGCTTGGGAACTGCTGCGCATGATCAATCCGGTCAGCCACGGCATCGATGCGGCGCAGATGGACGTCTACAAGGTCGAGCCCTACGTGGTGAGCGCCGATGTGTACGCGGTCGAACCGCACGTCGGCCGTGGCGGCTGGAGCTGGTACACCGGTTCGGCCGGCTGGATGTATCGGCTGATTGTCGAATCCCTGCTCGGCCTGCGGCTGGAAGCGGGGCGACTGCGCTTCGCCCCGGTGCTACCGGATAGCTGGGAAGGCTTCTCGCTGAGCTACCGCCATCGCGATACCTGGTACCGGATCGAGCTGCGGCATAGCGCCGTCGGCACCGTCGGCACCGTGTGGCTGGACGGCGTGGTGCAGCCGGAGGGTTACATCACGCTGGTCGATGACGGCCGCGAACACAGCGTCGACCTCAATCATCCACGTGCCGGCTGATGCAGGGTCCGTGGCTATCGCGTTCGGTCATCTGCATGCAAACTTATGCATCGACTTAACTTCGTCACGTGCATGCTCAAAGATCAACCCCACGTCTCTCGCGTCGCCTGACTGACGGCGCATCGACAACCATACGGAGAGAACCCTCGCCATGGCGACACCCCGCTCGGATGCCCTGGTCTTTTTCGGCGCCACTGGCGACCTGGCCTACAAGCAGATCTTCCCCGCGCTGCAGGCGATGATGCTGCGCGACGGGCTGGATCTGCCGATCATTTGCGTCGCGCATTCCGGATGGACCGTGGAGCAGCTGCGTCAGCGTGCACATGACAGCCTGGCAGAGGCGGCGAAGAACAAGGCCGGCGGCGTCGATGAAGCGGCGTTCGCCAAGCTTTCGGCAAAGCTGCAGTATGTCGATGGCGATTACAACGACCTGGCCACGTTCCAGCAGCTGAAGAAGGCGCTCGGTGACGCCAAGTCGCCGCTGCATTACCTCGCCATTCCCCCAAGCCTGTTCGGCGTGGTGGTGAAAAATCTCAAGCAGTCGGGCTGCGCCGACAACGCGCGCATCGTGGTGGAAAAGCCGTTCGGTCGTGACCTGGCATCGGCGCAGCAACTCAACCGCACCCTGCACGAAGTGTTTCCCGAAGCGGCGATCTTTCGTATCGACCACTACCTGGGCAAGGAGCCGGTGCAGAACCTGCTGTACTTCCGCTTTGCCAACACCGTGCTCGAGCCGGTGTGGAACAACCGCTATGTCGATAGCGTGCAGATCACCATGGCCGAGAACTTTGGTGTGGAGGGTCGCGGCGCATTTTACGAAGGCGTCGGCGCGATCCGCGACGTGCTGCAAAATCATTTGTTGCAGGTCACCTCGCTACTGGCGATGGACGCGCCGATCGGCAACGATCCCGCTTCGCTGAATGCAGAGAAGTTGCGGCTGTTCCGCGCCATGCGCCCGCTTGACCCGAAAGAAGTGGTGCGCGGCCAGTTCAACGGCTATCGCCAGATCAAGGGCGTCGCGCCGGATTCCAATGTCGAGACCTTCGTGGCGCTGTGCCTGCACATCGATACCTGGCGCTGGGCCGGCGTGCCGTTCTACATCCGTGCCGGCAAGAACCTGCCGATCACCACCACCGAAGTGATGGTGGATATGAAAATGCCACCGCTGTCGGTTTTCGACACCGTCACGCCCAAGCAATCGAACTACTTCCGCTTCCGGCTCAGTCCCGAGGTGATCATCGCCGAGGGCATGCGGGTCAAGCAGCCCGGTGAGGCCATGCAGGGCGAGCCGGTGGAACTGGTGGCCCGACATCATCGGCAGTCGGAGAAACCACCGTACGAGCGACTGCTTGGCGATGCGATCCGTGGCGACAATGCACTGTTCACCAGTGACGAATGCGTGGAGTCCGCATGGGCGGTGGTCGACCAGGTGCTGACGCACGAAGGCCCGGTGAGTGGTTATGAACCCGGCAGCTGGGGGCCGCCCGAAGCCGCCAAGGTCGTCAGCGGCACCGAGGGCTGGCATGATCCCCAACCCGAAGCGAGCGAACCATGTTGAATCCCCGTACGCCAGACGCGTTGCCGCTCGTTTTTTTGCTCGATGTCGACAACACCCTGCTCGACAACGACCGCTTCGCCGCGGACCTTGGTGCGCACCTGGAGCAGGCATTCGGCGCTACTGAACGCGACCGCTACTGGGCGATCTACGCGCAGCTTCGCGACGAGTTGGGTTATGCCGATTACCTGGGCGCATTGCAGCGCTTCCGGGTCGGCCTGGACAACGATCCCGCGCTGCTGCAGATGTCCGCGTGGCTACTGGAGTATCCGTTTGCCGAACGGCTGTACCCCCACGCGCTGGAGACGATCGCGCATCTGCGTGCGCTGGGTCGACCCGTGATCCTTTCCGACGGCGACGTAGTGTTCCAGCCGCGCAAGATCCAGCACGCCGGGCTGTGGGATGTGCTGCACGGTGACGTGCTGATCTACACGCACAAGCAGGCCATGCTTGAAGCGATGCAGCAGCGCTATCCGGCCGCGCACTACGTGATGGTCGACGACAAGCCGCAGATCCTCATCGACATGAAGCAGCGCCTCGGCGACCGGCTGACCACGGTGTTCGTGCGCCAGGGTCACTACGCCGCCGCAGCCGTCGATACACCAGGTGTTCCCGAACCGGACATCAGCATCGCGTGCATCGGCGATCTGCGCGAGCGTAGGCTCGCCGATTTCCAGCCCGCTGCAGCCGCGACCAGCGCAGCGGCCCACTGAACCCAACCGAATTGAACGCAGAGAGATGGAGCAAGTATGAAAGCGACCCGGCAATTGCATGATCTTGGCCAGAGCCTGTGGCTGGACAACATCACCCGCACCCTGCTCGACGACGGTACGTTGGCGCGCTACATCGCCGAGGACTCGGTCACCGGGCTGACCTCGAATCCGAGCATCTTCGATGCCGCGATCGGTGATGGCGACGCTTACGATGCCGGCATCCATGCCAAGACGCTGGCCGGTCTGTCCGGCGAGGGACTCTTCATGGAGTTGGCGCTGGAAGACCTGCGCCGCGCCGCCGATTTGTTCCAGCCGATATTCAAGGCCACTCAAGGCGTCGATGGCTGGGTTTCCATGGAGGTCTCGCCGCTGCTCGCCGCCGATACGGCCGGCTCGATCGAGGCGGCAAAACAGATTCATGCCCAGGCCCAGCGCGACAACCTGTTCGTGAAAATTCCAGGTACACCCGAAGGAATACCGGCGATCGAGGAAGCGATCTTCGCCGGCATCCCGATCAACGTGACCTTGCTGTTCTCGCGCGAACACTATCTGGCCTCCGCCGAAGCGTATCTGCGCGGCATTGAGCGACGCCTCGAGGCTGGGCTTGATCTGCGCGTAGGCTCGGTGGCCTCGGTGTTCATCAGTCGCTGGGACGTGGCCAGCAACCCGCAGCTGCCCACCGAACTGCACAACCGGCTTGGTATTGCGGTGGGCCAGCAGACCTATCGCGCCTATCGCGAACTGCTCGCCTCACCGCGCTGGCAGAAACTTGCCGCCGCCGGTGCGCAACCGCAACGGCTGCTGTTGGCGAGCACCGGAACCAAGGATCCGTCTGCGCCCGACACGCTGTACGTCAGCGCGCTGGCCGCGCCAGATACGGTCGACACCATGCCGGAAAAAACGCTCAATGCATTCGCCGAACATGGCCAGCTGCACGGCGTGATGGCCGCCGATGGCGGCGATGCCGAAGCGACGCTGGCACAGATCGGCAAGGCCGGTGTAGACATCAATGCGCTGGCCAGCAAGCTGCAGAAGGACGGCGCGCAAGCGTTCGTCAAATCCTGGCAGCAGCTGCTGCAGCGAATCAAGGACAAGACCAGCGAGCTCGCCGACAAATCTAAAGGACCTTCCCTGCAATGAGTCGTCCCCACTCCACCAAAGCCGGCCTCACCACGCTCCCCCAGTGGCAGGCACTGCAGCAGCACTTCGGGCAGATCGGTCAGAAGCATTTGCGCGAACTATTCGCTGCAGACTCCCGGCGCGGCGAGCAATTAACCGTCGAGGCGGTCGACCTGTATCTGGATTACTCCAAGCAGCGCGTCGACGCCGACACGCTGCGTCTGCTGCGTGAACTCGCGCAGGCCTGCGAACTGCCGCAGCGGATCGAAGCGATGTTCCGCGGCGACAAGATCAACATCACCGAAAATCGCGCGGTCCTGCATGTGGCATTGCGTGCACCGGCCAGCGAAAAGATTTTCGTCGACGGTCACGACGTGGTGCCGGACGTGCATGAAGTACTCGACCGCATGGCTGCGTTTTCCGAACGGGTGCGCAGCGGTGCGTGGCTCGGCCACACCGGCAAGCGCATCCGCAACGTCATCAGTATCGGCATCGGCGGATCCGACCTGGGCCCGGTGATGGCTTACGAGGCATTGCGCGATTACAGCCAGCGCGAGATGACATTCCGCTTCGTTTCAAACGTGGACGGCACGGATTTCGCCGAGGCCACGCGTGACCTGGATGCGGCGGAGACGCTTTTCATCATCTGCTCCAAGACATTCACCACGCTGGAGACGCTGACCAACGCGCATGCCGCGCGCGCCTGGTGCATCAAGTCACTCGGCGACGCGGATGCCGAGAAGAGCGGGGCGGTTGCGAAACATTTTGTCGCCGTCTCCACCAATGCCGAGGGTGTCGCGAAGTTCGGCATCGACACCGCGAACATGTTCGGCTTCTGGGATTGGGTCGGTGGTCGCTATTCGATGGATTCGGCGATCGGCCTGTCAACCATGCTGGCGATCGGCGCGGATCACTTCCGCGAAATGCTGGCTGGCTTCCACGCCATGGACGAACACTTTCGCCATGCGCCGCTGGAAAGCAATCTCCCCGCACTGATGGGTCTGCTGGCGATCTGGAACAACAACTTCCTGGATGCGGCCACGGTCGCGGTACTGCCGTACGAGCAATACCTGAAGCGCTTCCCCGCTTACCTGCAGCAGCTGACGATGGAGAGCAACGGCAAGCACGTCACGCTGGATGGCGCCCATGTCGATTACGCCACCGGGCCGATCTACTGGGGCGAGCCGGGTACCAACGGTCAGCATTCGTTCTACCAGCTGATCCATCAGGGCACGCGCATCGTGCCCTGCGATTTCATCGGATTCGGCCAGACGCTCAATCCCCTTCCCGCGCAGAATGGCGGCGACCAGCACGATCTGTTGATGGCCAACCTGATCGCCCAGGGCGAAGCGCTGGCATTCGGCAAAACTGCCGCCGAGGTGCGCGCCGAAGGCACGCCCGAAGCGCTGGTGCCGCATCGCACGTTCGAGGGCAACCGACCCAGTACGACCATCCTTGCATCGAAGTTGACGCCGCACTCGCTGGGCACGCTGATCGCGTTGTACGAGCACAGCGTGTTCGTGCAGGGCGTGATCTGGGACATCGATTCGTTCGACCAGTGGGGTGTGGAGCTGGGCAAGCAACTGGCAAAGACCACCATCGCCGAACTGACCGCGAAGGACGAACCGAAACTCGCGCACGACAGTTCAACCAACACCTTGATCCGTCGCTATCGCCAGCTGCGTGACGCTCAAAAACCGGGAGTACCCGCATGAGCCAGAAGATATGAGCCAGATCATCAGCCCGCTGGCCGGCAAGCCGGCACCGAAATCGATCCTTGTCGACATTCCGAAATTGCTGGCCGCCTACGTGGACCTCAAGCCTGATCCTTCGGTGCCGGCCCAACGCGTCGCGTTCGGCACCTCCGGTCATCGCGGCAGCTCATTCGACCGCAGCTTCAACGAATGGCACATCCTGGCGATCAGTCAGGCGATCTGCGAATACCGCCAGAGCAAGGGTATCGACGGTCCGCTGTTTATCGGCGCCGATACCCACGCGCTATCGCAGCCGGCGTTCGAAAACGCGCTGGAAGTACTGGCCGCGAACGGCGTCGAGACGATGATCTCGACCGGCGGCGAGTTCACCCCGACCCCGGCGGTGTCCCACGCGATCCTGGTTTACAACAAGGCGCATGGCGGCTCTTCGAAGGGCGGTTCCATGAAAGGACTTGCCGATGGCATCGTGATCACGCCGTCGCACAATCCGCCCGACAACGGCGGCTTCAAGTACAACCCGCCGAACGGCGGCCCGGCCGATACCGACATCACCGGCTGGGTGCAGAACCGCGCGAATGCGTTGCTCGAAGCGGGCCTGAAGGACGTCAAGCGCATGCCGTTTGCGCAGGCACGCAAGGCCACCACCACGCACGAGCACGATTACCTCAACCACTATGTGGCCGATCTCGCGAACATCATCGACTTCGACGTGATCCGCAGCGCCGGCGTGCACATGGGCGTCGACCCGCTCGGCGGCGCCGGTGTGCACTACTGGGCTCCGATCGCCGATCGTTACAAGCTTGACCTCACCGTAGTAAGCGAGGCGGTCGATCCTCAGTTCGCGTTCATGACGGTCGATTGGGACGGCAAGATCCGCATGGACCCGTCGTCGAAGTACGCGATGCAGCGGTTGATCGGCCTGAAGGACACCTACGACGTCGCGTTCGCCTGCGATACCGACCACGATCGCCATGGCATCGTCACCCGCAGTAACGGGTTGATGGAGCCAAACCATTACCTGACGGTACTCGTTGACTATCTGTTTCGGCATCGACCGCAGTGGAACCCCAAGGCAGCGGTCGGCAAGACTGTGGTCAGTACCGCCATGATCGATCGCGTGGTCAAGCGATTGGGTCGCCAGCTGTATGAAGTGCCGGTCGGCTTCAAATGGTTCTCCGAAGGCCTGTACGACGGCGAGCTCGGATTCGGCTGCGAGGAAAGCGCGGGTGCATCTCTGTTGCGCCGCGACGGCTCGGTGTGGACGACCGACAAGGACGGCCTGGTGCCGGCGCTATTGTCCGCCGAGATCACCGCACGCGAAGGCAAGGATCCCGGTGAGCTTTATGTGCAGCTGACCGAGGAACTCGGCAAGCCGTTTGCGAGCCGCGTCGACGCGGCAGCCACCCCGGCGCAGCAGGCGAAGCTTGCCAAGCTGTCGCCCGACAAGGTGCCCAGCGATCAGTTGCTGGCCGGCGAAAAAATCGAACAGGTGCTCGACAAGGCACCGGGCAACCAGGCGGCCATCGGCGGCATCAAGGCAATCACTGCCAGTGGCTGGTTCGCCGCGCGACCCTCCGGAACCGAGGCGATCTACAAGATTTACGCGGAAAGCTTCAAGAGCACAGAACATCTGCAGAGCCTGCTGGCTGAAGCACAGAAGATCGTCGATGCAGCGATTGGCGGCACATGAGCGACCGCAACGACGAGGCTGACATCCACACCACGTGGCGGGCCCCCGGTGAACCATTGAAGGAAATCCGGCATGCGTTCACGCCATCCTGAGCGCCATCGCACCAGCCGCATCGGCTGGTTGCGTGCGGCCGTACTCGGCGCAAACGACGGCATCGTGTCGACCGCCAGCCTGGTGCTCGGCGTGGCGGCGGCGCATGCGAGTCACGCGAGCATCCTGGTGGCTGGCGTCGCCGGACTGGTCGCCGGCGCCATGTCGATGGCGGCAGGCGAGTACGTGTCGGTGCACTCGCAGGCCGACAGCGAGCAGGCCGAGCTGCAGAAGGAGCGGCATGAACTGCACACCGACAACGAGGGCGAACACAAGGAGCTGGCGGCGATCTACGTCGGCCGCGGGCTGGATCCAGCCCTGGCCAAAGAAGTCGCCGTGCAACTGATGGCCCACGATGCGCTGGAGGCACATGCGCGCGACGAGTTGGGCATCACCGAGGCACTGCGCGCGCGACCGCTGCAGGCTGCCCTGGCATCGGCCTCGAGCTTCGCCATCGGCGCCGCGCTGCCGCTGCTGGTCGTTGCGCTGACCCCCGCGACGTTGGACATCGTGTTTGTCTTCGTTACCTCGCTGGTATTTCTCGCGTTGCTCGGTGGCACGGCAGCACGCGTCGGTGGAGCTAGCGTTGCCATCGGCGCGCTGCGCGTCGCGTTCTGGGGTGCGCTCGCGATGGCGATCACGGCCGGCGTGGGCACGCTGTTGGGGCAGGTGGGTTGAAGCCTGGCCTGGCGACCCATACCCACAGGAAAAACTTGACGGCAGCTTGACCGCTACAACGTCATCCTGCCGGGACCCTTGAACACCGCTACACCTCATCGAAGGAAACCACCATGACCACGCCAGCACTAGACCAGCAATGCATCGACACGCTTCGCTTCCTGTCGGTGGACATGGTGCAGAAGGCCAACAGTGGCCATCCGGGCCTGCCGCTTGGTGCCGCGCCGATGGCTTACGCGCTGTGGACGCGCCAGCTCAAGCATCACCCCAGCAACCCGCTATGGGTCGATCGCGACCGCTTCGTGCTGTCGGCCGGGCATGGTTCAGCGCTGCTGTATAGCCTGTTGCATGTCACCGGGTATGCGCTCTCGCTGGATGACATCAAGCAGTTCCGCCAATGGGGCAGCAAGGCACCCGGACATCCCGAGCGCGGTCATACGCCTGGCGTCGAAGTGACCACCGGGCCACTCGGGCAGGGCCTGGCGAATGCGGTGGGCATGGCGATCGGCGAGGCGCATCTGGCCGCTCGCTACAACCGCGACGGCCACAGCGTGATCGATCATCACACCTGGGCGATCGTCAGCGATGGCGACCTGATGGAAGGCGTGGCTTCCGAAGCCGCCTCGCTGGCGGGGCACCTGAAGCTCGGCAAGCTGATCTGCCTGTACGACGACAACTACGTCACGCTCTCGGCCGGCACCGACATCACGTTTTCCGAAGACCGCGCCAAGCGCTTCGAGGCATATGGCTGGCAGACCATCAGCGTCGCCGATGGCAACGATGTGGCGGCGATCAGCGCTGCACTCGAGGCGGCACGCGCCGACACCGCGCGACCGTCGCTGATCCTGGTGCGCACCCATCTTGGCTACGGCTCGCCCGAGCAGGACAGCTTCAAGGCTCACGGCTCGCCGCTCGGTGTCGAAGATACGAAGAAGACCAAGGAAAAGCTGGGCTGGCCGGTCGAACCGCCGTTTATCGTACCCGCGCCGGCACTCGCGCATTTCCGCGAGGCGCTGGATCGCGGCGCGAAAGCAGAAGCCGAATGGAATGGACGCCTGGACGCCTATACGAAGGCTTTCCCCGAGCTCTCGAAGGAACTGCAGGGACGCCTGCGCGGCGAACTTCCGTCCGGCTGGGACGCGGATATCCCAGTGTTTCCCGCCGATGCCAAGGGCATGGCTACCCGCGTCGCTGGCGGCAAGGTGATGAACGCGATTGCGGCAAAACTGCCTGCGCTCGGCGGTGGTTCGGCGGACCTGGATCCATCCACGCACACCAACCTGAAGGGTCTGGGCGATTTCAATCCGCCACTGGTGCCGAACGAGGACGCCCAGGGTTCCGACACCGCGGGCTGGAGCCATGCCGGCCGCAACCTGCATTTCGGTGTGCGTGAACATGCCATGGGCGCCATCGTCAACGGGCTGGCCGCCCATGGCGGCTTCATACCGTACGGCTCGACGTTCCTGATTTTCTCCGACTACATGCGCCCGGCGATCCGGCTGGCCGCCTTGATGGGCGTGCATGTGCTGCATGTCTTCACGCACGACAGCATCGCGTTGGGCGAGGACGGCCCTACCCATCAGCCGGTGGAGCAGCTGGCCAGCCTGCGCGCAATCCCCAACCTCACCGTGATCCGCCCCGCCGACGCCAACGAAACCGCGGCAGCATGGAAGGTCGCGGTGGAGTCCGTGGATCATCCCGTGCTGTTGGCACTGACCCGACAGGACGTCGCCACGCTCGATCGCAACCGCTACGCCAGCGCCGATGGCCTGCGCAAAGGCGCGTATGTACTGAGCGATGCGAAGGATGGCAAACCCGGCTTGATCCTGATCGCCAGCGGTTCCGAAGTCGGCCTGATCCTCGCCGCGGCAGAGCGCCTGCAGGGCGAGGGCGTCGCCGTGCGCTGTGTGTCGATGCCGAGCTGGGAACTGTTCGATGCGCAGCCGCAGGACTATCGCGATCAGGTCCTGCCGCCGGACGTGCCGGCGCGATTGGCAGTGGAACTGGGCGTATCCCAAGGCTGGGAGCGCTACGTGGGTGCTCATGGCGACATGCTTGGCGTGGAACGCTTCGGCGCCTCCGCTCCCGCCGAAGTACTGCTGCGCGAATACGGCTTCACCGTCGACAACGTAGTGGCGCGCGCGAAGGCATTGCTGGCGCGTCAAGCTTCCTGAAACCCCGCCGCTCTGTCCTCTCTCCCCAACGGGGGAGAGGGCTGGGGTGAGGGGGTGGGTGCTCGCGGGACACTGCCGCGTCAGACTTTTCTAGTCGCTTCCACAAGAGCAGAGCAACAACAGCAAGAGCAACAACAGGTAATGGGCAACGGCGCTGGGCCCCTGCCTTCGCAGGGGTGACGAGCAGTCGGCATTCCCGCGAATACCGGACCCGGACCCCAACCCTCTCCCACAGGGAGAGGGGGCAGCAGCAAACGGAGAGGGAGCGGCCCGCGCTGCGTCCCTGTGCGCAAACTACGCGACAATACGCACCTGCCAAACGTCGCGGAGCCACCATGAACCCCTCCATCCTGCGTATCGCCACCCGCAAGAGCGCCCTCGCGCTTTGGCAGGCCGAGCATGTCGCTGCCGCGTTGCGCGTGGCGCATCCGGGGTTGATGGTGGAACTGGTGCCGATGAGCACGCGTGGCGACGAAATACTGGACCAGCCGCTCGCAACGATCGGTGGCAAGGGCCTGTTCCTGAAAGAACTCGAAGTGGCCATGCTGGAAGGACGTGCCGACCTGGCTGTGCATTCGCTGAAGGACGTGCCGGCCACGCTGGAGCCGGGCTTCGTGCTGCCCGCGATCTTGCCGCGGGCCGATGCGGCCGATGCATTTGTGAGCAATCACTACGCGAATCTGGCCGCACTGCCGGCGGGCGCGCGGGTCGGCACCTCGTCGTTGCGGCGGCAGGCTCAGCTGCGTGCTTTGCGACCGGACCTGGTCCTGCTTGATCTGCGCGGCAATGTGGGCACCCGGCTGGGCAAACTCGATGCCGACCACTACGACGCGATCGTGCTCGCCTGCGCGGGCCTGGAGCGCCTCGGCCTCGCCTCGCGCATCCGCGCCCGACTGGCCGCACCCCACTGGCTGCCGGCGCCGGGCCAGGGCGCGATCGCGATCGAGGCACGCGATGATCATCCCGCCGTGCTTGAGCTGCTGGCTGCGCTTGACGACCCCGATACCCGCCTCACCATCAGCGCCGAGCGGGCCATGAACCAGGCGCTCGGCGGCAGCTGTACGGTGCCGGTCGGGGCGTGGTGCGTGCTCGGCGAACACGGCCTGCATCTGAGCGGCATGGTCGGCGATGTGGTCAACGGCCGGTTGCTGCATGCCACCGGCAGCAGCGCCAGCGATCACGCCGTCGCGCTGGGCCAGCAGGTCGCAGCAGCATTGCTGGAGCAAGGCGCGGGCGAGCTGCTCGGGCACTGACCCAGGCATAAAAAAGACCCTGCCACGTCAGCGGCAGGGTCTTCGGAGTCACTCGGGCGATGTTCGCGGCACGAACCGCACAGCGCCCAGAGCTTAGAAGCTGTACGCCAGGTTGGTGGTCGTCAGCGTATCGTTCATCTTGATGCCCGGCAGCACGCTGGTGTTGTGGCGTATCTGGAAGCCCAGCTTCAGCGCAAGTTTCTTGGTCATGCTGACCGAGATGCCGGCGTCGTTCTGCAGATAGGTATCCTTCGAACCCGCTTCCATCAGGAAGGTGTTATCGAACGAGGTGTTGTCGGTGATCCTGAGCTTGTAGTCGATCAGGCCACGGGCCACGGCCTGGTTTTCCACCTGCGTCTGCTGCGGCACTTCGTTGCCGTCGATCAGCACGTCGACAGCGGCCGGGCGGAAGCGCATGTAACCGGGGCCGACTTCGAACGACAGCTCGTTGCGATCATCCTTCAGGGCGATATAGCCGTAGCCGATCGAGACCACGCCCTGCCACAGCTGCGCGCCGAAATCGTTGTGGTCGTAACGTACGGCACCGACGATGTAGCTACGCGGATCAAGCTTGTAGCCAGCCGAGGCGCCGGTGGTGAAGTCGTTCGCGGTCTCGTCGAAGCTGTTGACCGTATTGCCGGCCGAATCGACGACTTTCGACTCGCTCTTGGCGCGCAACTCAGTGAGGAACGCGTTGTTCTTCCACTGGTCGGTTTCCTGGTTGAAGTTCAACTTCGCGTTGATGTTCTGCGTGCGCGAATTGCCGGTGGTCGAAGCAAAGCCCAGCTCGCCCGTGCCGGTCCAGCCGCCGTCATTGGCGGCCTTGCCAGTGGGCGCATCGGTGGACGAGGGCAGCGTCGAAGGCAGCGGTGGTGCTTCCTGTGCCTGCGCGGCAAAGCTCGCGAAGGCGGCCAACAGCAAGCCGGCGATCATGGTCTTTTTCATCGGGCAGTCCATTTGTTAAAAAATTAGTGAGGCGCCACCTTAACGGGGCGGCTTGAACTCAAAATGAACGGTGCAGCGCAGCAACGCCTCACAATGGCGGTCTGAAGCGGTTTCCAGCCCCATGTACGGGGCCCGCAGCGCCACCATGGGCGGGCGGGAATGAAGCCTCCAAAGGGTGGATGCTGTCCGAGGCAGTCTCATCACTTCACGATGAGGCCGCGCGGCTGAAACTGCTCTGCAACGTCCTCGATCGGTCGGCTGATGGCCGCCATGGGCGGCCCACCATGCTGCACAATGCTCAAACCCCACCCCCATGCACTGACGAGCCACATGGATCGCTACGAACGCATACTGACCTTGCACCGCCTGCTCAAGTCGGCGCATTACCCGATTCCACTGTCACGCCTGCTCAGCGAACTGGAATGCTCCCGTGCCACCCTGTATCGCGATGTCGCGTTTCTGCGCGATGCGCTGGGCGCACCGATTGAAAGCGCCGGCGGCGAACAGGCTGCGTTTCGCTACGAGGTGGGTGAAGGCCAGCGTTTCGAGCTGCCGGGCCTGTGGCTGACCTCCGACGAGCTGGCGGCGTTGCTGGCACTGAACGAGCTGATCAGCCGTTCCGGTCCCGGCGTATTGGCCGGGGCACTGGCACCGTTCAAGGCGCGCATCGAGACACTGCTGTCCGACCAAGGCAGCGGCAAGGCACTGCCGATCGAGCGCATCCGGGTAATCCCGTGGGGTGAGCGCAAACTTGACCAGCAGGTGTTCCGCATCGTCGCCGGCGCCGTGCTGGAGCGCAAACAATTGCGTTTCCGCTACCGCGCACGCACCACCAATGCCGACAGCCGGCGCACCGTGTCGCCGCAGCGGCTGACGCATTACCGCGACAACTGGTATCTGGACGTGTGGGATCACGATCGCGAAGCACTGCGCAGCTTTGCCGTCGACCGCATCGTTGAACCGCAGGCGCTCGAGCTGGCCGCCAGCGACGTCGCCGAAAACGATCTCAACGAACTGCTGGCCTCCAGCTACGGCATCTTCGCCGGCAAGCCGAAAGCCTGGGCCACCATCCGCTTCTCGCCACACGCGGCGCGCTGGGTCGCCGATGAGCATTGGCATTCGCAGCAAAAGGGCGAATGGCTGCCCGATGGCCGTTATGAACTGAAAGTGCCCTACTCCAATTCCAAGGAACTGCTGATGGACGTGCTCAAGTACGGTCCGGATGCAGAGATCGTCGCGCCGCTGTCGCTGCGCGAGGAGATGAAGATCCTGCTGCAGCTGGCACTGGGCGGTTACCAGTCGCCGTCGGCATGAACCTGGCGCCTTCGATGACCCGCAACGATATCGTCGACCCCAGCACCCCACCGGCGAATGCCGACACGGCGCGCAAGCCCACGGTCGCACTGGCACTCGGGGCCGGCGGCGCCAAGGGTCTGGCGCACATCGGCGCGATCGAGGAAATCGAAGCGCAGGGCTATCAGATCGTTTCGATCGCGGGCACGTCGATGGGCGCGTTGATTGGCGGCGTGTATGCGATGGGGAAACTCGATGTCTATCGTGACTGGGCCGTCACGCTGGCCCGGTTCGATGTGTTCAAGCTGCTGGACTGGACGTTTTCCGGCGGCGGATTGATCAAGGGCGAACGGATCATCGGCACGCTGCGCGATCTGATCGGCGACATCTGTATCGAGGAGCTGCCGCTCGCCTTCACCGCGGTCGCCACCGACCTCGATCGCGAACGCGAGGTATGGCTTACCCGCGGCTCTCTATTCGACGCGATCCGCGCTTCGATCGCGATACCCACCGTATTCCGTCCGCATACGATCGATGGCCGCCGACTGGTGGATGGTGCGTTGCTCAACCCGGTGCCGGTGACACCCTTGATCCGCGATCCGGCCGACTATCTGTTTGCGGTCAGCATGGATGGCATCGCGCAACAGGCGCCGGCCGTTGTCGTTGAGCACAGCCCGACCGAAGAGGCTGGTTTTACCCAGCGCATCGGCGATTTCATTGGCCGACTGCTGCCAAGCAGCGAAGACAAGCCGCGCGAACCCGGTGCATGGGATCTGCTCAACCAGTCGATGGATCTGATGCAGGCGAACCTCTCACGCCTGCGACTTGCCGCCTACCAGCCGGATCTGTTGATCCAGCTGCCGCGCAACGTCGCCACCGCCTACGAGTTCTATCGCGCCAGCGAACTGATCGAACGTGGCCGCGCACAGGCGCGCGAAGCGTTGGCCAGCTGGTCGAAATCCGCGACGGCGCTACACCGGAGCTGAGCGGACAGTTGCTCTCGACGACCCCGTCAACGTGGCCCATGTGTACGTAACCAGTTGTCCAGATAGGCCTTCAGCGCCACCGCGTTGTTGTGCTCCTCATCGCGCGCACCATAGAGCAGGGTGACCGTATGCCGCGCCGCGCGCTCGGCGAGTGGACGCCACTGTTCGGCGAGCGCATCCAGCTCGGTGGCGTAGCGATGGCGGAACCCGTCCCAACGCGCCGGGTCGTGGCCGAACCACTGACGCAATGCCGTGGACGGTGCCAGTTCCTTCACCCACAGATCCAGCTGCACCGACTCTTTCTTCAAGCCGCGCGGCCACAGCCGATCGATCAGCACGCGATAGCCATCGGCTTTCGCCGCCGGTTCATAGACTCGCTTGATGGCGATGCTCATGCGCAGTTTCCTGCCGTGAAGATCATCAGCATACGACGGTGTCGTGAACTGGGCGTAGGGCTCACACGGATCGCTGTCGCTTGTGCTCCCTCCCCTGCTTGCAGGGGAGGATTGAGTTGGGGCCGCTCTTCGCTTGAAGATCAAAAGAAGATCAAAAGCCTAACCCCCTCCCAGCCTCCCCCTGCAAGCAGGGGGAGGAGCAAAGCCGGATCGCTGCAGCTAGCGCCCCCTCCCCTGCTTGCAGGGGAGGGTTGGGGTGGGGTCGCTCTTCGCTTGAAGATCAAAAGAAGATCAAAAGCCTAACCCCCTCCCAGCCTCCCCCTGCAAGCAGGGGGAGGAGTAGAGCCGGATCGCTGCAGCTAGCTGACCTTGCCCTCGAACTTCGTATCCCATAACCGTGGTCATGGGCTGGCTTGTTTGGCCTGAGCCGCAAGCCAGTGTTGCTCGAACTGCATCGGACTGACGTAGTTCAAGGTGGAGTGTAGTCGGGACTGGTTGTACCAGAGCAGCCAGGCGAGAGTTTCATCCTTGGCATGGCGGCGGGTGACGAAACGCTGCCCGTGCAGCCGC
>Ga0302314_10000516_pt1 | contig 72047 bp, 63 predicted proteins | sample III_Palsa_N2_3_FD_200533 | JGI IMG/M metagenome (GOLD analysis project Ga0302314, IMG submission 200533) | Peat permafrost microbial communities from Stordalen Mire near Abisko, Sweden - III_Palsa_N2_3 | ecosystem: Environmental > Terrestrial > Soil > Palsa > Peat permafrost | place: Sweden...
ACCGTCCTTGGCTCTCGTTCGTGTGGGTCATGTTCTCACCATGGATGTTTCAGACATCCGTCATCCGCGGAACGGTGGAGAATACCCGGTGTGGCGATGAGTGAAAGTGGTCTGAGGGGCGTCGTATCGGTCCGGCCCTGATGGGATTTCTGGGACGCCCATAAGTTTTTGAACGGAAGCGACTCCGCTTGAGCGAGCCTATATCGAGCGCTCAGCCGCCCGCTTCTGCATCGAATTTGATGAAGGAATCCGTCCGTGGTCCAGCCTCTTGACGACGAAGTCCTTGAACCCCGCCCCCTTGAGGGCAGCGTCCTGATCGTCGGTGTTGGGGCTTTGCACGGCCTGGGTGCGGCCATCGCGCGTCGTTTCGCGGGCGGCGGATACCCGGTCGTGATCGCCGGCCGCAACTCGGCCAAGCTGGAGGCCACGGCGGCTGAGCTGGCGGCAAGCGGCGCGCGTGTGGTCAGCGTGGTCGGCGACGCGTCGGATGCGGGAGATGCGAAGCGGTTCGTCGCCGCAGCTCGGGCCTTGGCCCCCTTGGCGGTCGCGGTCCACAATGCCGGGAGCAATCGCCCGTCGCCGTTCTTGAAGCTTACTCCCAGCGATTTCGAGAGCCACTGGCGCGAGCACGCGCTGGGCGGCTTCCAACTGGCTCAGGCGGCGCTGCCCGTCTTCCTGGAGCAGGGCGGCGGCAGCCTCTTCTTTACCGGCGCCAGCGGCAGCCTGCGCGGCAAGGCCAACTTCGCGCCCTTCGCCGCGGGTAAGGCGGCCCTGCGCGCCATGGCGCAGAGCATCGCGCGCGAATTTGGCCCAAAGGGCGTGCATGTGGGCCATGTGGTCGTGGACGGCGGAATCGACGGCGAGCGGCTCATGACCTTTCGCCCGAGCCTGAAGGAAGAGCGTGGACCTGACGGCATGCTCAACATCGCCGCCATCGCCGAGGCGTACTGGATGCTGCACCACCAGCATCGCAGCGCCTGGACGCTCGAGCTCGACCTTCGGCCCTGGTCGGAGAGCTTCTGACCCCGGCTGGCGCCCAGTCAGTCGAAGAAGGCGATCGTCCGAAACTCGATGCTCTCACGCGGGAGCGTCCCAGGCGGCGTCGTGGGGTCCTCAAACGCGGTGTGTGGCGCAAACCGGGCGACGGACGGGTCAGAGTCCCAGCATTTGATCAGGATCGCTTCATCCGGCGGCAAGTCAGGAATGTAGAGCCAGCGCTGCTCCGGATCGTGGGCCAGGGTGTAGATCTCGCCCTTGCGGTGTCGGAAGATCAGGTCCGAGGCGATCAGGTCGCGCGCCTTGACGCTGCGCGCGTCGGCGATCGCGAGGGGCCAGTCGCGCGCCACATGAGCGATCGGACGCCAGACATTGATGATCGCGGCGCGGCCGGCGAGCAGGGCTTCGGCCTGATCCCCCATGATGTCGCGCACGCGTTGGGGGCCGGAAGCTACGGTCTGATCGACGTGGGCGCGGTCGCCGGTTGCCTGGGCGCGCCCACGGTGCGGTCGGCCGTGCCATCGGCGCGACGGCGGAGCGTGTGGTCGAACACCACCACGCGAGAGGCGCCGGTCACATCTTTCACCAGTTGCGCCGTTTCCGGGTGCCCCAGCGCCAACGTCTGGGCCTCATCCCAGAAGTCGCGTACGGCCGAGCGGTGGCCCACGACGGCCAGACCCTGCACATCCAGCGACAGCTCGTCGGCGATCGCGCGGGCTGACTCGATCCTGACGGTCCGCGCCGCACTGACAGCGTTGGTTGCGGCGACGCCCTCCGGCGGCTGATAGGCGTAGGTGTACGGCTTTTCGCCGGCGCGCTCGGCAAACGTCACGCTCGCCTGCACGGACGGCAGGGCCGGTGCTTCGGATGATTGCATGCGAACAAGGGTCTGGGTTGACATGTCGACGTCTTCCTCGGGCGGCTGCGGCCTTCAACCCTCGATATGGGTCCCCGATCGCGGCGTCGTAGTCCCGGAGGCGCGCCCTGGCCGCCGATTTATCCTAAAGACGTCATTAGCCGCCTTGATAGCGGCGGCCCAGCCACGGTCACTCGGGCGGTCGGTCCGTTAATGGACCGACGTCGTCTTCGACGATCGAGCCGGTCTCCTGCGCGTCCTTGAACGCCCCAAGAACGGCCTCAGGATCCGCCGCGTTGGACATTTCATCCGCCTGGGCGTCCACGCGATTCATCATCATGGGGTTGTCCCGCCGCATCTCCTCGATCAATGCGACAATCTTCGCGCTCTTCTGTTCGGCGATGATCGCAAGCTGAAGGGTCAGCTGCTCGCGTAGCTCCGACAGCGCGTCCTTGCGTCGCTGGCTGACGAGAACGAGCGTGGTGATGACGAGCGCGGCCAGTTCGCCGGCGCCCTGGAGCCATGGAAACGGGGGCTTGTCGAGGCTCCAGCCCGCCAGCGCGCGCAGAAGCAGGTTGCCTCCGATCCAGGCTATGCCGGCGACCACAATGAGTGCGACGAACACTGGACGCGCGACGACCGAAGTAAGCCGGTCCACCAACTGCTCCACGGGCGTGGCGCTGTCTTCGTGAGCGGCATGAAGGTTGGCGATCGCGCGCACGGTCGTCTGGACGTGCGGAGGAAGGTCGGACTGCTGTTCGCTCGACATGTTCATGACTCCGGACGGCGGGGGCGTCCCACAGTCAAAACCCCGATGCCCCTCAGGTGGCGCCTCTGGGCGCCGTCACCTTGAGCACCAGAACCAGGCTCGCGAGACCGAGGCTGATGAGATTCGAAACGATGAGCGGCCAGCTCGTCAGGGCCACGCCATAGGCCGTCCACAGGCCGAACCCGATGATGGTGATCACGTACATGGGCACGGAGACCGACGAAGCGTTGCGCTCGCGGATGATCTTCGCGGCCTGGGGAATGAAGCTTCCCATGGAACAGACCGCGGCCGCCACGCCGAGGCCATTCACCAAGAGGGACGGGAGCGTCGACACCGGAGCTAGGACGGGCGCCCGGACAATGGGCCGGCGGCCCGATCGACCTCCGGATAGTACTGGGCGGCTTCTCTGCGCTCGAACAGGCCGTAGTCCCGGATATTGCGGACCAGGCGGTGGCGAAGTTCGGCGACGCCGGCGAACTTGGTCGGTGTCCAACGGGCGGCGTCCTCGGCCGTCCTCCAGGACGAGAGCAGCAGCATCTTGCCGGCGTGAGTGATGCTCTCGAACACGTCGTAATCCGTCAGTCCCATCGCCCGGGTGTCGAAGCCGAGGCGGCTGGCCAGTAAATCGAGGCCGGCCGCAAAGGTTGCGTCCGGCGCCGGCGAGATCTCGGTGATGGCCAGCGCCTTGGCCGCGCCGATTTCCGTGACGTCCAGGCGTTGCTCGACCACCTGCATGCCCTTGGGTGGATGACTGTCGGCGGTCACTTCGCAGACGCGCAGGTGATAGTCGGAGAAGACGCCGTTGCGGCCTTGCTCCTGCACCCCGTGGTGCTCGCCCTGGCTGCGCCACCGCACAACGGCTTTTTCATCGCGCCAGGTGGAGAGTGAAAGCACCCAGCCTTCGCGCCGCTGGCTCTCGAAGCGCTCGTTATCGATGAAGCCGTCAACCGCCTCCAACAGCGGCTTCAAGCGCTTGGCCAAGCCGAGATACTCATCCTTCTTGCCCGGAGCGGGATGCACTTCGAAGACAACCGCGAACATTCCGTTGTTCCTTCTTGTTGGCGCCAATTCAGGGGGGAGGGGCGGCCACGTCGTCGCCGAGCAGGAACGTCGCGCTCTCGCGCCACAGGGCCGCCCGCATCGTCTCCAGGTGCATCAGATGCGTTCCGCGGCCGATCTTGATGTCGCGCTTCATGGGCGAGCGGCTGAAGGCGTCGAACAGCCATCGCGCGTCCGCGTCGGTGACCAGACTGTCCCAGGCGCCCCGCACGATCGCCACCGGCGCGCTGACGCGGGCCGGCTCATAGGCGAGCTCGCCGTTCCAGGCCCTGGCAATTTCAACAAAAGGGCCAGAGGGAGTCTTCACGCCGGCCGGGTCGCGGGAGCGGCTGTGCGGATCGCTATCGAGATATCGCGTTGCCCAGTCGTCGAAATAAGCCGTCGCGAGCACGGGCGGCTCACCCGGCGGCACGTCCTCGACGAACCGCGCCCACTGGTCCGCGACGCTGACGACGCGCCACGCGGGACCGGTTGGGAGCGGGGCCGAGCGCGGCGGCTCGCGCCTGGCGATCGGCGCGAACAGCACCAGGCGATCGACGAGCCCCGGGTGCTGGCCCGCGAACCGTCCGGCCGGCATCGAGCCCCAGGAGTGGGTGATCAGTGAAAGCGACGCGAGAGCCTCACGCTCGAGGATGAAACGGATGGCGACGCCAAGTTGCGCGGCGGCGTCCTCCGCCAGGCCCAAAGGGGAATTGGCGCCAGCCGGCGCGTCCATTTCCGGATATCGGTCGGAGTGACCGAAGCCGTAGAAATCCAGACCCCAGACGCTGAAACCCGCGTCGCACAGGGTGTCACGCCAGGAGCGGCCATCAAATCTGTGGGCGATCGACAGGCCGGACGGAAATGTCGCCCCGTGCACGTAAAGAACCGCGCGCCCCGGCGACGCGGGCGAGTGGCCCAGTCGCCGCAGGAACAGCCGCATGTCGGGCCTGGGGCCGGGAATGAGGAAATGCTCCTCCCCATCCGCGAGGGGAAGGATTCCCATCGTTTCCTTTCATGTCGCTCTTCGTCTGATCCGAACGGCCCGCGCCATCGCCGGTTCCGATCCGCCGCCGCGCGCCCGGTTAAGGCATCGGACTCTCGCCTGCTCACAATAGTCGCCGCCGGCGACCGTTGTTCAAATCTCCCTCGACAAGCACTTCCAACTAGAGTCACGCTTGCGGGGCGTTCATCGTCGCCTTCCGGTGCGGTGACGGACAGGCAAGCGGCCGATGGAACCTGAAGTTCAACTACGGGACATTGAGACGCCGCCCAGTCACGGCGGCCTCTTCTCAGGCCCGATGCTCTCTGGCGTCGTGGCGAAGATTGGCGTTCGTGTCCTGGATAGGCCGCTTCGCCTGGGCGCCGTCGTGATCGCCGCGCGGCACCGCGACGTTGCCGATGTTCTGAGCCGTGACCTGGATTTCCGGATCGCTCCGGAAAACGCGGCGCGGATCGATGAGGTGAACGGGCCTTTCATTCTCGGAATGGACCGGTCTGACCGGCTCTGCGTTGAACGCCACGCGCTCTACGCGGCCCTCTCGGAAATCGATCTTCCCGCGCTCGTTTCCCAGGCTGCGCGCGACGCCGAGGACCTGATCTCCGGCGCCGGCGGTGGCCCGATCGATGCGGTCAGCGGCTACGCCCGCCCGGTGGCCGCTCGGACCGCGCAACGGCTGTTCGGCGTCAAGGGTTCGGACGAGGCGACCTTCCTGGAAGTGGCCCGGGCGATCTTCGCCCACACCTTTCTCAATTTCAGTGGCGACAAGGCGGTCGAAGCCAGGGCCGTGAAGGCCGCTGTTCTGCTGCGCGCTTGGCTGTTGACGGAGATCGAGCGCAGGCGTGCGGCCCACGCCACGGGCGATGACCTCATGGGCGCCTTGATGCGCCAGCCGGACCTCAACGACGATGGCGTTCGCCGCACGTTGGGCGGTATGCTGGTCGGGGCCATCGACACGACCGCCACGGCAGTCGCCAAGATCCTGACGGTGACAAGCCGCGATCCCCGTTTGGCCGCGGCCATAAGGCGAGACGCCCTCAGTCAGGACCTGACGCTCGGCTGGTGCCGAGAGGCCCTGAGGCGGTGGCCTCACAACCCGGTGGTTGTGCGCAAGGCCGTGACGGACACGACATTGGGCGGCGCCGACATACCGGCCGGAAGCCAGGTCTTCGCCTGGATTCAGGCGGCCATGCAGGACGCGCAAGCCTTCCCCGCGCCTGAGCAGATGCAGCCGGACCGGCCGGCTGGGGGCTATCTCCATTTCGGCGGGGGTCTGCACCCATGCGCTGGGCGCGCGATCAACAATCTGCAGATTCCCATGCTCGTCTCGAAGCTCGCCGAGCGCGGCTTCGGCAAGGTTGGGCCCGTCCGCTGGGCGGGCCCCTTTCCCGCCCACCTGCCAGTTCAGTTGGAGAGGCTCTAGTGGCTCAAGCCCTGGTGACGATCGCCGCCCCCCTCGCGGTGGATCGGATTCCGCGGGCTTTGGACCTCATTCGCGCACTGGGGAACCCGGCCAATTCCGCCGTGGCGGCGGCGCTCGATCGCCTCGACAATGACGCGGGCGTCCATTTCGCGAGCCTGCACGCCATCGCGCCCACCGATCCGCAGAGCGCAAATGGTCATCTGGTCCTGGAGTTTTCCGCCGACGGGACCGAAGAGGCGGCCCTGGCCCGGATCGTGGACCGGCTTGGGGCCGAACTGGGCGCGATATTCGCCTCGGCGGCCGACTGGCGTGGCGGGCCGCTGCTGGCCTATCTGGCCGCACGGAAGCTGAAGCTGGGCGTCGGTTGGACAGGCCGCACGGGTCTTGCCTTCGCCGGCACACCCGGCATGAGCGTCGGGCGGATACGCCGAGAGGCCGAACTGGCCACCAATTTGACCGCGAGGCTCGAGGTCGAGCCTGGCGGACTGAGCGCGCTCGATCGGCTGAATCGGGTCCGCTCGGCGGTGCGCGGCGACTCCAGCTTCGCCTGGGCTCTGGGGACTCCAGAGGCGCTGCCAGTTGCGCCGACCACGACCACGCTTGGCCTCATTCTGGCGACCGCGGCTTCATTCGTGGCGACCTATCTTTGGCCATTTGTCATCGCCTGGCTGATTGTTTTGCTGTTTGGCCTCGTCCACGGGGGCGCTCCCTTCGCGGCCCTGCTCACCGCGAAGCTGGCGCTGCCGCTCAAGGTCTGGAAAACCATTCGAGCGCTCTGGACGGCGCTGCTCTGGTCTCTGGCGGCGCTCTCAGCCTTCGTCATTCCGCTGCTGCTGCTGGCGGCCGGCCTCTATCTGAGCCTGCGCGCCAAGGAGCAGTCGGACTGGCTGGACGATCGCCCGCCCCGCCGTGAGGTGCTCCACGAGATACTGGCTAACGAGAACCGCTGCGCCCAGAACCACATGGTGTCTGTGACAACCCGCAAGCCGGGTTTCACGCGCAGGCTGACGACGCGATTGGCGTTCTGGCTCATCGGCGATCTGGCCGCGCTCAGCTTTCAGCCCGGCCATCTGGGGGACATAGGCACCATCCATTTCGCACGCTGGGTGATGCTTCCGGGCGGACGGGACTTTGTCTTCTTCTCCAACTACGACGGCAGCTGGGAAAGCTATCTCGAGGACTTCATCACCAAGGCCCACAACGGCCTGACAGCCGTCTGGTCCAACACGATGGGCTTCCCGCGCACGGAGAATCTTTTCCAGGGCGGCGCCACGGATGGTGAGCGGTTCAAGCGATTTGCGCGCCGCAGCATGCTGCCCACGCCCTTTTGGTACAGCGCCTATCCCACCCTTTCGACGGGCGTCATCCGCGCCAACGCCGCCATTCGCTGCGGGCTGGCGGCGATGACCGACGATGAGGCGGCGAGCTGGCTCGACCTGTTCGGTTCGGCCCAGCGGCCGGCCGCCAAACTGGAAAGCGACCAGATCCAAAGCCTCGTGTTTGGAGGGCTGAAATTCAAGCCACACGGCGAGGTGTTGCTGATCGATTTTAGCGACACCACCGCGGCCGCGCGCAGTTGGCTGCGCGACGTGGCGCCCGACGTTGCGTTCGACGACGGCCGCAGGCTCAAACGCGCGGCCGTCCTCACTCTGGCGCTGGGGCCGGGCGCCCTGGCCAAAGCAGGGCTTCCCGCCGACGCCCTGGAGACGTTCCCGCCGGCTTTCCTGGACGGCATGACAGGTCCGGGCCGCTCCAGAATTCTGGGGGATGACCCGAACTCGATCGAGGCCTGGTGGTGGGGCGCCAAAAGGCCGTTTGACGCGGCGGTCTTGGTCTATGGCGATAGCCAGGAAGCCACGTCCGACCTGAGCGCCAAGGTCCAGGCGCTCGCGCGAGATCATGGACACGAGGTTGGACGCATTGTGCCCCTGGAGATCGTGCCTGCCGCGCCGCACGAACCATTCGGCTTCCTCGACGGAGTGTCCCAGCCGGTCATACGCGGCACCTACCGCGGCCTGCGCCGAGCCGACCCCATTCACCTGGTCGAACCTGGCGAATTCATTCTGGGCTATCCCGACAACCGCGGGAATCTGCCGCCCGGTCCGACCCTGGATGCGATCCACGATCCGAATAATCGACTGCCGATCGTCGCTCCGGAGGCGGGAGACTTCGCAATCAATGTGGTCAACCAACCGCGGGAGATAGGCCGCAACGGCTCGTTCCTGGTGATCCGCCAGCTCGAGCAGGACCACGACGCCTTCTGGGGCTATTGCCGCGAACAGGCGGAGCGATTGAAAGACCGCCTTCCCGCGCTCTACGACATCACGGCCGAGTTCATTGGCGCCAAGCTGGTCGGCCGTTGGCCAAACGGCTCTTCTCTGGTTCGCAATCCCTACCAACCGTTCGACCCGTCGGACCCGCTCACCAACAAGCCCACCCTGCGGCCCCAGAGCCATCCGGCTGGGCCGGCGATGACGATTGCGCCGCCAACGGCGGCCATTGATGGAGCCTCCGACGCCGGCGTGGCCGACAATGATTTCCTTTTGGGAGCGGAGGATCCGCAGGGCCTGCGCTGTCCCTATGGCGCTCACATCCGTCGCGCCAATCCACGCGACAGCCTCGATCCTGGATCCCAGGACCAGGTCGATATCTCAAACCGGCATCGGATCATCCGGGTAGGCCGGGCCTATGCGCAGCGACCTGAAGAAAGACCCGGTCTGCTGTTCATGTGCCTGAACGGCGACATCGAACGTCAGTTCGAGTTCATCCAGCAGACATGGCTCGGCGGCGAGACCTTTCAAAGCCTTTCCGGCGAGCGGGATCCGCTCACGGGAGATCGCGGGGGTTGTCCAAATGGCTTCACGGTCCCCACACGTGACGGCCCGATCCGTCTGGCACCCATGGCGCGGTTCGTGACGCCTCGTGGCGGCGGCTACTTCTTTCTTCCAGGCAAGGCGTTGCTGAGTTTTCTCAGCGAGTAGCCAAACCGCGATTAGACAATGCCCGTTCATCCAATTCACCGCCGAACATCCGGCCAGCTTCATGGACCCGGTTCAGTGGCCAAGCTTGCTGATCGCCTGCCGCAGGGGCTCGGCGGAGAGGCGGACGAGGCCGCGGTCAGGGGTCTCCAGATCGATAATCAGCAGGATGGCGCCCGAGGCGGCGGCGGACGACAGCAGCAGCGCAATCGTGGAGGTGGCGTGCCTGGGTGCAAACAGCCCGAAACTGCCGAACAGAAGGGCGAGCCAGAACACCAGCAGTGAGAGCAGCGCTGTTGGAATGGCGTCGTGTCTCACCTTCACCAGGCTCCAGCGCGCCTGGCTGATGCCGTCGCACATCTCCAGCACTTGGGCGCGAATCCAGCTCTGCGTGTCGTTTGCCGGCTTGAGCAGGACCGCCTTCTGTTCCAGATCGCCCAACAGATTGAGCGTCGCCTCGTTCTCGATGTGCTGCCCGTGGCCGTCCGGCGGGAACAGGTCGTGCATCTTGGCCTCGGCGTAGTCATGCAGCACGACCCGCATATCGCCGGCCTCGGGCCCGTACATTCGCAGCAGCCTGTCCATGCGCATAAGGTCGCTGGAAATCACCAGCACCTGTTCCTGATTGGCCCGGTATGAGGTGTGGGCCACCGATAGCAGGAGGCCCAACGCCAGCGCGGTGAGGGTGGCCACGAGAGCCATGCACGCCGTCACCACGGTTCGGCTGTCGGAGGTGCGATGCTTTTCGGGCAAGCGCGCGCCCACCGCCATGCCCGCCATCCCCGCGCCGAACGACAGGGTCCAGGTGATCAAGGCGATCACGATCGACGGCAGGCTCATCCACCACCCTCCCGCCGCGGACGAAGTGGCGCACCCTCCCTCTTTGGCCGCCGGACGACAAGGGCCCCGGCGCAGTCAAAGCTACCGGTCACGGACAATCGCACCGAAGCCATCTCGCGCGTGCTCAGGGCGTCGCTTCGCGTTCGACCCGCCGCCGCTCAATCGCTTCGCGAAGTTGACTCTCCGGGTCATCGTCAAGGCCGAAATGCCTGAAGATCTCTTTGATCAAGGCGAGCGCCGCGCCCGAACCTGGGCCACCGCCGGGCGTCTCGGTGATCATCGGCTCCTTGCCGGTCAATTCCAGGAAGGCCACGGCCATGGCGTCCGCCACGACGGCGGCGCGCGATTTGCGCGACCCCAGCAAGCCCGGTCCGTGCCAGCGTTCGTTGTCGATGGAACTCAGGACGAACGCCGCGATTGATTGCGCCTGGGCGATTTTGAGTTTTCCCACATCGTCGATCGCGCTCAGAACGTCGGGCGCGACGGCGAGGCACGCCTTGTGAAATTCTTCCGCCGCCCTCAACAGGCGCTCGGCCTGCCGCTGCGCTTCATCTGGCGGGGTGATGATGGTGGCGAAATGGGCCAGCGACTGGACCCGGAAGGACTGGGCCTCCACTTCGCCCTGGCTGGCGCGAAGCGCGTATCTTCGGAACGCCGCCGCGAGCAGTCGCCTCTCACGCAGCCGGCTGACTTCATCCGCCGACATCACGCGGGTGTCTTGCGACGAGTCGTCCATACGCCCCACCTCTCGCGCACACCACCCGATGGCAGGGAGACGCGTACAACTCGAAAGAGGTTACACGCTCCAGCTCTGGCCGGGAATAACCACGGTGAGGCGGCGCGGATGAACGCGCCGGACGACTGTCATGGTCGGAGGGCCATCAACATTGGGTCCATCCAACCGCCGACACTGTCCTTGTCGCCAGGCTCTGACGGGGACCCTCCCGCCCCGTGAGGCGTTGTGGGGTGGGGCTTAAGGATAGGTCTTGACCGCCGCCGCCCCAACTTTCGCCCGAAAGACCTTGGTTTCGCCGCCCCAGGTGTGGTGGGGCCTGGTCCTTCTGCTGATCATCGCCATCGCGGTGTTTATCGCCCTGTTCCAGTGGAACTGGCTGCGTGGTCCGCTGGCGAGCTATCTGTCGGCCCGGCTGGACCGGCCGGTGAGCATCACCGGCAATCTGGAGGTCCATCCCTGGTCGCTGAATCCCAAGGCCAGCGTTAGCGGCGTCACCATCGGCAATCCGCCCTGGGCCGGGCGCGCTCCCATGGCCCGCCTGCCGGCCTTCACCGCCCAGATCGCGCTGGCGCCCCTGTTCCTGCACGGCAAAGTGGTGCTGCCGCTGGTCGAGGCCGACCGGCCGGCGATCGGCCTGGTGCGCGACGCCCAGGGCCGGGAGAACTGGCGCAACGGCACGGGCGCCTCACGCCCGCTGAAGCTGCCGGCCATAGAACACCTGGTGATCCGCGGCGGCGGGGTCGGCTATGTCGACGCCCGACGCGACGTCCGCTTCCAGGGGACTCTGACCTCGAACGAGGCGGTGGTCGGAGCGGACCACGGAACGTTCCGCCTGGAAGGCGCGGGGACCCTCAAGGGCTCGCCGTTCACCCTGTCCGCGCGCGGCGGCCCGCTGGTTCGCATCGATCCGAACCGGCCCTATCGCTTCGACGCCCGACTGACCTCGGGGCCCTCGCGGGTGGCGGTCGACGGCCAGTTCGTCCGGCCGTTCGACTTCGGACGGCTCAGCGGCCGGGTGAGCGCCGAGGGGCCGAATTTTGGACGGCTATATGACTTGACCGGGGTATCCCTTCCCGACACGCCGCCCTATGCGCTGGCGGCCGCCTTCACCCGAGATGGCGAGCGTTTCGCCTTGCGCGGACTGAGCGGCCGAGTGGGCGACAGCGACCTCGCCGGATCGGTGTCTGTGAACGACGACACTGGCCGGCCGTTCGTCACCGCGAACCTGGCGTCCCGCCGGCTACATCTGGCTGATCTGGAGGCGGTGATCGGCGGCGCGCCTCGGCGCCTGGCTGGCCACACGGTCTCGCCGAGCGAGCGAGCGATGGCGGCGCGGCTGTCGGCCGAACATCGCCTATTGCCCGACGCCACCCTTGACGGCGCGCGCATCCGGGCCACCGACGCGCGTCTTACCTACCGGGCTGACAGTGTCGACGCCGGCAAGGCCCCGATCCGGTCCCTATCGTTGAAGCTCAGCCTCGATCACGGACTGCTGACCATCGATCCCCTGTCCATGAGCCTGCCCCAGGGCGATGTCTCGGGCTTGATCCGGTTGAACGCGCGCGGGGCGACGCCGGTGACCTCGGTGGACATGAGCGTGGTCAACGCGCGGCTGGAGAGTTTCATCGAGCGCGGGACGGCCCAGCCGCCAATCACAGGCAGCCTGTACGCGCGCGCCGCCCTGACCGGGGCGGGCGACTCGGTGCGGGCCGCGGCCGGCCACGCCAATGGTCGGCTGACCGTGGTCATCCCCGGCGGCCAGGTGCGCGCCGCCTTCGCCGAGCTCATGGGCATCGATGTGGCGCGCGGGCTTTTCGAGATCCTGACCAAGAACCACGGGACGACTCCGATCCGCTGCGCGGTGGCCGACTTCAAGGCCACCGACGGCGTGCTGCAGGTCCAGTCCATCGTGTTCGACACCGGGGTGGTGATCGCCACCGGCAGCGGCGACGTGAACCTCAGGGACGAGACCATGAACCTGGCCTTCGCCGGTCGCCCCAAGAAATTCCGCCTGATTCGGATCGGCGCGCCGATCACCGTCAAAGGATCGCTGGAACAGCCGAAGTTCGGCGTGGACATCGCCAAGGCCGCACCCCAGGCGGCCGCTTCCGTGGCCTTGGGCGCGTTCCTCAGCCCGCTGGCGGCCGTGCTGCCTTTCATCGGCCCGGGACTGGCCAAGGACGCCGATTGCGCCAGCCTGATCGGCCAGGCCCAGGCCCGCGGCGCGCCGGTCGGGCGGCGGTGAGGGGGCATCGAGAGCCCGGCGCTCTTATCCCCAGGCGAGCGCGTGGCGGTTGGAACAAATACAGAACTTTCGCCTTGCGCGGCGGGAAATCGCTGCTAAGGTCGCCGACGGATTCCGGCGCGATTGGGTCGCCGGGCGAGCACGAGGAGCGCCGAGATGTCGGGCAGCATCAACAAGGTCATTCTGGTCGGCAACTTGGGGCGAGACCCCGAAATACGCACTCTCAACTCTGGCGATCGAGTGGCGAACCTGAACCTGGCCACCTCGGAAACGTGGCGCGACCGCACGTCCGGCGAGCGCAAGGAGCGCACCGAATGGCACAAGGTGGTGATCTTCAATGACAACCTGGTGAAGGTCGCCGAGAACTACCTCCGCAAGGGCTCAAAGGTGTACATCGAGGGCGCGATTCAGACCCGCAAATACACCGACCAGGCGGGGGTGGAGAAATACTCCACCGAGGTGGTGCTGCAGAAGTTCCGGGGCGAACTGACCATGCTCGACGGGCGCGCGGATGGCGCGCGCGGCGAGGCTGACGCGGGCGGCTTCGCCCCCGGGCCCCGCGCCGGCGGATCCGGCCCGCGCGAAGACTTCAGCGCCGACCTGGACGACGAAATCCCGTTCTGAACGGGCGCACGTCCTTACCCGCCGAAATGGGGGAGGATCGGCCTCGAAACATTGGTGTTTTCGTCCGCCCGCTGCTACAAATCCGGGCAGGACGCAGGCTGTCCGATTCTAAGAAACCGAACCCCCCGCCTTGACCGAAGAGACGACCATACCGCCCGATGACGGCCGGCGCGGCAACGTGACGCCGATTTCCATCGAGGAGGAAGTCCGCAAATCCTACCTCGACTACGCCATGAGCGTGATCGTGAGCCGCGCGCTGCCGGACGTGCGCGACGGCTTGAAGCCGGTGCAGCGCCGCATCCTCTATTCCATGAACGAACAGGGCCACACGCCCGACCGGCCGTACGTGAAGTCGGCGCGCGTCGTCGGCGACGTGATGGGTAAATACCACCCGCACGGCGACCTTTCGATCTACGACACCCTGGTGCGCATGGCGCAGCCGTTCTCCATGAGCTTGCTGCTCATCGATGGTCAGGGCAACTTCGGCTCGGTGGACAACGATCCGCCGGCGGCCATGCGCTATTCCGAGTGCCGGCTGACCCGCGCCTCGATGGCCATCCTCACCGACCTCGACCTCGACACGGTGGACTTCAAGGAGAACTACGACGGCAAGGAGACCGAGCCGGTCGTCCTGCCGGCCCGCATCCCCAACCTGCTGGTCAACGGCGCCTCCGGCATCGCTGTCGGCATGGCGACCAACATCCCGCCGCATAACCTCGGCGAGATCATCGACGCCTGCCTGGCGATGATCGACACGCCGGACATCGCCCTCGAGCAGCTCCTCGACCTCGTTCCCGGACCCGATTTTCCCACCGGCGGCGAGATCATCGGCCGCACGGGCGCGCGCACGGCCCTGATGACCGGGCGCGGTTCGGTCATCGTGCGGGGCGTCGCCACCATTGAGGAGATCCGCAAGGACCGCGAAGCCATCATCATCACCGCCATTCCCTATCAGGTGAACAAGGCGGCCATGGTCGAGCGGATCGCCGAACTGGTGCGCGACAAGCGCGTCGAGGGCGTCGCCGACCTGCGTGACGAGAGCGACCGCACCGGCATGCGCGTCGTGGTCGAGCTGAAGCGCGACGCCAGCGGCGAGGTGGTGCTGAACCAGCTCTATCGCTTCACGCAACTGCAGAGCGCCTTCCCGGTCAACGCCCTGGCGCTCAATCATGGCCGCCCCCAGCAGATGGGGCTGCGCGAGATGCTGGACGAGTTCATCGCCTTCCGCGAGGAGGTGGTGGTCCGGCGGACGCGCTTCGAGCTGGCCAAGGCGCGCGATCGCGCCCACGTGCTGGTGGGCCTGGCCATCGCCGTGGCCAACATCGACGAGGTGATCCACATCATCCGTTCGTCGAAAGACCCGGCCGAGGCGCGCGAGCGCCTTGTGGCCAGGGACTGGCCCATCGGCGACATGATCGAGCTCATCCTGCTCATCGCCGATCCGCGCACGGTGGTGGTCGATGGCGACAAGGTGCGCCTCACCGACGAGCAGACCCGGGCCATCCTGGCGTTGACCCTCTCGCGCCTCACCGGCCTCGGCCGTGACGAAATCTTCGAGGAGGCGCGGGAACTCGCCGGCGCCATCCAGGAGCACCTGGACCTGCTGTCGTCGCGTGACGCGATCATGGCGGTGGTGCGCGGCGAGCTGGTGGAGGTGCGGGAAGCCTTCGCCGTGCCGCGCCGCACTCAGATCGTCGAAGGCGACGCCGACGTCGAGGACGAAGACCTCATCGCCCGCGAAGAGATGGTCATCACCGTGACCCACGGCGGCTATGTCAAGCGCACGCCGCTCACCACCTACCGAACCCAGCATCGCGGCGGGAAAGGCCGCTCCGGCATGTCCACCAAGGAGGAGGATGCGGTCACCCGCGTGTTCTCCGCCTCGACCCACGCGCCGATGCTGTTCTTCTCCTCGGGCGGCAAGGCCTACAAGCTCAAGGTCTGGCGTCTGCCCATCGGCGCGCCCACGGCGCGCGGCAAGGCGTTCGTGAACCTCTTCCCCATCGAGCCGGGGGAGACGATGACCTCGATCCTCACCCTGCCGGAGGACGAAGCCAGCTGGGATGGTCTGGACGTGATGTTCGCCACCCGATCCGGCGGCGTCAGGCGCAACAAGCTATCGGATTTCGCCCAGATCAACCGCGCCGGCAAGATCGCCATGAAGCTCGATCCAGGCGACTCCATCGTCGGCGTCGCTCTGTGTACGGCGGTGGAGGATGTGCTGCTGAGCACGGCGCTTGGGCGCTGCATCCGCTTCCCGGTCACCGACGTCCGCGTCTTCGCCGGGCGCGATTCCACCGGCGTGCGCGGCGTGCGCCTGGCTGGCGGCGACACCGTGATCTCCATGGCCATTCTGCGGACGGTGACCGCGAGCCCCGCCGAGCGGACCAGCTATCTGCGCCACGCCACCGCCATGCGCGCGGCGGCGAACGACGAGGCCGAGGAGGCCCCGGCGACGGTGGATGAAGAAGAAGACGCCGCCGAAGTGTCCCTCTCAGTGGAGCGGATCGCCGAACTGGGCGCCGCCGAGGAATTCATCCTTACGGTGTCATCCGAAGGCTTCGGCAAGCGCACCTCGGCCTATGACTATCGGCGTACGGGGCGCGGCGGCCAGGGCCTCATCGCCCAGGATCTCTCCAAGCGGGGAGGGCGCCTCGTGGGCTCGTTCCCGGTGGACGACGCCGATGAACTTCTGCTGGTGACCGACCAGGGCCAGTTGATCCGCGTGCCCGTGGCCCAGGTCCGCATCGCCGGCCGCAACACCCAGGGCGTGACCATCTTCCGCACGGCCCAGGAGGAGCACGTGGTGTCGGTGGAGCGCCTGGAAGGCGCGGCGGCCGACTCGGAGCCGGACTCGGAGTTCGATCCGGGCGAGGAAGGCGAAGAGCCTGACGCTCTTTCTCCGCCTCCGGATGAATAGAAGCTAAGTAGGGCGGCCGGGGAGACCTAAGCCAATGACTCGCGTCGGACTCTATCCGGGTACGTTTGATCCGGCCACCAACGGCCACCTGGATATCATCGGCCGGGCGGTGAAACTGGTCGACAAGCTGGTCATTGGCGTAGCCGTCAACCTGGCCAAGGGTCCGCTGTTTACGCTTGAGGAGCGGATGGAGATCATCCGGGAAGAGACGAAAATCTGCGGCCACATCGCCGAGATCGACGTGCGCCCATACGACAATCTCACCATTCAGTTCGCGCGGCAGGTGGGCGCTCAGATCATCGTGCGCGGCCTCAGGGCCGTGGCCGACTTCGAGTATGAGTTCCAGATGACGGCCATGAACCAGCAGCTCGACCGTGAAATCGAGACGGTGTTCCTGATGGCCGACCCGCGCCACCAGGCTGTGGCCTCGCGCCTGGTGAAGGACATCGTCTCCATGGGCGGCGACGTCTCGCGCTTCGTGCCGGCCGGTGTGGCCAAGCGCCTGACTGAGAAGTACGGGCCCCGTTGAACACCCCTCTTGCCGCCGCCGCGGGGTCGCGTTAGGCGGGCGCCATGAAATCATTCTTCCTATGTCTTGCCGCCGCCGCGGCCATCGCCGGGCCGGCCTTGGCCGCCGCGCCCGCCGCCCCCACTGAAGCGGATTGGCGCACGCCTGACCCCAACAATGTGCTGGTCATCGACACCAACAAGGGGCGCGCCATCGTGGAGCTTTCCCCCGAGGCGGCTCCGCTTCGGCCGCCCAGGTGCGCGACCTGGCGCGGGCCGGGTTCTACAACGGACGCGCCTTCTTCCGCGTGGTCGACAACTTCATGGATCAGACGGGCGATCCCACCGACACCGGGACGGGCGGGTCGACCAAGCCAAACCTGCCGGCGGAGTTCGTGTTCAAACGCGACGCGACGACGCCCATGGTGGTGGTCGACACGCAGGGCGGCCGCGAATCGGGGTTCATCGGCGCGCTGCCGGTGCTCAGCCAGACCTTGGCCCTGGCGGCGATGACCGCCGACGGCAAGGTCAATGCCATGGCGGACTTTTGTGGGGGTGTGGTGGGCATGGCGCGCGCGCAGGACCCGGCGAGCGGCAACAGCCAGTTCTTCCTGATGCGCGCCACCCAGACCAACCTTAACGGGCAATACACCGCCGTCGGCCGGGTCATCGCCGGCATGGACGCGGTGCGTCAGATCAAGGTCGGTGAGCCGGTCGCGGCGCCGCAGGACAAGATGCTCACCGTGCGCGTGCTGGCCGACATCCCGGCCGCCGAGCGCCCGAGCGTGCGCGTCATCGACACCCGTGGACCCTGGTTCACGGCCGAGACGGCCCGCATGCGCGCCGAAAAGCTGGTAGGCCTTTCTCCGTGCGACCTCGACATCCCCAGCCAGGTAAAGTGAACGCCATGACCGATGAAACCTTGACCATGAACCTCTCCACCGGACCGGTGACCATACGCCTCCGGCCCGATCTGGCCCCCGGCCACGTGGCCCGCATCAAGGAACTGGCCGGCGAAGGCTTCTACGACGGCGTCGTCTTTCACCGTGTGATCGACGGCTTCATGGCTCAGGGCGGCGATCCGACTGGCACCGGCATGGGCGGATCGAAGAAGCCGAACCTCAAGGCGGAATTCTCCGCCGCCCCGCACAAGCGTGGGGTGTGCTCCATGGCGCGCTCGGCCAACCCCGATTCCGCCAACAGCCAGTTCTTCATCTGCCTCGCCGACTCGAACTTCCTCGATCGTCAGTACACGGTCTGGGGCGAGGTGATCGACGGGATGGCCCATGTCGACGCCCTGCCCAAGGGCGAACCGCCCCGCGCACCCGGCAAGATTGTCTCGGCGGCGGTGACGCCCGCGGGAGCCTGATGCGGTTGGTTTTCTAATCCGCTTATCCCCGCGACTGCGAAGCAGAGGCGCGAAGCAGCCAAAGCGGGTACGATCGCTTGTGCCTACCCCAAACAAGGAACATCATCGCCGGGCGTTAGTCCCGGCGACCCATGAACGCCGACGGGCGGGTGGCCGTGCCGAGCACGGCCAAGCCTGAGCGTTTCAGCTGCGGTGGAGGCGCCAAAACCTGGCCATGCTCGCATGACCACACTTTCACCTGCGCTCAATGGATAGCCGGGACTGACGCCCGGCTATGACTGTAGGGAAATATATGGGCGCGCCTCGCGTGTGCCATCCTTTCCCGCTTATCGCGGGGATGAGCGGTGTTGGGGTTCGAACCCCGGCGCGACCTCGTCTTGAGGGCTTGTCCCCTACCGCGTAAGCACAGCCACGACCGGATAGTGGTCAGAGCCTAGCAGCGGGCCCCGCTCGACGCTCACCGGCGCCCAGGCTTTGCCGGCGTAGATGTGATCCACCGCCAACAGCGCGACGGGCAGGTGAAGCCGCCAGTGTGAGATCGGGCCGGCCGGCCAGGAGAAGATCGCGTGGGTCAGGCGCGGAATTCCCAGGCGCCTGTCCTGCCGTCTGAGGCCGAACGACCATGGATTGAGGTTGAAGTCGCCGCAGACGATTAGGCTCCGCTGATCGAAGGGCGTGAGCGTCGCCGCGAACCGGCGGGCCTGGTCGCTCTGGGGGCCTGGCGGGATCGGCCAGACGTAGTGCATGCCGGCGACGGTGAAGGCGTCGGGGCCGCCACCGAACGTCGCCCACGCGCCGGTGTGTCGTGGCCCCAGGCCCGGCCAATCGATAACGCCGCCGCCAGCGGGCGCGGTCTTGCTGAAAATGATCGTGGCGCAGTCGCCCCCGCACGGGGTGCGGAATGGGTAGCGATCGGCAAGGGCGGCTGGAACCTGGCCGTCGCCGGTCTCTTCCAGCACCACGACGTCGGCGTTCTGATTCAAAATCCACCGCGCGGTGGCGGCGGGGTCGCGGTTGCGGTCCCACACATTGAACTGGATGACCTTCAGCGTCTGACCCCGAGGAGCAGCGTGTGGGGCGGCAAGGCACGCGATGAGGTCGGGGCCCATCAAAATGAGAGCGATCGCCACGGCGACGAGGGCAGGGGCCATCGTCCAGCGTCCGGCGCCCGTCAATAGTTGCGCGGCGAGCGCCGTCAGGGCCATCGCCAGCCACAGCGGCGTCGCTTGGGCGAAAAGGTCGAGCTTGTCGTTGAAGGCCCCGCCGAGCGACAGAACCGCCGCCAGGGCCGCGCCCGCGGCCAGTAGGAATGCGACCGCGCGAATGAAGTCCATGGCGCGGGTCCTTAGCCTCTCGCACTCTTCGCGCAAAGGCCGCCCGGCTTGACGCTTTGGTCCATCAAACCTAGGCCCTGCGCGCCATGAAGCTCGCCGATTTTGACTTCGACCTGCCGGAAGACTTGATCGCCCTTCGGCCCGCCTCGCCCAGGGATAGTGCGCGGCTGCTGGAAGTGAGCGCGGGCGGCCAGCTTACCGACCGGTGCGTGGCCGACCTTCCCTTGCGGCTGAGGGCGGGCGATGCGGTGGTGTTCAACGACACCCGCGTGATCGCGGCGCGGCTCAACGGACGGCGGGAACGCGATGGCGTCTCGGCCCGGATCGAGGCGACGCTCCTGAAACGCGTGACACCCTCCCGCTGGACAGCCTTCGTCAAGCCGGCCAAGCGGCTGCAGGTGGGCGACCGCGTCGCCTTCGGCGAAACCTCCGAGCGCGCCTGCCTCCTGGCGGCGCTGGGCGCCACGGTGGCAAAAAAGGGCGACGCGGGCGAAGTCAGCCTGGAGTTCGATCTGGCGGGCGAGGCCCTGGACGCCGCCATCGCGGAGCGAGGTCTGATGCCCCTGCCGCCCTACATCTCCGGCCGGCGGGCGGAGGACGAGCGCGATTTCGCCGATTACCAGACGGTGTTCGCCCGAATCGCCGCCTCGGTGGCCGCGCCCACGGCGGGGCTGCATTTCACACCGGAGCTATTGGAGCGGCTGGAACGCGCGGGCGTATCGACCCACTTTGTCACCCTGCACGTCGGCGCCGGAACCTTTCTGCCGGTCAAGACCGAGGATCTGGCCGATCACCATATGCATGCCGAATACGGCGAGGTTTCCAATGAGACGGCGGACCACCTCAACCGCGTGCGCGCCGCCGGGGGTCGGATCGTCTGCGTGGGCACAACCAGCCTGCGCTTGTTGGAAAGCGCCCTGGACGAGAGCGGCGCCTTCCGGTCCTTCGCCGGGGAGACCCGCCTGTTCATCACGCCGGGCTACCGCATTCGTGCGGCCGAGGCGCTGATGACCAACTTCCACCTGCCGAGGTCCACGCTCTACATCCTGGTGTGCGCCTTCGCCGGCCGTGAGGCGATGGGCCGCGCCTACGCCCACGCGGTAGAGGCCGGCTACCGCTTCTATTCCTACGGCGACGCCTCGCTGCTCTGGCGCGCCTGATGAGCGCCTTCCCATTCGTCATCGAAGCCCGAGACGCGGCGGCCAGGTCGGGGCGCCTCGAAACGCCCCGAGGGGTCATTGAAACGCCGGCGTTCATGCCCGTGGGCACCGCCGGCACGGTCAAGGCGCTCACCCTCGATCAGGTGCGCCAGACGGGCGCGCAGATCCTCCTCGGCAACACCTACCACCTCATGCTGCGGCCCACGGCCGAGCGCGTGGCGCGCCTGGGCGGCCTGCACCGCTTCATGCGCTGGGCGGGGCCGATCCTCACCGACTCCGGCGGCTTCCAGGTCATGAGCTTAAGCAAGATCGCCAAAGTGTCGGAAGAGGCCGTCAGCTTCCAGAGCCACATCGACGGCTCGCGCCATGTCCTCTCGCCCGAGCGGTCGATCGAGATCCAGGCTGATCTCCTGGGGGCCGACATCGTGATGCAGCTAGACGAGTGCGTCGCGTGGCCCGCGGACGAGGCCCGCGCGGCGGCGGCCATGCGGCTCTCGGCCCGCTGGGGTGGGCGCTGCAAGGCGGCGTTCGGCGAGCGGGACGGCCAGGCGCTGTTCGGCATCCAGCAAGGTTCGACCTTCGAGGCGCTCAGGCGGGAATCTTCCGAGCGGCTGATCGAGATCGGCTTCGACGGCTACGCCATCGGCGGCCTCGCCGTGGGCGAAGGACACGGTGTCATGTGCGAGGTGCTGGACTATGCCGGCGGCCTGCTGCCCACAGACCGCCCGCGCTACCTCATGGGGGTGGGCAAGCCCGTCGATCTCATCGAGGCCGTCGCCCGGGGCGTCGACATGTTTGACTGTGTGCTACCCACCCGCTCGGGGCGGCACGGTCAGGCCTGGACCTGGGACGGCGTCATCAACATGCGCAACGCTCGTTTCGCCGACGACGACACGCCCTTGGACGCGGCGAGCGCCTGTCCGGCCAGCGCGGACTATTCCAAAGCCTACCTCCACCACCTGTTCAAATCGGGCGAGATCCTGGGCCAGGTCCTGCTCTCCTGGCACAATCTGGCGTTCTTTCAGGCCTTGATGAGCGCCATGCGCGCGGCGATCGGCGCGGGGACGTTCGAGGCCCTCCGGCGCGAGGTTCACGACCGGCAAGCGCGCCCGCCAAAAGGCCATTGACAGGTCGCCGCTTTCGGGAGCCACTTTGCGCCACAATTTGCCGAGGTGCTTGTCCATGAAGAGTTTTCTCATCGCCGCGAGTTGCCTCGCGCTCATCCTCCCCTCCCTCACCGCCGCCCAGGGCGGCTCCGACCAGAGGGGCAGGCCCGGAGGCGACCAATCGCAGCGGCCAGGTGGCGGCGGGAAACCGGACAGGCCCGGCGGCGGCGGTGGTGGCGGAATGCCCGGCCGCCCCAACCCTGGGCGCCCCAATCCCGGCAGGCCCGGTGGCGGCGGACCTCCGCCCCGGCCCACTCCCGGACGCCCCACGCCTGGACGCCCGACTCCGGGTAGGCCTCACCGTCCCGGTCATGGTCACCGGCCCGGCGTCCGGCCGCCTGGCCGCCCAGGCTTCGGGTGGAACGGACATCGCTATCGCGCCGGCGCGTATCGCTATCCCACGGGCTATGGCTACCGGCGCTGGTCCAGAGGTCAGATCCTGCCTCTGCTGTTCCTGAGCGCGACCTACTACTTCACCAACTACGCCGTCCTCGGCCTCGATCCGCCGCCCTACGGCTATCAGTGGGTGCGCTACGGACCGGACGTGCTGCTGGTCAATATCCGCACCGGCGAGGTCATGGACGTGGAGTACGGCGTCTTCTACTGACGCCGGCCCCGCGTGCGCGATTGACACGGTTGGACCTTTCGGGGCCTCCTTGAGCCGCCGTTTATCGGCGCAGGGAGGTTTTCGATGAAGAGTTTTCTGGTCGCCGCGAGTTGCCTGGCGATCGTTCTGCCCGCGACCACATTCGCTCAGGACAATCCCGATCGCGGCAACAAGCCGCCGCCGCCAGGCCGCCCCGCCGGCGGCGGTCAAAACCGGCCGGCGCCCGGTGGCGCGGGGCCCCAGTTCCGTCCCGGTCCAGGGAATCCCGGCGTTCGGCCAGGATCCGGTGGCGGCGGCGGCGGCGGAAACCGTCCGGGCCCCGGAGTCACGCGACCCGCGCCGCAATACGGCGTCAACCGTCCCGCGCCTGGTGGCGGCCGTCCCGGCCATAATCGACCCGGCAATCGTCCAGGCGGATGGGCGGGAAACAGAGGCTCTTGGGGCTGGAACGGCCAGAGATACCGCGGTGGCCGCTTCAACTATCCGTCGGGCTTCGGCTATCAGCGCTGGGTGATCGGCGGCATCCTGCCGGCCATCTTCCTGTCGCATGCCTACTATTTCGCCGACTATGCGTCGCTGGGCTTCGAAGCGCCGCCCTGGGGCTACCAGTGGGTGCGCTACGGTCCTGATCTGCTGCTGGTCAATAGCAACAACGGCCAGGTCATGGATGTGGAGTACGGCGTCTTCTACTGACCGCTGCGCCTCGAAACCCTCTCCCGGCGGGAGAGGGAGGGGCCCAAAGCGAAGCGTTGGGAGGGTGAGGGATTACGCGGCCTGGGTTCCTACCCCCTCACCCGGACCCGCCTTGCGGCGGGTCTCGACCTCTCCCATTGGAGAGGTGAGAAAGCTACTCGATCGGGTACTTCGGCCGGCGTGGGCCGTCGTAGACGGGGGGCGCCGGCGGGTTGTGATGGTGGGGCGTGGCGGGCGCGGGACAGGCCCGCGCTTCTCCCAATCCCTTGAGGTAGGCCCTCTGCGCCGCCCCCGCGCCCAGCGCGCGGATGATCAGCTCGTCGTGCTTCGATGAGCCGGACAGCGTGCCGATGTAGCCACCGAACGGCAGCAGGTTGCCGGCCGCGCTGTTCATCAGCTGCAGGCCGAGGCCGCCGCTGCCGGTGACCTTGCGCTTCTTCTTCGGCGGCGGATTGTCAAAATCCGGACCCAGCGCCACGGTCAGGCGGTCCACCGCCTCGGCCAGGCTCTGGCAGGTGACCGGCGTCGGATAGGCGTAGGGGTCGGCCAGCGCCAGGAGCAGCACCGGCGGGATGCGCTCGCGCACCAGGTTCATTTCGTGCAGCGGGGCCTCGGCGGCCGTGGTCACGCTCTTGGCGCCTTCCTGGGTGGGCGTGACCAGCTGTGGCGACGCCGGCGCACCGGGCTCGGCGGCGTTGGGCGTGCGCGCGAGGTTGACGGGCGGGGTCTGGGGCCCCGGCGGCGGCTCGGGCGACCCAGGCGGATATGGCGCGGGCGCGGGCTGCGCGGCCGGCGGCGGCCAGGGCGGATACTCAGCATTCTGCGCCAGGCACGCAGGCGCCCCCAGCAGCACCGCGATCAGCGGAAAGGCGAGTTGGCGCAGCCGCATGGCGGCGTTCTAACGTCGGCTTCTAGGCGACGGCAAGACACGCGCAAGGCGGCAAAGGGGCAGGGACTGGCTCAGTTTGAAATCCAGAGACCGACGAGCGCCACTGCCATCGCGCCTGCGAAATAGACGACTAAGCCAATGACAAAGGCGTGGCCCGCGGTTTGGCTCCAATAGAGCCAGGGTCGTCTGACGCGCTCGGCGGGAATGAGGACGAAGGGAAACGGCAGCGTGCGGCCGTTCCGCAATTCCCACAGCAGCGACCAAACAAGTCCCGCAAGAGTCGCGATGATCAAACCGAAGAACAGCATGATCAAGTCGCCCGCTTCTTGTAAGGACCGCGCACCCTGGCCGAAGGGTTAGCGACCCTTGCTTTGCACTAAGCATACAGGAGGGGCAGACGTCAGGCGAGCGGATCAGCCCCGTTAGATTTCAAACTGAGGCCGCCCCAAGGGGCGAGCGGCGCTTGCGAAACATCGCCGCCCTCCACTATGGTCCGCGCGCTTTTGGGGCCGGTAGCTCAGAGGTAGAGCACCCGACTTTTAATCGAGTGGTCGTGGGTTCGATCCCCACCCGGCCCACCACGCATTGCCGCCGCGCCTCGCGAGGCGTCTCGACGGACACGTTGCCACACGCATGGGTAGCCGCAAGGCTCAGGGCCGTGCTCGCGAGTTGTTTAGTGGGCGGTCACCGAAATCTAAGAATCAAAGTTAAGGAGTTGAAGCCATGATGAAAATTGGCTCCGCAAAAGTGACAGATGAAAACAGGTGGCTATTTTTGGTCGTTGAGTATTGGGCAATCATATTAAGTTGGGTTTTGGCTCCTATTATGTTGTTGTTGGTTTTAAGCATAAGCCTGTGGACGATTGTTGTCGGAAGATTTCCATTAGACAGACAGCAAATGGTATTGCACTATACAAAATGGGAGTCAGTCGCAATTTTGTTTCTTATTTTCTTCCCTGCGGCTTTGTTGTTCTATTTCTTGGGGCGCTTTGGGACAAGATATGTCTCGACAGTAAGGGCTGGCAAACTGCCTTGGCCTTGGCCGCCCAATTGACCGCGCACTGCGCGCAGCTCTACGCTCGCTAAAATCGCGCGCATCTTAGAGGTTCGCGCGTCAGCGCTCGCTCGGGCCCGTGTTTGTTAACGAACTAGTTTCCGCGCGCGGGCGCTTCGTAGACCCAAGAAGATTGACAATTTGCAATCACCATGGTACTGATTCACGTTTTGCTCTGGATGCCTCGCCTTTGGACGACGCCCCCCGCCAACAGTCTCAACGCCCCGGCGCCACCGTTATCCACGGTGATTAGCGGAGGACCTTCGCGGCCAAACCGGCCGTCCGCCCGAATTAACTACGGTCAAATTGTCGTGGATAATATGAATCTACGGTCGGGCACGCGCTCTTCGAAAACGCAAAGCCTTCGCGGGCCGGGTATCACCGCACCTACGGTGAATCTGCGGCGCGCCTCGCGTGCCAGGTCGGGCGCGGTCCATCGGCCGGCTCCCAAACTGCCGGTCGCTCGAATTAACTACGGTCAATTCGCTACGGATATTATGAATCTACGGTCGGCCTCCCGCCCGTCGAAATCGCAAAATCCTCGTCGGTAGCCAACCACCACCGCAAATACGGAGGATTCACCGATCCTACGGTGAACTACGGCGGCCCTTTGGAACGGTCGGGAGACGCCCCGCCTCGCAAGCCGTCTCGACGGAGCCCGCCGCCGCTCGTATGACTCACCGTGGCGCCACAGGAGGCCCACATGGACGACGCAAGCATCGATATTCGTGAGGCCGCGCGCGCACGGGCCTGGTCTGAACCGCTGGAGACCCTCGATCCGGCCCAGGTCGAACTCTTCCAGGCCGACGCTATGTGGCCCTATTTCGAGCGGCTGCGGGCCGAGGATCCGGTGCACTGGACGCCGGACGGCGCCTTCGGCGCCTACTGGTCGCTCACCCGCTACAACGACATCATGGCCGCCGAAACCAACCACGAGGTGTTTTCCTCGGCCGACGGCATTGTTCTGCAGAGCCTGAAATCCATGGCCGAGGACGCCAGGCGGGTGACGCGCCCCAGCTTCATCTCCATGGACCCGCCGCGCCACGACGAGCAGCGCAAGACGGTGAGCCCGGTGGTGGCGCCGGCCAACCTGCTGAACCTGTCGCCGCTGATCCGCGAGCGCGCCGGCGTCATCCTGGACAACTTGCCGATCGGAGAGACGTTCGACTGGGTCGATCTGGTCTCCAAGGAACTGACGGCCATGACCCTGGCCACGCTGTTCGACTTTCCCATCGAGGAGCGCCGGCGTCTGACCCACTGGTCGGACATGTTCACCAACAGCCCCGGCCACGGTCCGGTGGAGAGCTGGGAGCAGAAACACCGGGAGATTGCGGAGTGCTTCGTGGCCTTCGACGTCCTGTGGAAAGAGCGGGCCGCCGCGCCGCCGAAGTTCGATCTGATCTCCATGCTCGCCCACGGCGGGGCCACCAGCGATATGGACGTCAACGAATATCACGGCAACGTCGTGCTGCTGATCATCGGCGGCAACGACACCACCCGCAACACCATCTCCGGCTCGGTCTACGCCCTCAACAAATACCCGGCGCAGTATGAGCTGCTGCGCGCGCGCCCCGAGCTGATCCCGTCCATGGTCTCCGAGACGATTCGCTGGCAGACGCCGCTGGCGCATATGCGGCGCACGGCGACCCGGGACATCGAGTTCGGCGGCAAGACCATCCGCAAGGGCGACAAGGTGGTCATGTGGTACGTCTCGGGGAACCGCGACGACAGCGTGATCGAGAACCCGGACGCCTACATCATCGACCGGGCGCGACCGCGCATGCACATCTCGTTCGGCTTCGGCGTCCACCGCTGCGTGGGCAACCGCCTGGCCGAACTGCAGCTCAACATCATCTGGGAGGAGATCCTCAAGCGCTTCCCCACGATCAATCTCGTGGGTGAACCCGAGCGCACCTTTTCGACCTTCGTGAAGGGCTACGAGACCCTGCCGGTGGTCATCCCAAGCCGGAACTAGGGCGGTCCAGCCAAGCGTTATGGCCAGCCGTTCGCCGTCAGGCGCCTATGTTGTGTCCGGTCCGCGCGTGGCCGCCGCGCTGCTCGTCGGGGCAGTGAGCGGGGCCTTTCTGGTGACGGCGCAATGGCTCGGCCTTCACCTGAGGCTGTTGGGCCTCGCGGGCGTCCAGGGCGTCTACTTCCAGGGCGCGGAGGTAGTGTTCATCGGCTCTTTGGTCACCTGGCTCGTGGGCCTGATCCTCATCGGCGGGCCGGCCTGGTGGCTGCTCTATCGGCGTGGCCGGCGCGGCTGGGGCGCGGCGATCGCCGCCGGAATGGCGCTGACGTTCATCGTCTCCATGCTGGCGAGCCTGCCCATTCCCACCGGAAACGCCCAATACTCCGCGGCCGATCCGGGCGGCATGATCGTGGCCAACAATGTGCTCACCATTCACGGCTGGATGGAGGCCGGTCTCCGCGCCTTCCTGCTGGCCTTCGTGGGCGGCGCCGTCGCCTGGATGGTCTGGCGCACGGCCTATCGTCGCGCGGCGCCTACTGCTGCTGTTGTTGCTGGTGGTGCTGGATCATGAGCGAGGCGCCGGGCGCGCGGCGGCGGGCGGCCAGGATCGCCGGCGCGCCCATGCGCGGGAACTCAGCCTGGGCCGTCTGATCGGCGGTCTCGATGACCGACACGCCGACCGAGAGGTGGCCCTCCGCATCGCCCTTGAACACCCCGCGCGAGGGCGGCACGTCGGAATAGTCGCGGCCGATGGCCACCACCAGATGGCGCTCGCACGCCAAGAGGTTGTTGGTCGGATCGACGCCGAACCAGCCCAGGCTCGGCAGGAAAACCTCGACCCAGGCGTGGGTGGCGCCGGACGTTGAACGGTCGTGGCTCTCGCGGTCGGTGTAGAGATAGCCCGAGACATAGCGCGCCGGCACGCCCATGAGGCGGCAGATGGCGATCATGATGTGAGCGAAGTCCTGGCAGACGCCGCGCCCTTCCACGAGGGCGTGGTCGATGGGGCTGTCCGGCTCGGTGACGCCGGCCTCGTAGTCGAAGGCGTCGTAGAGCGTCTGGCTGAGCTCTCTCATGGCGGTGAGCGGGTCCTTGTCCCTCAGCGCCGCGAGGCCATGGCTGTCGATGAACGCGCGCAGCGCCTCGGTCTCGACGATGAAGCCGTGCATGGCCAGGAAATCCCAGCATTCGCCTCGCACGGCGCCGGATTCGAGCTGGGACCACTCGTCCATGGAGAGCGTCGCCGGCAGGGTCGCCAGGGCGTATGTCTCGACCACCGAGCGGGTGATGATGTCCAGGCTGTCGTGGGCGTGGGGTACGTCGAAATGGTGCACGGCGTTGCCCCAGTTGTCGGCGTAGCTCAGCACCTGGGCGTGGGGCTCGATTTCGAGCTCGAAACTCAGCAGGCCCTGGTCGCTGGTCCGGCGTGGCTGCATGCGCAGCTCGACCATGCTCTCGCGCACCGCCTGGTCGTAGCGGTACTGGGTGATATGGCGAACCTCGAACAGCATCAGGCGGGCAGCCTCATCTCCAGGGGATAGGCGACAAACGCCTCATAGATGGCGGCGTGGACCGCTTCGCACTCGGCCGAGACGGCGGCCAGGAGCTCGCCGGCCCCGCCCGACTCCACCTCGTCCAGGTCGGCGTAGGTGAGGCTGGCGTTCAGGCGTCCGGCCAGGCGCAGCGGGTCATGCCGCCCGAGGTCTCGTCCGGCCGACAGGTGGGTGAGTAACTCCTGGATGCGCTCGGTGGAAAAGCGGATCGAGCGCGGGAAATCCTCGTCGAACATGAGGAATTCCAGGATGTAGCGGGCGTTAATGTCGGCCGTGAAGGCGCGCAGGTACGGCTCGAGCGCGCAGGCCATGCGCAGAAGGCTGACCAGGGCCACATGGTCGTCCACGGCGACCGCGCCACCGAAGCACGCTTTCAGCAGGCGGGCCATGAGCTGGGCGCGCTCGATGTAGACGCCGGTGAGCATGAACCGCCAGCCCTCGCCATGGCTCATGGTGGCTTCAGCTGCACCCTTGAACTGGTGCAGGTCGGCGATGATCCGCTGGAGGAAGTCCGGCGCGTCGCTGGCGAAGGCCGATTCGGCGGCGGTGCCAGTGGCGCGCAGGTAGAGCAGGTTCAGCCGCTCCCACGACTCGGTGGTGATCTGTTCGCGGATCTGGCGGGCGTTCTCGCGCGCGCTGGCCAGGGAATTGACCACCGACACCGGGCCTTCGCGGTCCAGCACCAGCGCGCGGGCGGCCTCCATGGCGTCGCCAGGATCGAGCGTCGAGCCACCGCCCACGGCGGCCAGCGCGATGCCGGTGGCCTGGTCTGCTGCATCGGTGCGGTCGAGGGTCGCGTTCAGCATCACCCCCGCCAGGCGCGCCACATGTTCGGCCCGCTCGGCGTAGCGGCCGAGCCAGTAGAGGCTCTCGGCGACCCGGGCGAGCATCATGGCGTTTCGGCCTCGGAATGACGATCGGCCAGGACCCAGGTGTCCTTCGAACCGCCGCCCTGGCTGGAGTTGACCACCAGCGAGCCTCGGCGCAGGGCCACGCGGGTGAGGGCGCCCGGCGTCACCACCACCTTCTCGCCGGACAGGATGAACGGGCGCAGGTCCACGTGGCGCGGCTCGATCTTGCCGTCCACCAGGCACGGGGCGGTGGAAAGCTGAATGGTCGGCTGAGCGACGTAGTTGCAGGGATCGGCCCTGAGGGCCTCGGCGAAGGTGTCGCGCTCGGCCTGGGTGGCGTGCGGACCCACCAGCATGCCGTAGCCGCCGGACGCGCCCACCGCCTTGACCACCAGTTGATCGAGGTTGGCCAGGACGTGGGACAACTGGGCCGGCTCGCGGCACAGGAAGGTCTTCACGTTGGGCAGGATAGGGTCCTGATCGAGGTAATAGCGAATGATGGACGGGACGTAGGCGTAGACCGCCTTGTCGTCGGCGACGCCGGTGCCCGGGGCGTTGCAGATGGTCACCTGACCGGAGCGATAGGCGTTGAACAGGCCCGCCACCCCAAGCGAAGAATCGAGGCGAAAGGCGAGGGGATCGATGAAGTCGTCGTCCACCCGCCGGTAGATCACATCCACACGCCTCAGGCCCGCGGTGGTGCGCATGTAGACGCGGTTGTCGTGCACGGTGAGGTCGCGCCCCTCCACCAGCGGCACGCCCATGAGGCGGGCGAGGTAGGCGTGCTCGTAGTAGGCGGAGTTGTAGACGCCGGGTGTGAGGACCACGATCTGGGGGTTGGACCGGGTCTGATCGGCCATGCTCTTCAGGGTGGAGAGGAGCAGGTCCGGATAGCGCTCGACCGGGCGCACGCCCGCTTCGCGGAATGTGTGCGGAAAGGTCCGGCGCGCGGCGTCGCGGTTGGCCAGCATGTAGGAGACGCCCGAGGGGACGCGCAGATTATCCTCGAGCACGAAAAACGTTCCGTCCTGGCCACGGATGAGGTCGGAGCCGCACACGTTCACGTAGGCTCCGTTGGGCACGAACAGATACTGCATCTGGCGGCGGTAGGCGGGCGATCCCATGACAAGATCGCGCGGGACGATGCCGTCGTTCAGGATGCGCTGCTCGCCATAGATGTCGGCCAGGAACAGGTTGAGCGCTGTCAGCCGCTGGATGAGGCCGGACTCGATGGTCGCCCATTCGCTCGCCGGTATGATGCGAGGGAAGAGGTCCGTGGGAATGATGCGCTCGGTGGCGTTGCCGGCCCCATAGACGGTGAAGGTGATCCCCTGGAGCAGGAAAGAACGCTCCAGCGTCTTCTGTCGGTCGGCCAGGGCCTCGGCGCCCAGGGCCCGGATGTCCTGGTCCAGAAGCCGATAGTTCGCGCGCGTCATTCCGCCGGGCGCGAACATCTCATCGTAAGCGTCGCCCGGTAGATAGGTCGCCTCGGAGGCGGCTTCCTGGATCGTCGAGTGTGGCGTGGGCGCGCGCTCCCCTGGCGAGGCAAGGCTTTACTGAGACCTCACTAGTCCATGCCCGACGCCAATCCGCAAGCGGAGCGTCTCGTCAGGCGAGGCGACGCCCATCAATTGAGCATTCATCCCTCAGGGTGACACTGGCGGCGGCCTTGCTTAGAAGGAGCGGGGCGCCGCGGGAATCGTCAGATTGCAACGCTTCGACCTTGCCCTGGCCATCTTCATCGCCTGCCTCGCTGTCCCTTGCGCCTTTGCCGCCCGCGCCGCAGAGCCAGCCGCGCAACTCCAGGGTGACATGGACAAGGCCCTGCGCGCCGCTGTCGCTCGCGCCATCGGCGATGCGAAGGCGGCGCCAGAGACGCGGGTCGATGCCCGACGGAGGGCGCGCGATGCCGCGTCCGCCGCTACCGGCCTGCTGCGCTCGGAGGGCTACTACGAATCCCAGGTGACCGCCGACGTCAGCGAAGCCGATCCGCCACGCGCCGTCGTCACGGTCTCGCCCGGACAAAGGTTCATGCTGGCCGCGCCTACCATCACGTGGGTCGGTGAGGCCCCGTCGGCGGCCGCGGCGGCCACGGCCGAAAAGGCGCTGGCCCTCAAGGCGGGCGCGCCCGGCCGGGCGGCGGACATCCTGGCGGCCGAGGCCCGGGCGGTAATCGCGCTTTCCAATCAAGGCTATGCCGACTCCACCCCCGAACCACGGCAAGTGATCGTCGACCACGCCGACCGGACCGTGAGGCCGACGTTCAGGATCAACTCTGGCGGGGTCGTGCGCCTGGGCGAGGCGCGCGTCGAGGTCAATGGCCATACCAAGGTCGCTTGGGTGCGCTCTCTGGCGCCATGGAAACCGGGCGACCTCTACAAACCGGACAAGCTGGTCAGGCTCGAACGGCGGCTCACCGATACCGGTGTCTTTGAATCGGCGATCGCCACGCTCGCGCCGAAGGACGAAGCTGTCGGCGGTCTGCGCCCGGTGATCGTCGCCCTCGTGGAGCGGCCCAGACGGACCCTGGAACTGGGCGCCGCCTATTCGACCACGGCCGGCGCGGGTTTCGATTCCTCGGCGACCATGGGCGGCTCCAGTTTCGGCGCCTATTCGACCATCGAAGGGTCAGGCGTCGACGCCAAGTGGACCCACTACAATCTGCTGGGCGTCGCCGACACCACCACCCTGACGGCTCGCCTCTACGACATTCAGCAGGTGCTCGATCTCGAACTTGACCTGCCTGACTGGCGCCGTCCGGACCAAATACTGAAGGTGGGCGCCGACGGTCTCAACGAGCGTACGCCAGCCTATGACGATACCGGCGGTGGGGTGCGGGTGGCCGTCGAGCGGCACTGGACCAAGACCACCTACATCACGGTCGGCGGCTATCTCGACTACGTGTCCCTGTCGGAGACCGACGCCGTCAATCCCGAAGGGACCCCCGTGGGCGAGAAGCTCAATCTTCTCATCCCGACCGGACTGGTGGCGCTGGCTATCGACCGATCCAACGACATACTCGATCCCACACGCGGCTGGCGTTTTCAGATCCGCACCGAGCCCACCTGGGTCACCGGTAGCCGCGAGGTGACCTATCTCAAGACCCAGGCCCAGGTGAGCGGCTACCTGCCCGTGACGGCCAACGACAGCACGGTGCTGGCCGGCCGTTTCGAACTGGGCTCTATCCTCGGCGGAGACATCCCGGACGTCCCGGCGGACCGGCGCTTCTATTCGGGCGGAGGCGGTTCGGTGAGGGGGTTCGGCTATCAGGCGGTGGGCCCGCGCCTGTCGAACAATACGCCCGAGGGAGGACTTTCCCTGGCCGAGGCGTCGATCGAGGTCCGCCAGCGCATCAATCGCCAGTGGGGGGTCGTGGCCTTCGTCGACGCCGGTTCGGTGGGGCTGACGCCAGCGCCGGACTTTCGCGTCGGCAGCATCGGCGCGGGCGTGGGCGTGCGCTACAACATGGGCTTCGGCCCGCTGCGTCTGGATATCGCCACGCCGCTCAACCCCCGTCAGGGTGACTCGCCGGTGGAGGTCTATATCAGCATCGGGCAGAGCTTCTGATGACGACCGCCACGCCGGAAGCCAAGCGAGCACGCCGCCGTCGGTGGCCGTGGGTGATCACCGGCCTCGTCGTGCTGGTCGCGATCCTGGCGGCCCTGGTGCGATTTGGGCCAGGGACGGACTTCGGGCGGGCCCTGTTCGAGCGCGAGGTCAGCGGCCTCGATCTGGGATCACTCGGTCGGTTGGACGTGTATGGTTTGAGCGGCGATCCCTGGCGTGACGCCCGTGCAGCCAGGGTAACGATCACCGACAAATTCGGGATCTGGCTCGACGCCCGCGGCGTCGCGTTCAGCTGGCGGCCAGTCGAACTGTTGGACCGGCGCGTGCATATTACGTCGCTCCATGTCGATGATCTGACGCTCGCCCACCGGCCGACGCTTTCGGGTGGTACAGGAGGGGGCGGCCCCTCACCGGTGTCTGTGCGCATCGACGACATCCGGGCGCGGGTGGAAATGACGCCGGCTTTCGCTTTCCGACAAGGCGACTATGCGCTCTCGGGCGCGGTCGATCTGGAGCGCTCGGGCGCCGTGCGCCTGAACGTCGACGCGCAAAGCCGGCTGCGCGCGGGCGACCACCTGACCGCCAAGGTCGATGTGGAGCACGACAAGACCTTCAAAGTCGACGTTGACGCCCGCGAGGCTCAAGGCGGCGCTCTGGCCGGGATGCTGGGCCTGGCCGCCGACCAGCCGTTCCTGATGACCGCGCACGCCGCTGGGTCGCTGCGCCAGGGGCAGGTGCGCATCGACACCCGCGTCGGCCAAACCTCGCCGCTTGAGGTCGCGGGGGGTTGGACCCCCGCCGGCGGCGCGGCCAAGGGTGACATCGAGCTCGGCGCGTCGAGCCTGCTCGCCCACTACCGCGACATGGTTGGGCCGAGCGCCAAGTTCGACATCTCAGGCCACAAGGCTTCCGACGGCTTCTACGACTTCACCCTGGCCGCCAACGCGGAGAACGCGTCGCTGGCCGCGCACGGCGAGGCGGACGTGGGCGCCATGGCCACCGGCCCCAAGGGCTTGGCCATCGACGCCCGCGTGGGCGCGGCCAATCGCCTGATCAGCTTCCCAAAGATGGGCGCGGCGCGACTTGTCGGGACCCTCACCGGCAACCGCAAGCACTGGTGGATCGCCGGGTCGGCGGCGGTGGAGCAAATGGCCGACGGACCTTACGCCCTGGCGAGGGTCACCGGACCTATCCGGCTGGAGAACCAGGGCCCAGATTTGCTGATCCAGGCGGACGTGGCCGGCCAGGGTGGCGCGGGGCGTGGGCTGCTGGCGGCGCTCCTGGGCGCCAGTCCGCGCGGTTCGGCGCAACTCACCAGATTCGCCGACGGCCGCCTTCTGATGCGCCAGCTCGCGCTGCAGGGCGTCGGCCTAAAGGCGTCGGCCACGGGCAATCGCGGCCTCCTCGGCGATCTCTCTTTCAAGGGAACGGCCAGCTTCGCCAATCTTCCCATGGCTCACGCGGGCGCGAGTGGAGCGGTCGATTTCGGTTGGACCGCCAACCAGGCGGGCGGGAACCCATGGGCCTTCACAGTCGACGCTCACGGACGGGACTTCGGCAGCGGCTTCGCCGAAGCCGACCGGCTCCTCGGCCACTCACCCCATCTGGTGGCTCAAGCCAGCTGGGCGGCGGGCGTCGTGACCTTGACGAGCGCAACCCTCACCGGGGGAGCTGGCGAAGTCAGCGGGGCCGGCACGCTGGGCGACGACGGCGCCGTGGCGCTCAAGCTCGCCTGGCAAGCGAGGGGACCCCTCGATATCGGTCCGATGGAGATCGACGGCGTGGCCAAGGGGTCAGGCGATATCGGCGGCACGCTGGGCGCGCCGAAAGTCGACCTGGTGGCTGATCTTGGGTCCGTGACCGCGCCCGGATTGCCGCTTTCCAACGCCCACCTGAACCTGACCTTTCAACACAGCCCCGACGGCGGCGACGGGCGTTTCTCCCTGACCGCCGTCAGCGCCTACGGCGCCGCCGCGGCCGCCAGCGATTTCCGGCTCGCGGGCGACGGGGTGGATCTGAGCGACCTGGCGATCAAGGGCGGCGGCGTCAGCGCGACGGGATCGCTGGCCTTGCGCAAGGGTGAGCCATCGAGCGCCGACCTCGCGCTGGAGATCGGCCCAGGCGCCGTTCTCGACGCCGGTCACGCCCAAGGCCGCTTGCGGATCGTGGGCGCGCCAAGCGGCGGGGCGAAAGCGGATATTTCGCTCACGGCGGCCGAGGTGGTTCTCAACGATGGCGCCCTCAAGGTGAAGAAGCTCAGCTTCACGGCCGATGGACCCCTGGCGCGTCTGCCCTACAAGCTGGCCGCCAACGGGCCTTCCGCGGGCGGCCCTTGGCGTATCGGCGGTGAAGGCGAATTCACCCAGGCGGGCGCCGTCCGCGTGGCGACCTTCTCCGGCGCCGCGCGTCTTCGTCACGCGGATTTCCGTACGCTCAGCCCGACGGAGATTCGCTTCGCCCGTGAGGGACTTACCCTGCACGCCGCTCTGGGAGCCGGGTCCGGACGCGCCGACGTGGAGGTGGCCAATCTGTCTGGAGCGGCCAGCGTGAAAGCCACGCTGTCCAACGTGGACATGGCCCTCCTCGACGAAGACTATGTGGGCAAGCTCTCCGGACAGCTGGAACTCTCAGGACGCGGCGACCATCTGGCCGGCGGCCTGGACGCCCGTCTGACAGGCGCCGGCGGTCGCGATTTGCGCGGCGCGCCACCGGTAAACGGGGAGGTCACGGCGAAGCTCGCGGGCTCGGCGATGAACGTCAACTTTCACCTGGGCAACAACGCGGGCCTCAAGGCCGACGGCGACGTGGTCCTGCCCGTGGACGCTTCGGCCGAGCCGTTCAAGTTCGCCTTTGACGGTCACCGCCCGCTCTCCGGACACTTCGCTGTGAATGGCGAGGTCAAGCCGCTGTGGGATCTGCTCCTCACCGGGGCCGACAACCTTTCGGGTCAAATGAATGCATCCGCCACCCTCGGCGGCACGCTTGCCGATCCCAGGGCCGTGGGCCAGGTCGCCCTCGACAACGGCCGCTTTCAGGACCAGGACACGGGCCTTCGACTTGAGAATGTCTCTCTGCGCGCCGTGCTGGCCGACAACGCCGTGGACGTGAGCCATTTTGCCGCTGTGGATGGCGACAAGGGTCAAATCAGCGGATCGGGCCGGGCGAGCCTCACGCGCGACGGGGTCTCGAGCTTCCGCGCAAATCTTACCGGCTTTCGCCTGCTGGACACCGATCTCGCCCGCGCCACGGCCTCCGGTCAGGTGACGGTCAACCGCGCGGCGGACGGGAAGGTCCAGATCGCCGGCGCGCTCACCATTGACCGGGGTCAGATCTCACCCAATCCGCCGGTGGCCAGCGGCGTCACGCCCATGGACGTGGTGGAAATCAATCGTCCGGACGAACTCGACGATCAACCGGCCGCGAAGGTGGCCGCCCGCGAAGCGCCGGTGGCCCTCGATGTGACCATCCGCGCGCCCGGCCGGGTGTTCCTGAAAGGGCGGGGGCTCAATCTCGAGCTGGCTTTGGACGCCCATGTCGTCGGCTCCCTGGCGGCCCCAGTCCTCACCGGCAACGCCCGCGTGGTGCGGGGCGACTACGACTTCGCCGGCCAACGGTTTCAGCTCGACGAGCGCAGCGTGATCTATCTGGGTTCGACACCGCAGACCATCCGCTTGGACCTCACCGCCACGCGCGAGGACCCGACTTTGACGGCGGTGATCAAGATCGCCGGCACGGCCGCGAAGCCCACGATCACCCTCTCGTCCAATCCCTCTTTGCCCCAGGACGAGATTCTCTCTCAGGTGCTGTTTGGCGCCTCGGCCTCACAGCTCTCGGGCCTGGAGGCGGCGCAGCTGGCCTCGGCGGTGGCGGGCCTTTCGGGCGGCGGCGGTTTCGATCTCATCGGCGGCCTTCGCAGCCTCGCGCATCTGGATCGCCTGGCCGTGGCCGATTCCGCCGTCACCGGCACGACGGTTTCCGGCGGCAAGTACATCACCGACAAACTCTACCTCGAGCTTACCGGGGGCGGTCGCGAAGGCGAGGGGGCCCAGATCGAGTGGCGGGTGCGCAAGCGGCTGTCTCTTGTGGGCAAACTGGGCAGCCAGGGCGATTCCCAGATCGCGATCCGCTGGCGGCGGAGTTACTGAGCGAGCGTCACCGCCTCAATGGGTGATGCGCGGACGTAGCTGGTAGTGGCCAGGCTGGAAGTTTTCGAAGATCAGACCGGTGTGGGGATGTCCCACCGGCTCCCCGCTGTCGTCTGGCAACAGGTTCTGTTCGGAGACGTAGGCGACATAGGTTGACTGATCGTTCTCGGCCAACAGGTGGTAGTAGGGCTGGTCCTTGGACGGGCGCACCTCGGGCGGAATCGCCTGCCACCAAGCCTCAGTGTTCGCGAACACGGGATCGACGTCGTAAATCACGCCACGGAACGCGAACACACGGTGCTTCACGACTTGGCCGATGGCGAATTTTGCGATCCGCATGTTCATATCGGTAGAGCTACGCCTAGAAACCTGAATGGGGGCTGAATCCTATCCGCGTGAGGCTGGTATGGCAAAGCAACGGCTTCCGCGTGCGGAACAACGTTCGCGCTTCCGATGAGGTTGCACGAAATACGCGCAAAGCCCCAATCAAGCTCGATTCTTTGGCGGTTGGAGAGGGATTTGAGGAGCCAGAGATTTCGTCTGGCTCCGTCTTGGTCTAAGGTCTGCGACGAAAAGACGCGCCCGCCCACACGCGGCGAGACGGGTCATCAAGGATTTGGATCAGGCGATGAACGAGGCGCCATTGGCGCGCGCTCGCCGCTCGTCCCCTGGCGAGGGCGAGGTGTTCGCGGCGCTGGACTTGGGCACGAACAACTGCCGGCTTCTGGTGGCGACTCCCCGTGGGCGCGGCTTTCGCATCGTCGATTCCTATTCCCGCATCGTGCGCCTGGGCGAGGGCCTGTCGCAGAGCGGCCGGCTGGGTGCGCCGGCGATGGAACGGGCGCTCGGGGCCTTGGGTGTGTGCGCCGACAAGATACGGCGCCGTGGCGCGTCGCGCGTGCGCGCCGTTGCGACGCAGGCCTGCCGCATGGCGGAAAACGGGACGCAGTTCCTGGCTGAAGTCGAGGCCAGGACCGGTCTGCGCCTCGCGGTTATCAGCCCCAAGGAGGAGGCGCGCCTCGCGGTCGCCGGCTGCCTCAATCTCCTCGATCTCAAGGCCAAGACGGCGCTGGTGCTCGATGTGGGCGGCGGCTCGACGGAGCTTTCCTGGTTGGACCTTCGCCGCGGCGAGGTGGAATTGCATCCTGGGCGTCGGCGCTATTGGCGTCCGCCGATCACGGCGTGGCTCAGCGTCCCGCTGGGCGTGGTCACCCTGGCCGAACGTTTCCCATCCCACGCCCGTGGCGATATCACGGGGTTCCGCGCCATGGTGGAGGCGGTCAAGGCCGAGATTGCCGCCTTCACGGGCGCCGAGGGCCTGCGCCCGCTGTTCGCGGCGGGCGAAGCCCATCTCGTCGGCACCTCCGGGGCTATCACCAGCCTTGCCGGCCTGCACCTACGGCTGGAGCGCTATGATCGAAGCCGTGTCGACGGACTTTGGATGAGCCGTGCGGAGTGCGAGGACGTGGCGCGGCGTCTGGCGGACCTGACAGTGGCGGAGCGGGGCGCGGAGCCCTGCATCGGCCCTGACCGGGCGGATTTGGTTCTCGCCGGCGCAGCCATTCTCCAGGCCGTGCAGGAGGTGTGGCCGTGCGACCGCGTGCGGGTGGCCGACCGCGGCCTGCGCGAAGGATTGCTGTTGTCTCTGATGGCGGAGCGGCCCCGCCGAGCGCCGCGAATCGTCGGTCACGCGTGAGCGATCCGCCGAAACGCCGCATGGTCCGGCCTCCAACTGGGGGCGCCGCGCGAGCCACGCCCGAACGGCTGAAAACCGGCAAGGGTCGGACACCTTCCTCGCGCGCGTGGCTGGAAAGGCAGCTGGCGGATCCCTACGTGGCCGACGCCAAGGCGCGCGGCTACCGTTCGCGCGCGGCGTTCAAGCTGACTGAAATTGACGACCGGTTTCATCTGATCCGCAGGGGCGTGCGCCTCATCGACCTTGGCTGCGCGCCAGGGGGCTGGCTGCAGGTTGCTCTGGAGCGCGGCGCGGGGGCTGTCGTCGGCGTCGACCTGTTGGCCGTCGATCCGGCGCCAGGGACCACGATTCTCCAGGCGGATTTCATGGAGGATGACTGCGCGCGGCGCCTGATCGAGGCGCTGGGCGGGGCGCCGGACCTGGTTCTTTCCGACATGGCCCCCAATACGGTGGGCCACCGGCAAACCGACCACCTGCGCATCGTCGGCCTGATCGAGGCCGCGACAGACTTCGCCTTGGCCTCGCTGAAGCCCGGCGGCGCATTCCTGGTCAAGGCGTTCCAGGGCGGCGAGACGGCGGAAGTGACCGCGCGCCTCAAGGCTGCCTTCACAGACGTGCGGCACATAAAGCCCAAGTCCAGCCGGGCCGAAAGCTCCGAGCTCTACCTGTTGGCCACCGGCCTGCGCCGGCGGACCTGAGACGGCTCTCGCGGCGGCGTGGCTCACCCCGCCGCGTGAGGGAGGTCGAGAACTACGATCCGCCATTCGGTATTTTCGTCCACCATCATGGTGGCGGTCTGGGCAGCGAGTTCTGAGATCCGCGCCAGAGGTGGCCCGTTGGGATCCGCAGCCAGGGCGCCAATCTGACCCCGCAAGACGGTGAGGCCGTGAGCCATAGCGTGCGAGCGGCGCTGAAGACGGGCGAATTCACCCTGGTTGTTGATCGAGGCGAAAGCGGCGCCCAGGGCGGGCAGGAAGGCCGAATAGAGAATCAGCCAGGCGGTGACGCGCTCGGGGGCGTCTGGCCACACGAGGCGGATCAGCCAGTTGGCGACGACGGCCGCAATAGTGACCGCGAACAGGATCAGGGACATGCGATGCAGGCGCTGATGAATGCGCTCCATGCGCTCACTGTTCATGTGGTGGAAGCCGATCTGCCCGTGTGGCGGCGTCGCGGCGCCCAGAAAGTCCAGCAGTTCCGCGCAGCGCGCTGTGACATAGGCATTGTCAATCCTGGCTTCTGGCAGGCCCACCGCCCTGGCGATGGCGCGCGCCTGCCAATTCATCCAGCTTCTCGCCGGATCACCATAGCTCGCCAGGTGCGCGGCGGTGCGTGGTTGGGACCAGGCGCCGCCGAAAGGCGCGAGAATCCGCAGCTCACGCACCAGCTCGGCGAGAACGCGGTACTCCAGCCACTTCTGGTGCCAGCGCCCGCGCCGGGCGGCCATCGGGAGGCCAACCATCAGGGCCAGGATCAGCGCTTCGATCACTGCAGTGGTTATGGCGGCCTGGCGACTGAAATTGCCAGCGACGGGCAACAGCGCGGTGAACACAGCGGTGGCGGCCAACAGGGAGGAGGCCACGAAGCCGCTCCGGTGGGCGTCGGCATAGAGGTCGGCGAGCTTGTCGGACCAGGCATAGTGTCTGCGCAGTCGGGCGTTAATCCACGATGCGGCCGGGGGCGCGTCTGTCGGACCCGGGTCTCCGGTCACCGGCCATGCGGCTCGGATTTGGGCCTCGAAATCCACCACGCGCACGGCTGGCGGCCGAATACGGCCGACATCCATGAAGTCGCGAAACAGCTTCCAGGTGATGGCCAAATTGAGCCTAGGCCGGGTTTCGGTCAGATAGTTCGCCAAGCGATCGGCCTCGGCCTCTGTTGGCGCGAGTTCGGCCGCGACAATCTCCTCAATGACGCGGGCGAGAGCCTCTCCGTCGTCCGGGCCGACCTGGCGGGGGGAGCAGGGCGCTTCGGCCGAAAGCCCCTCAAGATCGTCCTCGATTCGCAACAGTTTCCAGCCGTGCGGCGCCCGGGAATCGATCCATAGCGTCGGCACATTGCAGGCGACGGCCTCCCTCAGCGTATCGACCGTGCCCCCGACGCCATTAGTGCCGCCGCCGTCCCAGATCGCGACCAGGAGATCGGACTGGTTGAGCACGACACGCCCGGCAGCTTCATAGGCCTCGTGAGCCCGGTCACGGCGCCCGTCGAGCTCAAAGCGGGTCAGGACGCCGGCGTTCCCCGCTTGCTCAAGGATGGAATCAAATCGCGCCGCCGAGGCCGCCTCGTAGGCTTCGGGGCCGGCGAAATCCCGCTCGAACTCTTCGCGGACAAAAGGCATCACGCAGGTGAGGCGGTAGCCGTGGCTCAGGGCTTCCTCCGCGAACATCCGGTCGGCGCCCTCCGCCAGCGGTGAGTTGGCGATGAGAATCGGCGCCGCCCCCGCCTCATAAAAGTGCGCCGCGCGACCCGTGGCGAAGCGGGTCACGGCCCCCGAGACGCCCTCCAGCACCTCCGAGATGCGCGCACGCACCGCGGCCAGCGCTGATTCGCCCGCCGGAAGCCGGTCCGGCCTGTGCCCCACGACGCCCACACGAAAGGCGATGCGCGCCATTGGCGGGGCGCCGAGCTGGGCGTGCCTCGTCATGCGAAAAATACTCCCCCGATTGCCAGGGAGGATCAGGTTGGCGGCGGCGTGCGTCAACCGCCCCTTTCCAGCGGCCGCCGGCGCATCTATATCCGGCGCGCAAAACGGAGAGTCTCATGGAGATTCGCGAAGGTCTCGCCTTCGACGATGTTTTGCTCGAACCCGGTCCGTCCGAGGTGATGCCCACACAGGTCGATACGGCGACCAGGCTCACACGCGACATCGGCCTGAACATCCCCCTCCTGTCCGCGGCCATGGATACGGTCACGGACAGCCGACTGGCCATCGCCATGGCTCAGGCCGGGGGGTTAGGAGTCCTGCATCGCAACTTCACCGTCGAAGCGCAGGCCGACCAGGTGCGCGAGGTGAAGCGCTACGAGAGCGGCATGGTGATTAACCCGCTCACGATCCATCCGGATACGCCCCTCCGCGAGATCGTTAAGATCAAGGCTGCGCGCCACATCTCCGGCTTCCCAGTCGTGGAGAAGGGGAGCGGAAAGTTGGTGGGTATTCTCACCAACCGCGACATGCGCTTCGAGCGCTCCGAGAAGGTCACGGCCGCCGATCTCATGACCCGCGAGAATTTGGTCACCGTGCGCGAGGGCGTCACCCAGGCCCAGGCCCGCGCGCTGCTGCGCAAGCACAAGATCGAGCGCCTGATCGTCGTCGACGATGACTATCGCGCCGTCGGCCTGATCACCGTCAAGGATATGGAAAAGGCCGAGGCCCACCCCCTTGCCGCCAAAGACACCAAGGGTCGCCTACTGGTCGGCGCGGCCTCCACCGTGGGCGATGCGGGTTTCGAGCGCTCGCTGGCGCTCGTGGAGGCCGGTGTGGACGTGGTGGTGATTGACACCGCGCATGGCCATTCCATCCAGGTAAGCGACGCTGTCAGGCGCCTGGCGCGCGAGACCAACCGGGTGCAGATCGTGGCCGGCAACGTCGCCACCTACGATGGCGCGCGAGCCCTGATCGACGCCGGCGCTGATGCGATCAAGGTTGGCATCGGACCCGGCTCCATCTGCACCACGCGCGTCGTGAGCGGCGTGGGCGTGCCTCAGTTCACCGCCATCGCCGAGGCAGTGCGCGCTGCCGAGAAATCGGGCGTGCCGGTGATTGCCGATGGCGGCATTCGCTTTTCGGGTGATCTCGCCAAGGCCCTGGCCGTGGGCGCTTCGTCGGCGATGATGGGCTCGATGTTCGCAGGCACCGACGAGGCTCCAGGCGAGGTGTTCCTCTACCAGGGTCGCAGCTACAAATCCTATCGCGGCATGGGATCCCTGGGCGCCATGGCGCGGGGCAGCGCCGATCGGTATTTCCAGAAGGAGGTCGAGGACGCTCTAAAGCTGGTGCCCGAGGGCATCGAGGGACAGACGCCCTACAAGGGTCCGATCGGCCCGGTCATCCACCAGCTGGTCGGGGGCCTCAGGGCGGCGATGGGCTATCTTGGAGCGAAGGACATCCAAAGCCTCCAGGCGCGCGCGCGATTCATCCGCATCACCGGCGCGGGCATGCGCGAAAGCCACGTCCACGACGTGATGATCACCCGGGAAGCGCCGAATTATCCGAGCGCGGTTTGAGGCCTTCTCGCCACAGAAGAAGCAGTCAGTGAGAGACGGCGGGCGTATCGCGGCGGCGGTTTCCGTCCTGGAGGATATGGAGGCCCGCCACAGGCCAGCGAAACTGGCTCTAAAGGCTTGGGGCGAGGGGGCCCGCTATGCCGGCGCCAAGGATCGGGCGTTCGTCTCCGGCTTGGTGCTGGACGCGTTGCGAAAGCGGCGGTCGCTCGCATGGGCCATGGGCGAGGAGGGCTGGAGGGCGGCGGTGCTTGGCGCAACGCGGTTCGGTTGGGGCTGGAGCGTTGAGCGCCTGGCCGCGGCCGCACGCGAGGAACACGGCCCGGGCGCGCTTTCCGAAGCTGAGGCCGGGCGCGTGGCCGGGGCCCTTGGGCTCGAAGGCGCCCCGACGGCAGTGCGCGGGGACTTTCCGGACTGGCTCGAGCCGCACATGGCGCGCGCCTTCGGTGGCGACGCGGCCGCTGAAGGTGAGGCCCTGAGTTTGCGGGCGAGCGTCGATGTGCGCGTCAACACCCTCAAGACCGATCTTGAGCGGGCGCTGAAAGCGCTCGCTCCGCTTGGGGCGACGCCCGTGGACGTCTTGCCGACCGCCCTGCGCATCCCGCCGCCCGCGGCGGCGGAGCGCACCGCCCCCATCGAGGCCTTGCCGGAGTTCGCCAAGGGCTGGTTCGAGGTCCAGGATCTCGGCAGCCAGATCGCGGCCGCTGCGGCGGCCGACGTCGCTCACCAGCAGGTGTTGGATTTCTGCGCTGGGGGCGGCGGCAAAACGCTGGCACTGGCGGCGGCCATGGCGAACACCGGCCAGCTCTTCGCCCATGACGCCGACGGGCGCCGTCTGGCCGACACCCAGCGCCGCGCCCAGCGCGCCGGCGTACGCAACCTGCAGGTGCGCTCGCCGCTCCGGCCCGACGCCCTGGCCGGACTCGAAGGCCGCATGGACCTCGTCTTCGTCGACGCGCCCTGCACCGGCTCTGGCGTGTGGCGCAGACATCCAGACGCCAAGTGGCGGCTGACCCCGGCGCAGCTCGAGCGCCGCATGGCCGAGCAGGACGAGGTACTGGCTCAGGCTGCGGCGTTCGTGAAACCTGGTGGCCGGCTCGTTTACGTCACCTGCTCTCTGTTTTGCGAGGAGAACGAGGATCGCGTCGCCACATTCCTCGAGCGCGTGCCCGCCTTTGCCGCCGCCGAGCCCCATCGCCGACTCACCCCGCGCTCCGCCGGAACCGACGGCTTCTTCATCGCCGTCTTGAAGCGGGCATAACGCGCCGCATGACCTCTCGGCGATTCTCCGATAACGAGCGCGCCATGCGCGCCCACAAGAAAGTCCTCATCGTCGATTTCGGCAGTCAGGTGACCCAACTTATCGCCAGGCGCCTTCGCGAAAGCGGCGTCTATTGCGAGATCCATCCCTTCGATCGTGTGGAGGAGATGCTGGAAGCCTATGATCCCGCGGCGGTGATCCTCTCCGGTGGGCCGGCGACCGCGGGCCTGCTCGACAGTCCCTCCGCGCCCCAGGCGGTGTTCGAGCGCGGCGTGCCGGTGCTCGGCATCTGCTACGGCGAGATGACCCTATGCGCTCAGCTCGGCGGCCGCGTGGAGGGTGGGCGCGAACGCGAGTTTGGGCGCGCCGAGATCGAAGTCGTGCGCCAGAGCCCGCTGATGGAAGGCCTCGCCGGCGTTGGCGGGGCCGAAACCGTGTGGATGAGTCACGGGGACAAGATCACCGCCATACCCCCCGGATTCGAAGTGGTGGCCGTCTCACCAGGTTCCCCCTTCGCCGCAATCGCCGACGAGCGGCGCAGCTTTTACGGCGTGCAATTCCACCCGGAGGTCATCCACACGCCGCATGGCGCGACGATCCTTCGCAACTTCACCCACCGCATCGCTGGTTTGACCGGCGACTGGACCATGGCTTCGTTCCGCACCGAATCCGTGGCCCGCATTCGCGCCCAAGTGGGTGAGGGCAGGGTGATCCTGGGACTTTCCGGCGGGGTCGATTCCTCGGTAGCCGCCGTGCTGATCCACGAGGCCATTGGCGAGCAGCTCACCTGCGTCTTCGTTGACACCGGTTTGATGCGCCGGGGCGAGGCCGACGAGGTCGTGAGCCTGTTCAGAGACCACTACAACATTCCGCTTATACACGTTGACGCATCGAAGGAATTCCTCGGGGCGCTCAAGGGCGTCACTGACCCCGAGGCCAAGCGGAAGGTTATCGGCGGCCTGTTCATCGACGTCTTCGACCGCGAGGCGGCGCGCATTGATGGCGCCACATTCCTCGCCCAAGGGACGCTCTATCCGGACGTAATCGAGAGCGTCTCGCCAACGGGTGGGCCCAGCGCCGTGATCAAGAGCCACCACAATGTCGGCGGGTTGCCGGCGCGCATGAAGCTGAAACTGCTGGAACCCCTGCGCGAACTGTTCAAGGACGAAGTGAGGGCGCTGGGAGCCGAGCTTGGCTTGCCGCCCGCTTTCACCGGGCGACATCCCTTCCCAGGACCTGGCCTCGCCATTCGCATTCCGGGTGAGGTGACGGCCGACAGCGTCGCCATCCTGCAGCATGCCGATGCGCTCTACCTTGAGGAGATACGCAAGGCGGGGCTTTACGACCGCATCTGGCAGGCCTTCGCCGTGCTGCTGCCGGTAAAAACCGTCGGCGTGATGGGCGATGCGCGTACCTACGAAAACGTCCTGGCCCTCCGCGCCGTGACCAGCACCGACGGCATGACCGCCGACGTGTTCGAGTTTCCCTGGGATGCGCTGACTCGGGCCGCCACGCGCATCGTCAACGAAGTGCGTGGCGTCAATCGTGTGGTCTACGACGTGACCTCAAAACCGCCCGGCACCATCGAGTGGGAGTGAGGGGCGGCCGGCCACTATAGTGCAGTTTCGACTGCGAAATTTTCGCCCTCTGCGCCTCTGCCTCGGCGATGTGGCGGAGCCTTTCGCGCCATAATGGGTTTGCTCCGGCGGCCTCTTATTGGTTGAGCGATCTTGGGCCGCTGACGAATGGACTTCCCCGAAGATAGAAGCGCAGGAGCCGGTTCACATCCCGCGAAATACCGATCCTGATGCTCTGCCCGAGTTCGCCGGGTTCGTGGTCATCGTATCCGAGCCACAGAGGGCCTTGTTGGCAAAGATCGAGCCCATCCAGGCGAAGGTCAATCTGCAACGCGGAGGCAAGTCTTCCTGGTCCTCGCGTCAGGTCGCGCAAGCGCCTGACGCCGCGATTTAGCCGCATGATCGGGATTCCCTCGAGCGGCTCGAGCGCCCTGACCAGGACGCCGGCTCCGACCCCGGGCGTCTCACTTGAGACATTCAGCATGTATGCACTGCCGTAGGCGAGATAGACGTAGGCGCGCCCACGTTCGAGAAACAGCGAACAATTGCGCTGGGTCATCCCTCGGTAGGCGTGGCCGGCGGCGTCACCGACGATATAGGCTTCAGTCTCAACAATACGACCGCTGACCACGCCCTCAGGCAGTTCCCGCACTAGCACCTTGCCAATGAGATAGCTGGCGAGAGTCGCCGTATCGGTCGGCAACTCCAAGCGATTGAGCGGGCGCTGACCGAGCGATGGCGGCGCTTCAACTAGTGGACGAATGTTCATTTACTGCCGATGCCGACCGAAGGCGGGAAAGTGCGGGCTCGCAAACAAGAACACCCATGTGACGAGCACGAAGGGCAGTGTCAGCGCGGGTAGGCCTTAGCGGTTCCCTCTGAACCATGCCGCCCCGGGGTAGGGAGTCTCGGGCTCGCTGGGCGCCCCCGCCTCAAAGGGCATGTCAGGCGCCGTTTTCGCGGCGGCCTTGCCCGGCTTCTTGGCCTTCACCCTCGCCTTGCCCTTGGCCGGTGCTTTGACCTCTGGCTCAGGGGCGGCCGCCGCAGGAGAATCCAATTCGGGCTCCGCGGTCGGGAGTTCCGCCTCGACCGGCGCAGGCTCGACGAAGGATTCAATCTCCGTAAGATCGGCGGCCGAGCCCTCGAGTTGGCGGACGATTGCCTCGAGCGTGCCTTCGACAATCATCGGCGTGTCCCGCCCGGAGATGTAGATCGCCGGATCGCCCTCGATGGTCTGGCGCACCAGAGTGACTTGTTCAGCGTTGACGTGGAGAGCGAGACCGTTGTCGCGCATGACGAACCGGACGAACGCGACCATGGGGCGGGATCCTGAAACGAGGGCAAACTGTAAGGTGTAGACTTACTCGCTTCGCCGCCCGCGCCGCCTGCGACACGTTGGCGCGCAAGGGCTCACTGTCTCTCTGGGGATGGAGGAAGGCGCCGCCGGGGCTTCCGCGCCGCAATTCAGGTTGTTGTACGCCGCCTGCACTCTAGTTGCGACGGCGGAAGCCCCGGCGGTTCCTTCGCGGTTGGCAACCCCGGATCCAAAGTGAGGCTGCGTCACACGACGTCCTGCTTATGGTCGGCGTGGACTTACGTCAGCGAGGGCGCTGGAAGCCAAATTTTTGTCATTTCGCGCCATGTCTGGTCAATTTGTGATAGGAATTTCGCCTGAGGCCTTGTTGGGGAGGTCGCTTATGCCCGAATCCAACGATTTTCGGCCCGCCCCCATGAGCTATTTTCAGCTCATCCTGCGGCGCTTTGGGGATAGTGAGACATTGCGCGCGGCTATCCTTGAAGGCTCGGGCGTCAGCGAGGCCGATCTCGACGACCCGCAGGTCGAACTGCGCTTTTCACAGCAAGTGCGCCAATTCGACAATATGAATCGCCTGTTCGGCGAGGGTTGGCCGTTGGACGCGCCAGAGCTTTGGCGGCCAGCGGCGCACGGCGCCCTGGGCGTCGCCGTCATGTCATCGCCAAACGTGGCGGCGGCGATGGAGGTTCTGGCAAGATACGTGCCAGCACGCACGCCAAACCAACGCATCAAGCTTGGGCGCGAGCCAGGCGCGCTAGTTCTGCGTCACAGCCTGGTTGCGCCCCTTCCAGAGAGCCAGCACAGGATATTCGCCGAGGCCGTGCTCCTCGCAGTGGGGTCGGTGCTGGGTACGCTGCTGGGCGCGGCAATCGCCGACGTGCGCTTTGATTTCATCTGGGGCCGGCCGGCCTACGGCCAGAAGATGGAGGAGGCGTTGCGCGGCCGGGTCCGATGGGGGACGGCCGCCAACGCTGTCGCCGTTCCGAAGCGACTTTTGTCGTTAAGCTCGCCTCTGGCCGACACAGTCCTGCATCACGCGGCCCTGGAACGGCTGGACCAATCGGTTCGAATGGCCGACGCGCCGGAGGGGGTGAAGGCCCGCGTAGAACGCCTGCTGGCCCATTCCAAAACCGGCCGGCAAGCGAGCGAGATTACCGCCCGGACGCTTGGGCTCTCGCAACGCACGTTGGTCCGGCGGCTTTCCGACTCGGGCGTGAGCTATAGAGACCTCGTTGATGCCGAGCTCCAGGCGCGCGCCCGCCGCTGGCTCGACGCCGGCGTGCTTTCACGCGCGGACATTGGCGAGCGGCTGGGCTTCGCCGACGCCACGGGGTTCAGCCGCGCCTGCCGGCGCTGGTTCAATCAATAAGGCGCTGACCGCAGCCTGTTGCTGCGCTGCTCGACAAGCGTTGCCGGCAGTCCACGTCGATTCGATCGCACAGGTGTCAGGTGCGGAAGGTCTCGCCGATTGCGTCGCTCGGGCTGTTCTTCCGGGGGCGCCGCCGGGGCTTCCGCGCCGCAATACAGGTTTTTGTACGCCGCCTGCACTTTATATGCGACGGCGGAGGCCCCGGCGATTCCTTCGCAGACCGCAACCCCAAACCCAACGCGAGGCTGCTTCACGCGACGCCCCAGTTATGATCGGTGGCCGGTTACATCGGCGAGCGCGAGAGCAGCCAAAATTTTGTCTTTTCACGCCAACTCTAGTGTATTCATGATAGAAATGTCGCGCAGGGCCGTGAAATTGGGCCCCGATATACCCGAAACTAACTACTTGCGGGCCGCGCCAATGTTCAATCTCCAGCTAATTCTGCGGCGGTTTGGCGAGAGCGAGGCGTTGCGCGCGGCCATCCTTGACGGCGTGGGCGTTAGCGGGGTCGAGCTCGACGATCCGCGGACCGAACTGCGGTTCACCCAGCAAATGCGCCAGTTCGACAATATGAATCGTCTCTTTGGCGAAGGTTGGATGCTGGATGCGCCGGACCTGTGGCGGCCGGCGGCGCACGGGGCCCTGGGTGTCGCAGTCGTATCTTCGCCGAATGTGGGTACGGCGGCGGAGGTTCTGGCCAGGTACATCCGCGCGCGTGCGCCTAACCAACGCCTCAAGCTTGGCCGCGAGCCCGGCGCGCTCGTCCTGCGGCACAGCGTCGGCGAGCCCCTGTCGGAGAGTCATGACAGGATCTCGGCTGAGAGCGTGTTGCTTAGCGTGGGGTCGATGCTCGGCACCCTGCTTGGCGCGGCGATCGCCGATGTCCGCTTCGATTTCATCTGGGACCGGCCGGCCTATGGCCGGAAGTTGGAGGAGGCGTTGGGCGGTCAGGTCCATTGGGGGGCAAGAACCAACGCCGTCGCCGTGCCCAGACATCTCCTGTCTTTGACTTCGCCCATGGCCGACTCAGTCATGCATCACGCAGCGCTGGAGCAACTTGACCAGTCGCTGCGCGTGGCCGCCGCCCCAGAGGGAGTGAAGGCCCGTGTGGAGCGCCTATTGGCGCACTCGGAGACCGGGCGGCTATCGGGCGCGGTCGCTGCCCGGGCGCTCGGCCTATCGCAGCGGACGCTCGTCCGGAGGCTCTCCGACTCGGGCGTGAGCTATCGAGACCTCGTTGACGCTGAACTCAAGGCGCGCGCCCGCCGCCTGCTTGACGGCGGCGGTCTCTCACGCGCGGAAATCGCCGAGCGACTTGGCTTCGCCGACGCCACAGGCTTCAGCCGCGCGTCCCGCCGATGGTTCAAGGGATAAGCGCGGCGCCGTCAGTCCCCCGCGAGGCCCCGCGATTCCAGCATAGGGCTGATGTCCGGATCCTTCCCGTAGAAGGCGTGGAACATAGGCCCGTAGTCCTCCGTATGACCGCGCGAGAGAATGAGGTCGCGGAAAAGTTGGCCGTTGGCGCGCGTGAGGCCGCCGTGGGCCATGAACCAGGCGTAGGAGTCATCGGCGAGCATCTGGGTCCACAGATAGGCGTAATAGCCGGCGGCATAGCCGCTGGACCATATGTGGGCGAAATAGCTGGACCGATAGCGCGGTGGCACGTTCGGGAAGTCGGTTCCGGTCTTCGCCAGAGCGGCGGTCTCGAACGCATCAACGTCGGTGGGCGCGCCGCCGGCGGCGATCTCATGCCATTGCATGTCGAGCGTAGCGGCGGCGATCAGTTCGCCCATGTCGTAGCCCTTGTCGAACTTGGCCGCTCGTTTGATCTTCGCCACCAGCTCCGCCGGCATGGGCGCACCCGTCTTATAGTGGTGGGCGTAGCTGGCCAGCACCTTCGGATCGAGCGCCCAATGCTCGTTGAACTGCGAGGGGAATTCGACGAAGTCGCGCGCTACGTTGGTGCCCGAAATGGAGGCGTAAGTTTCGTCCGCGAAGAGCCCATGTAGGGCGTGGCCGAACTCGTGGAACATGGTGGTCACATCATCAAAGCTGATCAGCGCCGGCTCGCCGGGCGCAGGTTTGGTGAAGTTGGCGACGTTGTAGACTACGGGCTTGTCGCCCAGGAGCTTCGACTGCTGGACAAAATTGCCCATCCAGGCGCCGCCTTGTTTGTTGTCGCGCTTGAAATAGTCGAAATAAATGAGACCCAGCGTCTTGCCGTCCTTGTCGAACACTTCGAACACCTTGACGTCCGGATGATAGACCGGAATGTCGTGGCGTTCCTTGAAGGTCACGCCATAGAGCTGATTGGCGGCGTAGAAGACACCATTCTGCAGGACACTGTAGAGCTCGAAGTAGGGCTTTATCTCGCTCTCATCGAGGTCATACTTGGCCTTGCGAACCTGTTCTGAATAGAGTTCCCAATCCCAGGGGGCGAGCTTGAAGCCGCCGCCGTCCTTGTCAATCTGCGCCTGGATGTCGGCCGCCTCCGCCGCAGAGCGCGCCCGGGTGGGACCCACCAACTGGCTCATGAAGGCTTCCACCGCCGCCGGCGTCTTGGCCATCTGGTCTTCGAGGACGTAGGACGCGTAGTCGGGAAAACCGATCAGCGCGGCCTTTTCGGCGCGCAGTTTGGCGATCTCCAGAACGGTCGCGCGGGTGTCATTGGCGTCACCCTTTTCGGTCCGCGTCCAGGAGTGGTCGAACAGCTTCTGACGCGTGGCGCGGTCGGTGAGGGACGAAAGCGCCGGCTGCTGGGTCGTGTTCTGCAGCGGTACGACCCACTTGCCTTCGAACCCACGGGCCTTGGCGGCTTCAGCCGCGCCGCCGATGGCGTCGGGGCTCAGGCCCGCCAACGCCGACTTGTCGTCGACCACTAAGCCCCCGGCTTTGGTGGCGGCCAACAGCTTTTGCTGGAATGCGGTGGAGAGTGTCGCCAGCCTGGCGTTGATATCCGAGAGCTTCGCTTGATCGGCAAGAGCGAGCCGGGCTCCGGCATGGACAAACTGATCGTAGGTGACCTTGATCAACTGAACGGATTCAGCGTCGAGCCCGAGGTTCCCGCGCTTGTCATAGACCGCCTGCACCCGAGCAAACAGCTTGGGGTTGAGATAAACCGCATCCTGCAGGGCGGAGAGCCGCGGCGCTTCGTCCGCCTCGACCTTTTCCAGGGTGTCGTTGGTGTTGGCGCCGGTGAGGGCGAAGAACACGCTGGTCACCCGATCCAGCATCCGGCCGGATTTTTCCATGGCCAGGATGGTGTTCGCGAAGGTGGGCGCCGCGGGATCGTTGGCGATGGCCTCGATTTCGGCCCGGTCGCGCTTCATGGCTTCTTCCATGGCCGGCTGGAAATCGGCGTCGGTGATCTTGTCGAACTGGGGCGCGCGCAGGGGCAGGGGGCTTGGCGCGTCGAACGGGGAAGCAGCGAGGGTGGCGAGCGGCGCGGCGGCCGTGAGCGCGGCGACGGCCACGCTCAGGAGCAGATGATGCATTCGAAACCTTCCTGGAAAATTGGTTGCCCGCGTCGTTGCGCCCCAGGCGATGGTTGTCAAATGCTTGTGTGCGTTCAAAAACGGTTGATCGAAACGTGCTTCTCGGCGACGAGAGGCGTCCTACCCATCGAGGAGCCATTGACCATGCCGATCTTGACTAGGCGCCTCGCGCTCCTGGGACTGATGGCGCCGGCCCTGGCGGCCTGCGGTGGTGGAGGGGGCGCGGCAAGTGCGGGGCCGGTTCCGGATGACATGAGTCTCGGCAATCCGGCCGCCAAGGTCACGGTGGTGGAATATGCTTCGGTAGCCTGTCCGGTGTGCGGCCGCTGGTACAAGGAGGTGTGGCCGGCGTTTAAGGCCAAGTACATCGACACCGGCAAAATCCACTATGTGGCCCGGGAAATGCTTGTAGGCGACTCGTCGGAGGAGGCCATCGCCGCCTCGGGCTTCCTGCTGGCGCGGTGCGCCGGCAAGGACAAATATTTTTCGGTGGTCGACGCCGTTTATCTGAGCCAGCCAGGCCTCTACACCGATCCCAACAGCGTCCTCGTAGGGATCGCCAAGAAATTCGGACTCAGCGAAGCGCAGTTCGACGCTTGCGTGCGCGATACGGCCGCGCTCAACGCGCTCTCGGTGCGCGTGGCCAACGACGCGAAGATCGGAAGCGTCGACGCCACGCCAACCTTCGTGGTCAACGGCAAGGCGCTGGACGCGGGATACCAGCCGCTGACGGCGCTGGACGCCGCCATCGCGGAGGCCCAGGCCGCGAAATAGGGCCGTGACGCCGCTCGCCGTCGCCGCGGTTCTGGGCGCCGCCGTTCTCCACGCGAGCTGGAACGCAGTCCTGCGCACGGGCGGCGACCGGCTCAATTCGATCACCGTCATGTGCATGATGTCGGCGTTGGCGGGGGGCGCCGCCATCGTCTTCCTGCCACATCCGGCCAGAGCCAGCTGGCCGTTCATCGCCCTCTCGGCCGTCCTCCAGACCGCTTACTGTCTGGCGCTGGTGCGTGCCTATCGCGAGGGCCTGCTGGCCGAGGTCTACCCCATCGCGCGCGGCTCTTCGCCCGTGCTGGTGACGCTGGGCGCGTATGTCCTCGCCCATGAGCGGTTGAACGTCATGGCCCTCGCGGGGATCGCGCTGGTGTCGGTGGGCATTCTCGGAGTTGCTCTCGGTCGGGGCCGGCCCAAGACAGCCTCGGCGCTGGCGGCCTTGGGCACGGGCGTCCTCATCGCCTGCTACACGGTGACCGATGGCTTGGGAGCGCGGACGTCCGGCGCAGCGATCTCGTACGCCTGCTGGCTGTTCCTCCTTCAGGGCGCCGCCATGCCGTTCGTGTTCGCCGCCATTCGTCGCCGGGCGCCCAGGATCGCGCTTGACCGCGAGACCCTGAAGTCGGCGGTTGGCGGGGCCCTGTCGCTCGTCGCCTATGGAGTCGTCATCTGGGCGCTGAGCCTCGGCCCCATGGGCCAGGTCTCGGCGTTGAGGGAGACGGGCATTCTGTTCGCCATGATTATAGGCGTGGCCTTTCTGAAGGAACGACCCAGCGCCCGCCAGATGCTCGCCGCCGCGGCCATCGCCGCCGGCGCGGCCTTGCTCGCCTGAGTAGGCCGCCATGATCGCAAACGTCGAAGGTGCGGGAGATGGGTTGAAGGTCGCCATCGGCCTGCCGGGCGCGGTCATGCTGGTGGTCGGCGGCGTCGTCGGGGTCGGAATCTTCGTCAATCCAGCGGTGGTGGCGCGATCGGTGCACACGCCGGCCCTGGCGCTGGCGGCGTGGAGCCTTGGGGGCCTCGTCGCCCTCCTGGGGGCCTTCGTCTACGCCGAGCTGGCGGCGCGTCTTCCGACGACGGGCGGCGAATACCAGTACCTGCGCACGGCCTACGGCCCGCTTGTCGCCTTCCTGTTCGGTTGGACGACGCTGCTGGTAGTGCACGCCGGGGGTCTCGCGGCTGTGACCATCGTGCTGGCCAAGAACGTTGGCGTACTGACGGGGGGGCGGATCGCCGATCCGTGGACGGTGGTAATCACTCTCGCCGCGCTGGCGGGGGTCAATTGCCTGGGGGTGAAAGCCGGTGACAAGACCCAGGCCCTGCTGGGCGCGCTCAAGGTCGGCGCCATTCTTGCCATTGTGGCCGCGGGCCTGGCGCTGGCGCCGCACGCGGAGCCGGTGACGCTAGCCACGGCGCCACGGGTCAAGGCCTTCGGCGCCGCTCTTGTCCCGGTGATGTTCAGCTACGGCGGCTGGCAAACGGCGAACTACGTCGCCGGCGAAGTGAGAAATCCGGCGCGCAATCTTGCTCGCGCGCTCCTGATCGGCGTCGTCGCCGTGATCGTGCTCTATCTGCTGGTCAACATCGCCTGCCTGAAGGCGCTGGGGGTGGACGCTCTCGGGGCCACGCTGACGCCGGCGTCGGACGTCCTCGGGCGCGCCGCCGGACCCATCGGCGCCAAGCTCGCCGCCGGGGCCGTGGCCCTGTCGGCCCTCGCCTTCCTGTCTCAGGGCATGCTTACCGGACCCAGGGTCATCTTCGCCATGGCCAGGGACGGCCTCTTCTTCCGCGCGGCGGGCGAGGTGTCCGACGGTAGCCGGGCGCCCGCCGCGGCCATCGTCATCATGGCGGCGTGGACCGGCGTGCTGGCGCTGAGCGGCAGCTTCGAGCGCATTCTCTCCTACGTGATCGCCATGAATTTCCTGTTCTTCGGCCTCTCCGCGTCAGCGCTCTTCATCCTGCGCCGGCGAGGCGTGGGCGAAGGCGGTTTCCGCGCGCCGCTGCACCCGTGGAGCACGGGCCTCTTCATCTTCGCCTGTGCCGTCGTGGTGGCGAACGCCTTCTGGTCGTTCCCGATCGACAGCTTGATCGGCTACGCCATCATGCTCGCCGGCGTGCCGCCTTACCTCTATTGGCGATCGCAAGCGCGGGTGGCGACGTCCTAGGCCGCCATCCGACCGAAGCGGCCCGACTGATAATCGACGATGGCGCCGCGGATCTCGTCCTCCGTGTTCATCACGAAGGGCCCATAGCTCACCACCGGCTCCTCGATAGGCTCTCCGCTCAACAGCAGCAGCTTGGCCTCGCCCGTCGATTCGACGGTGAACTCGCCGCCCGTCCGCTCGAAGACCACCACCTCGGCGTCTCGCGCGCGGGTTTCGCCGTTCACGGCGACCTCGCCGGCCAAAACCACCACGGCGAGGTCGTGACCTTCGGGCGGCGTCAGAGTCGTTCGGCCTGAAAGGCGGACATCCCACACATTGATAGGCGTGAAGGTGTGGGCCGGTCCGGCGTGGCCGGCAAATTCGCCGGCGATGACGCGCACCGCTCCCGCCCCATCCGCCAGTTCCACGGTGGGGATATCGGCGGCGACGATCGACTGGTAACGGGGCGTCGTGAGCTTGTCCTTGGCGGGCAGGTTGACCCACAGCTGGGCGACTTCAAACGTGCCACCCTCGCGCGTGAAGGCTTCTGAGTGGAACTCCTCATGCAGGATGCCGCCGGCCGCGGTCATCCACTGCACGTCGCCGGCGCCGATGACGCCGCCGTTGCCCGTGGAGTCGCGGTGCGCGACTTCGCCCTGATAGACAATGGTCACCGTCTCGAAGCCGCGGTGCGGGTGAACGCCGACGCCGCGCGGCCGTACGGCCGGGCTGAATTCGCGCGGGGCGGCGTAGTCGAGCAGCAGGAACGGCGAGAGTTGGGCTGTGTCGGCGGGCGAGAACAGCGAGCGGACGGGGAACCCGTCTCCGACCCAATGTCCGCCGGGCGCGCTCATGACGCGTGAGACCTTTCTCATGTACTTTACTCCAGTGGGCGCCCTTGGTGGGCAATCCCTTCGCCAGCCGAGATGGGAATTTGATTGCCTCGGCGCTAGTGGTCTGTATTCCGGGGCGTGACGTCTATTTATCGAGGCGAGACTATCTGAGAAATGAAGGTGAAATGAGTACACTCGCTTTCACGCCGGCTAGGGTCGTGGCTTCCGACTATATGAATTTCGCCAAACTCAACACGGCGGCCCGGTTCAACTGTTCGTCCAGCGGCGCGGCCGAGCGCACTCTCGCCGACATAGCGCCGGACGCCGCCGATCTGGTCCTGCATGGTGACAATGCGTATGGCTGGCCCCCGCTTGCCGAGACCATCGCCGCGCGGTTCGGTGTCGATCCCGCTTGCGTGGTCTTGCCCGGCGGCGGCGCCTCCTTCGCCAACCATCTGGCCCTGGCGGCGATGGTGTCGCCGGGTGACGAGGTCCTCATCGAGGATCCGGCCTATGAGCTTCTGTCCGCTACATTGAGCTATCTCCAGGCGCGGGTCCGTACGTTTCCGCGCGATCTGGAGACAGACTGGCGGCTGGATGCCGAGGTCGTGGCGGCGCGGATCACCCCGGCCACTCGGCTCGCGGTGGCGACCAACCTGCACAATCCCTCGGGCGCCCTGGCGGGGGAAGCCGAGGTGGCGGCGCTGGCCGCCCGGGCAGGGGGCGCTCGGCTGCTTATCGACGAAGTCTATCTCGAATTGACTTTCGCCGACGGCGAGGCGTCGACCGCGTTCCGGGAGGACGGCGACATCGTCGTCACCAGCAGCCTGACCAAGGCCTACGGCCTTTCCGGGTTGCGCTGCGGCTGGATACTGGCGCGCCGACCGCTCGCCGAGCGCATGCGGCGATTGAATGATCTTTTCGGAGTCACAGCTCCGCACGTCACCGAGCGTCTGGCACAAGTTGCATTCGGCCGTCTCGATTTTCTGCGTGCGCGGGCGCGAGCGACCATGGACGCAAATCGCTCGGCTTACCGCGAGATCCTGGGCGACCACCCCGCACTCGATCAGATTGTGTTCGATCACGCGACCGTCGTGTTTCCGCGCCTGAGGCGGGGCGACGGCGATGGCTTCGCGCGCCGGCTCGCCGAACGATTCGACGTCAGCGTCGTCCCCGGGCGGTTCTTTGGTCGGCCGGACCACGTGCGCATCGGCCTGGGTGGTGACCCGGCGACCACCCGCGAGGGCCTGACGCGCATCGCCGAGGCGCTCTCGCAACTGAACTGAGCGGTCCGCCGTTGTGATAGTCAGGTCAGGAGCTCGAGTATGGGGAGCGACGTCGATGTCCTGATCGTGGGAGCGGGCCCAACGGGGCTGGTGCTCGGCCTCTGGCTGACGCACCTGGGCGTCAAGGCGCGCATCATCGACAAGGCCGCCCAGCCTGGCGAAACGTCGCGGGCGCTGGCGGTGCATGCGCGCACTCTGGAGTTCTACGACCAGATCGGCATCGCCCAGGAGGTCGGCGCTCACGGGCGCAAGTTCGAGGCCGTCAGGCTATGGGTGCGCGGCCGCCAGCGAGCCCGCGTGGTGTTCGGCGACATGGGCGTGGGGCTCAGCCCGTTCCCCTATTCGCTCATCTTTCCCCAGGAAGAGCACGAACGGCTCCTGAACCAACACCTGGAGGCGGCGGGCCTGACGGTGGAGCGTCCCGTGGAGCTGACCGGCTTCGAGCAGAGCGACGGGGGCGTCGTGGCCCGCCTGACGCACGGCGACGGACGGGAAGAGCGGGTGCGGGCGGCCTTTCTCGCGGGCTGTGACGGCGCCCACTCGATTGTCCGCGACGCCTTCAGCGGCGGCTTTCCGGGCGGCACATATTCGCGCGTCTTCTACGTGGCGGACGTGGAGGCCGGCGGCCCGGTGATGAACGGCGAGCTCAACCTAGCGCTCGACGAGGGCGACTTCCTGGCGGTGTTTCCGCTGAAAGGCTCGAACCGGGTTCGGCTGGTGGGTGACGTCGAACGCCCGGGTGACGATCAACTCACCTTCGTCGACGTCGGCCACAAGGTGATCGAGCGACTGGGCGTCCAGATCAAGGCCGTGAACTGGTTTTCCGCCTACCGTGTTCACCACAGGGTGGCCGGCGCCTGGCGTTCAGGGTCGGCCTTTCTGCTGGGAGACGCGGCCCATATCCATAGCCCGGTGGGCGGCCAGGGCATGAACACCGGCATTGGCGATGCGATCAATCTGGCCTGGAAACTCGCGTCGGTGATCAAGGGCCGGGCGAACGCAGCGCTGCTGGACACCTACCAGAGAGAGCGCATGGCTTTCGCCCGCCGCCTCGTCGACACCACCGACCGCGCGTTCAAGCTGATCAGCCGGGATGACGGTGCGTCCAGGTTCGTACGCCTCAATCTGGTCCCCGCGATCCTGCCCATCGCCTTCAGCTTTGCCGCCGCCCGACGGCTGTTGTTCCGCACCATCTCGCAGATCAGTGTGGCCTATCGGGATCAAGGCCTGGCGGCGGGGGCGGCCGGACGGGTTCACGGAGGCGACCGCCTGCCGTGGGTCAAGGAGGCGGCCAACTTCGAGCCCTTGCGTGAGCTCGCCTGGCACGCTCAGGCGCACGGTGAGCCGGAAGCCGGAATTGAGGAGGCTTGCGCGAGCGCCGGCCTGCCGTTCAAGCGCTTCGCCTGGAGCGAGGACGCGGGGAGGGCTGGAATTCGCCGTGGCGCCTTCTATCTCGTCCGCCCGGACGGCTACGTGGCGCTGGCGGCGGACCGCGACGCGGCCGGCGCGCTCTCAGCGTTTCAGGCGCGCTTCGACCTGACGTTCTAAGGACCCGTCTCGGTGAGCGCCTCCAGGGAGATGCGGCCTGTCTCCGGCACCAGAAACCAGGTGCACAGGGCGCCCATGGCGGCGAGGAACGCGATCACCCAATAGGCGGCCGACTGGCCCATCTTGTCGAACAGCAGCGGGAAGGCGAAGGCGCTGATCGCCGCGCCGATGCGCCCGCCGGCGACGGTGATGCTCTGGGCCACGGCGCGGATCCGCGTGGGCGCCAGTTCCACGCCGAGAATCCCCGCGCCCGACACGAGACCGGGGCCCGTTTCGGCGACATTGAACAACCCGAACACGATAAATCCCAGGATGGGCGTGGCCAGGAGCTGGTGCTGCATCAGGGCGAAGAGGGCGACAAACACGGCGCCGATGAGAAAGCCCCCGGCCTGAAGCGGCTTTCGACCGATCCGGTCGATCAGGAACATCGAGCCTAGAATGGACGCCGGCAGGATGAAGATAATCTGGAGCAGGATCGAGAACTTCACCGTGCTCAGTCCGACGCTGCGGGCGATCAGGGTGGGCCCGAACAGGATCCCCCCATAGATCACCACGTCGTAGAGCATCCACAGCAGGGCGGCGGAGAGAATGGCGCGGCGATGCTGGGCGAAGACGGCGCCGAACGAGCGCTCATCGCGGCTGGGCGCGACTTCGGCCTCGCCGGTGATGGTCTGCATGACCTTGGCCGCCTCGGCCCCCCGCCCCGCCAGCCGGGCGAGAAAGCGCGCCGTCTCCGGCATGCGGCGGCGCAGGTAGATCACCGCCAGGGCCGGAACCGCGCCGGCGGCCAGCACAATCCGCCATTCCAGGTCCGAGGAAACGCCCAGGGCGTCGAGGAGCAGTTTGAACAGAGCGGCCGCCAGAGCGCCCAGCGGCCACATGGTGCCGAACCCCAGGCCCAGCGCCCGTCCGCGATCGGCCCGGTTTGCGTGTTCGGCCATGATCACCGGCGAGAGCACATAATCAGCGCCGACGCCGATACCGAGCAGGAAGCGCAGGGCGATGAGCCACGCAAGGTCCGGCACGAAGGCTTGCGCGACCGCCGTCACCCCCAGGATGAGCACGTCAAAGCCGTAGAAGCGCTTGCGTCCCCACTGTCCGAGGATGCCGAAGATGAGGGCCCCCACCACCGAGCCTACCAGCGCCGAGGCGGCGAGCACCGCGCTTTGCAGGCCTGACAGGCTGCCATGGCCGAAGGAGGCGAGGATCTGGGGAAGGACCAGGCCCACCGACGAGAGATCATAGCCGTCGCAGAAGACACCCAGGCCCGTGGTGAGCGTCGCCAGCCAGTGGAAGGATTTGAACTTCTGTTCGTCGATCGCCCGAAATTCGCCGTCAGCCACGAAGGTTTCCTTTTCCGTTCACCAGGTGGAACGCGAGACGCCGGTGGCCACACTCGAGCCGGACCTGTCCCAGGCCATGAGGGCACGGGGCATGGCGGGCAGAGGCTTGGCCGCCGCGGGCCACGCGGGCGTGAAGGCCGCGTAGCGGATATCGAGCCCGCCGCTCCCCACCGGCTTGAAGCTCACCGTCAGTCCGGTCGAGGCTTGCCAGACGAAATGGGTCCATTTGCCGGGCTCACTCAGCATCGGCGCGGGCTTGCCCTGGGCCGTACCGCCCGTGACCAAGGTGTCGGACCTTAAGTCCAGACGGAGGGTCGACGCTGGATCGAGCGTGGCGTGGACGTTAATCGTCCCATCGGCGGCCTTGGTGACCTCGATGGCGGGTGCGGGCACGGGCGCGGCGGCGGCCGGCGCCGCCCATGCGGGATCCGTGAATGTGGGAAATTGCACGCGCTCGATCTTGCCCCCGTCGGCTGAGAGCACCGCCTTTGTCCACGGGTCCGGCGGAAACGGGCTGACTCTCCAGGCGTGACCGCTTCCTTCATCGACCACATAGAGCGGCTCGGCGACGCGCGGATGACGCGCGCTCCACGGATCGGTGAAATGCAGCCAAAGCGAAATGCCGAGCGCGCCCACGAGCACCACCGCCGCGACCGCGGCGTAAGCTCCCCGCGCCCCCGGCCTCGGCCACATCAGCGGCCACAACGCGAGCGCCGCGAGCCATACCGGCAGAGCCGGAAGTTCCGGCACGTCCAAGGCCTGCAGCAAACTGTGGATCAAGCCCCCAGCCCAAGCGGCCGTGAGGACCATGAGAACCAGGATGGCGGCCCAGCGAAGCCACGCCGGCGCTTTGGGGGCCGGGAAAACCAGATTGGCGATGACGGCGCCGACCGCCAGCGGCCAGGCGATCACAAAAGCGGTGGTCGGAGCCAGGAACTGCAAGGCGAGCGCTACGGCGAAGGCGGCGGCGAGGCCCCCAATCCAGGCCCCGACAAACCCCGCGGCGCGTCCGAGGAGTATGAGGCTCAACACGACGACGACAGCGCCCTCGATGAGAGCGGTCACGTCCAGGCCGCCGAAGGCCGACGCCGCAAGGGCGGCGGCGATGGCGATGAGCACGCCGGCGAAACGCGCTTCGCCAAGCGACAGCGCGAGCAGGGTCGATAGGACCGCCGCGAGACCCGCCAAGCCGATGGCCGCTTCATAGGCGGGGAAGCGGGTAAGGAGCGCGCGCCCCTCGATCCAGCCGAAGCCAACCCCGGTCAGATTGCGGACGAGGTGAAGGGCCAGCGCCGTCGCGGCCAGCAAAAGAAGCGCGGCTCCGGCGCCCTGGATAAGGTCGAACCACTGGAGATCCTGCGCCCGTCTGGCGCGCACCACGGCCAGGACGAGGAGGCCGGCGATGGCCGCCAGCAGGACCCAGCCCGCCCAGGAGGGATAGGCGAGGATGAAATCGTCGACGAGATTGCCGTAGACCGCGTCGGCCGTCCTCGCCGGCAACGCGGGGGCCAAGGCCAACGCGCGCCCGGGCCCCAGCACCTCCTCGCCCATCTGCTGGACGGAGCCCTGATCGAGCGCCGCGACGGTGGAGCTGGGCGAATGATAGTCGAACTGCCGGCCGATGAAGGCGAAGTTCAGTCCCGGGACGCCGGCCGCCTTGGCGACGGTGTAGTCCGTATCGTTGGGCAGATGCTTGTAGATGAACACCGACAGGGAGTTGGCGGACGCCATGCGGGTCGTGCGGCGGAAGAGATCGACCGCGTCGCCGTTGCCGGGACCGGTCTCGAACATCTGCGCCCGCCCGCCGCCGCCGCGTGTCTCCAGATTGATGACGTAGCCCACGTGCCTGGCCGCGGGGTCGTCGGCGAAAAAGGCTGTGGCGCCAAGGAGGCCCGGCTCTTCGCCGTCTGTGATGATCACCATCACATCTCGGAGCGGCGGGCCCGCGGCCTTGATCGCGCGCACGATTTCCAGCGCATCGGCGACGCCGGTGATGTCGTCGGCCGCGCCGGGCGAGCCGGGAACGCTGTCGTGGTGGGCCATCAGGGCCACTGCGGGCACTCCGGGGTTTCGCCCCGGCAGCACGCCGATGACGTTGTCCACGTGGGCGCCGCTGATCCAGCGCTCGCCCCGACAGGGTTCCGCGCGCAGGGCGTCATCGCTCTGAACCCGTGGAGAGAGGCCGAGTTCTGTCATCCTCCGCATCAGATAGTCGCGCACGGCGGCGTTGGCGGGCGATCCGATCGGATGGGGGACGGCGCCCATGACCGCGACGTCGCGCATGGCCCTGCCGGCCGAGAACTCGGTGGCGGGCGCGTTCGCCGGCGCGGGCTCGGGGGTTCTAGCCGAGGCGTAGAACAGCGCGAAGGCGGCGGCGAGCACGACCAGGAGGGCGGCGATCCGCATCATGCCAGGGACTCGGGACTTTCTCGTTCGCGCTCTCTGGCCAGGATGCGCGATCGAGCTTGGCGGCGCAATGCGCTGGCCAAGCGCCGCTGGAGTCCCCATGCTCTCACGGGAACGTCAAATCCAGGAAATGTCACTATGTCCGATCTGGTGGTTCGTCGCGACGTGGGGCGCGTGGCTCATCTCACCCTGAACCGTCCGGACAAGCTGAACGCCCTCAACGTGGACCTGTTCAAGGCCCTGGAGGCGCATGTCGCCTGGATCGAACGCGAACCGGTGGGCGCCGTGGTTCTGCGCGGCGCCGGACGATGCTTTTCCGCCGGCCATGATCTCACCGACATCGCCGCCGGCGAGGCGCTGCCCAGGCCCAACTATCAGTCGCACGTGATCGAGCGCCTGGCCGACCTGCCGGCGCCGGTGATCTGCGCCGTGCACGGCCATTGCTACACAGGCGCGCTCGAGCTGGCGCTGGCCGGAGACATCATCGTGGCCGCCGAGGGCTCGAAGTTCGCCGACACCCACGCCCGATGGGCGCTCACCCCTGTCTGGGGCCTGAGCCAGCGCCTCCCGAGGCGCGTGGGAACCTACAAGGCGCGCGAGATGATGTTCACTTGCCGGACCTATTCGGGACGCGAGGCGGAGGCCATGGGGCTCGCCAACATGACCGTGCCGGACGCTGAGTTGGACGCCGCTGTTGACGCTCTGACCGCGCAGATCCTGGCCAACTCGTCGTTCAGCAACGCCGCCAATAAACGGTTGCTCACGGCCACGGACGGAATGTCTCAGAGCGCGGGCCTCGCCCACGAGATCTACCACGGTGAGGGTCGGGGGCCGGACATGGCCGAGCGCATCGCCGCCTTCGCGGCGCGTTCCCGGTGACCGATCTCGCGGTTCTTTTCGAGCATCCCGTCTGGTTCAAGGCGCTGTTCGCGGCGCTGGACAGGCGAGGCCTCGATTGGCGCCAGATCCCCATTCAGGACCACGTGTTCGATCCCGGCGAAGCGCGCGCGCCGGCGCGGGTGATCTTCAACCGCTTGGCCATGTCTTCGCTCGTTCGACAGGAAGAGCACGGCTTGTTTCACAGCCTGGCGGCGCTCGCGCATTGGGAAGAGGGCGGCGCGCGGGTGATCAACGGCGCCTGCCCCCTGGCGTACGATCTCAGCAAGGCTCGCCAGCTCAGTTTGTTTCGCCGCGCCGGGCTCGATATCCCAAGGACGCGCGTGGCCCATCGCCGGGCGGATGTCGCGGGCCTGGCCGCCGAGATCGGCTATCCGGTGATGGTCAAGGCCAACATCGGCGGCTCGGGCGCGGGGATCGTCCGCTGCGAGACGCCCGCGGAACTGGACGCAGTGGACATTCCCATGGGCGTGGATGGCGTCGTCCTCGTGCAGGAATCGGTCCCGGCCCGCGATGGGCGGGTCTTCCGCTGCGAACTCCTGGCCGGCCGCTTACTCTACGCCATCGCCCTGGACGGCGCGGGCCAATCCTTTGATCTCTGCCCGGCGGATGTGTGCTTGGCGGACAAGCCGACCATCACCGTGAGCGCCTTTCATCCGCCTACGGATATCGTCCAATCGATCGAGCGTGTCGGCGCCATGGCGGGCCTCGATGTCGGCGGGATCGAGTACATGATCGACGACAGGGACGGACGGGCGCGATTCTTTGACTTCAACGCCATGTCGAATTTCGTCGCCAATCCGATGGACGTCCTAGGGTTCGATCCGCACGACAATCTGGTCGCCTTCATCGTGCGTGAAATCGCAGCGGCGAAGGTTCCGGCGTGAGGTACGGCTTCTGGGCGCCGGTGTTCGGCGGATGGCTGCGCAACGTGCCAGACGAGGGCATGGAAGCCAGCTGGGACTACACGCGCGCACTGTGCCAACGGGCCGAGGAGATCGGCTACGACCTGACCCTGGTGGCCGAACTGAACCTCAACGACATCAAGGGAACCGATCAGCCGGCGCTCGACGCCTGGTCGACGGCGGCGGCGCTGGCGGCTGTCACTCAAAGGCTAGAGCTGATGGTCGCGGTACGTCCCAATTTTCACCAGCCGGCGCTGTTCGCCAAACAGGCGGCCAACATCAGCTGGATCAGCGGCGGGCGCCTGTCGCTCAACGTCGTCTCGTCCTGGTGGGCCGAGGAGGCCAGGAGTTACGGACTCGCCTTCGACGAGCACGACGACCGCTATGCGCGCACGCGCGAATGGTTGGAGGTGGTGGAGGGCCTGTGGCACGAGCCGCAGTTCAGTCATCGCGGCGAGCGATATCGGCTTGAGGGCGCGATCTGCGAACCCAAGCCCGAGGTGAAACCGGTCGTCTACGCCGGCGGCGAGTCCGAGGCGGCCAAGGCACTCATCGCCGAGCGCTGCAACGCCTATGTCATGCACGGCGATGAGCCTGAGGTGATCGGGCAAAAGATTGTGGATATGAAGGCGCGCCGCGCGGCGGCTGGAAGGCCGGCCATGACTTTCGGCATGGCCGCCTACGCCATCGTGCGCGACACGCGGGAAGCGGCTCTCGCCGAGGCGGCGCGGATCACGACACTGGATCCCGCCGCGCCCGGCTTCGCCAACTTCAATCAGTGGGTCTCGGGAACCGAGCTCGAGCGGGAGCTGAAGATCCAGGAGTATTCCGTCTCAAACCGGGGCCTGAGGCCAGGTCTTGTCGGCACGCCGGCCGACGTGCGTGCGCGAATCCTCGAATTCGAGGCGGTGGGCGTCGACTTGCTGTTGCTGCAGATGAGCCCGCAATTCGAGGAGATGGAGCGCTTCGCCGCCGAGGTGATCAACGCCTAGGCATTCATGCTGGGAAGCTCGTCCCAGTCAGTCGCTCGGAGAGCTCCCAAAGGCGGCGCGCTGCGTCGGCGTTCCTTGCCTGCTTGGCCACGAAGGCGACCTTGGGCGGACCCTTCATCTCCATCATTCTCGAGGGCCCATAGTAGGCGCCGCCAACAGCTTCGGGCGAGGTGGCGGCGTAGAGAGTCGGCAACGCGCCGTCGGCGGCGCTCTGGCTGGCGAACGAGGCGATGACCTGGCTCATCAGATAGAGCGCGCCCCGGTGACCAGGTCCGTTGGCGATGAGCTCCGTGCGCGCGAAGCCTGGGTGGGCGGCGGTGGACATTACGCGCCATCCGCCGGCGTCGCTGCGGCGCTGAAGTTCGAGGGCGAACATCAGCATGGCGAGCTTGGACTGACTGTATGCGGCCGTGGGGCTGTAAGCTCGCAACCACTGTGGATCGTCGAAGCGGATGGCCCCCGCGACATGCACGCCGCTGGAAAGGCTGACCACCCGCGGCGCTTCGGCGCGCCTCAAGAGCGGCAGGAGGTGGGCGGTAAGCGCGGAGTGGCCGAGATAGTTGGTCCCGAATTGAAGTTCGAAGCCATCGGCCGTGGTCCCGCGGGCTGGAGGCGCCATGACGCCGGCGTTGTTGACCAGAAGATCGAGACTGGCGATGTCGCCTTCTAGGCGACCGGCGAATTCGGCGACCGATGCGAGGCTCGCCAGATCCAGGGGCTCGAAGCGCGCCGCGAGACCACCCGCGGCGCGGATTTTCTGGATCGAAGCCGCGCCCTTCGCCGGATTGCGGCCGGCCAGGATGACGTCGGCGCCTCTGACCGCCAAGGCGACGGCGGTCTCATAGCCCAGGCCACCGGTCCCGGTGATAACGCACAGGCGGCCCTCCTGCGAGGGCATGTCGTCAAGGCTCCAGGCCACGGTGGATCTCCCTCAGCCATCAGAGGTCCGCAATCTATGCACTGAGTGCAGGTTTGCAAGTGGCGCCTCGGGCCTCAGGCGTCCAGTGTCTCGTGCAGGAGGGCCAGTAGTTCGCGCCAGTGCCGCTCGGCCGCGTCCTTGTTGTAGACTGGCATGTCGGGCGGCGCGTAGCCGTGGTGGGCCCCTGCGTAGATTTCGACGGTGTTGGAGACTCCGGCCTCGGTGAGCGCGGCTCGCAGGCGGTCGGCCTGCTCGGGCGGGAAGCCAGCATCCGCGTCAGCCCCGCCAACATAGACCTTGGCCTTGATCCTGGGCGCCAGGAGGTGAGGGCTGTCCGGGTCGTCGGTGGCGAGGCGTCCGCCATGAAAGCCAGCGGCCGCCGCGAGCCTGTCCGGATAGTTCCCCGCCGCACGCAAGGCGAGCGCCGCGCCCATGCAATAGCCGGTGCAGCCCACCTTGCCCGCCTTCACATCGGGCTGTGCTTCCAGCCAGTCGAGACAAGCGCCGGTGTCCCGGGTGGATTTCTCAGGGTCGGTGGAGCTCATGAACTTGCCAAATACGGTCCGCCGCGCCTCCTCGCTGGCGAACACTTCCTTCAGGTTGATCGGCTCGTAGGGCCCGATGCGCCAAAACATGTCGGGTAAGAGGACATAGTAGCCGTGGCTTGCCAGGCGTTCACACATCTCGAACAGGGCCGGTCGGATGGCCGGGGCGTCCATGTAGAAGATCACCGCCGGCCACGGGCCGCGTCCCTCCGGCTTGAAGACAAACGCGCGGGCGTCGCCGTCCGAGGTGGGGATGGAGACTTCCGTCCTGGACATCGGCGATGCTCCTGTCGTTCGCGCTGCGCGGCGCGCGGTTGCTTTGTTTGATGATCGAGGTGGCCAACAAACCGATTTTCGAAGGTGCGGGCAACCAGATGCGTTGTGTCTTGGCGCGGGTTACGAAGATTTCACTCAGACATTCGCATCCGAAGGCGCATCGCCGCGCCACTTAAGCTGTGAACGGTGTGGCCCATCGGCGGTCGCGGAAATCACAGATGGAGAATTGCTATGATGGGAGATGTCACAGGCATGGTGCTCGGGATCGCCTTCTGGGCGTGCGTCGCGTGCATTGTCGTGGGGCCGATGTATATGCGGCATCGCGAACGCCAGAACATGCAGGACATCCTGCGCATCGCCTACGAAAAGGGCCTGCCGGTGTCGCCGGAGCTGATCGCGGCCATGCAATCGAACCTGTTGCCCAAGGCCGGCTCAACGCGGGAATCGGACCTGCGCCGGGCGATCATCTTTATCTGCATTGGCCTAGGCATGGTCGGATTGGGCTACGGCCTATGGTACGGCCTCAGCAGCGCCGATGACATGGCGGCCTATATCTCCGGCGGTTGCACGGCCGGCGCCGGGGCCATTCCGGGGATGATCGGGATCGGCTACCTGATCCTTTGGGCCACCGGCCGCAAAACGCCCAACACGCCCAAGTCCTGACCGCGCCGCTGGCCGCGGAGGGGTAGTCATGGTCGATACAATGCGCGCCGCGAGGCACGACCTGGAGCTGGTGGCCCTTGCGGTCGCCGGCGACCGGTCAGCCTTCGGCGAACTCGTGCGTCGCCATGGCTCCGCCGTCCGGGCCCTGATGCGTCGCATGGGCGCCCAGAGCGATGTGGCCGACGATCTGGCGCAGGACGCCTTCCTGGCGGCTTTCGAGCAGATCACCGAGTTTCGTGGCGACGGCACCTTTCAGGCCTGGGTCAAGCGCATCGCCGCTCGGGCCTATGTGAAGCGCTGGCGGCGTGAGGCGCGCGAGGCTCTGATGGCTGAGGCGCCGGACGAGGCCGGGCAACCATCCGATCCCGTCCGGACCATCGACCTGGACGAGGCCCTCGCCGCCCTTTCGGCGCCGGAACGGATGTGCGTTTCGCTTTGTTACGGCGCGGGTCTGTCGCATTCCGAGGCCGCCTTGGCCTTGAATGCGCCTTTGGGAACGGTCAAATCCCATGTCAAACGTGGTATGGATAAACTCCGCGTCCGGCTCGCGCCGACGTCTGGAGCCGTGGAGCGCCAGTCGAATGGCTGAGAGAACTTTCGAGATGGAGCTCGATCGACTGTTCGGCGATCATCCCGCTTTCGCGGACGCGGACCTGTTCGCCCTGCGGGTCGAATCGAGCCTCGAACGGGGATGGACCCTGCGTCGGTTCCTGATCGGCGGGCTGGGCTTGGCTGGCGGCTTGGTGGGCGCCATTCAGCTCATGGGCTATGGCGTGATGCCGAAACTGAACGCCCTGGCGCAACAATATGCGCCCAACGTCCAGGTCAAGTGGACAGACGTCGCTCTCTCCCACGTGCTGCCGGGCGGCCTTGAGGTAAATGGCGAGATACTGTGGATGTCGGCGGCCATGGCGGTCGTCGCCGTGGGCTTCGCCCTGACGCGCGCCATTCGCGAAATCTGATCGGAGAACGCTCCATGTCGGCCCAGCGAGAGCAAAGGCGGATCACCGCCCCCCGGATCGCCGCGCGCAAAGGGCGCGAGCCCATCGTCTGCCTGACCGCCTACACCGCGCCCATGGCTGAACTGCTGGACGAGGCGTGCGATCTGCTCCTGGTGGGGGATTCCGTGGGCATGGTCCTCCACGGTCTGCCCAATACTGTGGGCGTCACCCTGGAAATGATGATCCTGCACGGCCAGGCGGTCATGCGCGGCAGCCGTCGGGCGCTCGTCGCCGTGGACATGCCGTTCGGGACCTACGAAGGCGCCCTCGAGGAGGCTTACGCTAACGCCACGCGGATCCTCAAGGAGACCGGAGCCGGCGCGGTCAAAGTGGAGAGCGGACCGCACATCGCCCAAACCATCGCCTATCTCACCCAGCGTGGTATTCCTGTGATCGGCCACGTGGGTCTTCGCCCGCAGTCGGTGCTCACCGACGGTGGCTTTCGCGCCAAGGGTAGGGTGGAGGCGGAGCACGCCGAGGTTCTGGCCGAGGCTCAGGCCGCCGCGAGCGCCGGAGCGTTCTGCGTGGTCGTCGAAGGCGTCGCTGAGCCGCTGGCGCGCGAGATCACCCATTTGCTTTCCGTGCCGACGATCGGCATCGGCGCCTCGGCCGGATGCGACGGCCAGATTCTGGTCACCGAGGACATGCTGGGCCTGTTCGATTGGACGCCAAAGTTCGTGCGCCGCTACGCCGACCTGCGCGGCGAGATCGCCAGGGCCGTGCGCGCCTATGCAGCCGACGTGCGAGCCGGAACCTTTCCGGCGGCGGCGGAGACCTATTACGCTTCCGCCAAGGGCTGAGCGGCCTTCTGGACCCTGGGACCTTCTTGATCTAACTGCCCTTTCTCGGCGCGCGTGAGCGGCGAGGCAAACTGAGGGGCCATGAAAACAGTTATCCTGGCGGGCGGTCTCGGCAGTCGTCTCGGCGAAGAGACCGCCGTTCGCCCCAAGCCCATGGTGGAGATCGGCGGACGGCCAATCATCTGGCATATCATGAAGATCTACTCGGCCTACGGCCTGAATGATTTCGTCATCTGCCTTGGTTACAAGGGCTATATGATCAAGGAATATTTCTCGAACTACTTCCTGCACATGTCGGATGTCACCTTCGATCTGACGAACAACACCACCGAAGTGCATCAGAACTCATCTGAGCCTTGGCGGATCACGCTGGTCGACACGGGCGCGGAGACCATGACGGGCGGCAGATTGAAGGCGATCCGGCCTTATCTTGATGAGGGCGAGCCATTCTGCTTCACCTATGGCGACGGCTTGGCCGCCATCGACATCAAAGCGCTGATCGCATTCCACAAGGCCCACGGCGAGCGGGCGACGATCACCGCCGTGGCCCCGCCAGGCCGGTTCGGGGCGTTGGTATTCGACGGCGACTACGTGACGAGTTTTCGCGAAAAGCCGGACGGCGATGGCGGGCGGATTAATGGCGGTTTCTTCGTTGCCGACCCTTCGGTGCTCGATCTTGTCAGCGGACCGGAGACGATCTGGGAACGCGGTCCGCTCGAGAAGCTCGCGTCTGACGGTGAGCTGGTGGCCTACCGCCATGACGGGTTCTGGGCGGCGATGGACACGCTGCGCGACAAGATCGCCCTCGACGAAATGTGGACCCGGGGCGGCGCGCCCTGGAAGTGCTGGTGAGGGGTTGCGAACCATTTGACCTGGACGGCACACTGATCGTCAACGCGCTGCTCCCAGGGCGAGCCGCCGCGTGAGCCTGACGGCGCCGCCCCATCCCCTGGTGCGTGGCGCTGGCGCGCGCGCGCTTCTCCAAGGCGACCAGCGCATCGTCGTCATCGGCGCGGGGGGCTGGCTGGGCCTCGCCACCCTGGAGATGCTGCACGGGTTGTTTGGCGAGACATTCGAGAGGCGTGTCGCCGCCTATGGCTCGAGCGAACGCACCCTGTCGCTCCGTGGGGGGGTAGACGTGCCACAGTGGGCGCTTGCCGAGCTCGCCAAGGCGAGCCCCGTACCAACTCTTGTCCTGCACCTGGCCTACCTGACCCAGGAGAGGGCGGCGGCCATGACCCCGGCGCACTACGCCGAGACTAACCGCGCGATCTCGCGACAGGTGCTGGACGCTTTGGACCCGCTCGGGGCCGAGGCGATTTTCGTGGCGTCATCGGGCGCGGTCTATCTCGCTGATGACAATCAGGCGCTAGCTTCCAAGCGCCTCTATGGCTCACTCAAGCTTGAGGACGAAGCGCGGTTTGCCGACTGGGCCACGCGCAGAGGAAGGCGTGCTGCGGTTGCGCGTATGTTCAACCTGTCCGGGCCTTACATAAATAAGCGGTCGAGCTACGCGCTCGCCTGTTTCATTGCCGACGCCCTGGCCGGACGGCCGATCACCATCCAAGCGGCCAGACGCGTCTACAGATCCTACGTGGCCATCGAAGATCTGATGAGCGTGGTATTTGGCGTTTTGACCGAATTAGGTGGGCGCGCGATCACGTTCGACACGGCGGGGGATGCGGTATACGAAATGGCGCAGATCGCCGAGGCGGTTCTGGAGACGTTGGGTTGCGCACGGCGCATTGAACGCCCGGCGCTCGGGGATGAAGAGCCCGATCGATATGTTGGTGACAGAGCAGCCTATGTCTCGTTGCTCGGTCGGCTTGACGTGGAGCCGCTTGGGTTTGCAGATCAGATCAAACACACTGCCGGCTACATGGCAGAATATCCTTAAGGGAGCCCGGCCGCGGATCATCTGTTCTTCACGGGTGTGGGACGACCGCATCTGATGATGTCGCCGGCTGTCAGGTGGCCCAGAATCTCGACGGCCGAATTCAATTGGATCGCGAGGGCTGGCGCCAATCGCGGTTTGCCGAGACCGTCAAGTGAGCGTCGGCGGGGGTCGGAACGGTGAGCGGTGATATCGACATCTCTGTCGTCATCCCGTGTCTGAACGAAGCGGAGAACGCCGTGGCTATCGCCAAGGCGGTGGCCGCGGAGCTGATCAAAGCCGGCGTCTCCTACGAAATTATCTTCATCGACAACGGCTCAACCGACAGCACCGTCGATCTCGTCAAACAGATGTGCGCGGCCGATCCGCGTGTTCGGCTGATCGTGAACAATCAGAACTATGGCCAGATGCGCTCGCCGACCTACGCGATCTATCAGACGTCGGGCCAGGCGGTGATCGGCATATGCGCGGACTTCCAGGACCCGCCGGAAATGATTGGCCCGTTCATCGATCGCTGGCGTCAGGGAGCGCACATCGTTCTAGGCGTGCGGGCATCGGAAAAGGCGCCTGCGCTCATGCGGCTGTTCCGGGTGC